>Ga0307378_10000065_pt1 | contig 186757 bp, 210 predicted proteins | sample UN1MG_FD_202238 | JGI IMG/M metagenome (GOLD analysis project Ga0307378, IMG submission 202238) | Soil microbial communities from Risofladan, Vaasa, Finland - UN-1 | ecosystem: Environmental > Terrestrial > Soil > Coastal area > Acid sulfate soil | place: Finland: Risofladan, Vaasa... | reverse complement strand
GTCGGCTATCGTTTCTTGTGTTTCGCTGGGAGTGAGGGGGTCTTTCGCTCCTTGGTCTTCTGCTTCTTCTCTCTCTGCAGCTGCCTGTGTTTCTCCAGCCCTTCTTTCCTCGCTTTCTTGGTTTTAGCCATCTCTGGGACTCCGTGATGCACGGTGATGGCGTTGGTGTCTTTAAAAGGTTCTGCGCGGTGGCTTGATTTGGGGGTGGGATCCCGTACTCTGAGCCGTCTTTTTTCGAATGTGTTCGTCGCTGGACGTTGCTTAGTTTTGCCTGATATCTGTGACCGGAATTGAGCCTGAGGAAGCTGAGGAAGAGGGTCAGGGAGGAGGCCGCCAGGCATCGGGGCCCCTCGACGAGCAGGGTCCTCCCCGGGGATGTGGTCGAGTTCTGCGTGGAGTGGCGGGGGTACGAGCCTTACGCGTATATGTATCCCTTCCTGAGGGATGAGGGGCACTTCATCGCGAACCTGCAGGCCAGGCAGACGGGGAAGACCTTCAACGGGATGGCGAAGCTGCTCTGGTACGCGTTCAGGTATCCGGGGAGCCTGATCCTTGTGACGGCGCCGAAGTACGATCAGGCGAAGAACGTGGCGTTCAAGGCGCTTCACGGGCACCTGGAGAGGATGAAGGGGCGGGATCGCCGTTTCTTCGAGTACGTCGTGGGGAAGAGGAACGTGCTGAAGACGGTGATCCGGTTCAGGAACGGGTCTGCGATACAGGTGGAGTCTCCCGTCCCCGAGACCATCAGGGGTCACACGGCTAAGGTCGTCTACCTGATGGAGGCGAACTTCATCAGGGATGACCTCGACCTCTACACGGCCGTCCTGTTCTCGCTGAACACCACGAACGGCTATCTCATCGCCGAGTCTACGCCGTGGAACAGGGACAGCGTCTTCTACAGGATGTTCCACGAGTGGAGGGATGAGCCCTTCAGCACTCACATGGTCACGTACGAGGAGGCGCTGCCGCCGAGGGGCCCCCTCAGCCCGGAGATCGTGGAGACCATCAGGAAGCAGCTGCAGGGCGACCCGGCCCGCTGGAAGCGGGAGATGCTGTGCGAGTGGACCGAAGACACAGACGTGTGGCTGACGACGAGCCTCATAACGCTGGCCCAGGACAACTCCATAGACTACGTGGACCTGGACCCGGGGCTCCGGGGCGACTTCTACGTGGGCGCCGACTTCGGCAAGAAGCGGGACTACAGCGTCGTCGCCGCCACCGAGACCCGGGGAGCCCACAAGTACCTGCGGCACCTACACAGGTTCCCCCTGGAGACGCCGTACGGCGCCGTCATCGGCTACATGAAGAGACTCCAGGACCAGTGGAGCATCGTGAGGGCCATATACGCGGACAATACGGGGGTCGGCGACTACATCGTCGAGGACATGGTGCGTGGAGGCCTCCACAACGTGACGGGCGTCAACTTCACCGACACGAGCAAGGAGGCCATGGCTACCGCCCTCAGGGAGAACATGAGGCGGGCCGACTGCCCCAGCTGCGGGTGGAGCGGCTACATCGAGGGTGTTGACGGCGAGTGGAGGACAACGTGCCCCGAGGGCTGCCGCCGAGACGACGGCCAACCCGTGGGCCTAAGGCCGCTTCTCCACATACCCTACGACCCGGAGCTCTTCGCGGAGCTCAACGTGGAGCGGTATGAGCTGAGCAAGTCTGGGAAGATACTGTTCAACCACCCCGAGGGCACCCACGACGACAGGTTCTGGGCCCTGGCCCTCGCCGTCTACGCCGCAGAGATGGCGCCGCCACCGGCCACGAGGCCCATCGCAAGGATGATCTAGCGCGCGTGAACTGACATCTATGATCTTTCCACTTTCATTTCATCGATTATTGCAGAGACGTCTGGGTTTTCCTTGTCTAGTTCGATTAATTTGAAGAGATATTCTGATACGGAACGATATCCCAACCTCTTGGCTCGGTATTGAGCCCAATGCCATTTCTCTTGGTCTATAACGTAGATGTTCGTTCTTGGATAGTTCTTCTGCATTTACTGTCACGTTCAACACACCTTTTTAGAGTTTTTAATGTTTACTTCTAATACCGTGCATGGTGTGAACGTAGTAACATTTACTATTTAACTAACTACGTATGTAGTAAGCGTAGTAAGGCGTCATGTATGTCGTGTGAGGGCGTGTCTTCGCGTCTATTCATTGATCACTCTACCCGGCGGTATGGGCATGGGGCGGGGAGCTGATCAAGGCACCGTACCCGAAGAGTGCTGGCCCAGGTGCGACTGGTGCGGTAGACCGCTGCCGGAGTGCAGCGTATCACACCAGACCGTCTTCGGGGGGTGCACGGTATGCCCCGTCTGCTGCAGCATGGTGGGAGAGCTGGTTAAGAGGTGGGCCCCAGGCTGCATAGAGGAAGCGTTAAGCTTGTTCGTAGACAGGGACGAGCCGCCGTACTTCGAGACGCTTAGTTCTGATGATATTTCTAAGATTGCACGGGAAAACATGAAAAGAGGCAAGCTCACATAAGATCGAGAATTCCGATTAACTCCTCCGGGTTTTTAGAGTATTTAACCCCTTATAAATAAAGATCCGTTCAAGAAGGAATTACAAGGGTTTTCGGAATCCTCTATAGTTAGAAAGAGGAAATTTCTCCACCCAACAGATATAATTGACGCACTGGTAACATCTAAATCGTGGAGGAAACAGAAATGAATAGGACGACCCGTTCAGCAGACTCTTCGCTCCCGTTGGTCGCTCCGTCCCTATCGGGAGCGTATAACAGTCGGGCATCTGGCTAAGGTGCTTCGCACCTCCGCCCAAATCCTCGCTTTGCTCGGACTTCAGATACCCGCCAGCCGTTAGGCGAAACTGCCATATGACACGAGAATAGAGATATTACATATAGGGAGCGTAAATACCATGGAATGGATTCAAATTGTTAATCCGTTGCTCACCATTATCGTTGGAGGGATTGGTGGTTATTTCGTCAAATATTATTTAGATAAAAAGAGCGAGTCTGAGACGAGAGCATTCAAAGACAAACGAGAACATTATCGCAATCTTATCTTCTGTTTGAAGAGTTTGCGGGAGGGGCAAAGTGTTAACATAGATCTATTCTTCTTTGAGTATTCATTCATTTGGCTTTATGCCCCTGATAATGTTATACTGTCTGCAAATAAATTAATTGAAAAAGTGACAACTTCTAAAAAACTATCCTTGGAAGATCAACAACTTGTAGGTGACTTATTAGTTGAAATTAGACGTGATATGGGATTTGCACGGACAGATTTGGAGGCAACGGATTACATTTATGTACCCTAATTACCATCAAGCGTTGTTTTGACTAGTCAAACTTTTCTATGGGCCGGATGCGCGTATATTCATGCCTGAGAAAGGGTGTGCTATCCTGACCGTCCGGGAGTATTTAACCCTTATAAGTAAAGACTAGGGTAAGACGGGTTTACGAGGGTTATTCGGAATCCTCGATCATCTACGACAGGTTCCGGTCTCTGCCCTCGCCGTCTATGCTTCAGAGAAAATAACCCCTCACATCAGACCCATCGCGAAAAGGAATGATCACCGACAAAAACCCGGGTAAAAAACACGCAACAACAAACATTCAACAATAGATAAATAGAAGCGGATCCCTATAATCACAGACACCGTATGTCAAAAATCCGTCAACTACCAGCCAGGGTGAAGGCAGTCCTCCTGCTCATCACGGGCCTCGCCATCGGAGCCTATTACTCATACGGCATAGCCACGGGCTCAAGACCCGCCTACCCCCAGCCCAGGCTGATATTCGACATCATGATTCTGCTGACATTCGTTTGGATGCTGATCTGGACGCTCGCGCGCCGCGCGCATGGGGCATCCAATGCGACCGATTCTGGGCTCTCTCCCTAGCCGCCTACGCCGCTGAAGGGGCTCCACCGCCGCCATCGAGGCCCACAGCCAGAACGACTTAGCGCGCAGAAATGAGCAGGCGTGGAGGCCTGGGTATGAACGATGAAGATCGGCTTGATTGTGCCAGCGATCAGATGAAGGTGCGATCGCAGGAAGCTTATATTCAGAAAACGATTATAGTAAACGAATGGAAATCCCGCGTGAACTGTTCTACCTCACTGCGTTCCTCTTCGCAGCCATGGCGGTCGTCGCGTTTTTCCGAGCCTATCGAGAGAAGGAGAGATTTTACTACGTGCGTGTAGTCCTCTGCCTGCTCGGCCTTGCATGGTCCATCCTGTTCGTCTTGGACCAGGTCGCGTTAGCGGTACTTTTCGTGGTGGTCGCGATGATATTCAGCGTCGTGATGCGGCCAGAAGCGTCGGCGTTTCAAGACCGTCGGATGGGAGAGGTGGACATCGAGGGCCCCCTGCGAGTGGGGGAGTTCTTTTCAAACACATACAGCGGGTGGTTGAAGCTCGCGTACAGGCATGGTCTGGGAATTACGGTCATCCTCTATTTCCTACAATTTGAGGTATTTACTGGGGGGATGCTCCTTGCTCTGAACCTGTTCTACGATATCCCCTCCAGGTTTATATTGATCGTATTATCCACAGGCATTGGTCTAGTAATAGGGTTCTATATACAAATCAAGAGAGCGTTATCTTCAATCCACCCGCCCTCAGGTTCTCCAACTGAGAAGTGAGAGCTATTTGTCATCCTTCTTCACGGACGGTGTTGTGGTGATATCCTCAGGGCCTTGTCCCAGGATCCTATATGGTGGTGAATGTAGATGGTGAAAAGAGAACTAGATGCCGATCGGTATCTGGCTAGGAATGGTCTCCAGGTTATGAGGATGAAGAATTCTCCTCCTAGGGTAAGGTAGGCTTGATTATGTGTCACCACACTTTTCATCGTCTTCCTCACCGGCTTAATAGAACCGTCGAGAGGGAGGGCTAACAGCCTCTGGTTTTCTCTTTTCCTTACTCTCCTTTTATGGCTTCTATGGTCTCCATAGTTTCTGGCCATGCATCTAACATCTTCGATATATCCTTCTTAGCCATATACCGCTTGGATCCTGCCTCGTCGTACTTTGAAGAGTAGATCCGTCTGTGTCCTCCCTTCCCGGCGGTCTCCGTATAGCCCAATGCACCCTCGTCTACCATTTTGTTCAGGAAGTTGATGATGGATGCCCTGCTGACGGTGCTCTTTCCCATGAGATCCTTGTTCACCTGCACCCAGACGTCGCGGCTGCTTGCGCCTCCGCCGTCCAAGCGCCATAGGTACCTGAGGGCTACCTCCTAGTAGTCCTTCACAATCGTCCTTAACCCGTCATCTCCGGTGTCGAATACAACTATCTTAAACACCTTTTAATGGTGATAGGTTAGGTTTTACTCAAAGTTTTAGTTTATCATCAAGTCACCTCCGTGGAGACCACCCATTTTAATGGGTGGAGGAAACGGAGCACAACGATTAAATATGGAGATTTTGACATGTCTAAACGTGGGGTTAAGCCCGTCGTGGGGTACCTCTCAGGGTTACAGTCAATCAACCCATCGTCCTCCGTTCCGTTTCGGCGTTCACGACACGAAAGTTGGAAGGACAAGCCTCCCAACTTGTTGAGAGATAGTTGACTGGGGGGTAATTGACTCAACCAGGAACTAGTTCGCCGATTCCGGGCATCATGCTTCCGAAGAACTTGTCCACCATCATCTCGGTTCCCATCCAGGTCGCCCCGTTCAGCATCATGATTATTCCGAAGTTGAGGAAGAAGGTGCCCCAGAAGCTACCGCCGATCTCCTTTAGCGCGAGGGCGTTCAGTATGGATGTTATGATCACCATTATCACGTTCCCGGTCTGTAGCATATCCATGGGTATGGCCCCGAACTCGAAGTAGGGAAGCGAGGTCAGGGTGTCTGAGAAGTAGCCTGATAGGAAGGTCAGCAGAACGAGGAGGGCGACGGTTATGGGCTGCATGATCAGTACGATGGCCTCGAAGCTCTTCGCCACCGTCTTCCGCCGCTTCCTGAACTCGAGGAACCGTACAACGTGGTTACCGAGGATCTTCCCTATGGTGAGCGGGTCGCCTCCGTAGTTCAGCCCGTCGAGGAAGATCCTGTTGGCTATGTAGATCTGGTGTGAGGCGGACTCCGAGGACATGAGGGCAAACGCGTTCTTGTTGCTTATGCCTAGCTTGACCCTTGCAAGAACCCGGCGTATAAGCCCGCGAAGAGGTCCTAGCTCCATTTCGATGATTGACGTTAGGGAGATCTTCATGCTCGTCGTTGAGGCCATGTTTCCACCTAGCGACTTGAGGAACGTTGGGTAGTGCTCGTCGATCAGGAGAACCCTCCTCTCAAGCATGTAGGCGAAGGCGCCGGGCACTATCATGAAGCCTCCCAGGATGAAGAAGCTGTACGCGGGTCTGTTCAACATCAGCATCTTAAGGGCTAAAATGATAGAGGCTGGGGCGGTTATGAGCAGGGTATACTTGAAGGCCCTGTACATGGTTGGGGCGTTCTCCCCCACGTGTATCAGGTTCTCGCTCGGGGCGACCATCTTTATGCCTGCGAACATGAGTATGAGAATGAGGATTGAGATAAAGTATGAGTAGAAGATCATGTTCGGGGTTGCCATGAAGACTGTGAGCAGTGCGAGGGTCATGACGATGAATATGGTTACGCTCTGCAACGTGCTGAATACGCCCCCGAGGACCTTCAGCGACTCGATCCCACGATCGTAGATGCCGGAGTACTCCTCTATCATCGTCGAGGACTCTATCTCCAGGTATCCCTTGGGCTCGTTAGTCGAGAAGGCGGTGATCAGCCTCACGAGCACGTCCTTGAAGGGCTGCCTCACGCTATCGGACACCCTGGCCGTTGCCCGGGTGAACCCAAAGCCGAGCTCGGTTGCGATGTATCGAATCCTCCTGAAGATCTTACAGTAGTAGCCATACTCCTCCGTATGCGCCACCACATCAACAAGGTCTTTTGGCCCCACCTCCCCGAATGAGATGGTGTACATGTGCAGAGTGGCGTTGACGAGACTCTCATCTATCTTGTTGGGAGCCCGCTTATTGTCACGGTACATTAAAACCAGTACGGTGACCACCATCACCACTAGAGAGATCGCGGATCTCATTTGGTTCCCGATATAGAGATAGTATACGGCCGTTATGATTGATGGAACAGAAGCTACCGCGTATTTGCCGAGGGGTTTGAGCCTCCTCACGATGTCCAAGGCGTCTTCCCCATCATGATCCTGTTTTTCACCTCGCCCACGCTGCTACGCTCTGCCTCTATAACGGTTTTCCAGACGTCCAGGTAGCTAGACAGGTTCTCGGAGAGGTAACGTAGGATCTCGGCCCTTATCTTCATCTCCTCGTATAGCTCAGGAAGTCTGTCCTTGGCCCACCCCCTGAAGGGGAGTATCTTCGTCTCCATCATGTAGCTTGAGCCGAGGAAGATGAGCTTGTCTATATCCGCGTCGTAGATGAATGTGGGTAGGTAGTTGAGGCTGCCCGAATCCGTTTCGTAGCCTATGATCTCGTTGACCGAGGTTACCCTCCTTATTAGCTTCCCCTTGCGCTCTATCCTGGCTTGGAAGATTGCTAGGTTGAGGCCGTCGACGTGGGTCTTAGGAACTTTGATTGGTTCTGAGGTAAGCCTCTGGAAGAGCTGACCGAGCGTCCCAGCGTGCATGGTCGACATGACTGGGTGCCCGGTCTCGATGGCTTGGAAGGCTACCTGCCCTTCGACGCCGCGTATCTCACCCATTATTATCATATCGGGTCTCTGCCTGAGCGCCGCCTTCAGCAGTTCGAACATGGTGACCTTGGTACCCGTGTGCATCCTAGTCACCTCCCTCACCCAGTTCTTGTGGAAGACGTTCACCTCGGGCGTCTCCTCGATGCTCACTATTTTGCTGTCAGACTTTACTAGCCCCGTTAATGCGTTCATGCTCGTCGTCTTGCCTGACGCGGTCTCTCCGCAGAAGAAGCATGAGACGCCGACCCTCTGCAGCATCCACATATATGCCCCCAGCTCGGGTGTCATGGTCTTCCAATTGATCAGGTGGGCTACGGAGATGGGGTTCTTTGAGAACTTGCGTATAGTGAAGTTGCTTCCCTTGAGGCTTATGTCCTCGCCGAATACTACGTTGAACCTAGATCCGTCCTCCAGGTGTATGTCTATGATGGGGTTTGTGTAGCTGAGTACCTTCCCGTATCTTTCGGCTATGCCCTTGAGAAGCCGGTCAATGCGCTCCATGCTTACTTCGACGTTTGTCTTCATGTTCCCGTAGATCTTATGGTACACGAAGACGTTGCCGGCTCCCGGGACGCTGATGTCCTCAAGCCAATTATCCTCGAGGAAGCCGTCTAGGAAACCGTATCTTATCTTCTCCCTTAGGAAGTAGTAGAGGACGTTATCCTGCTCTTCGCTCTTTATATTGAGCTTCCTGACCGTCTTGGCGAAGAGCGATGACAGAACCCTTTCTTTATCCACCTCAACACCCATTTCGAGGCTTATGTCGCTGTCCTTTACTAGGCCGGCAACTTCGGATTCGACCTTCATGAGCAGATCATCATCCGGTGGATCGGGCTCGATCAGGTTGTAGGTGTTCATCTCCCCGCCTACCGTGACATGTGTGTATATCCTTAGGCCCAGCGGGTATACGATGTTTGTTTCCTTCTCATCTCCCAACGAGCGGTCGATCGTGGCAAGGTACCTTGGCTTCGCATCCAGCCCATCTATGTAGGCGGCCAGGTGTTTGTGCTTGGACAACCCCTCCTCGAGGGTGTCAGGCATCTCATACGTAAGGATTCTGGGTTCCTCAACCCTTTTCACCTGTGCTGCGTTCTTGATCGACTGTACTGCATTATTGATCGACTGTACTGCATTCTCGTAGCTGAGAAGCCCCCTTACCCTGCCCGTTAATCCCATTCGGGGTCCCCTAGACCTTGACTCCTCCCAGTGGCATGACCCTCAATCCGAGGTGTGGGTTGACCTCCAGTGTTATGGTGTCCTTCCTATCGCCGCTTGATCCCCATAGTTTGACTATGGTGAGGAGCTTGATGTTCATCCCTGAGATCTTTCCGTTCTTAAGGGTGAGGTAGACATCGGAGGATGCCCTCAGCTTCATCATGGATTCCTCAGGCAGGAAGTTTGGGTGGAATGTTACGATGATCGTCCTCCCGTCTGAGACGATGTTCTTGAGCCTGGTGACGAAGTTCAGGAACGCGTAGGGGGGCACATCCATCGTAAGTAGGCTGAGGCTGTCTATCACCATGGCTCCGTACCTCAGTCTTTGCATCTCCATGAAGTTCCCCGTCACCCTGAGGAAGAAGGCGGACATTGACTTGCTCCAATTGCCGCCCTCCACGTGGAGTGGGTATATGTTCAGGGCTCCCGAGAGGTAGTACGACTTCGCGTCTAGCTTGATGGATTCCATCATGGACAGGTACTCCTTCACGGTCGCCTCGCTTGAGACGACGCATACCTTGAGGCCCGCTTTGAGCATGGAATGTATCATCTGCATTGCAAGAACCGTCTTCCCCGAGCCGTAATCTCCCTCTATGGAGACCAGGCTTGGGTGTGGTAAGCCCCCTCCCAGCCCCTTGTCCAGCTCCCTGTTGCCTAGGCTGATCATGCCTATATGTCTCGGCGGCTTGCTAATCAGCAAATCATCCTTTGTTATCACTTTCTCCTCCTTCAGGTTCTCCTCTAGCAACTTTTCCATTACCTTACTCCCTCCGCTTGTGTGCTAACCCCGTAGTGAGAGGCGAAGACGACTATCACCGTATCGTCTATGTCCGGGGCGTATGATGGGATGTATATCTCGATCCTCGCCTCTTCCCCCGGGTTGATGTATCTGTGGCTGTACGGGTCGAAGGTGGAGATCGTACCCGATACTTTGATCTCCAGGACATCGTGGTCCTCAACGAGGAACGGGCTCCAGGGGCTTCCGTAGGAGATGATTATCGTGTTGTTGTGTCCACCCTCCATGAAGATTGTCCTTGAGCCGGTGTTTGAGACGTTTATCACGCATGATCGGTTGCTTATGGACTCTATCGAAAGATCGAGTTGTATGTCCAGCATCGTCCTCTGCGTTTCCACATACATGTTTACCTCGGGAAGGATGATGAAGGATGCATACAGCATCGCACCCGATATCGTTCCACCTACGGCAATCAGGCTGATGAGGATGATCGCCGATGAGATTGTCACAGAGAAACCCATATCATCACCTCATGGCGGCGGCGCGAACATGTAGCTCGCACCGATGCCTCTGAAGGGGACTATCTTGACCTCGAACACGGTTCCGGAGGGATCATCAGGAGTAGGGTAAGCCCTCAGTATCGCGGTCTCTCCGCTCTCCCAATCACCGTCGTCGTCGACCTCTTCCAAGCTGAAGAAACCGCTCCCCTCTTCGGCGTCTGCCTTATACGGGTAGAACGTCGCCTTGCCGTACTCCCCGACGTAGACGTCGAGGTTGGTGAAGTCGACCATCGATCTCCGACCCACGTTCTTTGCGAATATCACGAAGGAATTTGGCGTCGTCGACTCGTCTATGGTCGCGTAGACAATCTCTACCTGCAGGCTCATCGTCTCCCTGGCGTCTGAGACGGTCTGCACTATGTTGTTCTGGAGCTGGTTTCCATTGTATATGATAGATCCGGAGACCCCAGTTGCTAGGACTACCGAGGATATGAGGAGTATCACATGGCTGATCGTAAGAGAGGAACCCATCCCTACCCACCTCCCGCCTTGCCGTTCTTCCTTGCAAGCTTCAGTACGTCGAATATAGCCGCGTTCACATCGTTCGACATGATCTCGACGCCGGATATGGAGGCTGCCGCGTATATGTTAAGTACGAGTTCCTCTCTGCTCGTGCCCCTCTTCCTGGCCTTCACCGCCATGGGTGCGAGGGCCGCAACTTGTCTGCCGGAGCCGTCAGGCAGGTAGCCTATGTACTCGCAGTATCTGCAGAGGCTCGCGATGTCATCCTCGTCTAGGTCAAGTTCGATGAGGTTCCAGATCCACTTCAGCAGTGTTAATCCTGCCCTTGAAATCGATGTGCGGGGAATTCTCACGGAGTCTTCCTCCTTGACGATGATCTCCTGGCGCTCCTCCTCTGCACTCGTTTCATGCCTCTGATGAACGTCCTCTTCGAGCTTGGGTAAATTCCTCCTCACATCGGCGACCCTTGTACCCGGGAGGCCCTCCAGGTCCTTCTCGCTCGTGATGAGCCTTAGGACGTTGAAGGGGTTCTCTATCTCGCTCACGGCCGACCTGATATCGATGACCGCGTTCTGGAGGCTGGAGACGGTGCTCTTCATGTCCTCTGAGGTTCGCCCAAATTCCTTGCGTACCTCGCTCAGCCCCTCCTCTATCTCCTTAACCTTGTGGTTGATGTTGCCCTCAGTGGGCTGAGTCTCCTCCTCTGCGAGTTCTTGAGTTTCTACCATTTTAAACACCTAATATGAATATAAAAAAGGGGGGGGATTAACCTAAGTCTACGTAGCTGTCTTCGGACATTCCGCCGGGCGCCGTCCTCACGACGGTGAGGGCAGCTCCCCTGCCGGTTTTGACCTCGATCTTCACTGTCTCGTATTCGCCGAGCAACTTGTCGTTGTTAAGGTGTACCACGAGGAAGGCCTTCTCCTTCGACTCCAGTACCGTGTCGCCGTCGCCGTTGTATATCCTGAACTCAGCTGAATCTATTGCAACATCGACAAGGACGGTATCTAGGTCGGCCTCGTCTGTGGAGGTGCAACTCGCGTAGATGTCAAGTAGCGTTGAGCCCGGCAGGTAGACGGAGACGACGACCGAGTCTGAGCCCAGGTCGACCTCCGCCTTACCGACGGATAGCTTCACCGGGAAGACTATGTACTCGACGCTGTTTGGCTTAGTCGTATAATTGTAACTCGCCGTGATAGGTGTATCAAGGGTTGGTGCCTCTACAAAGCTGAGGATGTATTTGCCCGTCGCGTGGTCTATCGTGCCGGTTCCTGTCGTGCTGCTTGTAAGGGTGCCAGATCCATCATTGTCGGTGAAGGTTTCAGTGACTGCTATAGGAACGGTAGCTGTTATCGTAAGGGGATTTGAGATTGTCCCTCCGGTGTTTGGGACGACTGGGTGGTGGTCGAGGAAGCCGGTGAAGAGCTTGGTAGTTCCGTCACCAGTTTCGATTGTCTCGGGCGAAGCAGGCAGAACCTCTATCTGTACACTTGCACCATCGGTTTTCGCCGTTACGGTTCCGTCTAGCTGTAGTGCCGCCGTGCTCTCTGCTATGCCCTCTGCGATCGTCTCCTTTGTCTTCTGTGTGGCGAAGAATCCCATGTTTATGACTACGTACGATAGTGCGGCTGCGATGACTACGAAGGCTATGAGTACTATGGCTGCTTCGATGCCGACGATGCCTTTCCTGTTTCTGAGTGGTCTCATCTCGTTCACCTATTACGTCATTACCCAGGTGTCTTTGGGCATGGATTCTGGTATGTTGAACTCTATGGATAGCGGTGCGGTCTTCTCGAGCCTGACCTCTATGGTTATGGCGGCCCTGACCTTGGCTGCGTCTTCTGATGCCAGCGTTACTATCAGGTACCCCTTCTCGAAGGAGTCAAGCGACTCGTCGCCGTTGCTGTTCTCGAGTGCGAGGACGGCCGCGGTCTTGCCTGCCCCACTGGAGTAGGCGCCGTTGTAGTAGAGCCCGGTACTAGAGTCGTATTGTAGGCCGACGATGTCGTCGAACTTGTACCCGCTAGGGTCGAAGGTCTCGCTGCCTGCCCACTTGTAGTAGGCTGTGATGTCAGTGCTTATGGTAGCGCCACTGATGTCCAGGGCACCCGTTGCGTAATCAATGGTTCCAGTTCCAGCACCACCAGTTAGCTGGCCTTCTCCGTCGTCTGTGTATATTTCAGCACCGATGGTCAGTACCACCGAACTCGGTACTATCGGCGTGTTGTCTAGTGCCCCTGTAAAGGCTCCTAGTGCATCTGTAGAGCCAACTTCTTCAGCCTGCTTGTAGTCCGCGGTGATTACAACACCCAGTTCCGGAATTGCAGTTGCTTCGAAGGTTATCACGCCTGTTGCAGGGACTATCGTATAGTCATTACCCACTCCCTCTGTTTGTGCTACACCATCAACGTATATTGTCTCCGAGCCATCAACTATCGGGATGTGATCCAAGTTGAAATCCGCAGTTGTACCGTCGCCCGTACCTACAGCCTCGCCTGTTACATCGTAACCGCCATATGTGTAGAGTACTCCGCCGTATACGTTCGCCCAGGCCGACTTCCCTACCTTCAGGGATACGACCGTCTCGTTCTTCCACATGGCCACGTACTTGACGCCGAAGGCCCTCACGGGGATTACGATGACGTCTACGCCGTCGCCGCCTGCCATCGTCCTGACGAAGGTGCTTCCGTCCATGGTCAGCGGCGTGCTAGCCTGCTTCAGTCCTTCCTGTATTACCGTCTTGCCTCTTTCTGTTGCGAAGAGCCCCTGGTTGACGACCATGAAGCTGAAAGCCGCCGCGATGATCACGAAGGCGATAAGCACTATGGCCGCCTCGAGGCCCACGATTCCACGTCTCTTTCTTAGGTATCCTAATCTGTTTTTGGGATGCATATTTTTCATCCTGACGCCTAGTCCATATTTAACTTAATAACGAATCTGGAGTGATAACATAGATCAATGATACACAAAGATTCCAAAATCCTTGACCGGGGCTCCTTTCCCATAAGCTACTAAAAGCGGGCGTTTTGTGAACTACCTCCATAAATTTCAGGGTCTATATTGCATAATTCTTTTTATATTGAACATGCCTGAATTGTCCAAGTTGACTATAAAGGCATGACAATCCGAAGATCCAAGCTGGAGATATTTCTAGACATTCTGTCGATAATCAAGAGTAAGAGAAAAAACTCCACAAACATCAGGTACAGCGCGAACCTCTCGTGGAAGATGCTTCAGCGAACATTGGAGTCTATGGTTGACCAGAACCTCACCAGGGAGGTCTACACGCGGGATAGGCAGGGCAATCTTACAAAAAAGACCTACGAGATCACCCAGAATGGTGAGAACTTTGCTGAGTACTTCAAAAAGGCAGATGAACTCATCGAAATAAGGAAGGGCATGGAGATCAAAGCGAATTAAACAGTTCGCTGGTTAGTTCCCAAAATACTTAACTCTTGTATAGACTGTTCTTTCCTAATCATTTAATATTTGGCTCAAAAGAGTGGTACGACATGCAGAGTCTTCAAGAAGAGAGGATTGAGATCACCCTTCCCGATGACCTTTTAGAGAAGATCGACATAGTCAGAGAGTATCTGGGTACCAACAGCAGAGAGGAATTCATCGTTGCGGCGGCAAATCGCCTCGTCAACCAGTTCATGGGGCTATGGTGGCCGGGTGATCCGTATCGAGAACAGGATAGGGGACCCTATATGGATGAAGATGTCCCAGAGGGTTAGCATCCATAAATTATTATATTCTATTTTCTAGTAATTATGTTATTATCTTCTATAACAATGGTATCTATTCAAACTTAATAGATGTACTTTATAGCTATCATAGTTATTGTTGTTATTTAATGTGCCCTCATATAGCTTATATTAGTAGTTAAGATAGCTAGTTCGGAAACGAATCAAAAAAACCGGAGAATATGACAGTCTATGAAACGCGAACGACAGTTCCTTAAGAGCAGGCGAGGGATCGTTGGGCTTGAGGCGGCTATAGTGTTGATAGCCTTCGTCATCGTAGCCGCTGCCTTCAGCTTCATGGTAGTGAACCAGGGACTCTTCGCCACACAGCGTGGCCAAGTAGTAATACAGGAGGGTCTGAAGCAGGTAAGCACGCCGCTCACCATGGACGGAAGCGTCATCGTCAGAACCACGGCGGACGGCAAGGCCGTCGGCGTCATCATAATACCGGTGAAGGCGTTCGGTGTGAAGTACGTGGCGATGTGGAAGAACGGAACAGTGATCACGATGAAACTTGGAAGGGATGCATATGCTAACATATATGGTGGAGTGATGTACACAAAGGACGTCAACGTAGAGGGTGAGCTCACTGGACACGTTGCCTTCCCCACAGCTGATTTCACATTAGCACATGGACCGGTAGTACTTGGATCCGACAGGGTCTACATCGAGGAGACATTCACCGGAATAGCCGCTGGCGTGACGGTTTTCACTCTGGGAAACCCACCGAAAGCCTACTCCGAGAGAGTCTACGTCAATGGCATACTTCAGAGCAGGGGCAACGACTACACTATCGATGGTACGATCATAACATTCACGACACCAAAACTAGATACAGATAACATCGTGGTAGACTACGAGACTACTTATACATATACGATAGCAGGCCAGACCATCACCTTTACCACGGCAATCGACGAATCAATCGACGCTTACGCAGTCAGTACCGAGGTCTACGCGGACTATAGTTACAGGGACACAGAAGAGCATGGAACCTGCGATCCGAGCGGCAAAAAGTTCGACGAACTTGTAGGCCTCGTCTACGACACAGACACTAAACACTACAATAATGGCTTCTACGTCGATAGGGCGTCAGAGACCGTGGCCGTCCTCGCCATCGAGAACAGCAACGGGGATGAGGCGCTCGACACCTTCGAGAAGGGGTACCTCATCATAGTGCTGAGCGGGGAGGACGCCGTTTCTAGCAGAGCCCTTATCAACATCGAGATCAGGCTGGAGAAGACGGCTACGCTTTCCATGGAGTTCTCCATACCCGAGTCGATGCCAAAGAACACATACGTTATCTGTCAATGAGGTCAACAAGATGAAACTTAGAAGAAGAAGAGGAATCGTCGGAATCGAGGCTGCCATAGTGCTCATAGCCTTCGTCGTCATCGCAGCCGCCTTCTCTTACGTAGTCATAAACATGGGGTTCTTCGCGACGCAGAAGACCAAGGAAGTCATAAATGAGGGCATAGAGGAATCAACTGGTTCAATGCAGCTCGACGGAACTGTAATTGCGAGGACGGACGATATGCAAGGTATAGATGACGAGGTCATCGGAACTGGCGATGATTCAAAAGTGATATTCGCTGGAAATCTGGCCAATCACCCCATAGTACCTGGCAGCCTTAGTATAACTGACGGAGTCGAGACATTCACCGATGACGGAGCTGGCGCACTAATTGGTGATGGCGGAGGCGCTTCTCCTGCATCAGAGGGTACGATAAACTACAATACAGGAGCTTACAGCGTCCAATTCGCAGTAGCACCAGAAACAGGTGCTGTAATCACAGCGGACTACGCCTATACTGGAGAAGGCAACATCAGGTACATCGTCTTCCCTGTGAAGCTTTCAGTGGGGAAGGGCACCGTGGACCTCGGAGCCGACTCAACGGTAATCACGGTATACCTGCCTGACGCTACGCTACTGGACATCTATGAAGGCGTTGACATTGAACACATTGGACAAAAGAAACTTGATCAGACAATGCTAGACTTGGTTGAAGCCGACTCAGCTAAATCCTTCATATACAACGGCAACGGAAACTCGGTGCTTGAGTTTCAGGAAAAGGCGTTCATCATACTGCATCTTGGTCTAGGAAACGAGATGATGAGCTACCAGACGGTGAAGATCGAGGTCAAGCCAGGCAGGGGCGCCGCGCTAACGGTCGTGAGGACGGCTCCTGGCGGAATGCTGGCTCAAGAGTTTGTCGACCTAGGCTAACCACTTACCCCTTTTTTTTCAAGCCTCAGAAACAATCCGCTCCACAGTCAACTTTTGTACCTTATTCCATGGGTTTGTTCCCATGGAAACGTAGAACTTGTTTCCGTACTTCCTGCTTTCGAGGGCTGAAGCATCGGCGAAGAAGACCGTGAACCGTTCGATCCCTTCGTATCCATCTAAGCCCTTAAGGTGATGCTCCTTCAAGTATCTGGTCTGGCCTATCGTCAAAATCCGGAAGTCCTTGGGGATGTCTTCTACCGTTCCATGGGCCTCGAGGGTGATTATTGGGGCGTCTTCTTCCTTTTCTTCTTGATCATCAACCCCCTCTTCCTGGAGTCCATCCAGGTATCTCAGGAACTTGGACTCCGGCTCTTTTCGTGCCCTGACTTCTGGTTGGGTCAACCCAAAAGAGGAAACGGCTCGAAGAAGGTCATCGTTGAGAGATTGATCAAGGGGAGGCTCGTCAGGGCTCGTAGGTGAACTCGTCGGCGGCATCCTCGAGGCTTCGATGGTCTCGATGATGTGTATGAGGGCCCCTGCGATGAAGGCCTTCTCCCATTCGCCCTCCTCGGAGAGCATCCTGAGGTCCTCCAAGAGCCCGTCCTTTTCTGTCTCCGGGGGTTTCGCCCTCTCCCTCGGCTCCGTCTCACTCACGGGCCTCCTCGTCCTCTCTAGGGGCTCCGGCTCCCTCATGGGGTCGACTATGACGTATCTTTCCGAGACGTGGATGACGTTACACTCCACCGACTGGCCTGGGCTGAGCATGTTGAGGTATGGGCTGTCCCTGTCGAAGATGATCGTGCGGCCGTCAGGCATCTTTCCTATGATGTTTCCCTTAATCCCCCTAAAAGTTTGGACGTTGATCCTATCTCCAAGAAATACGTTCTTCATATCCCTTTCATAATCCAATATAATCTACGCCCCATTAACAAATATTCAATATTTTATCAGATTAATTAATAGCACCCATTATTTAAGATTCTTCGCTTGTGTGCCACCACACCTGTGCGGGTTTCCACTGATTCTGGTCTCAGGAACCTTGTTACTGAGCCTAACACGCGGTGAACTACCTCCCTCTTCCTAAGAAAGCGAGGGATAGAGTCTTTCTGCCTCGAGGCCGAGGAACCCGTCAAGTAGGTTAGAAGTAGTTATGTGGGGGCCCAGCCGAATGCTCCATGAGAGAGATTTTCGCTGGATTTATTGTGGGCATGGTTTCTGGTGGCGGGGGGTGTTGCCGGCCCTGGAGCAAGAGTAGAAAAGCTCTGGGAGCAGGAGCCCGCCTGGTCGAGCCATGACTGATCTCCCTGCAACGATTTCCCCGATATCCAGGATCACGTGTCTCCATTAGGCCTCTAGCCCTCCCCACCAAACCACGGTGAGCACCACCGCTTAAAGGACTATGTGTGGGGCAAACCTTTAAACAACCTATCTGAGCCCAAGAGGTCGATGATGGGAATGTCCTGGAAAATGCCATCGATCGAAAGAGGTAATCGACTAGCCTCCCTCCTCCTTTTTTCTATTTAATCTTTTTAGAAGTATCTTTTCATTTTCTTAAGGATGTTCTCGTCGACGAGGATTCCGTCATCGTTGAACATTCTGGTCTTAAGAGTCGATGAGGGCTTGATATCATTGCTCCATAGGTGTGCCTTTAGATCGTCTAAGCAGGGGAAGGTTTCTCCGCATACGGGGCATACGTACCGTTTATGCTGGTATAGACTCGTTATCTCGAGGCCTAGCAGGCTTTCTATTTGGTCGGCTCTTTTCTTGAAGGCTAATTCGTATATGTTTAGCGCTTTGGCGATTTCCCTTTGGGTGATGTCTACTCCTTTCTCCATCCTCATGGCGAGGTATATCGTGGCGGCCATGAGGACTGAGGGCTTGCAGCCGATGAAGGCTACCCTGTCCTTCCCATAGGCGGTGGCGATGAGCTTCTCCGCCCTTTCGGCTATCCTGTCAGCTACGGCGGGGTCGTGCCCTGGAGGGAGGAGGGTTTCGACGGTCTCCTTTATCTTCTCAAGCGGAATCCTGAGATGGATGAGGCATTCCCTCGTTTCCTGGTCTTGCAAATAATTAATCTCCTTGATTTTCCACTTTTAGGTTTTTAACCCCATTATATGTCAGTGAATGGTATATGTATCATATATTTTTATGGTGGTATCTGTTCATAAAAAGATTATACGTGCTCTTTGCGAACACTCAAATATGGGGCGTAATTACGCCCTTTATCGAATTGTTTAAATATGGGGCGTAATTACACCCTTTATCAGGTGGTTGAATGGGCCGCAAAAGCCTAGCCGAAAAATACTACGAGCAAGTGAAGAATAACCACGAGGAAGAGAGGGGAACCTGGCTCGTTCTATACGACTTCAAGGAAATGAAGGCCAACACTAAATTCTGGACCAACATGAAACGCGTCAATGATCTGGTGAACGGAGGCTCCCTCATCCAGTACAGTGCCTTCACAACAAACAGCAAAATAGGCGCCATAACCGTATTCAGGCTAGCACAACACTATGGAGCGGAAACCGTCTTATACCGGGCAGAAAAGATGGGACTTAAATAAACATCATTATTTCGGGCGTAATTACGCCCTATATAACTTCGAGTAGAGACACTTTACTCCCCCGTCCAGGGGCAAGGCGGCTCTCGCCTCCACGATTGGTTATCATGGTTTGAAAAGAGGATTGTATCATAACAAATTCAGCCCCCACCCTCGACGGGTATCTCCGGCAGGGTGAAGTTGCCGAGGTCGGCGGGGTCGTAGTCGTAGTTGGGGTCCCTGAACCTCTTCGCCACGTCCCACGCCCGATCCATGTAGTCCATCGTCTCGCCCATCATCAGCTCGAATCGGTCGATCAGCTCATCGATCTCCTCCACCGCGAAGACGGCGAGGGGGACGACCTCGGCGCCGATAATGATCGTCGCCAGCATCAGCGTGGCCAGCCCGGTCTTCGTCGCATTCGACGTCCTCAAGTTTAGCGCCTCCTCAGCTTCTCCAGGGCCGCTTCCCTGACGAAGGCGCCTCGGCTGAGCCAGTATCCGAGCCCCTCTATCTCGTCCGAGATGCCTATGGGGAGGGAGATGGTTGCGTATTTACTCTTCCTGGTCATGGTGGGATCGCCCGATCTGTATTAGTGATACATATTATAACTATATATGATTATGGGTAACAGGAGTTTAGCCTTCTGTCGCAAAAACGTGGACATTTAACGCCATCAGATGACGTAAGTTTAAACTAACGATAAACTTTTGGGCGGAGGAAGGTGAAAAATAGAGAGATCGGGCGATCCCTTTAGGTTTCCTCCTCCGCCCAAGTATTTCCTTGGAGGCTACCCTCTTAAGGGTTTCAGTCTTCCGGATAGGCCACCCACGTAACTATGTGGTCGGCGAGGGATCCCGCGGCTGAGTGGATGAAGACTATGTAGTTGGCCAGGGTACAGTTCAGCGGGGTCAACCCGCCTAGGAGGATTATGTCCCCGAGGCTGCCGGCCACCAGAACCGCCGCCGAGAGGGTGATGGCTACCCGAGGTCCTGCTAGGTATGATAGTCCGTAGAAGGCGAGGAAGGAGCCCATCCACTCCAGGATGAAGGCTCCCTCCGAGGAGACTATCTCTAGGACCGCGATGGATATCAGGGCGGATCTTGTGACCAGCGGAAGCCCGGCGACTAGTTTCCTCGAGGACATAATGCTTACACTCGATCTTTTAAACGGTTATGGAGCATAAAATGGAAGATCAGTCTTTATCCGGGGTTCATGTTAAGTTCATTGATTCTTTTACGATCTGAACCAGGGAAGGGTACATGTCCACGTATCTGCGGATGGCGCAGCGAATCAGCTCCTCTCTGCTGCCGAGGTCGAGGAGTTCGACGACGTCGTCCATCCTCTCAACGAGCTCAGAGGTGAGCTGTATCTCCAGTCTTTCCATCAACTGTTTCACCTGGGCTGGATTCAAGGCGTTCGATTCTACGCTTAACCTTTATGAATCATAAACACCGATCAATAGCCGGTTTTATTCTGTATGCATACATCACTGCTGTGCTTCACATTCAGCCTATTTCATTGATCAGGGATACATAATCCCTAAAAATAGCATAGGTATGATTCCTACAGGGGTCCTAGAGCTCATGCCCGCGAAGAATCCAGCAACCTCTTTCCAATCCGGATATGCGGCTGGGCCCCCACATAACTACTTCTAACCTACTTGACGGGGTCCTCGGCCTCGAGGCAGAAAGGCTCTATTCCATAGCCCTTGAAGAGGCTCCTCAGCGCCTCCAAGATGCGGTTGAAGGCGTCCTTTCTTCCATCGAAGAGCCGTTCATCGTGGAGCCTGAGGGCGCCAACAGCAGAGCCGTCTGGGTCAACGTCAACGAGAGCCTCCAAGGCAGCATCAGCAGGGCCAGCATAATCAACTACCTCAACGCCATGGTAGACGAAGCCCTACTCACCTACACGGAGACTACAGGCAAGGGAGGCCACCAAAGAGTATACTACATGAAGCACGGTGAAACAGAGCTCAAACAACACATAGCGACACTCATCATCTCGAAGCTGCTCAAAGAATACCCACAGGAAACAAGAAAAGCGATATCAGAAAATCGATGAATGTGCGCGCTTAATTTGATACATTGTTGACTCGTGGCTTATTCTCCTTAGCCTCTAGCTTCTCCTCGAACCTGTAGAGGTCCTCGTTGTCTCTCCTGAGCCTGCCGAGAGTCTCGGTGACTTCCTTGGGTTTATCCCAGAAGCCATCTAGGGTCTCTCTGACCTGCGCCTCGTCCCTGCTGTACCTGCAAACCTTCTGCACCGTCACGTACCTGGGGCAGCCCTTTTCCCCGAAAGAACCTCTAAAAATACCCTTATAAAGTTAGAGAAATGGTGGACTGGGAGGGATTTGAACCCCCGACCTCCGCGTTGCAAGCGCGGCGATCATACCCCTGATCTACCAGCCCTCAACCACCAACTACACCGGCCACTTCATTTTAAGTTATTGGAACGCCTCATAAGCCACAGAGACAGGGGAATAAGCCATGCGCCCCGTGAAGGCAGTGGTATTCGACCTAGACGGGACCCTCATGGACAGCAACTTAGACTACGAGAAGATGGGTGACAGGATCAGGGGGCTCCTAGCCTCCCGGGGGCTCCCCGAGCCCCTGGAGGACCGCCGCAAGGTGTACCGGGTAATCAGGGGCGGAGCCGCCACCCTCCGGGAGTACGGGCTCCCAGAGGCGAGCCTGGAGGCGACCATGGCCGAGATGACGAAGATAATGAACGGCATCGAGCTGGAGGCCCTCGACGCCACAGAGCCGAAGCCCTACGCCAGGGAGGTAGTCGCGGAGCTCCACGGCGAGGGGCTCGTCCTCGGGGTCGCCACGAGGAGCCACCGGGAGTACACCCTCCGCGGCCTGAAGAGGTACGACATGCTGCGCTTCTTCCACCAGGTCGTTGCACGGGACGACGTTCCTTACCCGAAGCCCGACCCCAGGCACCTCCTACACATCATCAGGCTCCTCGGCGTGGACCCTGGGGACACGTTGTTCATAGGAGACACCGCGACGGACCTACAGACCGCGGACGCGGCGGGAGTGGAGTTCGTAGGCTACTGCCGGGACGACGCTTGGGCCCAACGGCTTATGGAGGGCGGATGCGGCAGAATAGTCAAGGATCTGAGGGAGATACCGAGACTGGTAGAGGAGAGGGCCTAGAGGGACAGTATCTTCTCCAGGGCGCGTGGGAACTCCCCGATGCAAGGTATGGCCACGGTCGCGTCTCCGTAGTACTCCTGCTGGTTGCCGTATATGTCGACGAGCACGCTGTACATCCCCATGTTGTTGGCGCCGACCACGTCAGCCTCGTAGGTGTCGCCCACCATGACGCAGTTCTCCGGCCTCGACCCCGTCTCCCTGAGCGCCTGCTCGAAGATGACCGTGGCCGGCTTCCTGTACCCCACCTCGGCCGAGACGACGAGGGCGTCGAACGTCTCCCTGTACCCCAGCTTGTCGAAGACCAGCTGGCACGTGTGGCCATCCATGTAGTTGGTTATGACGCCCAGCTTATACCTGCCTCTCAAGGAGTCCAGCATGCCGGGGGTCTCTGGGAAGAACTCGGTCTGTCTGGGCCACTCGTCGAGGTACGCCCTCCAGGCGCCTCTGGCCAGCTCCTCCGCGTCATCCAGCCCCAGCTCGGCGAAGACCCTCTCGATCCGCTTCTCGTAGTCGAGCTCCCTGTAGCCGTCCGCGTCGGCTTCCCGCGCATGCCTCCTCGCGATGGGCCTGTACACCTCGACGAGGAGCCCGTAGGGCACGTCGACGCCCCTGCTCTCCAGGTACATGTGGAACCTCTCCGTGCTGCCGCCCCGCCTCATGAGGTCGGGCGCCTGGACCAGGGTGTTCCAGTTGTCGAAGTAGATGGTGTCGATCATCTCGGCTCTATCTTGACTGTCTCGACGCGACCCTCGGCCCCAGCAGCGTCCAGAGCCAGTCCACGAACTCCCGCAGGTTCTTGGTCTGTATGTAGACCTCGCCCGGGCCCTCGATGTGGGTGACGAAGCCCTCGCCGCTGAGGATGGTCTCCTTCCAGTCACCGAACTTCCTGACCTCGTAATCGCAGGTGTCGCTGAAAGCCACCAGGTGGAAGTTGTCCACTATCAGCTGCTCCCCGGGCGCCAGCTCGTGCCTGTCTATGGCGCCGAAGGTGTTGATGAACAGGTCGCCGTCGCCCGTGGTCTTCACCATGAAGAGGCCCTGCCCGAATATGCCGCGGCTGAACCCCTCCCACCGGACGTCGAGGTCGACGTCCTGCGTGGAGGCGAGGTACGCCGACTTCTGTATGATCCACCCCTTGTTCGGGGAGACATCGAGCTTGGTGATGTCTCCTATGGGCGCCGCGACTAGGGCTAGCTTGCCTGGGCTGCCTTTCGCGGTGAAGTCCGTCACGAAGAGGCTCTGGCCGCCGAGGAGGCTCGTCTTCAGGGTGCCGAGTATGCTTTGCTCCCTTCTCCTGGTGTTTACGTCGATGCTGGGGGTCATGTAGGTCAGAGCGCCCGCCTCGCCTGTGATCCTCTCGTCTGTGTCAAGCTCCACCTCCAGCAAGCTGTAGGAGGGCTGGTACTTGATCTCGTATCTCATCTGGTATTCACTCTCATTGAGTACTTCATCGGATTTAAAGGATGTAATCTATGAGCTACGCCGTCAGCTTTGGGCACGGGATAGATGGTAAGCGTCGTAGGCCGAGAACAACGCGAAGAGCAAGCCTATGAACAGGACCTGGTCGTAGGTATAGTAGAGGCTGGCGACGCCGCCCACGGCCAGCGTCATGGCGAATATGGTTAGCCCTCTCCTCCGCCTACCCAGGTACACGTGACCGAGGCCGGTGACGAGTACCGACAGTAGGACGGCGATCCAAGTCTTCTTGACGGGTTTCCTGCTTGCCGCTTCGAGGACCGGCTGCGGCTCCCCGCACGCGGGGCAGTACGTCTCGTCGTAGGGTATCATGGCCCCGCAGTGGGGGCAGAACTTGGTGCGCTCCTCGGACATATTCTTAGACGATATCCGAGTCGTCCCTATTGATATAGTATATTACCTCGCGGACTATCCTGTACAGGAAGTAGACGCTGGGTATTATGGCGACCAGATAAGCAAATATCTGCACTGTGCCGACGGACTCGCTCATCGCTTTCACATCCTCATACTTTTCTGTTGTTTTAAAACGTTATGATTCGGGGCGGAGCGTGTTCAGCCGATTCTCGTGCTACTCTATGGTGCACAGTGAACCTCTGGGGACCAAGAACAACGGGTTTTCGAGATGGGGTAGACGCGTGTATGCAACATGGAGTGTGTGTCAGTCGTCGTCCACGAGGCCGGTCCTGTAAACGGCGTAGACGGGGTAATGGTCTGAGACGTCCTCCGTCAGCTCCTGGCCGAGGCCGTAGACGGCGTCGAAGTAGAAAACCTCACAGGAGTCCATCACGTACTCGCCGCCGTAGGTGCCGTCGAGGAGCATGATTCGGTCGTAGGTCCAGTCCGTCCGGGTCATCGTGTCGTAGCTGTTCTCGACTACCCAGTGGTAGCCCTCGCCGATGAATGGGCTGGGCCCATCCTCTTCGAAGTAGCCGCCGTCCGCGTTGAAGTCCCCCATGACGATGACGTCACCCTCACCTGGGTCGGACGCGAGTACGCTGGCGACCACGACTGTGAGGTTACCGATCTCGTTCTCGGCGTCGTCGGGCTTGGTGTGGATGCCCACGAGGGTGAAGTCGAAGCCGCCCGATCTGAACGACGCCACGTAGGGCTCCCTCTCGAAGACGTCGCCGGTGTCGTTGTACACGTACGCCGTGCCCTCCAGGTACTCCACGGTCCCCGTGTTCCAGTAGTAGGCGTAGGACTCCTTGCTCGTTGTCCTGCCGAGCCTCTCGCTCTCGATGTAGGCGTAGCTCGCGGCTTCGCCGTTGATGAGCCCGAGGTACGCGGGGGCGGTCTCGCCGCTGCTGTCCCGTATCTCCTGGACCAGCATGACGTCGAACTCCCTGGCCACGTCCACGAGGACCTCCATCACCTCGGGTTTGCTCCGCTTCGACTGACCGAAGACCTGGATGTTGAACGCCGCGACCTTGATGGTTTCTGATTCCGGGGTCGGTTCGGGTTCGCCGTTGGTCTCTTCGTCACCCCCGTTCCCTGGGTTGAGGATCGGGTCCAGGATGCCCTGCTGATACGAGAAGAAAGCAGCAACGAGCACGAAAGCGATGAACATGACTAGGGTGCTGCTCTTCTTGGCCAACTACTTCTTCTCCATCTGGTCCAGCTCCAGCTTCCTGAAGATGCTGCGCAGCTGCCGCCTCATACTGGTTCTGTCGGTGCTGAGCCCGACGTTGTCAGCGAAGTCTTGAGTGGTCCGGACGATCCTTGTCCGGCCGTGCTTCTCCCTCTTTATGAGGCCCATCCGCTCGAGCTGCTTGAGGTGCTTGTACGCCTGGCTGCCCCTAGCCTGAGCCACCTCCTTCTGCTCCACCGGCTGATAGTACGCGATGTAGGACAGGGTCCTCAGCGGCCCCGCCGTGAGGAGGGGCTTCATGCTGTACTTGCTCGCAGGCTTGGTATAGTCCGACTTGAGCTGAAGAACCACCTTCTCCTGGGGGAGCCTTTTAATCTCTAGGGCCGTGGGCTCGGCCTCGTAGATCTCGCTCAGCTTGTCCACCAACCTGGAAGCCTCCAGCTCGTCCTCCAGCTTGAGCATGGCCACTATGTTGGTCAGGCTCATGGGTCGCCCTGCGGCGTACAGCAGGGCCTCTAGCTCCGCCAGCTTCGTGTCTTGGGCTACCAGGGTCTCTCCCCCAAACATATGTTTTAGGTATGGTTCTTAAAAGCTTAGATACGCAGGCGCGGCGATGTCGGTGCGGTAGTGGAGCCTACCCTTGATGTTTCCGACGTCGGCGTAGACCTTCTCCCGCGCCTCCGAGACTGTTCCTCCTCTGCCTAGGAGGGCGACGGAGCGGCTCCCCGTGGTCTTAACGACGCCGTTGTCGTCGTAGACCGACGCGTAGTAGACCTCGGAGTGCCTCGTCTCACCCACCTCTATGATCTGGTCCCTCAACGGGTTGACGGGGTACCCCTCGGGGGTCAGGTAGACACACACCGTCGCCTCCTCGGCGAACCTGGTCTCGGGGAGCCTGCCCTCGACGACGCCGTAGCCGACCTCCGTCAGGGGCGTCTCCAGCAGCGCCAGCACGTTTATCGCCTCGGGGTCCCCGAAGCGGGCGTTGTACTCGATGAGGTAGACCCCCCTCTCGGTGTTCATGAAGCCGCCGTACAGCACACCCTGGTAGAGGCCCACGCTCCCGGACAAGGCTTCCACCGTCCTCTCCATGATCTCGATCCCCTCATCAACGACCTCCAGGGGCAGATCCGGCATACCGTGGTCGGGGCAGCTGAAGCTCCCCATGCTCCCCGTGTTGGGCCCCCTGTCCCCGTCGTAGGCCCTCTTGAAGTCCCGGACCAGAGGCATGACCTCGACCCGTTTGCCGTCGGTGAACGCCTGCAGGGTGAACTCCCGTCCCTTCAGCTTCTCCTCGATGACCACCATCCCATCCTGTTTCACACGCTCCAACGCGTAGCCCCTGGCCTCCTCCACGCTGTTCAGGTGGTCGCCCGTCACCTTGACGCCCTTGCCGCCGGTCAACACGTCGGGCTTCACGGCAACCTCCTCGTGTTCCTTCAGGAAGGCGTCCACTTCTTCGGCGCTTCTGCATATCGCGAACTCGGGGTTCCCGGGGATGCCGTGCTCCTGGACCACCTGCCGAGTGTACGCCTTGCTCCACTCCAGCCTGGCCAGAGCCTTCCTCGCCCCCACCACGGGTACACCGAGCTCCCAGAGCCTGTCGGATACCCCCGAGGCGAGAGGGGCCTCGGGCCCCACGAAGGCCAGATCCACGTCCCTGAACCTCCCGTACTCAGCCGGATCGTCCGTGTCGAATACCTCGACCCTCTTGGAGAGTGCGGCTATCCCCGGGTTGAGACGGGACATGGCTGCGACCAGCTCCAGGTCTTCCTGGGCCAGCTTCTTGGCGATGGCGTGCTCACGGGCTCCATGGCCTACAACAAGGACCTTCATGGGCTTCACAACGGGGGAATATTCCTACACTCAGCATATAAGCTGGGGCCTTGCGGGTTTTAGGCGAAGAAAGAAAGTTTACTGGAACCTGAAAAGGCTAGACGTGCTTCCTCAGGGCCTCCAGGAACCCCTCCGCCTCGTCGACGGTGTTGTAGGCCCCCGGGGAGATGCGCAGCCCGCCGACGCGTGGGCTCACGTGGATGTCCTCCCGGGCGAGGGCTTCGCACACCTTCTTGTAGTCGGGTACCACGGCGTTGAGGTAGATGCGGCGCTCCTCCTCGACCGGGGTCTGCAGCTCCACCCCCATCTCGAGCAGACCGTCGATGATCTTGGTGTCCACGCGCTTGATCTGTCTCTCCACCTTGTCCAGACCGAACCTGAGCAGCAGCTTCATGCTGTTCTCGACGGCGACGTAGGGGCCCTCCGCCTGGCTGTAGATCTCGATGCGGGACAAGCCCTTCTTCGGTTTGAAGTCGTAGACGTCGAACCCGTCGGTTACGTTTCTCTGCTCCTGCTCGTCTGGGAGGGTCTGGCCGCCTACGTAGTCCGGCTGCAGCTCGTCCACGATCTCGTCCCTCATGTAGAAGAAACCGACGCTGTTGTTGTAGGGGCCGCCGTAGAGCCACTTGTAGCAGCTGGTCGCCAGGAAGTCCACGCCCTTGCCGCGGATGTCCCATCTGATTGCTCCGGCCGACTGGGTGCCGTCCACCACGAGGTATGCCCCGTGGTCGTGGGCGGCCTCGGCAAGCGCCTCTACGTCGTGGAGGAAGCCGTTGAACCAGCCTGCCTGGTCCACCATGACCGCGGCGGTGTCGTCGTCTATGGCCTTCATCCACTGCTCGGTCTCGACTACGCCGCCGCTGTGCCTTATGAACCTGGGCTCGACGCCCTTCTCCCTCTGCTTGTTGGCCACGGTGGCGCACATGGGGAAGCTCAGGTCGGTGAGGACCACGTTCTGGCCGCGCCTGAACGGGATCATGCCGAACGCGGTGTTCATGCCCGTGCTGGCGTTGGGCAGGAAGGCCACCTCGGTCTCCTTGGCCCCTAGTATCTTGGCGAACAGCCTCTTGCTGTTCCTCTTCCTCTCCCCGTACTTAGAAAGGCCCTCCCCCCAGTCTGCCTCGCCTCTCACGGTCTTGGCGTAGTCGCCCCAGTAATCCTCCACCACCTTTATGGTGGACTCGGGGACCGCCCCGATGACCGCGTTGTTGAAGTATATCTTGTCCTCGCACAGAGGGAAGGGCTCCATCTCCTTGATGCTCAATGTATTTACCTACAAACTATGGCGTCTACACTGATTTTATCCTTTTCAAACCAGAGAATATGGAACACGCATCCCTATCATTAATAACTTCTTCGAGTTAATCTTCCATGTTGGAAGGCGAAGACATTGGCGCGCAGACTCGAACTCGACGACCTCACCAAGTTCAACATGATCAGCAGCCCCGAGCTGAGCCCAGACTCCTCCAAGCTGGCGTTCGTGGTCACGAAGCCGCTGGACGACGAGTACCCCACCACGATATGGGTCATAGACAGCGGCAACGGCTACCCCATCAGGTATTACAGCGGGGGAAACCCGGCGGACCCCAGGTGGAGCCCCAACGGCCAGCAGATACTCTTCACATGCCGCCGCGAGATGGAGAAGGACGAGAAGGGTAAAGGGCTCTGGGTCACCCAGGTCTGGGGAGGGGAGCCGAGGCTCATAGCGAAGATCAGGGGAGGCATATCCCAGCCCACCTGGAACATGTACGGCACCAAGGTCTACTTCGTCTCGGAGGTCGGCGAGGAGGACCCGGAGGTCAGGGTCATCGACAGGATACCCATCTGGTTCAACGCCGAGGGGTGGACCTACTACAGGACGAAGCAGCTCCACGTCGTGGACGTCAACAGCGGCATAGTCACACAGCTCACAGACGGCGACGAGAGCGTCCAGTGCTACGCGCCTGGGAACCTCGGCGGTAAGGTAGCTTACGCCGTTTCAGCGAGCCAGCTCAGGCCAAGCGAGTCAGACCTCTACGTCTACGACATCGCCACCGGTAAACATGAGCTGGTCCTCGGCGGCTACTCCATCTCGGCCATATGCTGGTCGGTGGACGACAGCCAGATAGCGTTTCTGGGGCACGACGGGAGCCACGGGTACCCGACCCACTGGGGGGTGCATGTCCTCTCGCTGAAGAAAAGCGAGGTCACCAGCCTCACGGAGAGCCTGGACCGTGGGTGCAGCCGCCGCCACTACTACGACCTGCGCAGCCCCCACACGGGTATGCCGGCCCCGGTCTGGGAGGGCCCCATGATCTACTTCCCTGTCTCCGACAGCAGCAGGTTCGGCGTCTACAGGGTCCAGGTGGAGCAGGGCCACATCGACCCCGTGGTCTCCGGGGACTTCAGCGTTGAGGAGTTCAGCGTCAGAAAGGGGAAGGTGGCGTACACACGCGTGAAGACCGACAGGCCCACGGAGATGTGGATCCACGACGAGAAGGAGGCGTGCCTCACGCGTTTCAACGACCACATCCTGGCCAACGTCGAGCTCAGCAAGGCGGAGCGCTTCGAGTTCACCCAGAAGGACGACACCGTCGTCGAGGGGTGGGTGCTGAAGCCTTACGGATGGAAGAAGGGCAGGAAGTACCCCGCCATACTGGACATCCACGGAGGCCCACGCAGCAAGTTCGGTGACTCCATGATGTTCGAGCACCAGCTCTACGCCGCCGAAGGCTACGCGGTCCTATACATCAACATAAGGGGCAGCGACGGCTACGATCAGCGGTTCTGCGACATCCGCGGCGAGTGGGGCATATGGGACTACGAGGACCTCAAGAAGGGCGTGGAGCACGCCCTGGAGGAGTTCAAGTGGATCGACAGGGACCGTCTCGGCGTAACCGGCCTCAGCTACGGCGGCTATATGACAAACTGGGTCATCACCCACACAGACATGTTCAAGGCCGCGATAAGCCAGAACGGGATAAGCAGCTGGACTGCTTTCTTCGGCACCAGCGACATCGGGTTCCACTTCGCGCCGGAGCAGATAGGCGGCAGCCCGTGGAGCAACCTCGACGTCTACGTGGACAAGTCTCCCATCACCTACGCGGCGGACGTTAACACGCCCGTGCTGTTCGTCCACAGCTGGAACGACTACAGGTGCTGGGTGGACCAGAGCATAGAGTTCTACACGGCCCTCAAGCATCTGGGCAAGGAGACTCGGCTAGCCATGTTCATGGAGGGAAGCCACGTCTTCAGGAGCAACGCCCGGCCAAGCATACGGAAGAGGCGGCTCCAGATCATGCTGGACTGGTTCGACCAGTACCTCAAGGCTTAGACTCTTTCTTCTCGGCTTTCTTCCTCCTCTTCTTGAAGCTCCCTCAGCTTCAGGATGTCGGGGTGAAGCCACTCCCTCTCCATCGTCATGTCGGTGTAGTAGTCTAGGCTAGACCTCGTGGGTCCATAAACCGGCGCCTCTGCGAGTGGGCCGTCTATCTTGAACTCCCCGAACCTCTCGGAGGGCGTAGGCTTCACGGAGGGGTCAGGGTAGGTGCCTTTCTGGTACCCCGCCTTCTCCCCTCTGAACGCTATCCAGGTGGCGGGCACGCCGATGAAGGCCGTGACGACCATCAACGCGAACCTGAAGAGGCCGTTGAAGGCGGGCGAGAAGATTATGATAAGCATCACCGCCGTGAACGCGGCGGCCACGGCTCTGCCCCCGATGTCCCTGTCGGGGACGAACCTGGAAGCGCTATCGTAGCCGGGGCACCAGCCCATGTACCTCAGGGTCAATTTTCGCAGGTTCACAGTTTGTTGATCTCCTTCATATTCTTCCCGGAGTACCTTCACCGAACTCTATGCATATGTGGTAATAGCCTCCGTCAAGCCTGATCTTGAAGGTGTATGCCTCGATCTCTTTCTTGTACTCGCCCCCGAGGAAACCTAATAGTTCCCTCCCCTCCTCGTTGGTCATCCTCAAGGCCAACCTCAGATCGCTGATCTAAGTGCCCGAGTTGGTGACCCAGACATCGGGTTCGGGAGCCCGATCTGCCTCCTTGATGGCTTCGGCGAGTATGGGGTGATTCGATAGTTCACTCTCCTCAAGGGATACGTACTCTTGTGGGGGCTCCGGTTCGGCGATCTTTTCAGCCATGATCCAGGACGGTGGATAGGTGGGCTTGAGCAGCAGTAAGATCTGCGAGGCCACGAATAGGGAGGCGACCACTATAGGCGTGAAGGCCTTGATGAGTTTCTTGGTCGAATACGCTTTGTTGGCGGTGAAAAGGTCAGCTGATCCGGTTCCCGGGCACCAGCCGAAGTATTTTAGAGTTATTTTTTTTGCATTCATTATGTTAACCCCAGAGTAGCTCTAGAGAAGATGATGTGTGCAAGTTTACGTTCTTAGGGTCCAACATCGCCTGTGTAACCTCTTGGGTACCTCATAAATTGAACTTTGTACGAGAGATTCTCCATCGAAGGATAGTGTTGTTGGGCAAAGATTTCCTCGGCGTCGATCCTCAGCACCCATATCCATTCATGGCCGTATAGCTTGCCTATGAAGAGGCCCTCCTGTATGTTCAGATAGTCCTCGAAGCCCGATTGTGCGTTCTTAATCCTCGTTATCTTGTAGTTTATTCCTCTTGGACGACCCATGACATCGAAGTCGCCGAATCTCGTGCCAAAAATGTTCTTGCCTGGCCTAGTCGGTTCGCCCCATATCTTTTCGTAGGTCTCCTCTAAGGTCTGGTTCAGCAGGAACCTCGCCATGCCCACGATGACGTTTGGAGTCCGGACATGCTCCTTCATGTAACTGTAGACCTCATCATGGGTCTCGAATAATAGATCCTCGACCTCAACGTCCGTGTCGCTGGCAAATTCGGAATTGTTCAGTTTTTCATTGAAGGTAACCTTCTCACGAACTTCGTATTGCTCTCCCCACAGCCTTGAGTAATCATAGCTCTCGTTGAACTCGTGATCGTAGAGCACCTGTCTGCTTGTCCCTTTGCCGATATATATCCTGAGGGGACCCTCCGGTACAGGGACATAATAATAGTTGTATAAGGCATAAATTGAGAGACTAAAGCCTATGAATATAGAAACTGTAACTACAAGAAGCTTCGGCGTTAGAGGGATGTCTCTGTTGGGTATAAACTTCGCTGCGGACCGTATACCCGGGCACCAGCCCATGTATCTAAGGGTTAACGCTCTGAGTTTCATCACACGCCTCCTGTGAATGTTCTCGGCTGTAGGAAGGTTGCCTTGATCTTCAGGGCTGTTACGATTAGGATGACCGATAGGGTGAACCATGTTAATATCCTGTTATCTATGGGGAGCGCTGCGGCATCTTTGGAGAAGTCGAGGAGTATCGGTGAACCCGTGTCGAAGAGACTGACTTCTTGGGTTCGGGTCTCGTCCTCGAATTCTCCCTTCAGGGTCCATGTATCGTTATAGTTGGTGACGTAATGGTAGGGCTCGTATAACCCGTAGTGTGAGCAGTAGGTTAGGTTGAAGACCGCTGAACCGTTCTCATCGCTCACCCCACTCCAGATAACATTGCCGTCAAGGTCCGAGAGAGACAGCGTGGCGCCGGGTATCATCCGCTCCTCGCCACGTACAGCTATCTCGTAGACCTGTGTCAAAGCGAAGCTACTGTACGGGTTATAGTTACTGAAAATACCCTTAACCCAAGTTACATCCCCTGTCACCGTTGCTTCAACTTCACTAATGTCTGCATCTGCTACGTAAACGCGTTCAAAGACAAGGTCACAATACCCGTCGATGCTGAGGGACTCGATCCGAGAATCAGATATCTCTGCACACTGATGCATTGAATCACCCGATAGGGTTCTGAATAGCTCAACGTATGGTTGATGAGCTGCTGTTCTGAAACTGTAGATATTGGAGTTCCTGATGGTTGCGCTGGAGTTGCCGCCTATCGATAATATCCAGAGGGTTGCATCGTCTACATGTACCTCAGACAAGAGAACCTGAAGCATCAACAGTTCACTGTCCGTAACATTGAACACACTGTAGAACCCTGTCAGGTAGACTGGGTTTACTACTTCGCTGTTGATTAGCGTGAGGTTCATTACGCGTCCATCGATATGCATGGCGTCGTAAGAGTTCCAGTGCTCCCGGTACCCGATGGCGTCATCAAGGATGCATTGTGAGCTATTTACTACACGAATCTCTAGGAGTTCAATTACCGTGTTTTCGCACATCACGTCCGGTGTGTCAGCTTTCACCGGGTTTACCCACCTCGACCTCCACCTCTGGTCCTGTCTCAACCTTTTCACCGTCGAGTTTTTTATCCGTAGACTGGAGGTTCTGTCGGCATCTATTTCGTGGATATACGAGTTATCAGCATGTAGCTGAGAGTTATCGTCGAAGCCGAGGGTGCAGTTCGCCAAGATCACGTTATCTAAGAGGCAGGTGCTTGACCCCATGAAACCGATACTGCATCGACGATCAAAGGGGACGAAGGTCGAATCATACGCCTCCAACGTGGAGCTGTCATTGAACACCACTCCGGCGAACTCGTGGAAGATGTCCTCGTACCTGTAACCCGAGTAATAGGGCACGATTAAGATGCAGTTCCTGAAGACGAGCTTCGAGTTATCCTTCAACAGCAACAGGTTAGAGATCAGTACCGTCTGGTCCTCAAAGGATAGAGTCTCGTCTCCTTCGAGCACGGTCTGTTCAGATATGACGGTGTCAGGTTCTCCGACAACGACTCCTTTGAGTGGCTCTGATGTCAGAGGGATGGTTTCATAGACTTCACCCCAAGTGTCTGGAGTCGATGAAACTGGGATCAACGGGGGTGGCACAATGAGCATGCTATACGCCAAGATCGAGCCAAAAATGATCATGGTAAGTAGATAGTTCCGCCAGCCAACGAGAAAACCGTCCAAGATATTGAGTGCATTCGATCGCTGTGGAGGGACTTCGCCGGGCGTCATGGGGCACCAGTCGAATAATCTTTGGAAAAAATCTCTTAGATTCATCTATATCCCCGGGATGAGTGACTCGAATATCCTCTGTGCGAGCTTGGAGGGGGGTAGCCGTTTCTCGGGTTCGCTTAGCGTTATCTCTCTCTCCTCAGCTTCCATGACGAGTCTTTGCCTACAGTTGGAGACGAGGCTACAGAGGCTGCAGTCGGGCTGCTGGTAGTGCCAGGTCTGAACCCCGTTCCTCGCCGAGAACGTTATGATGACCCGCTGCTGGGTCTGGGGACTGTAGCCGAGCAAGATGCCTTTCGCCGAGTCAACGTATCTCGCCTCTATCATGTTGGACTCGGCGGCGTGGATGAGGGCGCTCTCCACCTTACCCAGCATGACGCCCTCCGCGTCGTATACCGCCTGCCGGGTGACGCCGAGTCTCCGCCCCGTCTCGGCCTTGCTCAATCCCTTGAGCCGGAGGCTCCATATCTCAAGCTGTCTGTCTGTTAGGTAGGCTGATGGAAGCATCTAATTAACCAACACAGTATGTAAAGTATATAACCTTTACGGAACATGTGAACGCCTAAAAACAACCACGCAAGCAATACGTCATGGCCACCAAGGGCGCCTATTGCCTCTGCATAAAAGTCCAAGAGGACACGGCCGTCGAGGTGGGCGCCCTCGGCAACCAGACTTTCCCCAAGGGCGAATATGTTTACGTAGGCTCAGCCCTCAACAACCTGGAGCCCCGCATAAAGAGACACATGCTCACAAGCACAGGAGACCACAAGGTCACCCACTGGCATATAGACTACCTCCTGAGGGGGCCAGCCGTCACCATTCAGGAGATATACGTCATAGAGACAGGCGACAAGCTGGAGTGCAGCATAGCGGAGAAAGTAGCGGAGAAGGGCCAGCCAATCAGAGGATTCGGCTGCAGCGACTGCAGATGCGTCAGCCACCTGTACAGGGTAGAAGAATTCGGGTTCCTCGAAAAAATAGGGATGAGGAAGCTCAGAGGCTGTCCTCGACTTCCTTGATCAGCGGGATCGCTAGCTCGGAGAAGGTGACGCCAGCGCCCCAGGCCATCAGCGCGGCGGCCTGGATCTCCTTCTTGGATACCCCTGCCTTGAACGCCTCCCCTACGAAGTGGCTGAGCGCCACGGGGTCACGCGTCACGCTGTAGATGCCTATCCTGATGAGGAGCATCGTCTTCTGGTCCAGGGCGCCTTCGACGTTGATCTCCTTGCTCATGTTCATCCATGCGTCGGCGACGCCGGGGGTCTCCTCGCTGAATACCTGCCAAACGTTCTTAGTCGTCATGGTTGTTTCCTTTTCACCGGAAGAACGATTTTAAGTCTTCGCAGAGAATTAAACAAAAAGCGAAAGATTATTCAATTATTTTAGGATTGTCGTAAAGTAGATTAGTAGGGTAGGCTCTAGTTTACCAGACGATATCCGAAGCGCTTAGGAGGAGACGAGAATAGGGAACGAGTTCGTCCGCGACGTCGACACCATCATAGACATGATGAAGGATAAGCTCGACGACGAGGAATACGAGAAGATGCTCCGTCTACGAGACGACCTCGACGAGATGAACAACAGGAACGTCGTCAAGATCAACCACAGCACCATGGAGCTCGTCGCCGCCATGTACCTCGTCCAAGACGGCTTCGACGTCGAGATAGAGTACAACCTCAACGATGTCAGCACAGACCTCTACGCCCAGAAGGGGTACGGTAGCCTCATAGTGGAGGTGGAGACCGGGTTCGTGCCCCCCGACCACGCCCTAGACCCCATGAACTACCTGAAGGCACGAGTATCGAGCAAGATAACCAGGTACAGCAGCTACGCCAACAAGTTCGTCCTGGCAAGCCCACCCCACTACATAATGCAGATACCCGGGAGCCTCACCAAGCCCCCCCGGTTCAGGACCGAGGAAGAGGTGGCTCACCTCAAGAAGCTCTGCGACATGTACTACACCAACCCGCCGGTAACCCTGGAGGAGATAAGGAACGCCCGCCTCCACAGCATCTACGTCGTGGACGTGGAGAAGGTCCGCGTCAAGGAGTGGGACATCCACGATTACATGGGCAAGGCGGCCATGTGGAAGGTGTAGGAAGGTTTAAGAAAAGGAGCCCGGGCAATAGGAGGAGTGCCTTAAATGGAAGTGTCCAGCGGCTTACTCTTCGTCGGCGTCGCGCTCACCCTCCTGGGAGCCTTACTGGTCTACCTGAGCCTCAGAGCGGGACCCGGGGAGTTGGACGCCAAGGCGGCGGGCGTAATCTTCATAGGGCCCATCCCCATCATAGTGGGGGGTAACCGGAAATGGATAATAGCGGCCCTCGGGGTAACGGCGATAATAATGCTGTACATGATCTCGAAACAGATAAGGCCCGACCTCATCGGATGGTAAACAAGGTAAATGACTAGGAAATGCGCCGTGTGCGGCGGAGGGGACGCTGACATCCTCTGCGGCACATGCTACAGGTTCGTATGCGAGAAATGCTACAACGTCGACGCCGACGCCTGCATAAAGTGCGCCTGTATACCCAAGGCGAGACGTGAATTGAGGATCAATCCCTCCCTATTGGTGGCCGGCTTCGGGTTGATCATGCTCGGGCTGGTGGTCGTGGCCTGGGCGATGACGCCTTCAACGGCTTCGTTCGTCTTCTTCCCCTTCTTCTTCGCCGGCACGGGGAGGACGGCCGCCTTCATCATGAGCATGGTCTTCTTCGTTTTGTTCACGTTGTCGACGCTGCTGCCCGTCTACCTCACTCTAAGGCGCGGCGGCTACACGGGCTGGGACGAGGAAATATACACCATCCAGGACGGCACCCCGCTGGGAAACTTCTCCGAGACCATCGAGTACATGATAACCACGGAGATACCGCGGGGGCTAAAGGGAAGCATCTACATAGAGGAAGACGACGACAGGCTCAGGCTCCTCAGCAACAGGGACAACGGCTTCGTGAGGGTCTACGACATCCCGTCGAACTGCCTGGTGGACGACGTTGAGTCAGACTACGAGGGCAGCTACCTCCTGGTCAAGGTGAGACTCAGGAAGACCCACTAGCAACAATTATAACCCGTCGCACACTCCCTTTCACGATCCCGTTTGCCGAAGATCATTCGACTAGGAGAGTACGCCGAAGCCCTGGAGGGGGTGTCCCTCATCGTCGGCGAGGGCCTCTGCAGCAACATATACGTCGTCGGCAGGGAGAAGGCGACGGTCATCGACACCGGCGTCGGCAACATCCTGAACCCTGTCTGGCCCCAGCTGGACGAGCTGGGGGTCGAGCCCTCCAACGTCGACAAGGTTGTGCTAACCCACGCCCACCACGACCACGCCATGGGTGCCTTCCTCATACTGGAGCGGGCGGACCCCGAGGTCTACGTCCACGAGGAGGACACCAGGTACATCGCCTCACGCCTCGGCGACAACCTGGTCAAGGTCCGGGAAGGAGACGTAATCGAGACGGAGCTGTGGCCCCTCAACGTCTACTGGACCCCGGGCCACACGTCGGGCAGCATGAGCCTCTACAACCCCAAGCACAGGATACTCTTCAGCGGCGACACCGTGTTCCCGGACGGACACTACGGGAGATACGACGGCGAGAGCGGCAGCCACGAGGCGACGGTGGAGTCGCTGAGGAAGCTGGACGAGCTTGACGTTGAGTTCCTGCTCTCAGGGCACGGTTCACCCGTGCTTGAGGACGGGAACAGGCACATCGACATGGCCCTCCGCAGCGCCACGCGATGGGGTTGACAAGCGATCCATACACATTGTCAAGGACTATGATAACCTGCATAGCACACTCGTAGCCGCGCGAAACATCTTAAGCAACCACAGCACCTATTTCTGCGATTAAATTTGGTCGAGAAGAACCTGGACTTCAGGAGCGACACGGTCACGTGGCCGACCCCCGAGATGAGGGAGGCGTCCTACAAGGCGAAGCTGGGGGACGACGTCTACGGGGACGACCCCACCGTCAACGAGCTGGAGGCCATCGGAGCCGAGATCTTCGGCAAGGAGGCGGGTCTCTTCGTCACGAGCGGAACCCAGGGCAACGCCGTCTCCGTCCTCGCCCACACCCAGAGGGGCGACGAGATAATACTCGAGCAGAGGAGCCACATCTACGTGAACGAGGTGGGCGGCCTCGCTGTCATGGGGTCGCTCATGGCCCGCACCATAAAGGGCGAGAGGGGCTGGATGCGCCCCGACGACATCAGGGCGGCCATCAGGGCCGACAACATCCACTACCCCCGGACGAGCCTAGTCTGCGTGGAGAACACCCACAACTCGGCTGGCGGCATAGCGCTCACACCCGAGCAGATGAAGAGCAACTGGGACGTAGCCAAGGAGCACGACCTTGGGCTACACCTGGACGGAGCCCGGATATTCAACGCGGCGGTGGCCCTGGGCGTCGACGTGAAGACGCTTGCCCAGTACGCCGACACCGTCCAGATATGCCTTAGCAAGGGCCTCTCAGCCCCCGTGGGCTCGATAGTGGTGGGCTCCCAGGGCCTCGTAGACAGGGCCCGCAAGCACAGGAAGATGCTCGGCGGCGGCATGAGGCAGGCCGGGATCATAGCCGCGCCCGGCATAATAGCCCTCACCAAGATGGTGGACAGGCTGGCCGACGACCACAGGAACGCCAAGACCCTGGCGGAGGGCCTGGAGAGGCTGGGCATCAAGGTGCTCAACGACGTGCAGACCAACATGGTGTACGTCGACTTCAGCCCCATAGGCTGGACCGCCGAGGACTGGAACGAGGCGTGCGTCAAGATCGGCTGGAAAAGCCGCGGCAGGGGCACCACCACGAGGCTGGTCACCCACTACGGCATCGAGGAGGAGGACATCAAGTCATTCCTCGATGGAATGGGCAAGCTGATAGGGTAGCCCCCAACCCTTTTTTAGCTAATCCACATCATCTATTTTTCATGGTCGTCATACCCGCTGATGAACTCAAGGAGCTAGGCGTAAAGATATTCAAGGCTCAGGGCGCCTCCGAGGAGCGCGCCCGGTTCCTCGTCGGGACCCTCGTGGAGGCTAACCTCACAGGACACGACAGCCACGGCGTCCATTATTATGTCAGGTACAGTGAACACATCGATGAGGGCTACATCAGGGTGGATGAGGAGCCCGTTATCGTCAAGGAGTCCCCATCCTCGGCCCTCATCGACGGCAGGTGGACGTTCGGCCAGGTGACCGCGTTGAAGGTCGCGGAGACTGCAGTGGAGAAGGCGAAGGAGCACATGGTCGCCGGCGTCGGCGCCTACAACTGCAACCACATAGGCCGCATAGGGTACTACACGGACTGGGCGGCCAAGCACGACATCATAGCCACGTTCTACGTGAACGTGGGGAACATGATCGTGTCGGTTCACAACGGGCTGGGCAGGGCCTTCGGGACGAACCCCTTCAGCGTCTCGGTCCCCACCGGCTCCGATACCCCGTTCCTCGTCGACTACGCGACAAGCGTCGTGGCCGCTGGGAAGATAACTGTCGCCAGAGCTAAGAAGGCCAAGATACCGCGGCACTGGACGAGGGATAAGTATGGCCGAGTCACGGATGATCCTAACGCGATGTCCGACGGTGGCTGGATGCTGCCCTTCGGGGGGTACAAGGGTCAGGGGCTCCAGATGGCCTCTGAGCTGCTGGGAGCCGTGTTGACCGGCTCCAGGACGGGTCTCTCGGGGATAACTGTTCCTCCGTCGCCCAACGGCATCTTCATGCTCGCCGTGAACCCGGAGGGATTCGTCGGGCTGGACGAGTTTAAGAGGAGCACCGCGGAGCTGCTGGGTAAGGTCAAGAGCCTCCCCGCCGTCGCCGGTGAACGGGTGCTGGTCCCCGGCGAGCCCGAGAAGGAGTCCAAGGAGCGGCGTCTCAGGGAGGGCATACCCGTACCGGAGTCGACTTGGGGCGAGATCAAGGCTCTCTGCGGCCGTCTGGGCGTCGAGGTAAAGTAATTAACGTTCACCCCTCTTCAAGGATCAACATGACCGTCGGCTTCCCCGTTGAAGAGGTGAGGGAGGGAAAGGCGAGGATACTCGTCCCCACCCTGGACGAGTCCACGGGGGAGCCTGAGCAGCGCCTGAGAAGCATGGCCCCCGTGTTCTACAACCCCGTCATGAAGCCTAACCGGGACACCGCGGTTCTGGTGCTCCGCGCCCACCAGAGACGCCTCGGACGCGGCGTCACCGCGTGCGAGCCCATGGCTGGGAGCGGCGTCAGGGGGATCAGGCTCGCCCTCGAGGTCGACGAGGTCGAGAGAGTCGTGATGGGGGACCTGAGCCCCAGCGCCGTCAGCCTTGGGGAGCTCAACGCGGAAAGGAACGGCGTGTCGAAGAGGGTTAGCGTCCGGCTCCTCGACGCCAACCTCCTCCTGTCCCTCCACTGCTACCCTGGGGGGAGGTTCGACTACGTCGACGTGGACCCCTACGGGTCACCCGCCCCATTCATCGACACCGCAGTACGTTCAGTGAACAACTACGGCGTCCTCGCCCTCACCGCGACCGACATGGCCCCGCTGTGCGGGGTGAACCCCGGGGCGTGCATGAGGAAGTACGGGGGGAGGCCGCTTGCAGGCGAGTTCTGCCACGAGACGGCGCTGCGGCTGCTGACGGGGGCGCTCGTCAGGCAGGCGGCGGTGCACGAGAGGGCGGCGACGCCTCTCTTCTCCTACTACTCGGACCACTATGTCCGAGTCTACGGCAGGCTCGACAAGGGGAAGCGACGCGCCGACAGCCAGCTCGCGCAGATGGGGTACCTCAAGTACTGCCCAAGGTGCCTCCACAGGACGGCTTCAAGGGACAACAACGCGGAGAGTTGCGAGTCATGTGGCTCCGAGATGAGGGTCGCGGGGCCGCTGTGGCTGGGGGAGCAGGCCGACCCCGGATACCTGTCGCGGATGCTGGAGGACTCCGAAGCCCTGGACTACATGGTGGGCGCGAAGGCTGTGACGCTCATCCAGATGGTGAGGGACGAGCACGGGTACCCGCCGTGGTTCTATGACATAGACACGGTCTGCTCACAGCTGGGGGTGAGATCCATGGCGACCGAGGAGGCGTTGACGAGGATCGGTGAAGCCGGCTTCAGGGTGGCCAGGACCCATTACGGGGACAGAGCAATAAAAACGGACGCGTCCATCGATGAGCTGAAAAAAGTGTTGGGTGGCTAGTCCACCTTGTTGAAGCTCTTCGCGGGGGCGTTGCAGATGGGGCACCTGTCAGGCGGGGACCCCTCCACGGTGTTGCCGCACACCTTGCAGACGTAGTAGTCCACGTGGGGCGTGTCCTGGTTCTTCTTCAGGCTCTCGGCGGCCTTCTCGTAGAGCCCTGCGTGTATCTTCTCGACCTCGTTGGCGATGTTGAAGCTCCAAGACGCCATGTTCTCCCCTTCCTCGGCGGCTACCTTGAGGAACTCGGGGTACATCTGCTTGAACTCGTATGTCTCGCCGTTGATGGCTTCCTCGAGGTTCTCGGCCGTGGACTTTATGCCGCCCATGATCCTCAGGTGGTTGTGGGCGTGCACCGTCTCGGCGGCGGCGGCAGCCCTGAACAGCTTACCTATCTGCGGGTATCCTTCCTCGTCCGCCTTCTTGGCGAAGGCCAGGTACTTGCGGTTAGCCTCGCTCTCGCCGGCGAACGCTGCTTTCAGGTTCTCTTTCGATTTGCTCATATTAATCACAGAACACTGAATTGATGGGAACGGCTTTTTATAAATTAATAACTAACGGGTCAATCTGGACTCTGCTTTTTCATTGGGCTCACAGCAAACATAGGTACAATTGATTTTACTGGGTTTCCGGGCAACCTTCATTAACGCCCACAATATATTGCCCGTGGATATGCCGAACAGGTGGATACACGCGCGCAAGAACGATCACTACCATCGACGCGCCAAGGAGGAGGGCTACAGGAGCCGTGCCTCATACAAGCTCAAGCAGATACAGAACAAGTTCGGCATCTTCGACGAAGCCAGTTATGTGCTGGACCTCGGCGCAGCCCCCGGCGGCTGGCTCCAGGTCGCCGCCGAGTTCATCCCGGAGGACGGGCTGGTCGTCGGCGTGGACCTGAAAGAGATCAAGCCCCTCTGGGAGCCCAACGTTGTCACCATAGTAGGGGACGTCAGGGACCCGGCGGTCCAGGAGGAGGTTCTCGGGTGCTTCGACGGCAAGGCAGACGTGGTTCTGAGCGACATGGCGCCCGACGTAATGGGCGAGTGGGACGTGGACCAGTACAGGCAGATCCACCTGGCCCGGATCGCGCTCCGCATCGCGGACAGGCTTCTGAAGCCTGACGGCTGGTTCGTCGTCAAGATCTTCCAGGGCGGCGAGCACCAGAGGTACATCGGGGAGGTCAAGGCCATGTTCAAGTACGTGAAGAACTTCAAGCCCCGCGCGTCGCGTAAGCAGAGCGCCGAGCGTTACATCGTCGCCAAGGGGCTGAAGCCCGGCAGAAAGCTGCCGCGTGAACAGGGGGGCCTGGACGAGGAGGAGGACGAGGGGCCCCTACCAGGAGACCAGCTCTTTCAGGACCCTGGCTATTAACGCGTTGCTCTGTATCACCGGCTTACCGGTGGCCTCGACTATTTTCTCTTTAAGCCAGCCGGGGAACCCGAAGCAGTTCAGGAATATCAGGTCCAGATCCTGCTCCTTGAGCCGTTTTAGCAGGCCCTCGACGTCGTCGGCCTCGTAGGGCGAGACCGAGTCGGCGTACACCTCGACGCCGGGCCTCCCGAACTCCCTCTCCGCGTAAGCTATCTGCTCGGCTGTGGGGAAGACCACCCCGAGCCTGCCCTCCTTGAGGGCCCCCTCGACGACGCCTCTCAGTACCTCGCTGGGGGTCACGACGAGGCCCTTGCTCTTGAACTGGGGGAACCTGCCCGTGCACATGACCACCGTCAGCCTCACTCCCTGGCCCTCGATCCTGTCTAGCTGCCTCTGCATCAGAGGCACCACGTACTTCTTGGTGATCTTGATCTCGGCGCCGTCCCTCATCCTGCTGACGAGTATGTAGTGCTCCGGGTTCAGGTCGATCTTCTCGACGTCCTCAAGGGTGTGGTCGTCCAGGGCGCCCGCCTCGACGATCTCGTAGCCCTCGCCCAGTATCTCCATCAAGCCGGGGATGATGTCGCCCCTGGGGCTCTGGCCGATGGTGAGCATGCCTATCTTCTTCATGGCTTGAAAACCGCTCCCAAGCCGTATATGGTTTGCCAAGAAAATGGGGGGTCAGTGTTTGTGCTCTTGTTTCTTGTGCTCCTCTTTGTGCTTCTCTAAGGCTTCCTTGGTGTCGAAGGACTCGCCGCACTTGGGGCACGTGAACCTTTTCGGGTCCATCGTATCGCCATTACATCATGTGGAACCGTGGATAATATACGATACTCAAGGAGTGGAAGACCAGCTGATTCTTTGGTTGTCCACGATCTCCCCCGTGTTTGGGCATATATAGATCTCTTGTAGCGAACCACTCCACGCTGTTTTCTTGTTCAAGTATATGTGAACCGCCCAAAGATACCTTTCTACAGGCGTTCTGTCAAACAGGTGATCGATAAACCTGATCTCTGCCTCGATCTCATGATCGCTGAAGAGCATTGTCTCGTTTAACGCTATGTCTATCGCTTCCTCCTTTGTGATTGTGAAGGGCATGAGGTTGTCGTCGGAGGGAACCCCCTCCGATCTCTTCAAGTATCCTTGCTCATCGAACCAGAAGCATATCTGCCTCGTTACATCATAGCCTGCCACGCGTATCCAGTATTTATACGAGACTCGGGTCCACCACTCTTCGGGCTCCCGGTGGTTATACTCGACGTTTCCCAGAGTAAACCATGAATCGAAGTACTCGTCTCCGACGGCTTCCCTGAGAATCACTTCCCCCTGCTTATACGGGTTGGGAAGTTCATCCAACCAAAGTGTCTCAACCCTAATCACTCGCTGCAGATGATCGTTTTCACAGGAATAATAGTCGAACGCCTGTCCCGTCACGAAGACCCTGTCTGCCTCAAGAATCGATTCTACGGTATACCCAGATAGCTCCCCATAGGTAACCTCACTGATTACTGGGCTTGCCTCATTGTTCAACAACAGAATCCTGTTAGGTGAATAAGGTGCAGCGTCAGAGACCTCAACGAATAATCCTTCTCCACCCAAACCGATCTCGTGAAGGTTTTCTCTGACGGGAAGCCCCGACGCCGCAGCAAAGAACTCGGTCTTACTGTCTGTTTCGTCTAGTGAGCCTTCCCAAACGTAGTTCACGTTCGACTCGTTCCCATGAACTCTCAGGGAGAAGCCGTTGATCTCATCGTTCTTTATCCTCCAGAACGTTTCCTCGGGTATCCTGAAGTCAACATCTAACTCATCGAAGGATATGGTTCCATTTCCCGTGTCGAACTGCAGCGCCAGACGGTGATCGAAGCTCATCCAAAACTCGCCAAGGCTATTGTGGAACACGAACTCGACTCCCTTAGGCGAGATGAAGCCAACATCGTCTTTCAGGCACGGAACCATCTCCCCGGGTTTCCAGTCTCCGTCCACCCAGTAAATGTGCCTCAGCGTAACGTCGGAGATGTAGTTGCAGCCCTCAAAAAACACTCTTACTGTCATGTTCTTCCAGAACCCAGGTTGGGGTGGCACGAATTCGTGTCTCTGTTCCCGCGTCTCTACTGCAGGGAGAATGCCTTGCCTTTCCAGAATCTCCGCTCCGGCTACGGCGACCATGATCAGTATCAGGGCGTAGAAGACGTAGGAACCATGATTACTGGTTGACACACACCGATCTCCCGCCGAGTGTTATTAAAAACTATAATTTAGAACAGTTACATGAACCGTCTGCGCAGCGCCTCCCTCTCAGACTCCACGATGCGCTCGAAGAAGGCGTCTCCCTCGTCCCCGGTCTCGGCGAGGATGTCCCACGCCTCGGTGGGGTCCACGTACTTCGCCGACACGACTATGGCCGCCCTCCTGCCGTACATGGAGACCAGCTTAGAGGCGTCAACGCCCCTCCGCCACCACCTGGGCGGCTCCTTCTTGCTCCTCTTCGTGGTGGCCTGGAGCTCGGCGACCTCCTCCATGGTCCTGTCGAAGACACCTATCTCGGTGGAGCCGCATATGGGGCACTCTATCTTCTCAGGGTAGTCCTTCGCCTGCCGCTCCTCCAGCCAGTCCCGCTTCCCGAGGCAGGCCAGCACCCTGGTCTCGTTGTAGATCCGGGCCTTGGCTGACTCCATTATTATCCTGGTCAGCTTCTCGGGGGGCACTATGTCGGTCTTCATGGTGATGCTGTCTACGCCGAGCTTGCCGAGGGGGCTCACCTCGCCCCCGGTGTCCAGCACCGTTACCTCGATGTCTCCGTCGGCCATCCGCCGCAGCAGCCCCATGGTCGCCTCGACGTCCAGGTCCTGCCTGAGGGTGTCCTTCATGGCCTCCTCGAATATTATGGTGCCCTCGAAGCTCTTCATGAGACGCCCCAGGGTGATGTTGCTGAAGTTGGCGAACTTGCTCAGCGCCCCCGCCTTCCTGGCGACGTTGATGAGCCTCTTCTTGAAGAGCCCCGTCTTGGTGACGGCCTGCCTGACCACGGCCTCCATGTCGCCGTCGGCGAGGCTCGTGAGCAGTCGGGCGACGTATCGGGCGTCAACGCTGCCCACGGTCTGGGTTATCACCATGTAGGTGTCCTGCTGGACGCCGACGGGGTAACCGGTGTCCTCGCTGATGACGTGTCCCACGATCCTTGCCAGCGTCCTGTTGGCGAGGCTGCCGAAGTTGGCGTGGATGATGACGTTGTCCTCCCAATCCTCCAGGACCACTCGCTTATGGGTGGGCACGGCGTATCCCTGGCGGTGATGGCTCACGAGCTCCGAGATGGCCCTCTTAATGGTGACTATGTTGGCGGGGTACCGGAGGTGGAGCTCGCCGGCGATCTCGTCCACGCCCATGCCTTCGCCGAGGCTGTCCTCGACGAACGCCTTTATCTCCCCGACCTCCAGGGCGACCTCCCGGGGCACGGGTATCTGCTCGCCCACCCAGCTGGGGATGGCTCCAATGGGGTCGTCCTCGCCGCGGACGTAGATCTTGTCGTTGTGGATGTTGAGTATCTTCCATGCGCGGCCCCTGAGGGTGAACTTGACGCCTGGCTTGGCGTACTCGGCGACGAACGCCTCCTGGAGGATGCCGACGGGGCTGTCCTCGTCCACGTCGACGATGAGGTAGTCCTTCTCGTCGGGGATCATGCTCAGGTTGTTGAAGAAGTACCTGTACATGGTCTTCCTGCTGCCCCGGGGCTTGATCATGACCTCGTCCTCCTCGCTGAGCCAGGCGAGCCGCGGGAACCTGTCGTGCATGTAGCGGGCCGCGTTGAGCACGTCCTCCTCGGTGAGGTCCCTGTACGGGTAGGCGTGGTCGAAGAGGTTCTTCACCTGGAGGAAGTAGAGCCTGTTCCTCTGCATGAGCTCGGCGATTATCTGGTTAACCAGGACGTCGTAGGGCTTCTCAGGCACATAGATGGGCTCCATTATCTCCTTGAGGGCGCGTCTGCAGATGACCATGCTCTCCAGGGCGTCGTCGCTGTTCATCGCCACGATGACTCCTCTGCTGGTCTCCTCTATGCTGTGGCCGCTGCGGCCCACCCGCTGGAGGAGCCTGGTCACCTGCCTTGGGCTGTTGTACTGTATAACGAGGTCGATGGCGCCGATGTCGATGCCCAGCTCCAGGCTGCTGGTGCAGATGACCGTCCTCAGGTCGCCTGCCCTGAGCCCCTTCTCGGTGGCTATCCTGCTTGTCTTCGCGAGGCTGCCGTGGTGGATGCTGAGCGGGAAATCGATGTCCCACAGGTTGAACCTGCTGGTCAGGGCCTCGCTGGTGCTCCTGGTATTTGTGAATATGAGGGTGGTGTCGTGCTGCTCTATGAGGTCCTTCATTACCTTGAGCCGCACCGCCACCTCCGGGTGGGTGAACAGCTTCCGCGCCAGCTCGTAGTCCTCGGCGTCGGGCTCAGGGTAGACTATGTCTAACCTTGTGTCCCTGAGCGCAGAGACCTGCACGATCTCCACCTCCCTCCCCTCGCCGACCAGGAACTGGGCCACCCTCTTGGGGCTGCCGATGGTGGCGCTGAGCCCTATGAACTGGATGTCGTTCTCGGACACAGTCCTGATCCGTTCGAGGGCTAGGCTGAGCTGGCTGCCCCGCTTGTTGTCGGCGAGCTCGTGGATCTCGTCCACGATGATCCACTTCACCGTCTTCAGGTGGTTCTTGATGGTGCGGCCCTGTAGGATGGCCTGCAGGGTCTCGGGGGTGGTGATGAGCATGTCGGGCGGGCTGTGCCTCATGTAGCCCCGCTCCCTCTGGCTGGTGTCGCCGTGGCGGACGCCGAGCCTGATGTCCAGCCTGTTGCACCAGTACGTCATCCTTTCTAGGATGTCCCTGTTCAGGGCCCGGAGTGGCGTGATGTATATGACGCTGATGCCCGGCTGCCTCCCGCCGGACAGCAGGAACTTGTGGAACACGGGCAGCATCGCCGCCTCGGTCTTCCCTGTGGCGGTGGCCGATATGAGCAGGACGTTCTTTCCCTCCAGTATGATGGGTATCAGCCTTCTCTGGGGCTCGGTGGGGTTCTCGAAGCCTTTTTCGTCTATGAGCCTCCTGACTGGGCGGCACAGCTGAGAGAAAACGTTGTTCCCTGTCAAAGCGTCGGCAACCTTCTACGCGGCATGAAATATAAAGAGTATCAGCCACGTTTGAAGTAGGCTTCCGGCAGGCAACCTTCATAATTCACCCTTCTGTATCGTCTCCCTGATGAGCGTGGACGACGGGCTTGAGAAGATCAAGCAGCAGATGCTGAAACGGATGATGGCTCCCGCCCCCGCGAAGCCATCTATACTGCGGGACGGGCAGGTGAACGATCTGACGGACGCGAACTTCCGGCAGGCCCTGTCCGAGGCGGATAAGCCTGTGCTTGTGGACTTCTGGGCGGAGTGGTGCGCCCCATGCAGGATGATGGCCCCGGTAATCCACCAGCTGGCGGCGGAGTACGCGGGTAAGGCGTACATCGCTAAGCTGAACGTTGACCACAACCCGAGAACGGCTGCACAGTACCGCGTCATGAGCATCCCTAACTTCATAGTGTTCAGGGGCGGACAACCCAAGGGGCAGACGGTGGGCGCGGCGGGTAAGCCGGGCTTGGTGCAGCTGATCCAGCGCAGCCTGGGTTAGAGCTTTAGATATCCACATCCTTCAATACCATGGCTGATTTGGTGAACCGGGAGCACGTGATAGCGTTCCTCGGCGGTTTCCTCGTCGGCAAGATCATAGGCGCCCTGGTGAGCATGCTGCCCATCTGGGGCTTCTTCTTCGAGGACCCCTCGCTCGCCGACATACTGTTCGAGGAGTTCGTCTATCAGCTGCTGGCCTTCAACCTCTACCACTACGCCCTCGCGGTCATAGGCGGCCTCATCCTAGCCATATGGACCGAGGGCAGGCGCCTAGAAGGGGAGTGAAGGGTTCAGACGTATGTTTGATCATAGAACGCGTCTGTTTCGTGGATGAATGTTTAACGGGCCACGTCTACAAGCTTGGGATTCAGGAGCTTAACCAGCGTCTCCGGCTTCATGCCTACGATGAAGCCCCGCCGCCCCGCGTTGATGTAGAGGTAGGGTAGGCCCAGTATCGTGGACTGGACGTAGACTGGCAGCCGCCTCCTCGTGCCGAAGGGGCTTATCCCGCCCACCATGTAGCCGGTTAGGCGCTGGGCGTCTCTCTTGCTGGCAGTCGTCACGTTTTTGGCGCCTATCATCCGCGCCAGCTCCTTGAGGCTCACCTCCTTCTCGCCGTGCATGAGCACGATGAACGGGCTACTCACCTCGTCTTCCATGACCAGCGTCTTGACGACGGCGTGTTCATCCACTCCCATCTGCTGCGCCGCCGCGACGGCGCCGGACTTCCTGTAGTCGTACAGATGCTTCGTGTACTCGACGCCCGCCTCGTCGAGGAGCTTCGAGGCCGGGGTAACCGGGAAATTCGGCAACTCTGCCACCACGTCAAATATTATCGGTGCCTATTTGTGTAATTTGACGTTCAGCAAACGACGCCCTTTCTGGACGAGTTTCTGGACTCCCACGTCGAGTCCAGTCGTTTTGATCGATGTACAAACGTTTAATATTAAAACAATTAATTCATTCGAAGGAGTAAAACCCATTGATCGAGATACGGTTCCACGGCAGAGGAGGACAAGGCGCGGTCACGGGCGTAAGGATGCTGTCCTCAGCCGTTCACATAGACGGTAAACATACTCAGGCGATCCCTCAGTACGGCACTGAGCGCAGGGGGGCGCCTGTCGTCGCGTTCTGCAGGATAGCCGACGAACACATCAAGGAGAGGGACCTGGTCCACGAGCCTGACATAGTCGTCGTCCTGGACCCCCTGCTGGGCCGATCCGTCGACGTGACCCAGGGGCTGAAGGAGGGCGGCCTTGTCCTGGTTAACCACCCGGGGACCTACATGGACGCAGGGCTCTCCGGCGGCTTCAGGGTGGCCACCGTGGACGCGACCAGGATAGCCCTCGAGACCCTGGGGAGGCCCATAACCAACACGGCTATACTGGGGGCGTTCGCCAAGGTCACGGGTCTAGTCAACCTGGCCTCCCTGGAGGAGGCCGTCAGGAGGGAGTTCCCCGAGAGGATAGTCGAGTCCAACATCCGGGCAATGCGTGAGGCATTCGAGGCGGTCTCTGAGCCCGTGGACGCCTCGGACGTCCCGGAGACGGAGCATGTGGAGACGAAGTCCTCGGAGCCCATAATATCGTACTCGAGGGACGTGGCCGACTGGCGAGTGTTCCGCCCCGTGATCGACGTGGACAAGTGCGTCGGCTGCAAACGTTGCTGGGTGTACTGCCCAGAGACGGCGATCAAGATGGTCGAGGGGAAGGCAGAGGTAAACTATCGTTACTGTAAGGGCTGCGGCATCTGTGCGGAGGAGTGCCCGGTGGGTGCGATAGAGATGAAGCTGGAGGAGGCATGAGGCGTTGAAGTCTGAAGTGATGGTCGGGAACAAGGCGGTCGCGTACGCGGTGAAGCTTGCGAGGACGAGGCTCATCTCCGCCTACCCCATAACGCCGCAGACAACCATAGTCCAGTATCTCTCGGACATGGTGGCGAGCGGCGAGCTTGACGCCGAGTTCGTCAACGTAGAGGGCGAGATAACTGCCCAGCTGGTGGTCATGGCGGCGTCCATAACGGGGGCAAGGGTCTTCACTGCCACCTCCGGGCCGGGTCTGCTGTACATGCACCACGCGCTACACGGCACCGCCAGGTACAGGCTGCCCGTGGTCATGGCGGTCGCCAACAGGGGCGTCAGGACCATGGGGCCGGATCACACCGACATGATGGCTCAGAGGGACACGGGTTGGATTCAGCTTTACTGCGAGAACAACCAGGAGGTCCTAGACACCGGCTTGATCGCATACAGGATAGCCGAGGACGAGAGAGTCAGGCTGCCGGTCGCCTTCGGCCTGGACGGATACGTGCTGAGCTACACGGCGGAGCCGGTCACTATACCGGGGCAGGAGGAGGTCGACGAGTTCCTGCCGCCCTACAAGGGCGACTACCCGGTGCTCCCTGAGAACTTCGACGCGGAGATAGAGGTGTACAAGAGGCACTGGAGCCAGGGGAAGAAGATCGACGAGCCCTTCACCCCGCTCCCCGCCGACGAGAGTTTCTCCCACCTGACCATGGTGAAGTGGGGCGGCGGACACGACCTCCAGTGGAGGTGGCGGGCCCACCAGGAGGCCATGACGAGGGCGAAGAAGGTGATCAAGGAGGTCGACGAAGAGTATGGCAAGCGTTTCGGGAGAAGGTACGGGGGGCTCGTCGACGAGTACCGCTGCGAGGACGCGGAGGCCGTCATAGTGGCCATGGGCACCACAGCGAGCACGGCCCGGGCCGCCATCGACAGGCTGAGAGGCGACGGAAAGCCGGTCGGCCTCGTCAAGCTGAAGGCTTTCAGGCCGTTCCCAGCCGAGGAGTTCGCCAGGATAGGGAAAGGAGTCGAGGCGATCGGCGTCCTTGACAGGAACATCTCCCTCGGGGAGGGAGGCGTGGCCTTCAACTCCATCCGGAGCGCCGTATATGGGCTGGATGAGCGCCCGGCGATCCTCGGCTACCACGTCGGGCTGGCCGGGAACGAGGTCCGAGTACGGGACATCACGAGGATAGCGGAGAGGACGCTCAAGGCGGCGAGGGGGGAGAAGGTTGAGCCCCTCGTCACCTGGGTATAGGAGGTGTATGACGTGAGCAAGAAACTTAGCATAATGGACATCCCTGAGGAAGAGGCGGTTTGGCCGGGGAACCCGGCGTGCCAGGGCTGCGGCGGGTCCATCGTGGGCAGACTGGTGTTTAAGGCGCTGGGCAGGAACTCGGCGCGTGTGGAGGTCGCGTCCTGTGCGCCGGGCTTCATGAACATCAGGGTCCCGAGCTTCTACGCGCCTGCGTTCGAGGGGGCCGCCGCGTTCCTCACGGGCCTATCCAGGGGCTACAAGCTGTTGGGGAGGGAGGACGTGGTGGTGGCGGGATTGATCGGGGACGGGGGCACCGTGGACATCGGTTTCCAGGGGCTCTCGGCGGCGGCGGAGAGGAACGAGAACGTCTTCTGGTTCACCTACGACAACGAGGCCTACATGAACACGGGGGGACAGAGGAGCAGCTCGACGCCTCTGCTGGCGAGGAGCGCCACGACGCCCATAAGCGAGAAGAGCCGCGGCAAGAGCGAGGCGAAGAAGAACCTTCCGTTCATCTTGGCGCTTCACCGTGTGCCCTACGTCTCGACGGCGTCGGTGGCCTACCCGGAGGACCTGATCGCCAAGATACAGTACAGCAAGGGGCTGAAGGGCTTCAGGTACATGCACATACACGCGCCGTGCCCCACCGGCTGGGGGTTCGACCCCAAGGACGCGATAAAGGTGTCGAGGCTCTCGGTGCAGTCGGGGCTCTGGCCCCTCTACGAGATAGAGGGCGGCAGACGCTTCAGGCTGACCCATAAGCCGAGGGAGCTGGCGCCGGTCTCGGAGGCGCTGAAGATGCAGGGAAGGTTCAGGCACCTCACCGAGCAGGAGACGGACACCATCCAGAGGATCACCACGGAGAACTGGGACAGGCTCCTAGCCCTGGACGGCGGCGAGATATGTTGACAATGGAGGTGCAGGTTTGAGTATGCTTCTCGAAGGTGTCAGGGTCCTCGACCTGAGCCACGTCTACTACGGCCCTTTCACGACGATGATCCTTGCCTCGATGGGCGCCGAGGTCATCAAGGTCGAGCCGCCGTGGGGCGAGATGTCTAGGTTTTACCCTCCGCTCGTGAAGGGTGAGAGCTCCCCCTTCATGTACCTGAACAGGTGTAAGAAGGGGATGACCCTCAACCTGAAGAGCGAGGAGGGGAAACGGATATTCTATGGGCTCCTGGAGAAGGCCGACGTCGTCGTCGAGAACTTCAAGAGGGGCACCATGGAGAAGCTGGGGCTGGGGTACGAGGAGCTGCGGAAGAAGAAGCCGGATGTCATCTACGCGGCTCTCAGCGGCTTCGGCGTCGACGGCCCCTACCGTGACCGGCCCAGCTTCGCCCCCGTCGCGGAGGCCATGTCCGGCTGGATGAGGCTCACCGGCGACCTGGTCGACCCGGAGGGCCCGCCCCTGAGGCCGGCGGAGTGGCACGGAGACCTGGACCCGGCTGTCTGGGCGGTCGTCGGCATCCTCGCGGCTCTCAGGCACAGAGACCGCACGGGGGAGGGGCAGCTGGTGGACGTCGCGCAGCTCGACTGCATGATAGCCATGACGGGGATTCCTCTTTCAAACTACCTGGCCGAGGGTAAGCTGGCGTGGGAGATCTGGAGGGACCGGCCCACGGTGGGCATACTGTTCGGGTTCTTCAAGGCTTCGGACGGCTACGTCTACGTGGCGGCGGAGGGCGGCCAGGTGGATAGGCTCAAGGAGGTCACGGGCAGCGATCTGGAGTCGAACGAGGATCTGCAGCGGTGGGTCACGGGCAAGGAGGTGCGCGGCGTCGTGGACGCCCTCGTCGGGGCGAACGTGCCCGTGGCTCCGATATACCAGCTGGACGAGGTGGTGGAGGACCCTCAGGTCAAGGCCCGCGGGATGATCGTGGAGCTGGAGCACCCCAGGGCGGGGAAGGTTCGTCAGCCCAACTTCCCCATCAGGTTCTCGAGGACGCCGGCCGCCGCGGGTGCTGCGCCCACGCTGGGTCAGCACAACGAGGAGATACTCTCCGATCTGCTTGGCTACGGCGTGGAGGAGATAAAGGCGTTGAGGAAGAAAGGGGTCATCACCTAACCCCTTTTCCATCTTTTTACTAGACGTTGATTGTTTTACCGTCGACAGACTTGGCGGCGATTCTGGGTGGTTGAGGCTATTCCTTTGCGTCGTCTCTGGTGAGCGTCAGCGGGCCCATCGTTATTGTCGCCGACCAGAATATCAGGTCGCCTAGGAACAGAAGGTCCGCGACCTCGTGAAGAGGCTAGAGGCTGAGGGCGACAGATACACCTAGGATAGAGACGTGTATCCTGTTCACATCAGAGGAAACGAAACATCGTTCCCTCTAATCACCAGAAAAAGCCATGAAAAAAATGGTTTAGAGTTCCGTCAGGTCGATGGTCTCGGCCCTCGGCGCGTTCAGCTTAACCGACTCCACGCCGTTGTGGCACCCCTGCCTCGTCTTGTACCTCTGGCTCGCCGCGATGATCTCGCGGTTGGGCGCCCGTAGCCTGAACCTGCACATGCCGGCGACGTCGTCGTAGACCTCGAACCTGTCGGCATCGGCGGCGTTCCTCTTCACCGAGTCGATGCCGCCTAGCGCCCCGTCCTTGGTCTTGTACGCCTCGCTGACCGCGATTATCTTGTTGTTCGGAGCTTTCAGCCGGAACCTGTACTCCCCCGCGGCGTCCTTGAAGACCTCGAACCTCGCCCAGAACCTGCGCCCGGCTGCCGGCGCGGCCCGCGACATCTCGAGGGTCTCCGCCGCGTCCTCGTCCGTGACCTCCTTCTCCTCGATGTCGAAGGCGGGGCTGTTCACGGCCTCGTACCATACGCCGAGGGGCTCCAGCGCCTCGTCGATCCTCCCGTAGAGGTCATGTATCTGCGTCAGCGTCGGTATGCTCCACCACTGGTAGTAGAAGTCGAAGCGCCCCAGCCTGAAGCTGCTGTCCGCTATGATGTTGCTGCACCTCTCCCTGCTCACGACGTCGCTCGACATCTTGAAGTAGTCCACCGTGTTCTCGGCGGTGTAGAAGTTAGCCGGGTAAGTCTCTATGAAGGTATCCATTATGCACACCTCTGGCATCTGCCACCCCACCTTCTCCAGCGCCCTCAGCGCCTTGCCGAGGGGCGGCCCGTATAGCTTGATGAACGTCCTCATTTTATCTTCGAAATATAGTAAAAAAACATGATTAATAAACATTCACGTATACACGCCCGGGGGCACGTGCCCCGCCCATCACCCAACTATATAGTTATTAACTGTGAAATCCTTGAGAAACTTGGTGTTTTCTGTGAGTGAGGAAGTATTCAAGGAAATGCTGTCCGAGCTGAAAGCCATCAAGGAGTCACTGGCCGCCAAGCCGGCGGCGCCGCCATCCCAGCCCGAGGGACTCGTGGGGGAGTTCAAGTCCTTCCTGTCCAAGTACGGCATCGTGGGCCTCGCCATAGCCTTCATCATAGGCGGCGCCGCGGGGAAGCTTGTGTCCGCCCTCGTCTCAGACATAATAATGCCCGTGATTACCTTCTTCATACCCGGGGGCGGCTGGGAGGGGGCCGTCTGGAGCGTCGGGCCCATCGTCTTCGCCGTGGGCCACTTCGTGGGTTCGATGATAGACTTTCTGGTGATAGCCTTCGTCGTGTTCTGGCTGATGAAGGTCCTGGAAAAGACGCCGCTGAAATAACCCCAACTATTTCTTATCATCAACCGCGTGCCCCACTGCATAGAAACTTTGGCGCAGGCACCCGCGCCTCTATATCTATAGCAAAAAAGGGAAAAACCGCGGAACGCCGAAAAAAACGCGTTATAGTAGGTACCCTACTACAAGGGGCTAGACCCAGACCGTCTCAAGCAGCCGCAACGCGTTTCCGCCAACCACCTTCTTGATCTCCCCGTCGCTGTACCCGTGCAGGATCATCCAGCGGGCGACGTTCACGGACTCGCTGAGGTTCTCAAGCCCCTTCACGTAGCCCGGGTCGACCACCCCCTCCGGCACCGGATAGAGCTCCTCCTCGACTACACCCGGCCTCCTGTAGTGCCCCCTCCGCAGGGGGAGCCAGACGCCGTAAAGCGCCTGGTGGGCGCCGTACAGCGTGTCTGGCCCGCAGCCCACGTGGTCGATGCAGTACTCGACGCACCCCATGTAGCTCTCGATGCTGCCGACGGGATGCCTCTCCGTCCTCAGCCCCCTGCCGGCTCCGCCGACGCCTATGAGGACGCCGCTCTCCGCGGGTGCTGCGCCCATGCTTGGTCAGCACAACTAGGAGATACTCTCAGATCTTCTTGGCTACGGCGTGGAGGAGATAAAGGCGTTGAGGAAGAAAGGAGTTATCACCTAACCCCTTTTCCATCTTTTTTACTAGACATTAATTGTTTTACCGTCGACAGACTTGGCAGAGATACTGGGTGGTTGAGGCTATTCCTTAGCTTCGTCTCTGGTGAGCATCAGCGGGCCGGTCATCGTTATCGCCGACCAGAATATCAGGTCGCCGAGCATCGCGTTCAGCTCGACGGTCCAGGTGTCCACGGGGCCCGCTATGGTGACCTGCTGGTGTCTCCCCCATGTGAGGGGTAGCCCGTGGCTGGTGTAGACGTTGTCTGGCATGCTCGTGGTGGCGCCGTAGACCATGAAGGCGATCATCGCGGCTGACGCGGCCACGGTGTAGCCTATGACCCATTTTCTGTTCATGGTTGTCGGTGGGGGGCCGCCGTTTATCAGGTTTGTTATATGCCTCGTGGCCTGACTCTATTCTATGCCTACCACGCTTGACGTCGGCAACTTCTTCCTGTTCCTCTCCGGTTTCCTCATGATCTACACGGCTTACAGGGACAGGGGGGTGTTGAAGGGTTACAACCTGGCCGGTACCTTGTTGCTGGTCCTGGGAATCGGTCTGGTGATCGTCTTCTATGTGCAGGAGGGTTACTGGGTCAGCGTCTTCCTCACCCTGCCTAACTACGGGTACTGGCTGGTGGTGGCGGCGGCTCTCATCAGTATGCGGATGAAGTAGCGTCAAGTTCGTTTGCTCCTAGTTACTAGGAATAACTGAATTTCAATACTTCACAATAGATTGGTTGATTAAGTGGACTAAATAGCCCCCTGTTCCATTAAAGGTATTTTAAATTCACATGTATAAGAAAACGAGAATTCATAGCGATAAATCAGTTGACCGACTTGTAACTCAACTACCTATACGTAGACTGTTTCCAATGCGATGTTGACGGAGCTCAAAGAATTGTGGCGGGTAAAAAAAATTCACAATTAATATATAAGAAATAATTCTCATAAATAATCTCTTAAAAATATATTAACACATAATATTAAAAAACAGCCATATATATTATATAAATGGAAATGTCTAGAAAAAGAATTACGACTGAATTGGCAAAAGAGAGGATACTAGACAAACTAAGTCAAATCATAGAAGACGGTAAGAAACCCGTTGTAAAATTCAAAGATCTATACAAGGAAAACACTTCTTTGAGTCAGATTTACTTCAAAGCCGGCCATGAGCTAGACAAGGAAAAGAATAACCTAAGAATGACTATAAAGAGTGGGTTCCATCAAATAGAACAGATAATATTACACTCAGGGTTTTAACCTACGGAAGGGTTCGAATCCCATCCTAGTATATAGACGAGAATATATATTTTAATTAAGCATAGTTATATTGAGAATTTCAATATCCTTGTCACATGGAACAAGCCTAACACTCACTCGCCCCCCAAACACGACCCACAACATTCCCACCCAAAAAAGAGTAGAACGCACCCCCAAACCCATAAAAAAATTCACGGAATACCAAGCCACGGCGACAACCCACACAAAAACAAGTAAACCACCAACAACCCCAAAAACGCTTATTCCACGTAACCAAGAACAAGTTACCCAAACCCGAGTAACCTCTCCGTCTCAAAGCGTCTGTAAACTACAATAAAAAGAAGAGGAACTAACGCTCTACCTCATCAGCAAACAGATCCGGATCGTTACCAAGGTAGATAGGGTTCCCCCTACCACACCTGCTACACTCCACGTCCTCGTACCTCAACTTGTTACCGCAATCACAGACAGTCCACAGCTGAGCCCCGCAGTTGGGGCAGAACTTAGCCTTCGTCTTCGGGTGAGGCCCCTGGCTAAGAATCGACCTGATGGCCGTCTTACAGTACGCGCAGTGGCCCTGCTTGATAACAGACTCCACAATACTTTATCGTCAGTTGAGGTTAAAAACTCATTCCGTTCTACCAGAGAGCTCGCAGGCCCTGCACAGGTCGCCCCTCGCGGGGCTGCCACACACCCTGCACCGCCTCAAGACGCCGCCGTTACCTCTCCCGCGGATCTTGAGCCCCGTCTGGTAGACGATGAACTTCGTGCCGGGGCGCTTGACCTCCATGCGGTTCAGGAACCTACGCACATCCGACCTCATCGCCTCCTCCGCGTAGGGACAAGGCAGACTCTGAAACTCCAAGCCGTTAATGTAAGCATAAAGGGTGGTCTCCCGCTCAGGCACCTCGCACAGAGGCTTCACCCTCCTCACGAAGCCCTCGAGGCTCTGACCCCCAGGGTGAAACGCATCCATCCTCACGACGTCGCCCCGGAGAACGTTCAGCAACACGCTCTGAGCCATGTCGTCCAGGTTATGGCCGGTGGCGAGCCTATCCGCGTCTACCGCCCTCGCCGCCTCGTCGAGGGCCCTGCGCCGAAGCACCCCACAGTAGCTACACGCACCCAGCTCCCTTTCCCTCGCGGCGATCTCGTCCATAGTCTCACCGAAGAGCTCCCTGAACCCGACCGTATGCATCTCCACGCCCAGCTCCCGGCAGTTTTTCTCCGCGATGGAGAGAGCCTCATCCCTGTACCCCTTGACACCCTCGTCGACGCATACCGCCACCAGCTCGGCGTAGGGCCTGTCCCTCTCCAGCCTCTGTAGAAGCCTGAGCATGGCGAGGCTGTCCTTGCCCCCGCTGACACCGACGGCTATCCTGCTGTCGTACTCGAACATGTCGTACTTGCCGACGGTCTTCTTTACCCTCTCGAACAGGGATTCGTTGAAGCAGGCGGCACACAGACGCTCCCCCGAGTAAGGCCGATGGTAAACTGAAGGGGCTATGCGGCACTTCGTGCAGCTCCGGATCAACGTGTTCAACGTCATCACGGCCCAGCGCAATAAAAACCATGCCTAGCCGCCGTGAGTAACAGGTAAAAACACAAGCGTGGAGCCGTCTCTCAATGATGTCGAGGACCCCTCCAGGTTAGACGCCTCAACGCCGTCCACGATGATCAACGCATTGGGCGCGTAGCTGTCCACGACCCTGTCTATGAGTACATCCTCTAACTCTGGCCGCTCCTCAATCAGCCTATCAACCACGTCCCCCAGCGAGGAGCCCTCCTCAACCTCGAGTCTGACCTCAGGTGAACCGGCGGCGTCCCTGAGGACCCCCATCAACCTTACGTCTACACGCACAGCAACAAACCCGCGCCACAGCCTATAAACATTCAAGTCCTGACCATCTTCGCGATGAAGAACCCGTTACAGCCATGCAGATGAGGATAAAGCCTCTGAGCCTCATACAGGCCACGCAGCCCCGGCTCACCGATCCTCGGCGCAGCCTCAACGGCGACGAAATCAGGGTTCTCATCCAAGAAAGCCCTCACCACGCTCTCGTTCTCGTCAACCGTGACGCTGCATGTGCTATACACGAGCCTACCTCCTATCGCGACCCTATGTGCAGCGCTGCACAGTATCCTGTACTGCAGGTCGGCCATCCTGCTTATGGATCTGCCGCTGAGCCTCCAACGGGAGCTGGGCTCGCTGAAGAAGTTGCCCGACCCAGTGCATGGAGGATCCACTAGGACCAGGTCGGCCTCAACGGGGGGGAGTCCGCCGACGGTTCTCGCGTCCCCAAGGTACGGTTTAGCTATCTCTACGCCGAGCCTCTCCATGACGCCCTCGAAGGAACGGAGACGCCTCATGCTGGAGTCCACGGAGATTATCCTGCCACGGTTTCCCATCAACTGCGCCAGGTGGCTCGTCTTGATGCCGGGAGCCGCGCAGACGTCGAGCACCAGCTCGCCGGGGGCTGGGGCGGCGACCGCGCCAGCCAGAACGCTTGCCCTGTCCTGTATAATGAACTCGCCTCTTCGGTACCCGGGTACACTCGTCAAACCAGTGGGATCCTCCACCCTGTAAACATGGTCTATGCTCCGATCCTTCTCCAGACGGAGGCCCTGTCCTCGGAGGCCTTTCACTGTCTGGCTGATATCCCGAAGAGTGTTCAGCCTAATGTAGACGGGGACCTCCACGGGCTCCAGCATCCGTTTCGTCTCTTTCTCCCCGAACTCCCTAAGGAGATACCTGACGTACCACTCAGGGTGACTGTACATGAGAGCCAGTCTTTTCTCCAGGTCAAGACCTGAGAAACATAGCTCTTGACGCGGGATCAGCTCGACGGCTTCATCCACTGCCGAGAAGGCTCTCTCGGTTAAGACCTCCTTGGCGTGATCATATAACGCGTAAGCCTCAGCGAGACCCTCCCCGAAGTGGACAGTATATGTGTACAGCCTGAGGAAGCTGCGGACCCCAAGGCTCAGATTGCCGAGATAATTGGGTTTAAGCGAGGCCTCTATAACGTGGTCCAGGGTGTTCAGACGCGACATGACTCCATAGATCAACGCCCCAGACTCCCTCGAGGCCGCTGCGTCATCCACATCGAGCTGTCGGGTGGCCCTTCTGAGGGCCGTGTCCTCGCTTATCCTCCTGAGCTCTATCCAACTCAAGGCCTCGATGGCTATGGTCCAGACGAGGGTCAAGACATCCACTGCTTAACTTTGATAATTTAGGCGCTTTTATCTATCTCTACCTTTCCGGCTGCGCTTATCGTGGCCTTGGCGTGGCGGAGAGCCCAGCAACTTATGACGACGCCGACGGGAAGCGACGCGGGGTGCCTCGCCGCCATCTCCACGTGTACGTCGAGGACGCTCGGCCCCTCCCCGAGGCCCATAACACCTATCCCGAGCTCGTTCAGCTTCACCAGAAGCTCCTCCTCGATCTCAGCGACCTTAGAGTCAGGGCTTCTCACCTTGAAGAGCCTAAGCAAAGCGTTTTTAGCCAGCTTCATGCACGCGTCTTCGCCTCCCCCGATCCCGACGCCCACGAAGTAGGGAGGACACCCGAGGCTGCCTGCCTGAGCCACCGCCTCCACGACGAACTGCTTGACGCCCTTGAGGCCGAGGCCAGGCTTCAGCATCCTGTGGGCTGCAACGTTGCTGCTCCCTCCGCCCTTAGGCATGGCGACAAGCTCGAGGCTATCACCGGGAACCATGTCGATGTATATTACCGGGACATGGCCGTTGAGGCCGACGTTGTTCCCCGTGTTTCCCTTGAACATGTCCACCGCGTTGGGACGCAGAGGCACTTCCTTGGTGGCCCTCTTCGTGGCCTCCACGAGCACGTCCTTGAGCTTGGAGCGTAGGGGGAAACCGTCGCCCACCTTAGCCATGAAGGCGACGACCCCAGTATCCTGGCACATGGGCTTGCTTCCCTCGCGTGCGATCTTCACGTTCTCCAGGATGTTTGCCATCTGGGATTTCCCGACGGAGCCTTCCGTCTCTCTCATCAGGCGATCCATCTCCTCCACGTACTCGACGGGCAACTCGGTGGCCGCTATCCTGAGAAGCTCCACTGCGGTGTCCTCGACTATCTTCTCGATCATACCTAACCCTCCATCTTCTTGATCAGCCGGTCACGTCTCTCGGCGACCCTGGCGCCGACGTCTGCGGTGAGGTTCCCCCCGTGGGTGTCTATCGTCACAATCATCGGGCCGAAGTCCTCCACGTCGTACACCCAGAGACATTCCGGCATACCCAGCTCCTCCAGCCAGAAAACATCCCTCACCTTTTTTATCCCCCGTGCCGCTAGCAGCGCGGCGCCGCCTGTGAAAGCCCCGTAGACGCAGCCGTACTCCTGGCACGCTTTAGCCGTACGCTCGCCCATGCCCCCCTTCCCGATTATGACGGAGGGGCGGTACACCTTGATGAACTCGTCCTGGAATATCTCCATGCGGGCGCTGGTAGTCGGCCCAGCGGCGACGACCCGCCATTCGCCACCATCGTCCTTCTGCATGATGGGGCCACAGTGAAAAACCCCGTTCCCTTTGAAGTCGACCGGCGGAGCCTCGCCCTTCTCTTGTAGCTCTAGAGCCTTTAGGTGAGCCTCGTCCCGCGCCGTGATCATGGTGCCGGTTACATATATGAGGTCCCCAGCTCGGAGATTTCTAATCTCCTTCTCCGGGACGGGTGTCTTGAGATGATGCTCCATAACTATACCTCACTGATAGTGGTGGCTACTCTTTTTCAGGCTTATTATACTGGGAGTCAAATCGATGAACCAGATTCGTTTGGCGTTCTCGAAAAGCATAATATCCGCCATTGAAAATGCTTAGGGATGTCTTATCCTAGGTCGAAGTTAGTTCTCCGCATGGAGCCCGAGAACAAGTACTTCAAGGATCGGGTGATGGAGCTAAGCGGAGAAAACGTTGACCTCTGCTTTCAGTGCGGCGCCTGCAGCTCCGGGTGCCCCATGACGCAAGAGATGGATTATCTTCCCAGCAAGATCATAAGGATGGTGCAGCTGGGGCTCGAAGAGGCTCTAGAATCTAGGACAATATGGGTCTGCACCACGTGCTTCAACTGCGAAGTCCGTTGCCCCCGCGGGATAGATGTAGCCAACGTCATGGAAGCCTTGAGGCAGCTCGTTCTACGGAAAAAGTATGACAGAGTAAGCCTCGACGAGCTGAGCCCAGAGGAAATAAGAGAACTACCCCAGATAGCCATAGTGTCAAACCAGAGGAAGCTCACGGCATGACGAGACTAGCGTACTACCCGGGATGCACGCTGAAGACGAACGCCAAGAACTTCGAGGACTCAACCATCGCCACGGCTGAGAAGCTGGGCATAGAACTGGTGGAGCCTGAGAGATGGAACTGCTGTGGCACAGTCCACTCGCTTTCCACCGACGACGTGATGCACCACCTCGCCCCCATCAGGAACCTGATAAGAGTCGAGGAACTCAGCAACGCTGGAGCTGTAGACTCGAAGCAGGTCGTCACTCTCTGCGCCATGTGCTATAACACGCTGAAGCGTAGCAACATGGTCTTCAACGAGGACAGCGACCGGAAGAAGAAGATCCGGGACAACATGTACAAGGAGGACATACAGTACAGCGGCAACGTCGAAGTGCTACACTATCTCGAGGTCCTCCGAGAGATGGGCTGGGACAAGGTCAAGGAAGCCGTAGTGAACCCCCTGAACGGGTTAAAGGTTGCTCCATATTACGGTTGTCTCCTGCTTCGTCCCAGAGGTATAGGAGTTGACGACACGGACAACCCCACCATCATGGAAGACATGGTGGAGGCGCTGGGAGCCGAGGCTGTACACTTCGCGTACAGCCAGAAATGCTGCGGCAGCTACAACACCGTCCACATGAAAGAGGTCGTCGCAGATCTAGCCCATAAGATACTTAAGCAGGCGGAGGAGGCCGGCGCCGACATGCTGGTCACCGCGTGCCCCCTCTGCGAGTACAACCTCGGCCCTAGACAGTCCGAGGTGGAGAAGAGATATCCTGTTTTTAAATCAATCCCCGTGGTCTACTTCACCCAGCTCATGGCGTTAGCCTTTGGCTTAGGTGAAGAGGCTGCGGCTTTCGCGGGCAACAAGCCCGACCCGAGGCCCCTGCTGAGAGACAAGGGGCTGCTGGAGGAATAGAAGATGGAGAACAACGCCGAGATAGTCACCATCTACGTGATGGGTAAGAAGCACAAGGTGCCGGGCGACCTCACCATAATGAAGGCCATGGAGTACGCCGGACACCAGTTCACGAGGGGAGCGGGGTGCAGAGGCGGCTACTGCGGAGCCTGTGCAACCCTCTACAGGAAGAAGGGAAGCTACAAGCTGGAGGGTGCACTCGCGTGCCAGAAGATAGTAGAGGACGGCATGTACATCGCCCAGATACCCTTCAACCCGGCCGAGAAGACTACGTACAGCCTCGACGAGCTGAGGCCCGACGCTAACACCATTCTGGAGTACTATCCAGAGTTGAGCAGATGCCTCGCATGCAACACATGCACGAAGGCCTGCCCACAGGACATCATGGTGATGGACTACGTGCAGGCGAGCCTAAGAGGTGATATAGAGCAGGCCGCTAAGCTGAGCTTCGACTGCATCAGCTGCGGCCTCTGTGCAGTAAGGTGCCCCGCTGAGATAGTCCCATACAACGTAGGTCAGCTCGCCAGAAGGCTCTACGCCAAGTACATAGACGGGCCGAGCCAGCACGTCTTGGACAGGGTGAAGGAAGTCGAGGAAGGCAAGTTCGACGAGGGCATCAAGGAGCTGAAGAATATGGACAAGGCGGCGCTTCAGGAGCGCTACGAGACGAGGGAGAAGATTCTGGAATGAGCGACTACGAGAGCGGCTACCCGGACTACATGCGGGAGAGCCTCGACAAGGTGGCGGCCACGCGGGCGAGCCGCGTCGGTAAGAGCTTCAAGGCCATGACGGCCGAGGAAAAGGACAAGATCCTCAGGGACTTTCACCCCGACTGGAAGATGGATCAGAAGAGGGGGCTCAAGGTGGGCCCCAGCAAGGGGCAGCTCATGCCCCACGAAGTGGTTGATATCCTCGAGGCGCACAGTATCATAAAGCCCGAGGACATCGACCTGTCTAGCATCGACTACGACGTCGACGTACTCATAATAGGGGCGGGAGGGGCCGGGCTGAGCGCTGCTATCCTCGCCCATGACAGCGGTATCGACCCGGACAAGATACTCATCGTCCAGAAGCTGCGGCTAGGCGACGCCAACAGCAAGATGAGCCAGGGCGGCATACAGGCCGCCGACGCGCCTAACGACAGCCCCACCATCCACTACCTGGACATCATCGGCGGCGGCCACTACGAGAACAAGCCAGAGCTGGTCGAGGCCATGGTCAAGGACGGCCCCGACGTCATCAAGTGGCATGAAGAGCTGGGTGTGCTCTACGACAAGCTAGACGACGGAACGATGCAGCTCGCCCCCGGCGGCGGCACAAGCAGACGAAGGATGCACAGCTGCAAGGACTACACCGGCTTGGAGATCACGCGGATCCTCATGGACGAGGTCATCAACAGGCAGATAGGCTACGTCGAGTTCACGTGCGCCGTCGAGTTCGTCATGGATGACATGGGTCAGGTAGCCGGTGCGGTACTATACGACATGGACAGCGACGAGTACAAGATCGCGCGAGCCAAGTCCACCATCCTGGCGACAGGGGGATTCGGGAGGCTCCACATACAGAGCTTTGAGACCACCAACCACTACGGCGCCACGGGGGACGGCATAGTGATGGCTTACCGCACGGGAACCAACCTCATCCACCTCGACAGCACACAGTTCCACCCCACAGGCTCGGCGTACCCAGAGCAGATAGTTGGACAGCTGTGCACAGAGAAGCTCAGAGGCAGGGGGGCTCAGCCCGTGAACGCGGACGGCGAGCTCTTCGTCTACCCCCTCGAGACCCGCGACGTGGAGGCGTCAGCCCTGATACGTGAGTGCTACGGCAGAGAGCGGGGCGTCACCACCCCCTCAGGGATGAAGGGCGTCTGGCTCGACACCCCCCTCATCGACGTAATCAACGGCAAGGGAACCATCGAACGCGAGTTCGCGGCCATGTTCAGGAACTACAACAAGTTCGGCATAGACATAAGGAAGGAGCCCATGCTCGTCTTCCCGACCCTCCACTACCAGAACGGGGGAGTCGAGATCAACGTCAGGTGCGAGACCAGCGTACCCGGCCTCTTCGCCGCCGGCGAGGTCTGCGGCGGCGTCCACGGAAAGAACCGGCTGATGGGCAACAGCCAGCTGGACCTCTACGTGTTCGGGCGAAGAGCCGGGAAAGCCGCCGCTGAGAGAGCTAAGACGGCGAAGACAGGTAAGCTAAACCTGTATCACCTCGACCGCTACGAGAAATGGCTGAGGGAGGCGGGTGTAGAGACGGACAGGAAGTCCCCGATACTGCTCCCCGAGTACCGCGGCGAGAAGACGTTGAAGCACCAGTTAAAACTGCTGTAAGGAAAAGGAAATGTCTGACGAGAAGATAGGCGTCTGGGTCTGCGAGTGCGGCGGCAACATAAGCGACGTCGTTGAGACCCAGAAAATCGCCGACGCCTTAAAGGACGAAGTCGCCTACGTGAACGTGGAACGCTACCTCTGCAGCAAGCCCAGTGTCGACGGCATAAAGGAGACAGTCGAGAAACAAGGACTGGACAGAGTGGTGCTCGCCTGCTGCACCCCAAAGATGCACAGGACGACGTTCCTGAGCAACCTGGAGGAGAAGGGCGTCAACCCTGCTTTCCTTGAGATGGTTAACATCAGGGAGCAGTGCAGCTGGGTGCACAAGGACGACCACGAAGGGGCCACCAAGAAGGCGATGGACCTCATAAGAGGCGCGATCACTAGGGCAAAAGAATCCGTCCCCCTCGAGTCAAAGACAATGGAGGTGGTCCCCGAGGCGTTGATAATAGGAGGCGGCGTAGCGGGGATCACGACCAGCCTAAGGCTGAGCGAGTATGGGATGAAGGTGCACCTAGTCGAGAAACGGCCCAGCATCGGAGGACACATGATACAGTACCCCAAGGTCTTCCCGACGCTGGACTGCAGTCAATGCATACTTACGCCCAAGATGGCTGAGGTGAGCCAGAGCCAGAACATAGACCTCTACACCTACAGCGAGGTCAAGGAGATCAGCGGCGTACCGGGCGACTTCAACGTAAAGGTCTGGGTGAAGCCGAGGGGCGTCGACCCGGAGAAGTGCATAGGCTGCGGCGCGTGCAACACGGTCTGCCCAGGAAAGGCCAAGGACGACTACAACGAAGGGCTCAACGAGCGTAAGGCCATATACAGGCCGTTCCCTCAGGCCGTTCCCAGCATATATACCATCGACTACGACGCGTGCCTCAGGTGTGGGGCATGTGAAAGGGCTTGCCCCGCCGGCGCGATAGACATCAACGATCCGGGGAAAGAGATCGAGTTAAACGTCGGAGCCGTGGTCCTCGCGACAGGCTTCGAGCTGTACGACCTAAGCGGGCTACCACAGTACGGCTACGGCGTATACCCGAACGTCGTCACGAGCCTCGAGATGGAGCGAATACTTGACGTTAACGGTCCAACGGGTAGCCAGCTGATAGTCCCTGAGACGGGAAAGGAGGTCAAAAGCGTCGCCTACGTGCTCTGCGCAGGAAGCAGGGACACGGAGGTAGGGCGCCCACACTGCAGCCGCGTATGCTGCCTCTACAGCCTAAAGCAGGCTCAACTGCTTAGAGACAGGGGCGTCGAGGTCTGGATACATTACATCGACATCAGGGCCCCAGGCAGGCGGTACGAGGAGTTCTACAGGACCACCCAGGAGAAGGGGGTCATGTTCGTCAAGGGCAAGGTCACGGAGATAGAGCCTGAGGGCGACCAGGTGCTGGTGCGCAGCGAGGATATGATGCTCAACAGGATGGTGGAGAACCCCGTGGACCTCGTGGTGCTGGCACCGCCCATGGTTATGACTGAAGATACGCTGAGGCTGGCTGAGAGCCTTAGAGTCCCTGTCGACGAGGACCAGTTCGTGCTTGAGCGTCACCCCAAGCTGGACCCGATGAGCACCAAACGTGACGGCATCTACGCGGCGGGGGTGATAATCGGCCCGAAGGACATACAGAGCGCCACGGCGGAGGCCGAGGGGGCGGCGATGAAGGTCGTGAACTTCCTCAGCGGCGACCGCGTCATAGAGCCCAACAAGGCCTTCCTCTCCGACCCAGAGGCATGCAACGGCTGCGAGGAGTGCGTCGAGATATGCCCAGAGAACGCGATAACCATGGAAAAAGGGAAGCCTGTGATCAACGAGATAATGTGCAGCGGCTGCGGAGCCTGCATCCCTGCGTGCCCAGATAACGCTCTGGACCAGCAGGGGCTCAGCGACGCTCAGTTGAAGGCGAACATAAGGGGAGCCCTCGACCACAGCGAAGCAGAGCTCAAGATACTGGCGTTCGTCGAGCAGGATCTGGCGTACACCGCCGTCGACCTGGCGGGGCTCGCCCGTCTAACCTACCCGAGCAGCGTAAGGATCATCCCGCTGCCCAGCCTGGCGCGTCTCAAGAAGGAGCACATCCTGTACGCCTTCGCCCACGGAGCGGACGGCGTCATGATGCTCGAAGCCCCGGAACATGAGGGGCCATTCGGACATGCACACGTGATCAGCGAGGAGCGGATAGACGAGTACCGGTGGGAGGTCGAGGACGACGACGTGAACAGCAGCAGGATATGGTTCAGCAGAGCTTACGTCCCGGACTGGCGTAAACTGGAGCGCGTCTTCAAGACGTTCCACGACATCGTGGACGGCGAGGGCCCTCTTGACGAGGATGTCCGGGAGAGGCTCCGCGGGGGGCTCTCCTAGCCTCTCATTGTTCCACTACTCGTGGCGGGAAAGATTTTTCTTGTATTTGTCCGTGTGTGCGCGTGGGGGAGGGGGGTGTAGTCGTCGTCGCCGCCCCGGGTGCTGGCCTTGTCAGGGTTTTTTTCGTTGGCCGCACGTTTCTTGGGCCGACGGTGTGTGGGGTGGATGACCAGGAGAAGGCGGACGTTGTCGTGCTGGGCCGGTGAGGGAAGCGTTATTATTCTTGTTTCTCGTCTGGTTCCGTGATGGTCTCTTCCGAGGAGCTTCTTGAGAAGGTGTACAGGGAGGTTTTAATCATCCGGGAGAGGCTGGACTCGCTGGAAGGGAGGATGATCCCGGAGGTCGAGGTGAGCGCCAGGGAGCGTTGCCTGATCCGGCGGAGGATGAAGGAGGCGGAGGAAGGTCAGACCGTCCCCTAGGAAGAGGTAAAGAAGGAGATCGAGGAATGGCTGAAGTGGGCCCCTTCAGGGTCTTCTTAACTATGCACACGTAAAACTATATTATAGTAAGTGAAAAGAGCTATATGACGTAAAGAATAATCTAACACTGATTCAGGCATGCTTCTTGTTGACGGTGTCGAGTATCACCTTTACCGATTCTCCAAAGAAGAAGAGCTAGAGGACCTCGTTGAAGCAAACTCTAAGAAGATATTCGGTGAGGACAGCTTCTACTTCAACGTTAAAACGAAATTGAAAAGCCCTGCTGGAATAGTCTCGATACCAGACGGCTATGCTGTGACATTAACCAAACCTTATCGATGGTTTGTAGTGGAAGCCGAACTTTCAAGTCACCCCATATATGAACACGTTGTATCGCAATTAACCAAGTTCATCAACGGGCTCAAGAACTCAGAAACACGGAAGAGCCTCGTAAAGTCATTGCATGATACAATCACTATAGACCCGGTTCAAGAGGCTTGGATAAAACAGAGACTAGGGTCCGGAGAGGTCTACAAGTTCCTAAACGATGTAATCGACGATCCTCCTGAGCTAGTTGTTATGATTGATGAAAAGACCAGTGAACTGGAAGAGGCTCTCAGCGGACTTCCTCTAAGTGAAAAACATGCGATTGAGTTCAAAGTCTATGAGCGTGAAGGAGTGGGGCTTCGTAATATCTTATCCTTTGACTCCCTTTCGCGTAGTGGAAAAGAAGTGAAAGCAGGGTCTGCTGCTCGTGCACGCTCTGCTATAACAACTAGGAACTCACTTCCGAAGCGCTCCATTACTTCTCAATCCGCATACACTATCCCCATCCTTGAGTCACTAGTCGAAATGGGCGGAAAGGGTAAAACCCGAGATGTTCTATCGAAAGTATTCGAGAAGATGAAAGACAGCTTGACTGAAGCTGATATGGAAACTCTACCGAGTGGTAGCGACACTCGATGGTCAAATCACGCGATGTGGGAGCGATTCAAAATGGTTAAAAATGGTTACCTTAAACCCAAGTCGCAATTTGGGGTGTGGGAAATAACAGATGAGGGGAGAGCCTATATATAATTAAACAAGAATTAACCGTATGCGCATGCTCATGTGAGATGACGATGCTATGTTGACGCTCGATGATTTTAATAACTTAGCTTTCAAAAAACTGTCGATAAGGAAAAACGTCTTCAATATCTCTCAAAGTCTACCGGCAGGTGGGATTGAGAATTGGGTTCAATGGGAACTTATTGAGGCACTTAAGGATGCTGGACACAAAATAGAGCTGAAGGGCAAAGTAGAGAAAGGCTGTGACATTATAGTTGATGATGAAAGATATGTTGAGATAAGGACAGCTTCAAACGGATATATTGGAAGCCTGAAAAATGCCATAGAAAAACACCCTAAAGCGAACCTCTACCTATTCACCTACCTTAATCGAGAAGGTTCAGATGCGAAGAAGCTTTTTGAAAGTTATTTGGAGAATATGGGCTTCATATATAAATCAGCTAGTCTGACTCCAAGTATGGTGTTGACAGTAGCTGAACACCGAGCCTAAGATTATTACATCTCAATAGTGCTTCTTTTTTCATATCCTTATTCTCCGCTCGCCACTCGTAAACGTTATCCCTTCCCTACCTGTCTTATTCCCCATGCCAGTGACCAAGGAAGAGCTTCTCAAGGAAGTTCAGAAGTGGAGCAAGATCGCGCCACCCTACCACGCCTTCTACCAAGGCAAGGTCGAGATCATGCCGAAGTGCGCCATCTGCACCCTACAGGACTTCTCCATCTGGTACACCCCCGGCGTAGCCCAGGTCTGCAAGGACATCGAGAAACAGAACGAGCTCGCCTACGAGACGACCAGCAAGTGGAACTACGTCGCCGTCGTCAGCGACGGGACACGTGTGTTTGGGCTTGGGGACATCGGCGGCCAAGCCGGCTTGCCGGTTATGGAGGGCAAGGCCCTCATATTCAAGTACCTGGGGGGAGTGGACGCGTTCCCTATACGCCTGTCCACAAAGGACCCTGACGAAGTCATTCAGGCCGTAAAGTGGATAGAGCCCAGCTTCGGAGGAATCAACCTCGAGGAATTCTCGAAACCCAAGTGCTTCTACATCCTCGAAAAGCTCAGGGCCGAGATGCCCATGCCTGTCTGGCACGACGACTAGCAGGGCACGGCCGCCATCAGCCTAGCGGGAACCATCAACGCCCTCAAGTTCGTAGGCAAGAAGCTGTCTGAGGCGAAGTTTACCATAGTTGGTGTTGGTTCCGCTAACACGAGGACATATTACGTGTTGAAGGCGGCTGGGGTCAACCCAAAGAACATCATCCTGACTGACAGCAGGGGCACATTAGGAACCTACAGAGACGACATAAAAGACACTTATAAGTGGCCCATCGCTGAGGAGACGAACCCCGACAACGTCGAGGGAGGCATCAAGGAGGCGGCAGAGGGAAGCGACATAATGATCGCAGCCTCTAAGCCGGGCCCGGGGACGATAAGGAAGGAGGACATCGAGGCGATGGCCTCCGACCCGATAGTGTTCGCGTGCGCCAACCCGGTGCCCGAGATATGGCCTTGGGAGGCCGAGGAGGCCGGAGCCAAGGTGATCGCAACAGGGCGCAGCGACTTCCCTAACCAGGTTAACAACAGCCTCGTCTTCCCCGCGATATTCAGAGGGGCTCTGGATGTACGCGCCAAGACCATCACAGACGAGATGTGCATCGCCAGCGCCACGGCGCTCGCCAAACACGCGGAGGACAAGGGGCTCGCGAAGGACTACATCATCCCGGCGATGAGCGAGTGGGAGATCTACCCGCTCCAGGCGGTGGAGACCGGTCTGAAGGCCATTGAGCAGTGCGTCGCCCGTAAGAAGCTGAGCAGAGCGGAGCTATACGAGAGGGCGGAGTCCATCATAAAGCGTACGCAGGACGTCGTCAAGGCTCTCATGCAACAGGGCTTCATAGACGCGCCCCCGCCTGAATAGCGGCGTCTTTTTTCCTTCTCTACGCTTTATAGCTGACCTGCTACAGGTAAGATCTGTTTTTATCGGTGTTTTCAGCAGGGGAGATTGATTCTGGCTTGATCTCGCTGCACACAAATAAGTTTTTAACGAGCAGTCGTGCGTACTATTCACAGTCGAATGAATGGTATAGCGTCTGGTTGATGGAGGGAAGTAGCGCGCCGTATTGTACCGAGTGTGGGGGGAAGCTTAAGTGGGATGCGAAGCTCCGTCACTATAGCTGCCAGAGCTGTGGGTTGACGTACACGGAGGCTGAGCTCTCCCGCGCGTTGGAGAAGCTCTACGACAGGAATGACGACGAGGATGAGAAGCATAGGCAGCGTAACGAGGACTACCTGGAGTGGTGGACGAGCTCGAAGAAGAAAAAGTAACAAGTCCCTAAATAGAATAATTACAATAAGTATCTCTGAGCCATAAATATATTCTAAATTGTTTAAAGTTTTATACTCTCGACGATTACTATTCTACTAGTAATAATTCGTTTGGTGCTGCTATGGTATTTCCTGTCGAATCCGAGGACCGTACGATGCGGAACCTCCTTATGCTCTGCCATGACGACGCGAGGCTCGTCGTCGAGGGCTTCAGGAAGATCCTGTCCATAACAGACAAGTTCATGAAGAACGAGGACACCCCCGACGGAGTGGAGGAGGAGATACAGAAGATCCTTGACGATTCCAGCGAGATCAAGAACGCACTGATCAAGGAGCTCCATGAAATCGGAGGCGTGTTGGTGAGCCGAGACGACTTCTTCAGGCTTATCAGCGCAATGGGAGACATCATGGACCAGACCAAAGGAATAAGCGCACGTTTCATAGCGATACAGAGACACGGGTTCAGCGTGCCTGAGGATGTGGCCCAGGGCCTCAACGGTCTCTCAGACATGGCGTTCGACTCCATGATAAAGCTCCGTGAGGCTATGATGAGCCTAGGCTTCAACAGCGAGAAGGCTGTCGGTTTCACCGAGGAAATAGACGAGCTGGAGAAGGTTTTCGATGAAGCCTATTTCAAGGTCGAGATGACCGTCATAACAAGCGACATGGAGCTACCGGCCATACTCATAATGAAGGACGCAATCACGCTCATGGAGAACACGGTCGACACGGTCCGCGCCGCCTCAGACCTGATAAGAATCATAGCCCTCTAAAATGACTCCTAAGCCTGTACCTGTTCAGCTTCTCGAGGATAACCGCCTCATAGTGTGGGATCATAGACAGGGCAACAGGCTGTACGAAGACGGTTTCTACGGTAAGCCCCTGGGGATCGCGAAGCCCAAAGAAGAGTTTATGCAGCCACTTGTGCTGGATGCGGTCGAAGGACTCTATCTGATGCATAAAAAGAAGGTTTCTGTAAGCGACATTCAAGGATCTAAAATAACATATGCCGATCTCATTGACAGGCTTTCACGAGAGATCGAGGGCTTCGCGGCGAAGTATAGAGTATACGGGGAGCTCAGAGAGAAAGGCTACGTCGTCACCCCCGGGATAAAGTATGGCTGCGACTTCGCCGTCTATGAACACGGGCCCGGCTTAGATCACGCCCCATACGTCATGCAGGTACATGGGTCAGAGGAGCCTCTTGACGCGGCGGAGATAGTGAAGTCCGGGCGGCTCGCCGCCACTGTTCGCAAGTCGTTCATCAAAGCGGTGGAGATTGAAGGCGAGATATGTTTCCTTGAGTTCAACTGGTGGAAAGCCTAACGCTTGTCCTCCTCGACTATCTTCATAAAGTCCTCGGGCTCCCTGAATTCCCTGTACACTGAGGCGAATCTTACGTAGCTGACGTAATCCAGTTCCTTTAGGTACGCGATGATTCTGTCGCCGATCTCTTTCGATGGTACCGCTTCATGGCCTTCCGCTATGATACTCTGTCTCACCTTCTCGGCTATGTCTCTCATCTGTTCAAGAGTCACGGGCCGTTTCTCGCATGCCTTCTGCAGCCCCTTCATCATCTTGTCGATGTTGAATCTCTCGAGCCGTCCATCCTTCTTCATTACCATGAGCTCTATCTCCTCGATATGCTCGTAGGTGGTGAACCGTCTGCCGCATCCTGCGCATTCCTTACGTCTACGAGTCATGTTGTTATGCGACTCCCTGGTCTCGAGGGTTCGCAGCACGTCCGAGCCGCAGAAGGGGCACCTCAATGTTAGACTCAAATCGGTAACAACTTATCTTTTAAAAAACTATCTCAAGAATACAGGTCATTTTAGAGCTGGCAAATAAACAACCCCGAGGATAATTAATTGAATGTATTTTAACAACCACACAAACGTCTAAATCGGCTCCCTGAAAGCTAAACACCGGCTTAGATTAGACGCGCCACCATTACAGATGAAGCTGCCAGAAAAACATGGATTCAGAAACTAGTTTATCAATCCAGAATCTCTTTTTATATTAGCGCTATGGATCTGCTCGGGCTGAAAAGATGCAGGTTGAACAACTTAAAATCGAGAAACGAGAGAAGAAGAAATCCGATCTTATGGAAGATGAACTGGAACTTCTCCCGGTATACACGAGGGAGACGAGCCGGTCAAGAATACCATCCGAGACCATGGATCACCTGAAGGCTCTTAAAAACATTAACCAAGCACTCACCAAGTTCAAGCTAAGTAAAAACGAGGTGAGGGTCTATCTCTACCTGGCGAGGTTCGGCGCCCACAAGGCTCAGAGCGTCGCCGAGGCGCTGGGCGTGCACAGGACAGAGGCTTACAAGATCCTTCGAAGACTGGAAGCGCAGGGGCTGATCAGCAGGGTCATGGAGAGGCCCATGAAGTTTGTTGCCGTGTCCTTCGAGAAGGTCTTGGACAACCTGATAGAGGAGCGGCGCCAGCGCATCTACCAGATGGAGAAGAGGAAGGCTGAGCTCCTGAAGATATGGAGGAGCCTCCCTGAGCCGGAGAACGTTCAACACAGCAAGGAGACTTTCCAGGTGCTTGAGGGTAAACGCCACATCAGTGTCAGGCTTAACGAGCTTCTTGAGGGCTGCCAGGAGAGCATCGACATCGTGGTCTCAGATACCAACCTCATCTGGCTGTACAACACTCCTTTCCTGGACGACTTGGAAGAGGTAGCAGTAGACAAAGGAGTAAAGGTTAGGGTGTTGACCAACTATTCACCTACCAGCAGCTACGTTCTCGACCAGATAGAGGTGGGAAACGGTGACTTCGCCTACCTGAAGAAACACGAGATGCCTGGTTTCTTCATAAAAGACGGCAAGGAGATGATCCTGCTGATGGCCAACGACCAGAGCAACCTCTACGGCATGTGGACCAACTACGACAGCATAATCAGGAGCTACGACATACTCTTCACCCTACTCTGGAAGAACAAGTAGATCATGAACACCTTCTTCTAACCTTTTAGCTTAGAATAAGGTTTAGGTTCCACAGGCTTACCCCGATTTTGATTACACCGGCTACCAGAGGAAACCCTATGAAGTAGCTGGCTACCCTCGTCTTCACTATTCTGTTCAATACGTATGGTACCATGATGCAGATGGCCACGACGAGGAAGTCTGTCTGTATCCACTGGCCGTTGCTCATGAGTGATGCAGCCATCGTGTTTCCCTCAACGAGACCTAGCGAAATTCCGAATCTTGTGGACACCCAGTCTCCTAATGCTCCGACAATGAGTAGGAAATATGCTACCGGTTCGATCTTTAGCTCTGAAGCATTAAACAAATGGATCTATACTATAGATTATTAATCTATAATTTAAAGCTATAGATTACAGATGCATAGATAAAAATCAATATAATAATTTATGTGTAATAATGGATTATTTAATTTAAATAACCTATTGATGACAATAAATGATTACTCTATTCTCCAATAGAAAGGAGCGTCAAACCCAAGGGAAGAACCGAGGTTAATCCGAAATATACCTGAGTCCACGTTGCTTACCCAGAATGTAGTGCCGACAAGCTCCACCCCCGGAGTAGCCTGTACCTTTTCGGGGGTTCTACCAAGGTTGTGAGCGAAGTCGACGTATGTGCTGCCCGTCGTCACCGTGGCTACCCCCGTCTCGTATTCCATGATTAGATCCGTGGACGCCTTGACGGCGTCTGGGGTCACCAAGGTGACGTATTGGAAGGAAGGGTTAGAGGCTTCAAGCCAGATCTGTACCTCTATCTTCTCGCAGGGGTCCCAGCTGCCATACACTGGAGCCGTGAGCTTCATCGGGTTCACCTCGTCTCCTACATGACCGTTGAAGAAGACCCTGTTTATCTTCCAGTAACTGCCCGTGTCACCAGCCTGTACGTAGGGCACCCACGTCGAGTTCCTCGTCCCCGACTCGGTGTAGGTCACGATGCAGTCCATCTTATCGAAGTCTCTCAGCCGGATGCTGGTCTCCCCGGTGTTAGTCACGTTGGCCCTCAGGGTCTGTGAATCCACAAGCCTAAAGGAGACGAACTCCATGTCCTCGTTTAAGACCGCCTCGCTCTGTGAGACCATGCTGTCTATCCCTTTGCTGATCACTCCGAAGCTGGATACGGTAGAGGTTATTATAATTGATACGCCTGCGATTATTATGATGGCCGTGAAGGCGGTGGCTACCGTCGTTGACTGACCCATACCTAATCTCCTATGGTGAAATAGAGCTCGTCGTCGACTCCGTTATAGGTGTTGAAGCGGAAGTAGTAGTCGCCCTTCTAAGTCTGAGGACGTCGTTATGGTTATCTCGATGGTCTCGGAGTCCTGCCAGTTGGTGTCGTCGCTGTTTAGCAGCGTGAACGCCCAACCCGGCCCCGACTCGGCGTACTGGACGTGGCTATACTCCCCGATTCTCCCAAAGATGATGTCGCTCATCTCGACTACCGATGAGGGTATGATTGAGGTACCGGTGTTCTTCACCCATACCTTCACCGTCGTGGACGACGTGTTGACGGCGGATATCACGTCGATGCTTGTCTGCATCTTATCGCTGAGCCTATCTGACATCGATAGGGTTTCATGCTCCAGCCCTGCCATGGAGGTGAGGAAGACCTGAGACAGGGCCGCCGCCGCGATGACCACGGCTACGAGAACTATGCCTTCGGATACTATCGAGGATGCCATCTCGGGTTCAACCTCGATTCAGATTATATAGATAGTTTATAAATCTAATACATGGAAGAGTTCCGGCGTAGATAGTGCTCCAGAATCATCTGAGAAGTACTATGTCGCCGCGACTTTCGGCTTCTTGGTTCTAAGCTCCTCGACCACGCGCTCCAGCTCGGTGAGTGTAGAGATCACCTCACTCTGCTGCAGCATCCCCTCGACCTCGTCCTCGGTCTCCTCCACGTCCTGTTTCGCCAGCCCCTTGATGACGTTTACCTCAGGTAAAGGCTCCGGCTCAGAGGATTCCTCGGACTCGTCAAGATGATCCGTCTCCTCTTCCATCATCTTCACTTCGATAGCCTTGTAGCCGTCATCGCCCGAGGGTACGGTTTCAGGCAATTTATCGGAGACCACCTCTTCATCATCCAAGGCGGCGAAGGCCTGCTCCATAGGATCTATGGGTTTAACCTTCTTGAGGATCTCTGGTTCAAAAAGGTCCTCTTCCTCATCTAGACTAAACGACTGGGGTCTAGCCATTGGGACCTCCTCGGCGTCTATTTCCCTGGGTTTAGCAGGATACTGTAGATCCTCTATAAGGTTCAGAACCTGGGTCAGGGCTAGAAGCCCATCCACCTTCTTCTTTACGCTGAAGTATTCCAGTACCACCGTGATCATGGCGACCGTGGTTAGGAGATAAGAGGCTATGAGAAGCAGCCCCATGAGGTTCTCTCCAAGCATGCTATCGATGGAGGACACGTCCACCGTCTCGTTGATTGCGTATAGCTGCAGCATCAGCACGACGCTGAGTATTACACCTGACACTAGTAGCCATCTTCCCGGCTCGAAGTTACTTCTTATCAAGTCGCTCGTTTCACTCACCTCTATATAGTAGCCACTCCACCTAGGTAGTTAGCGACGGCCTCGCTGATAATCAAATAGACCGTTCCGCCTAAAGCCATTTGCATCCCGATATAATACAAAACTGTGAACCTTGAGTCACCCTCCATATTATAGATGCTGAAGACGTTGTTGAAGGCGAATAAGGCTAAGGCGAACACGAAGAAGAGCCTCATGAACGATATTTCGGGCACCGAGAAGAAGTCTAGTAGAGAAGCCATCTCCCCTATGAACTCTATGAGTGACGTGAAGAAGCCGTCGATGACAGCGAATAACGCGGCCGATATCACGTACAGAGGTATCACTAGCCCAACGTGGTAGCTGACAGCCGAGTATTTCCGCTCCCTTAGGGTGACGTAGATGTGGTAGAACTGTTCTATGAACTTGGAGGCTATACCCAGGTCACCTCCAGTGTATATAGTGTCCGTCATGATGGTATTAACCCGCCGTATCAGGGTGCTGTCTATCTCCGTCTCGAATCCCCACCAGGCGACCTTCGGCTCGACGCGCATCTTGATCTTGTTGTTTAGACTCTGGATGACGGAGTCCAAGCTGGCGAAGTCCGTCTCCGATGCACTTTGAAGTATCATGGCCAGCGGTATGTGGGCGGACAGGTTGGAGGCCATGTACCTGAAGAACGCCGGGTAATCTGACTCTTTCTTCTTAACGTTGTTCACGTATGTCCGCCCGATGAGGCCCCCCAAGAATAGTATTATCCCTATTATTATGAAGTGCATGAACCGGCTCTCAAACGGTATAAACAGGACTAGACCAGACAGCACGAGGCTCATGATCGCGGCGTACTCTGCGCGCTGCCTGTTCGGGGGTTTCTCCTTCTGCTCTTGGACTAATGGCGTCAGGCTTTGATGACTGGAAGATAAGCCATGATAGAATGTAGAGGATAAAACTGATGACGATCACGATCATGATCGCGAATAAGATCATTATCTTGGGGTCGTAGAAGATAGATGAGATGAGCATCGTGGTGGTCATGAAAAGGGTGATGCTGAGCATGGGAAGATACGCGTCGCTGAGTGTCCTCAGCCGATTTATGGCCTGCATACGTGACGACTCAAACTCAGCCATGTAGTTAGTGTAGTACTTCTCTATGAACAGGTTCACAGGCTCACCGGACGCGATGCTCTGGCTTGAACAGAAAATCGCTGAAGTCTTTTGTCGGCGCCTCGGTGCTTATGATCTCCGTGGCTTTTGCCTGAGGGTACCGCCACTGAGTCATCAACACTATTATCCTGTTCAAGTAGGGTACAATGCTGTTGAAGATGAGTTTCTCGGAGGCTACCTGAAGCATCAAGACCCTGCCGATGGTGCCTGACGTGATGGGCCTAAGGTAGAGCATGAAGAAGGGAAACTCGAACTCTATCTTGTCTCCTTTGCTAAGCCCCTCGACGAACTTCGCCAACTTTTGCCGCTCAATAATCAATTCTCTTGACCCACCTTACTCTTGACTTCTTATTCGACCCCGTGGCCGAGCTTCATCAAGGCTTGACGCCTTAGCCTCGCATGGGCCTGCTCGATCCCTACGCCCTGGACGTAGAGGATGTAGTCCAGGACGTCATCGTACTCCAGTATGCCGAGGGCTATCATGTACTCAAGGATCTCTGCCCTCATGAACAGCTCGTCGTAGATCTTCTTGATCTCCGCGCCTGTGTAGCCTTTCATGGTGGCGATCTTGTTATCCAGGAGGTAGCTAGTACCCAGCCCCCTGAACTCCACCCTGTCCGTGGAGGGATCGAAGCTGAACACTTCGATGAAGTTGAAAGCCTGGTCCGCCGGCTCGTACCCGAGGATCTCGTTGATGCTCAGGACGCGGCGCTTGTACTTCCCCGTCTCGTAGTCGTGGACGGCGCTCTGGAACAGAGCCGCGTTCAGGTTGTCTACGTGGGTCTTAGGGACGTTGATGGGGAAGTTCGTGAGCCTCTGGACGAGTTTCCCCACCGTCGCCGCGTGGAAGGTCGCGATGCTGGGGTGGCCAGTCTGCATGGCTTGGAACGCGATGTTGCCCTCCGCGCCTCTGACCTCACCTATGATGATGTACGTGGGCCTCTGCCTCAGAGCCGCCTTGAGCAACGTGAACATGGTGATGCCTTCCTCGCTTCCGGCGTTACCTGTGTCCCTGACGACCTCTCGTATCCAGTTCTTGTGCGGGACATGCACCTCAGGGACCTCCTCGATGCTGACTATCTTGTAGTCACGCGGCATGAAGGTCATGAGGGCGGAGAGGCTGGTCGTCTTGCCGGAGGCAGTCTCCCCACAGATCCATAAGCTCATCTTATTCTCTAGAAGCATCCATACGTACGCAGCCGCCAGGCTGCTCATCGTGCCCCAGTGAATGATCTGGCAGATGCTGATGGGGTTCGAAGCGAACTTACGGATGGTGAAGTTGCTTCCCCTAGCTGAGACGTCCTCACCGTACACCAGGTTCAACCTCGATCCGTCGGGCATCTTAGCGTCGACGATGGGCTCCCTGTGGCTGGCTGGTTTACCGACTATCTCGCTGAGCTTGAGGGCGAAGCCGTCGAGCTCCTCCGACGCCTCAAACACAATGGTGGTCTCCATCGTCTTGAAGATCTTGTGATCTATATGGATCGGCCCTAGGCCGCTGCAGTGAATGTCTTCAATGTAGATGTCCCGGATGAAAGGCTCCAAGATGCTTGAACCCACCTTCTCGCAGTATATCTCGTACTTGAGCATCTCGTAGCTGAGGGGGTCGAGCTCTATCTTGTCCAAGTTACCGTGTCTGAACCTAGATAGGAAGCCCTTTTTTCATCTTCATCTTGCTCGGGGTTCCTGGCCTTCGGCTTCATCTTCCTGTTGACTATGGTTATGTTCTTGATGAGCTCGTTCAGGTAGTTCGTCTTCGCCTCGGATGACTTGAAGGCGACGGTGTCATCGATGGAAAGGGCGATCCTTTTCTCCACTTCGGCTAGAATCCAGTCTCTGTTGAAAAAGAGACGGGGCTCAATCGGCTTATAGATCAGATCCTTGTTCTTCCCTTCAACTAGGATGTGGATAAACACAGGGTCTCCCACAGGATAGATCAGGTTAGGCTCCTCAAGGACGCCCATATCCCTTGAAAGGCTATCCATAAGCGTGGGAGGCTCGAATTCCTTCTTTTTGAAGAGGTTCCTCATGTATAGCCTGAAATACGGGTTTTTCTTCACCCGTTTCTCCCAGTTCTTGTTGAACCCCTCGAGCCTAGAGATCTGTCCCTCAACACTGACTTTAGCGTCTGTGCCGTAGCCGGCGAAGCTCTTACCAATAGCCTCAAAGGATTCCAAGTAACTAGGAATAAATGAATTTCAATACCCAGTTTGTAGGCTGTTTTAGTTATTCACATAGATTCGTTTACCTTGCGATCACGCTCGCGCGCTTCGGATGATCGTTGTAAAGAAAAAAGGTTGGATCTAGTCCTTGGCGAGTCTTTTAATCTCCGCTACGTCGATCCCCAGGCCATCGGCTACGCGTGTGCCGTAATCTGGGTCCACCTTGTAGAACAACACGGTCTGACGTACCTGTATCTCTTTCTTGGCGTTCCCCAGATGCTCGACGATGTTGCTGATGAGGTGGGCGCGGTCGACGTCCGTCATCACCTTGTTGTAGAGGGCGGCTGGCTGCACATAGTCGCTGTTGGGGTGAACATACGTGTATCTACCCCATTCGCCCTTTATCTCATAGGTAGGCCACTTGGCCGCCGCGTCTGGCTCTGGTCCACCGAACGTGTTCGGGTAATAGTTGGGGCTTCCCTCGTGTTCAGTCATCGTCCGCATGAGGCCGTCCCTCTGGTAGTTCATGGTCATGGCCTTCGGCCTGTTAACTGGTAACTGCGTGTAGTTGACCCCGAGCCTATACCTGTGGGCGTCGTGATAGCTGAACAGCCTCCCCTGAAGCATCTTGTCCGGCGACGGGGCTATCCCGGGCACGAGGTTGGCTGGCGAGAACGCCGCCTGCTCAACGTCCACGAAGTAGTTCTCAGGGTTCCTGTTCAGCACCATCCGTCCCAGCGGGATTAGGGGGTAGTCGCCGTGTGGCCATACCTTGGTTATGTCGAAGGGGTTGAACCTGTAGTTCTCCGCCTCCTCTGGCTTCATTATCTGGACGCTCACGTTCCAGGCTGGGTAGTCTCCATTCTCGATGGCTTTGAACAGGTCTCTCGTGGCGTGGTCAGGGTCTTTACCTTTGAGTATCGTTGCCTCTGCGCTCGTCAGGTTCTGTATTCCCTGCGCCGTTATGAAGTGGATCTTAACCCACACGTATTCGTCTTTGTCGTTGTACCACATGAAGGCGTGGCCGCTGTATCCGTTCATGTGCCTAAAGGTCTTGGGCGTCCCCCTGTCGGAGAAGAGGATCGTGACCTGATGTATCGATTCCGGGATGAGTGAGAGGAAGTCCCAGAACATGTCTGGGTCTTTCGTGTTTGTAACTGGGTTACGTTTCTGTGTGTGTATGAAGTCAGGGAACTTGATGGGGTCCCTTATGAAGAAGACTGGCGTGTTGTTCCCTACGAAGTCGTAGTTACCTTCCTCGGTGTAGAACTTTACTGCGAAGCCCCGTGGATCTCTCTCTGCGTCTGCCGACCCCCTTTCCCCGCCGACCGTGGAGAACCTGGCGAATACCTCGGTTTTCTTTCCAACCTCTGACAGGAACTTGGCTTTGCAGTAGCCGCTGAGGTCGTTCGTTACCTCGAAGTAGCCGTGTGCCCCCGCGCCTTTTGCGTGCACTATTCGTTCCGGGATTCGTTCCCTGTTGAAGTGCGCCAGCTTTTCTAGGAGGTGCACGTCCTGCATCAGTACTGGGCCTGAAGTGCCAGCCGTTATGCTGTTCTGGTCGTCGTCAACTGGAGAGCCGAAACTTGTCGTTAGTTTCTTCTTAGTTTTCATAGAAGAAAAACCTCTGAAAAGATTAATGATGCGGCTAATATTATTGGTTTCGTTTAAGGAATCCCTTACTCTAAGGGTTAGATTGGTCTCTGGAACTCGCCATACCCCGGCTTCCCGACCACCTGTCCCTCCTCGTAGACTATCTCGCCGCGGACCATGGTCATCACCGGCGCCCCCTTCCCCTCCATGCCCTCGTAAGGCGTTATCTTCTGGATGGTGTGAAGGTCCTCGCCCCTTATGTGGAACGGCTTACCCATGTCGGCCACCACGATGTCGGCGTCCGCGCCGAGGACGATGTCCCCCTTCTTGGGGTACAGCCCGTTCATCATGGCCGGGTTGGTGCTGAAGACCTCCACCAGCCGCTCCAGGCTGATCATGTCCCTGTTCACGGCGTCCAGCATCAGCGGCAGAGTAGTCTCTATGACCACGCCGCCGCTGGGCGCGTCGAAGATGTTCTCCCATCCCCGCTCCTTCTCCTCCCTGGTGTAGGGGGCGTGGTCGCTGGCCAACACGTCGATGGTGCCGTCGTTGAGCGCCTCCCAGAGCCTCAGCTGGTCGTCCTTGCCCCGCAGCGGCGGGTCGACCTTGGCGTAGGGGCCCCTCTCCTCCATGGTCTCCCTGGTGAAGAGGAGGTAGTTGGTGCTGGTCTCCCCGGTCACCGCCTGGCCCATGGCCTGGGCCCACTCGACGACATCGACGGCGCCCGCCGCCGTCATGTGGCATATGTGCAGGTGGACGTCCGTCTCCGCAGCCAGCGTGACGCACCTCATGGTCGCCTCTATCTCGGCTATCGCGGGCCTGAAGTCGCAGTGCGCCAACGGGTCCGTGCGGCCGGACGCCTTGGCCTCCTCCATGTACATGTCCACCAGGTTGCCGTTCTCGGCGTGCACCAGCAGCGGCTTGTCCAGCTCCGAGAGGGTGTTCATGTGCCTGAGCAGCGTATAGTCGCTGGCAGCCAGCTCCTTGAACCGGGCGATGAGGAAGCTCTTGAACGCCGTGGCGCCGGCCTCGCTGACGGCGACTATGTCCTCGGTGGGCACCTCACCCGCGCCGCCGATGAACGCGAAGTCCACCAGGCTCTTCCTCTCAGCTATCCCCTTCTTCTGGTTGAATGCCTCGACGGTCACGGTGGCGGGCTGGGTGTTCGGCATGTCCACCACCGTGGTCACGCCGCCGGCGGCCGCCGCCCTTGTCCCGGACTCGAAGTTTTCCCTCTCCGGGAAACCCGGGTCACGCAGGTGGACGTGCATGTCCACCATACCGGGTAGGACCACCTTCCCCGCTGCGTCGACGACCCTGTCGGCGCTGGGCTCGCCTGACTTGACGACGCCCACTATCCTGCCGCCGTCGACGACCACCGAGCCCTCCGTGATCCCAGAGGGCAGCACAAGGAGGCCGTTCTTGATAACTACGTCAACAGTCAACTCTATACTCGCAGAATACAGCGATGGATGGGATTAAACTCTTTCCAAGAAAAAATTAGAGGGGCACGACGACCTCGGGCCTCTGTATCCTTGAACGGATCTGGGTGGTGCCGTCCACGCAGGCCAGCCTGCCCTCATGCTTTTCCAGGAGGCTGAACCTGGCCTCGTCCATGGGGTCGACGCCGAAGCCCTCCGTGATTATCAGGGTGAACCCGAAATCCTCGCCGCCCGTGACGCCGACCCCGATCTCGTATCCCAGGAACTCGGTCAGGTCTTTCTGGTCCACTCCGCCGACTATGACTGCGCTGACACCGTTCTTGGCCGCGGCGCGCAGAGCGTCCACCGTGACGACCGAGCCGCCCACGACTACCTTTCCCCGATGCTCTGCCTTGATCTCCTCCGACGTCAGGGGTACGTCAGCCGAGTCTACGGCCAACACCAGTTCACCTATAGCCTCGCTGCCGAGTCCAAATGCGCCCTGGAGCATGGCGGCCCTGGTCTCGACGACTGCGCCCTCGCCATCGATGACATCCACGACCTCGCCAGGTATATGGGCCTTCACCATCATCTGGATTGGGTGGCCCCTAATAATAGCGCGGCCGGTGACAGGCGAGAAGCTCTCGATCCTGCCGTCGATGGGAGACCTCGCCACCTTGGTAGACCTACCGAAGAAGGACCTGTAGATGGCGATGACCTCGTCCTTTTTCACATCGTCGCCCGTGGTCTTCAGCACATAGTTCTTCACCATGTCCGGGCTGATGCCAAGCGACGCGTAGATCCTCAGCTCACGGATGTCAGGGTTCTCCACCACGCCCCTTGCGACCACCGTCCCAGGCTCCACCGTGTCCCCGGGCTTCACCAGCACCTCGCCCTCGGTAGGGATCCTCCGCTCCTTCCGTACCACGGTGTCCTCAAACAACTGTAGGCTCTGCATGTGATCCCCCCTATGGCCTCTTGGGCGACTCCGGCGTCTTCCTGAACCTGTTCAGCGGCCTCCCCCTCGCGTCTAGAAGCAAGCCTACTTCACCTCCCTGTATCTGCTTCTTCACCTGTTTGCCTCTCCCGGCTCCGAGATCCAGCCGCCTATGGGGCGTGAACGTTGCCTCGGCCACCTCGTCTACGTCCAAGGGGACGAGGCGGATGTCGCCTACCTTGACAGACTCGACCATCTCTGAGCCGTCCACCGTCATCTGAACCGTCACAGCCTCCTCTCCCTCCCTGGCCTTGCCCATGGGCGCGACACACGTGGCCAGGCTCGTCAGACTCTCCTCGACCAGTATCTGCAGCGCCGCGTCGTGGTTGACGCCCAGCAGGTTGCCCAGGTGAGGCATTATGCTTGACCGGTCCACCATGATCTCGGTTACTCCCATCGGCTCCAGGGAGTCGACGAGTATCATCGTGGACTCCAGGGCGGGCTGGTCCCTGAAGACCCTACCCTTACCCACGACTAAGTGAGTCTTGAACAGGTTGATGATGGTCTTCTCCAGCGCCTGATGGAAAATGTCGCTCAGGGTGCGCCCCACCAGGGCGCCCTTGAGCCTCGACGCTATGCCCTTGTGCTTCTCCAAGCCGAGCCTCACAGCTTCCCGCGCAACCGCCGCCTGTACGATCATCTGCTCAGGTGACAGAGTCTCGTGCTCGTGGAGCATCATGTTGCCCACCGTGTTTCTTACGGACTGCTCGTCCATCTCAGGGGGCAGCCACCTCATAACGTTCCCGAGACCCGTTTCCTTGACTATGTTCATGACGCCGTAGGTGATGCCTATGTCGGCGTTCAGCGACCTGTTGAATATGCCGTTGAAGACCGAGTAAACGTCGGTGGTCTCCCCGCCGACGTCCACGCCGATGAGGTTCACGGCCCTGGCCTCGGCGTAGGCGTATAACAGCTTACCCACGGCCGCCTGAGTCGGGAGCAAAGGCTCCTCTGTCCAGCTCAGCAGCTCGTCGTAGCCTGGCGAGTGCACGATGACGTGCTCCATGTAGGCGTCGTAGATGCCCTCCCTAGCGGGCCCCAGGTTCTCCTTGCTGATGACTGGCCGGACGTTCTCCACCATCCTTGTGGCGTAGTGCTCCTCACTCAGGGCCTTCCTCACCTGATCCCGTATCTCGACGTTCCCGGCGTAGATGAAGGGAAGCGGATAATCCTTACCGAACCTGGGCTTCACGTCAGCCGTGTTGACCAGCTCCGCCATCTCAAGCACCTGGGCCACGGCGCCGCCGTCAGTGCCGCCCGCCATCAACATTATGTCAGGCTTGAGGGACCTCAGCCTCGCTATCTTCTCGAAGTAGGGCCTCCTGTCGTCCTTGGAGAACTGGTCCATGAGGAGCGCCCCCGCCCCGAGGGCCGCCCTCTGAGCGCTCTCGCCGCTGATGATGCCCATGACTCCGCCCACGACCATGTGGAGGCCGCCGCCTGAGCTGCTTGAGGCCATGAAACGGTGAGCAGTGGATGGCCTGTCGCCGTCCAGAATCTTTTTTCCTGTGCTGCCCTCAAGCTCAGCCAGAGCGGTCTTCACTCCCACGGTGACGTCGAGGACGGGGGCCTCCATCGTCGTCATGGTCTCCGAGACTCCTCCGAGCCTGTAGCCGCTCGCCGTCCTCTCGACGAGGATGGCTTTCGTCGTCCTGCTGTCGATGTCGACGACCAGATAGGACTCTTCTTCTGATCCCATGTTATGTCTCTCCTTGGTTACCTTGAGTTGACCCTCAAGGAACCCTGTGTGACTCTCCGAGACACAGTTTATAACTAACTCGTTTTAATATTGAAACCATGTTTTTATATTCAAACGATCATTTTAATCTTGGTGATTTGAATGGGTGAGCCACAGATGATCGTCCAACCCATCACACGGGAGGCCTTCAAGCTCCTTGAGGACGAGACACGGCGTCAGATCGTCTTCATGCTCAGAGACGAGGCCCTCGCGGTGAAGGACATAGCCCGGAGGCTGAGCCTCACGCCCCAGAACATCTACCACCACATGAACAAGCTACAGGACGCCGGCATAGTGAGGCTCAGCTACGAGAGAAGAGACGGGCACATCATAGAGAGCTTCTACTCCACGTCCGCGGACAACTTCGTGTACAGCGAGGACAGGATACCCGAGAGCGTCGTCCAGAGCTACGTGGACATACTCAACGGACTCAACGAGCTGGGGCATGGACTAGATGTGAGCCTGGACGCCGCGAGCCAGCTAGAGGAACTATACACGGAGTACCTCAGAGGAGCCTCAAGCGATGTGCCCCGCGACGACGTCTGCATGGTGTGCAGCTTCTCGGGGTTCTTCATGAAGTTCGGCCCCATGAACAACGTGCTCCTCGACAGGGTGCTCCAACTGGCGGCTCTCCTTGAGATGACCGACGAGGAGTTCAGCGCCCACCTCGATAGGCTCGGCGAAGTAAGGAGACTCCTGAAATCCATAAAGAAGGTGGGGTAGCCTACCATGTTACCCGGTAGGGCATCTCGTTGAGGCAGACGGCGCCGTTCCTTGTGACCAGCACGATGTCCTCGATGTGGCCCCTGTAGTTGTTGTCGGCGTCCCTGCGCCCCGGCTCGTAGGTCAGGGTCATGCCCGCCTTCAGGGGCTGATTGTCTGTCTCGATGGGCCCGAAGCTGGGGGCGTAGGGCATCGTGTAGTCGTGGACGTCCAGCCCGACCTGGTGGCCTGTCCTGGGCGTCGGCAGGAACCCCAGCTCCCTGTTTATCTCGTTGGCCTTCTCCAGCACCTTGTTCCCCGTGGCACCCTCCCTGATGTTCTTGATGCCCTCGATCTGGGCCTGTATGGCGCGCTCCATGTAGTCCTCTGTCTCCTTCTCCCAGGTCACGTGCCAGTTGCGGCCCATGTCGCTGCAGTAACCCGTCTTCAGCCTGACGCCCACGTCTATGCTTAGGGCGTCGCCGTGTTTCAGGTACTCCGTCTCGTTCTGCTTGATGAACCCTATGCTGCTGTCGAAGCTGTACTCGTAGGCGCCCAGCTCTATGAGGTTGGCGTCCAGCTCCCGTTTGAGGTCCTCGACGCTGCGGCCGGGCCTGGTCTCCTCGATCATCACCTGAACCCCCGCCTCGGTGATCTCCATGGCGCGCCTCATCTCGACTACCTCGTACTCGTCCTTTATGCTCCTGAGCTTGAAGACGTAATCGCTGATGTCCCGTTCAGGTGTCACGGGTACACCCAGCTCCTCGGTCAGCCTGTACGCCATCTGGGCACTCACGGTGCTGAGGTCGAAGCATATCTTCGCGGGGCTGTAGGGCTTCAGCGCCTCTTTGGTGCCGGCGATGTGGTGGCCCTTCTCCTGCTTGATGGCTATGACCTTGCTGAACTCTCCCGTGGCCTCCACCCGCGGCGCCCCCCAGTGGGGGGTAACCAGAGTGGTGTCTCCGCCTGTGTCCATGACGAAGGTTTGGTGCTCGTCGCCCAGAGCCATGGGCATGACGTATATGGTGTTGCTCGGGTTCTGCTTTATTACCTCGTTGAAGAACACCACGGCCTCGAAGCCCCTTCTCTCGGCCTCCTCAAGGATGGATCCACGTCTTCTCTTAAGAGACTCCTTCTGATCCAAGAACTCACCGGATAGGAAAAGGTGAACATGGTTAAGACATTTACCCAGACGCTCAAGGCGAAGTCGATTCCTTAAATCCTAGGCGGAGTCATAGACGCCATGCTCGACGATCTCCACGGAGAAGGCCTGATAATACACCACTGGGACACGGACGGGTTATGCTCGGCCGCCCTGCTTCTCGGCTACCTGAAGCCGAGGAGCCTCGTGAACATGTGCCCAACGATCGGAGCCTTCTATCTGACAGAGCAGGAGATCGACTACGCCGTGGGCTTCGACTACGTCATAATTGCGGACATGGCTCTCCCCGAAGCAGACGTGCAGAGGCTTAGCGAAGAAACTAAGGCAGTGGTCTTTGACCATCATCACCAGAAGCCGATTCAGGGCATCGAGCACATCAACCCAGTCTCCCACGGCGCCGAAGCAGAGGACTATCCCTCGTGCACCTGGGTCCTCAAGGAGAAACTGGGGCTCCCCCTCAGCATGCACGTCGCGCTGGGGTTCATCGGCGATCGAGAGCACAGGATCATGGAGAACCCACGCTTCAAGGGAGTCACAGAGAAGTACCTCACCGATGACGGAGTCACGTTCGACGAGGCGCTGACGCTTGTGGGGCTCATCGACAGCAGCTACAAGGTGGGAGACAAGGATGGAGTGGAGGAGGCGCCGAGGCTCCTCAGATGCTACACGAAGCCGGACGACATCAGGAATAACAGCAGGTGGCGCGAGAACATGAGGCTCTTCCAGGAGAGGCTCGACGAGATACTCGCGGAGCCCCCGGAGGACAGGGATGGCGTGCTCTATAAACGCCTAGACACAAGGTACGCCGTCATCTCGGCGGTCACACGTAAGCTAGCGTGGGGCACCAGAAAGGACACCGTAGTCATCAACACCGGACTTTTCCCGAGCCACGACCAGCTCTACAGCCGAAGCACCCGCCTGGACATGCAGCCCATGATAGAGAGGGCCAGGGAGCTGGGGTTCAACGCCGGCGGCAAGGAAGACGTGCTGGGCGCCATAGTGCCTAAAGAAACGACGGAGTCCTTCGTCGAGGAGCTGTACAGGTTCTTCAAAGAAAAATAGGGGATTAGGTTCTCCTCAGCACGCGGCCGGGAGTCGCCTCAGTGTGTTTGCCTTTCTCGACCACGGCCTCGCTGTTGACGAACACATACTCTATGCCCTTGGGGTGCTTGTTAGGCTCGACAGGCGTGCCCACGACCTCCAGCTTGTCGAGGCTGAACACAGTTATGTCTGCGTAGCTGCCCGGCGTTATGGTGCCGCGTCCCTTGAGGTTGTGGTGCTCCGCGGCGGCTGTGCTTATCTTGTATATGCACTCCTCGACGGTGAAGACTTTGAGCTCTTTGACCATCTTGTCGATGAACGCAGGGAAGGCGCTGTAGCAGTTTCTGCCGGGCCTCCTGTACGGCGGCTTCTTCATCTTGTACTCGGCATCATAGACGGACTGGTCTAGGCTGAGGCTGCCGCACCTGTGCTGGAACATGAGGGCCCTGTACGGCTTCCACGGGAAGTTGCCGGTGTCGGCGGTCCCCGCGGTGTAGCCCATGGCGTCCGGATCCTCGCATATGAGGTCGAACCACGTGTCCAGCTGCGGCTTCTCCCGCTCCGCCGCGATCTGGGCGACGTTCTTTCCGATCAGCTTCTCGTCCTTGTGCTTGCTTACCCATATGTTCTCGGCCCACTGGGGGTTGGTGTTGGGGCTGTACGCCAGCCTGATGAACCACTTGCCGTTCTTGAGGGCGTCCACGATCTCCTCACGGTAGTCCGGGACCTTGAGCCACTCCGCGAACTTCTCACGGCTCCCAGACTCCCTGAGCCAGGGCGTGAGGATGCTGCTGAGGTAGGGCATCACGTCGAAGCCGCCGCGGAGGAACCAAGGCATGCTGTCGAAGCTGATGTCGAGGCCCTCCTCGAGGGCGTCGTCGAAGTACTGTAGGGTTGCCCTGATGTTATGCTCCTCCATGTATTCATGTCCCTCCGGCACCAGCCTCCAGCCGGGGGTCAGATGGGCGATGTTGGTCTTGACGCCGGTGACGCGGCAGGTGTTGATGCTCTCCAGTAGGCCGTCCACCTTGTTGCTGCGGGTGTCCCCGAACTTTACGTCGCGCCTGCGGCCCGTCCGCCTCCAGTGGGGGCAGTAGACGCCGCCGTACTCCTTCATGATGCTTACGCACTCGTTGATCTCGTCAATGCTGGCCCAGACGCCGGGGTCATAGTCGAGGCCGGCGCTGAGGCCGATGGCGCCCTCCCGCATGGCCTGGTGGATGAGCTCCTTGATCTTCTCAAGCTCCTCCGGCGTGCTGTGGCGCTTGTAGTCGTTGCCCATCACGTTGATCCTGCACGTCCCCTGTCCCACGAGGGGTGCGGCGTTCATGGAGACGCCCACTTTCTCCACCCTGTCCATCCACTCGCCCAATGTGCTCCAGTCCACCTCCCACCCGTAGTGCTTCTTCATCAACTCGTTAACGTCCTCGCGGGGGAACACCTGGTTCTTGGGGTAGTACTTGTGGGGCTCCAGCTCGTCCATGTGCTCGCTGGCTATGCCCGGTAGTTCCATCATGTCTCCGAAGGGCCCCTGGCTGCCTCCGCACTGGCCGCCCACGAACGTGGTGACCCCCTGCATAATGTAGCTCTCGGCCTTCGGGAAGAAGAGGAGTGTGGAGTCCCCGTGGCTGTGGGCGTCTATCCAGCCCGGCGACGCGTAGAGACCCTTGGCCTCCACCACCTTCTTGGCGTCTCCCTTCACGGCCCCCAAGGCGGCTACCTTGTCGCCCTTCACGCCGACGGAGCCCTTGTATGGGGCCTTACCTGAGCCGTCGACGATATAGGCGTCTTTTATGATCACGTCATACTCTTCTGACATCATTCATCTCTTCTTGAATGAGATGCATATTAGTACGCATGGAATATTAAAACTCAGAGCCTGAGAAAAATGGGGGTTAAGTCACGGTGACTAGGATCGTCTCGAACTCGCCCGTCTCCAAGTTGTGAACCAGTATGACGTGGGTTCCCTCGCTTGCGTCGGGTATCTGAATCTCTAACGCGAAGGGGTCTGCCTCTCCCCCGAGGAGAACAACGTAGTCCCCCGGCTCGACGCTCTCGGGATAACAGGTAAGGTCGCTGGGACCCGAGTTAAGGCCCCAAGAGAAGTTGAGAAGCCCTTTCTCGCCGTCCCATTTTCGCTGCTGCTCCCAGTAGACCTTCACATGAGGCGTGATCTGGAAGCTTGGGTCACCCTTGTCGCCCTTGGGCCCTTGTTCTCCTTGTGGTCCCGTGGACCCCTGTGGGCCCGTGTCTCCCTTCAGCCCCTGTTCTCCTGGTGGCCCCTGTGGTCCTGTTGGCCCCTGGGGGCCCTCGGGTCCTTGTGGCCCCTGCTCTCCCTGCGGCCCAGTTGGGCCCGGCTCCCCAGTCGGTGGAAGGAACGCGTAGGTGACCCCTCCGCCGAAGACTAATCCAATAACTAGCCCCGCTAGTATGCTCCGTGTGTCCATGAATCTTTATTTTTCTCTGCCCTTAAAAACGAATTCCTGTTTCCGGTGATTCAGGGATTTACCTCTTGAAGGGACTCGACGAGCCTCGCCCGCTTCTCCTCGTACTGGCAGAGGAGGGCGTCGAACTCGTTCCTCAGTCTCCTGAGCTCCTCCAGCCAGTTGAGGAACTCGAGCATGGACTCGTCGAGCTCGGGGTTCTCCCTCTCAACCTTCAGAGCCATCTTAAAGGAAGAATTTCTCAATTTTCTAATTCAATGAATCTATGTATGGATGATAGACACACAACGGTGACCAATAGGATTCGAGGAAAGACATCTCTAATGCATGGCGGAGCCCTGAGACGATCAAGCTGAAAGGGGTGTTGCTCACCATGGCGCAACATCTTTACCCCACCCCCTGTTCTTTCCATGCCATGAAGAAGGATACCCTCGATCTCTTGCTTCTTGGGGTAGCTCACTCGCTGAACCACAGCCTTTTCCTAGTGCTACCACCCCTGCTCGACAAAATCACGACGGATCTGGGCGCCAGCTTCAGCACCATGGGCTTGATCGGCACCATAACGTTCCTCACCTACGGCTCGGGCGCCCTCATCGGCGGCCCCCTAAGCGACAGGCTTGGGAGCCTCAAGGTGGCGAGGATAAGCATAGGGCTGGGCGGCGTCATGACGGTATTATTCCTGTTCGCCGACAGCGTCTTCGTCTTCGGGGCCGGGATGATCCTTATGGCGCTGTGGGCGAGCTTCTACCACCCGACGGCCAACGGCCTCATCGCTAAGGCGTTCACAGAGAACACCGGCGGGGCCATGGGCACCCACAACGCCGCTGGCAACCTCGGGCAGGTGCTCACCCCGACGGTGGCCTACTATTTAGGAGTGGCGTTCAACTGGCGCCTGAGCTTCGTCTTCTTCGGGGCGTTGTCGGTGGTCACCGCGGCTTTTCTTAGCCGCATAGAGGTGGATGAGGGGGACTCGTCCGGTGAGAGCCAGTCCTACTTGGAGTTCATTAAGACGCCTGGACTCTGGATGATACTGCTCTACAACGTCTTTGTGGGCTTCCTCTTCAGGTCTGTGGACCTCTTCTTCCCCTCCTTCCTCAGCGTAGAGAGGGGCTACACGGGCGGCTTGGCGGCGGTCGCCAACAGCGGGATACTGCTCCTCGGTGCGGCGGGTCAGCTGCTGGGGGGCATGGGCTCGGACAGGCTGGGGCAGACGAAGACGCTGCTAATAGCGTCCGCAGGGATGGCTCTCAGCCTCGTGCTGCTCATGGTACTGCCCACCGGCACCTTGGGCGTCGCCCTGTTCATCGTGCTGTACGGTGTCTCCATGTTCGGGCACCAGCCCACGGTCACCAGCATGGTGAGCAGGCTTTCGCCGCGGCACATGATGGGCCTGGCCTACGGGGTGATGTTCTTCTCGGCGTTCGGCGTCGGCAGCCTCTCCACGACGGTGACGGGTTACCTTGCCGACAAGTATAGTCTAACGACGGCGTTCTGGCTGAACGCGGGTGTTGGTGCTGCGCTGCTGGCGGTGAGCGTCCTGATATATCTTAAGATAAACAGCAACGTCGTGAAGCCATAATTCTATGGGGTTACACCAAATTGCGTGTTATATCATTAACCAATCAGTAATTTCATCACCCAAACCCACACACACCCAACTGGCCCTGGAGGAGGCTTGTAAGAGGCTCGAGAGTCACGTCAAGACCATGAGGGGCTGACTCCGAATATCCCCTTTTCTCTACCCTTCTCAACTTCTCCTAAGGTATCCTTTGAACTACCTTCGATGAGACCTCATGGAGATAGACACTCACCCTAAATTATCTACAGGGGCTCAACCAGGAACTCTGACGGGGAGGCTATCGTGATCGCCCCACGAGAAGTGGATTCTACTCGGCGGGCTCCCGACGATCCCGTTGAAGAGGCCCTTCCTCTCGTATTCGTCTATGAATATCCTTATCTTCACCCTGCTGTCCACGAACCTAAGCCTCTTGAGCGCCCTCTCGTGGGGGTGCCCCTTGGCGACGAGGCAGTTCACGATGTTCACGTCGTTGGTATCGAAGTATTCTAACGAGTCGGCTGCAAGGGCCTCGACGACATCTCTCCTTCCCGGGCGCCCCAGAAGATCGACGATGTAACCTACTGGGTAGCCCTCCAGGTACCTGTTGACCCTGAGGACGCTGTACCCCAGCAGCTCCCCGTCGTCTCCCTCGGCCATCATGGCGATGAAGTCGCCAGCCCGAGGATCGCAGTACCGCCAGTTCAGGTAATCTGCGCTCCTATCGCATATGAAGTCGTGGTCGACTGAAACCTCTTCCCAGAGGTCGTCGGCCCGCTCGTCGAACCTATCCAAACGCTTAATCTTGAACTCAGTTTTCCGGGATTCGGGCGGGTAGAGCCTTCGCCGGGCGATGTTTAACAGCTTGACGGCGCCGTAGCCCATTTTGACAAGCCAGGGACGCTCCATAGGCAGGGCCTCCAGCTGGGCGTCGATGTCCCTTATCCTCACGAGGTTCTCCATCGGGTGGGGGAACTCGGCGTACCTCTTCGAGTAGGTCTTAACGAGTATGGGGTTCCCGACGATGGCGTAGCTGAAGGCTACACCCGAATCTTTCAGGAGCCCGTCGGTGATGGCGTTCAGTCTTGTCGAGATTCCCCTACTCTTGCAGCCTGGGTGGACGGCGAAGTCGACGCCGTAGGACCCCAGCAGCGAGGCTTCACCTATTCTTATAGACCGGGGGATGGACTGGAGGGACCCGACGATGCGCTCATTGTGGACGCACATGGCGCCGAGGCTCGAGTTCTTACCTCCTCCATTCTTCCATCTCCAGTGTTCCAGGGGCGTGCATCCCAGGTCATGTTGGGGCCACCCGTTGAAGACGATATCCAGGAGCTCGACGATCTGTTCTCCATCGCCTAGTTCGTAGGGGCGGTAGGACAAACCATCTTCCGATGGTTGATTGGGGCGATCCATTCACATGCCCATAAAGGAACGAGATATCAATTATAAAACACAATACACCAACCCAATGAACGACGTGAAGCCCTAATTTTATCCTATCATTCCCTGTTAAAAATTCCTGAAACGAAGAAGGGTTAAACTGTTGACCTCGTGAGGTACGACAGCACCCCCGTTATGGTCTTGGAGTCCATTATCTCGTTGTCCTCGATCATCTTAATGACTTCGTCGAAGCCGTGGCGCTCGACAGTGATGGACTCGTCCTCCTCCGGGTGCATACCCACCTGGCTCAGCCCCTCGGCGACGTAGAAGTGGATGACCTCAGAGCTGTACCCTGGAGCCATGTAGCAACTGAGGAGCCTACTCCAAGCGCTGGCGGCGTACCCCGTCTCCTCCTGGAGCTCCCGGACGGCGCAGCCGTAGGGGTCCTCGACCGGCTCCAGTGTGCCCGCCGGTATCTCCAGCAGCTCCCTCCCGGCGGCGTACCTGTACTGGCGCACGAGCACCAGCTCCTCCCCGTCAACCGGCACTATGGCCACTGCGCCGGGGTGGTCCACGACGTCCCTGACGGTCTCCCTGCCGTTGCTCAGCCTAACCCTGTCCGTCTTGAAGCTGAAGTTCCTGCCCCTGTGCAGCGTCCTGGATTCTATGGTCACCTCCACGGCGTAAGCCTCCCCTGTCATGTGGATTTAGCTGTATAAAGCGTTCTAGTACCTGCTGTGTCCCCAGTACCTGTCCGTGGTGTCGAAGAGGGTCTTCATGCCGCTGCGGCCCACGGCGGCCTCTATCTCCTCCTGCGCCATCTCCAGTATCGCTGCCTCGTCCACGGTCTTGACCTCCCTGCCCTCCATGAGGACCTCGCCGTCCACGATGACGGTGTCCACATCGCCGCCGTTGGCGAAGTAGGTGACCTTGTCCACGGGCATGTTAAGCGGGTAAAGGTGGGGCTTCTTCATGTCCACGAGTATGATATCCGCCTTCTTACCGGGCTCCAGGCTCCCGATCTGGTCGTCCAGCCTGAACGCCTTGGCGCCGTCTATTGTAGTCATCTCCAGGGTCTTCCCTGGGGGCAGCACCCTGCTGTCCCTGAAGTGGCGCCTGTTGTACCTCATAGCCACGAACATGTGTCGGAACATGTCGAAGCTCCTGTCGGGAGCCCCGGCGTCGCTGCCCATGACAACGGTAACGCCGGCGTCTAACAGCTCGGGGACGGGGCACCTAGCGACCATGGAGGCGACGGCGCTGGGGTTGTGAGCGATCTTGGTGCCTGTCTCGGCGCATATCCTGATCTCCTCGTCGGTGAGCTCGGTGCTGTGACTGAACAGGCTCCGGGGCCCGGTTATGCCCAGCTCCTCGTGGCAGAACTTGACGGTTCCCCGCGTGTGGCCGTCCATGGTGAACATGAGGTCGTGCTTCTCGGAGAGCCCGTAGGCAGCTTTTGCTCTATACTTGAGGTCCTCCAGCTCTGCTCCCTTGATGAGCTTCCTCTCGGGGTGGGGAGTGGGGAGCATCATGGATACGTTCACCCTGCCGCTGGCTCCCCCGTGGTTGGCCTCGATGACTTCCCTGCAGGTGTCCATCTGTTCCTCGAAGCCGACCATCTGCACCGTCTTCTCGTCTCCTCTCCACGACGCGTACTTGGAGGGGAACGGCGGCCTCCTGGGCCCTACGGCGAGGAACGTTCTGACCCCGATCTTCTCGACGGTGTCGCAGTGTTTCGCGGCGTAGACGGGGTCGTCGCTGCGCATTATGCTGTCGCCTCCGCCGAGGAAGGTGACGCCGCAGGTGGTGCCGAACTTGAGGCGCTCCAAGTTGAGGAGGAGGGCGTCTGTCTCCCAGAACTCCTCCGTTGAGCCTTCTGCGTATATGACGTTGCATGCCAGGTACCAGGTCTCGTCGTGCATGCCTAGGCTCCTGAGGAGGCTGTGGCCGGCGTGGCTGTGGCCGTCCATGAGGCCCGGCATCACCACCATCTTCTCCGCGTCGATCACGGTGTCGGCGCTATAGCTTCGGGCTAGCTCAGCGGTCTCGCCTACGTCGAGTATCCTGTCCTTCTCGATGGCAACGGCGCCGTCCATCAACACGCGGCGGCCCGGGTCCATCGTGATGACTACTCCGTTCTTGATGAGTATGTCGCACATGGTTTCATTCATCCCTGGTAATGGTGTTCACCAAAAGGCGTCACGTTCCGTGGTGAACCCCTATACCCTCCTTAATGTTTCATAATCCTTATACCATGAACTTGAAATTACCGACGGAGGGCGGCGAACCTAGCCCCCCAGAAAACATGGGAAAAATAATGCTGCCCTCCACCCCTCTTTTCAGTTCACAGCCTTTACCATATGTCCTACTGTTTATAGAATATAGGATAAGTGAACGGAGAATCTATACTAGGCACGCTCGCTTAAAAAGTGGTAAGTGACGGATTTTCAGAGCATATAATCGTGTCCCGTATGAGACAATATAAACGTGTTTTGTCCTAAAGGATACTGTTTTATTGGTCCCCGCCCAAACCTTAAATGACGTTCAATGGCACGTAAAGCAATAATCATGGGAGCCGCGGGAAGGGATTTCCACAACTTCAACACCTTCTTCAGGAAGAACCCAGGATACGAGGTGGTCGCCTTCACCGCCGCCCAGATATCAGATCTCGACACAGGGGCCGGCGTCGAGAAACGAGTCTACCCCCCGGAGCTGTCAGGCCCCAGGTACCCGGACGGCATAAGGATCTATTCCGAGACCCAGCTCACCAGACTCATCGAAGAGCTTAAAGTCGACGAGGCCTTCTTCTCCTACAGCGACGTCTCGGCGACGTACCTCCACGACAAGGCCGCCGAGGTTCAGGCTGCGGGCGCCAGCTTCGTTCTGCTGGGGCCAAGAGACACGATGATCAAGCCGAGTAAGCCCCTCATCAGCGTCTGCGCTTCCCGCACCGGCAGCGGCAAGAGCCCCACCTCCAGGTGGCTCGTCTCCCTCCTCAGGGACAAAGGGTACAGGGTGGTGGTCATACGCCACCCCATGCCTTACGGGGACCTGGTCAAGCAGCGGGTCCAGAGGTTCGAGACCTACGAGGACCTCGACCGCCACAACTGCACCATCGAGGAGCGTGAAGACTACGAGCCCCACCTCGACATGGGGGTCGTCGTGTACAGCGGCGTCGACTACGCGGACATACTGAAGGCGGCCGAGGAGGAGGCCGACGTGGTTATATGGGACGGAGGCAACAACGACTTCCCGTTCTACGAGCCCCTCCTCCAAATAGTCGTCGTCGACCCCCACAGGGTGGGCCACGAGCTCAGATACTACCCGGGGGAGACCAACGTGAGGATGGCCGACGTGGTGGTCGTGAGCAAGGTGAACACCGCGGACCCGTCAAACGTCCAGAAGGTAAAGGAGAACGTGCGTAAGATCAACCCAGACGCCAAGATAGTGACCGCCAACATGGTCATCACCGCCGAGGACGAGGACAGCCTCAGAGGGAAGAGGGTGCTGGTCATCGAGGACGGGCCCACCCTCACCCACGGCGAGATGGAGTACGGCGCAGCCACCATCAAGGCCATGGAGAAGGGAGCCGACATCGTCGATCCGCGGCCCTACACGAAGGGCACCATAAAGGAGGTCTACAAGCTCTGGCCCCACCTGGGCAAGCTGCTGCCCGCCGTCGGCTACAGCCCCCACCAGATGAAGGAGCTGGAGGAGATCATAAACTCCGTTCCCTGCGACATCGTGCTCATGGGAACCCCCACGGACCTCCGGCGATACCTGGAAGTCGACAAGCCCGTGCTCAGGGTGCGCTACGAGTTTGAGGAGATCGAGACGGGGAGCCTCGGCATCGAGGTCCTCAAGGCCCTAGAGTAGGGTCCCTCAGCCTCTTCTAAACATTATATTCTCTAAAACCCAATACATGGCGAGGAGATCCTTTTGGACGAGTACGATGTCCTGATCAAGGACGCGACCATCGTTGAAGGCACAGGCAGGAAAGCCTACAAGGGCTCAATAGGAGTCAAAGACGATAGGGTCGCGGCCATAGGAGAGGTGAAGGGCGACGCCGTTAAGACGGTGGACGCCAAGGGCCTCACGGCCACCCCAGGGTTCATAGACGCCTACAGCCACGCCGACTGGACCCTGCTGTGGTTCCCCAAGGCAGAGAGCTACGTGATGCAGGGGGTCACCACCTTCGTGGGCGGCCAGTGCGGAGGCAGCCCCGCGCCCCTAGGAGAGCACATAAGGGTGCCCAGGATGCTGACGGACCATCTGCCGGAGCTAGACCCATACAAGTACTACTCAAGGCTTCCCTACTATCCGCTTGAGCAGGTAAACGAGTGGATGGAGGAGTACTTCGGCTGGAAGCTTGACTGGGATACCATGGCGGGCTACTTCAAGAGGGTCGAGGAGACGGGTGTAAGCATGAACTACGCGCCTCTCGTCGGCCATGGCAGCGTCCGCACCAAGGTGATGGGGCTCGACTACAAGCGTCACAGCACCGAGGAGGAGAAGGCCGAGATGCGGGAGCACATCCACCAGGCCATGAAGGACGGCTGCGTAGGCATGAGCACGGGCCTCGACTACGACCCCGATGTCTTCGCGGCACACGAGGAGATCATCGACGGTGTCTCTGTGCTAAAGGAGTACGGCGGCGTCTACTGCCCCCACTGGAGGAGGACGGGGAGGCGACGCGGCGTCGCAGCCGGCCACGTGCCCAACGAGAAGATAACCGCCCTCATGGAGTGCGTCGACGTCTACAAGAAGACCGGGGTGCGGCTCCACTACGCCCACCTGAGCACGGGGTGGCAGATATACCCGACGGCGCCCGACGAGCTGGAGGCGGCCAATCTCAAAGCCACCATAGAATTGATAGTGAAGGAGAGCGGAGGCGACCTCGACATAACCTGGGACGCCATCCCCCAGATGACCCGCAGCGGCTTCGCCGTGATGCCCTACCTCTGCAGCCTCTACGCGCCTTGGCTCAGGGAGCTGGGGAGCCGCGAGGCCTTCGCCAAGTGGCTCAAGGTCGATGACTTCAGGGAGGAGGTCAAGGACGCGATACGCCGCGGCAAATGGTTCATCAGAGTGGGCTACAACCCCAACACGAACCCCAGGTGGGCCGAGAACATACATGTCCTCAAGAGCAAGGTTCCCGGCGTCGAAGGCAAGAGCATAGGGGAGATCGCCGAGGAGCGGGGAGCCGACGAGTGGGACACGTGGATGGACATCATCGTCGAGGACCCAGACGCCCGCGGGGTCACGGGGCAGCTGGAGCCGAGGACGTGGGCCCTACAGTACTACACCCACCCCAAGGGCATGGTGGGGCTGGACACCAGCGTCTTCGACGCCGAGTGGGATATGAAGACCCCGCCCTACACCTTCCCCGGCATCAACACCTTCAGCGCGTTCCCCATGTTCTACATAAAGTACGTGAGGGACGGCAGCCTCTTCACGCTGGAGGAGGCCGTCCAGAAGACGTCCACCATGGCGGCGAGGGTGCACAACCTGGAGGGCCGAGGAGTCCTCAAGGAGGGGGCCTACGCCGACATAGTGCTGATGAATCTGCCTAAACTACAGGTGCTCGGTGACGAGATAGAGACCCGCCGTCACCCCAACGGCGTAGAATGCGTCCTAGTCAACGGGAAGGCTGTCGTCGAGAAGGGAAAACACACTGGGGCTACGCCTGGCCGCGTGCTGAAACGAGTCTAGGCCTACCCGAGGAGGGCGGGCTCAACCTCGTCAAGGACCCGCCTCGCCCTATTGGAGAGGAGGAGGCGGCAACCCCCCTTTCCGTATACCCTGACGAGTATCCCCGTCTTCACCAAGGCTTTCCTCTGCCTGTCGGTGAAGTGGGTCGTCGCCTTCTCGCCTTTATCCACCAGCATCAACTCTCTTCTATAATAAATTATGGCGTTAACGAAGCTCTGCTCCTTGGGCGAGACATCTATAGATGAGCCGGGCAAATTCCTCAATACTCACCTGATCGGCTCAATAAAAAGTAAACTAAGTGAGGTTTACAATATAGTGGGCTAGATGGGCGGCCCCATGGGAGACTCCAAGGGCTTCACGAGTCTCACCTTGTCAGGGTTCTCCTTGAAGACCCTGATCTGGTCCGCCGCGTAGAGGAAGTGTGCACGCCGCCCTGAGTCGCATATAGACTTGGATTCCCCCTCCAGCCACTCCATGAGCTCCCAGAGCTTCACCGACACCATACCCCTGACCCTCGCTGACGCCTTCTCGTCTATGGCAAGCTTCATCATGTTGTATAGAAGCACGTTGTCCGCCACGTTCTGGACCTCGCCGCGGTAACCGTCTTCGTGGATAGCTTTCCATGTGGCTTCAAAAAGCTCGTCGATGACCTCTGCGAGGCCGGGGGCGTCTCCCCTCCTCGCGCCGTACTCCACCAGCCTCTGAGCCCTCTCGGGGTGCAGAACCCTCTCCAGCGTGACGTTGGCGGCGGTCTCGGCTGCTCCGAGGGAGTCGAATGGATACCCCGAGTAGCCCGGGAACAGATCCCTCGTCTGCGGGTAACCCTGTGGGCGCGGCGGTATGAGCGCCAGAACCTTCTCGGGTATGGCGAGCACCCCAGGCTGTATGGTCTTTACGAGGGCCTTCAGGGCCCGCCGCTGCTCGTCGCCCGGCACGATTCTGGGTCCATCCTGAACGTCGCCCCTCAACGTGTAGTTGTAATATAGTCCCCCGACCAGGCTCGCCGCAGCCTCAACCTGGTACCTGTGTGAGAGGTAGAGGGGGACCAGGACCTCCTCCAGGCGCGCCATGGGCTCCCCGACCTTGATCCTTCTCTCCGAGAAGCCCTTCAGCGCCACGTCTCGTACCTCCAGCATCCGCTCCAGCTCCTCCACCGGGTCCCGTCCGTTCACCCAGGACGCGGCGTGGGGATGGGCGCTGGCTGGCCCGGCGTCCTGGCTCGGCGCGAAGAGCAGTCCTCGTTTGAAGGCATCCCTGAGCGTCTCGTCCAACGCCTTCTCCTCGTCAACGCCGTCGGGGAAGTCCTGGTAGCCGTAGGCTACGCTGACCTTGTCCCACTCGCCTACGCCGGTCTCGTACGCGCAGCTGAGGTCTATCTCGCCGTTCTCGTCGAGCCTGGCGAGGGGCGCCGGGTAGTCCATGACGCTGGCCCTGTCGTTTACGTGGGTGCAGTAGTTGTGGCCTAGGCCCAGGGTGTGGCCCACCTCGTGGACGCTTAGCTGCCTTATCCTGGCGAGGGCCATCTCCATCATCCTGCCGCTGTCCGGGTTGTCCTCGTCGTAGTCCGCGACGAGGCCCTGCGCAATAAGGAAGTCCTGGCGTATGCGGAGGCTGCCGAGGCTCACGTGGCCCTTGATGATCTCCCCCGTCCGCGGGTCCGTCACGGTGCTACCGTAGCTCCAGCCCCTTGAGCTCCTGTGGACCCAGTTGATCATGTTGTACCTGATGTCCATGGGGTATGCGTCCAACGGGAGGAGCTCCACCCTGAAGGCGCCCCTGTAGCCGACCGCCTCGAAGGCCTGGTCCCACCACGACGCGCCCTCGATGACCGCAGACCTGATGGGCTCATGGATCGCCCTGTCGACGTAGTACACGATGGGCTCCACCGGCTCGCTGACTTTCGCCGCCGGGTCCTTCTTTTTCAGGCGGTGCCTGCAGATGAACCGCTTCTCGATGCTCTCGTCCACGGGGCACGCGTAGTCCATGTACGTTATGCCGAAGTAGCTGGCTCGGGGGTCGTACTTCCTCGGTTCATAGCCTTCTCCGGGGAGCTCTATGAGGCTGTGGTGTTGGCGTATCGTCACTATCGTAGGGTCCGGTGAGACCGATTTCAACCAGTCGCCGGGGTTCTCGCCCACGTAGGTCAGGGTGGCCTCGAACTCCGTGTTCCTTGGGAAGTTCCTCGTACGCGGTAGATATACGGCGGACCTGGACTCGTCGAGCTCGTAGTCGCCCTGCTCCTTCTCCTTGAGCCGGTTCGTTACCTGTTTGGCGTCCCTGAGGAGGAAGCCCGTGGCGTCCACGAGGACCCTCCCCTCCTCCTCGGCCTCCACCTTGAAGCTCCACTGGACGCTCTGGACGAAAGCCTCCTCTACCGCCTTGACCTCGTAGGGATCGTCGCTGAGGGCCCTGAACCCGTAGTTCACCTGTGTGAGCAGCACCTTCGGCCCCACCCTCTGGAACTTCACCACGGCTCTTGCGCCGAGCTGGTTCCTGTCTAGGCCGATGTCGTTGCTGCCGACCCCCGCCGTGAGGCTGTTCACGTAGAGGAACTCCTCATCGAACCTGTCTAACTCCAGCCATATCCTACCCTCCCGTTCATCCCAGTAGAACGTATAGTAGCCAGGGCTGCTCTGCATTCCCTCGACTTTCTCGGATATTGTCGGAAGCTCGGCTCCTTCCTTCTCATCTCCCATCTCGATCATGCACCTGATGGACTGAACTGCGTCTCGTCGAGTTAAATAGGCATCGAGAACGCTCTAAGAAGCCCCTCTATCTGCGGGTCTTACCCAGCACGATGCTCACGGCCGTGCTGTGGCTGCAATTACCCTTGTCGCGGAACCCTGGGCATGTGCACGAGAAGCCTCCGTCAGGCGTCTGCACCACGTTGTACGTGCCATGGTCGCCTATGACGTTGAACCTCTCCCCGTCGAGGCGCTCCACCCTGCCGTTCCTGACCAGCTTCCTAGCCTTCTCCAGCATACGGTCATGGAAGCGCCTATAGTCGCTATGCATCCCAAATGAAACAACGTGGAACGGCATTTATTACTTTGTCAGTATTCGGCGCCCTAGAGTATCTTCTCTAGGCTCCTGGCCTCCTCCTGGTGGACCCTGACTATGGCCTCGACGTACTCGCTTATCTGCATGAGCTCGTCGTCGACGGCCACCTGGTTCTCGGTGATCCTCGACAGAAGGTTGATGAAGCCCAGCGTCTGGAGCTCCTGGTTTATCTGTGTCAGCCGTACCAGCTTAGCCACCACATCCCGGGCCTGGGGGTCATGGATCTCCTCGATCTGCTGAAGCATGTCTGCGTACAACGAGTCGGATTGGCTCTTCACCCAGGACAGCTGGTTCAATGTGCTCGGCTTTGAGGGCATCCAACACCGTCACCCGCTATATAATAAAAACCTTAGTGAGTTCACCCTCTCCACCAAGACAATGTCACGCCAGACGACGCTCCATTTTTATATCAATCAATGGGTAAAAAAGAAAATATGGTGATAACGGTAGCCTATAATAGCTTCAAAGCCTCGGGCGACGAGTAGTACTTGCCGTCCGCGAAGAGGAGAGCCTCGTTGACCTTCAGCTCCTTGAGCACTTTGAAGAGCTTCCCCTCTTTGACCTTGGCTGCCTTCATCTCTTTGTAGGTCTTGGGCTCCCTGCAGTGGTTCAGTATTTTTACGAAGTCCTCGTCTTCTAGGTGTTTCTTCAGCGTTTCGACGTCCATTCTTGTCTCACCTGTAAAGGCTTAGAAAATACGTTGGCGTATATACAATATATACTTTTGGTGAGATCTGCGACGGGAGAGGGGTTTACGTCTTAGATCCTCTCGATTCCTCATGATCAGTGTATTCGCTCAAAGAAATAGTTCAAAAAACCAAGAGAAGTAGATGTTAACCCAAATATGTAACAACCACCGGCAGAACCCGCCCCCAGAAAACACTTGTACCAAGTAACCGGATCAAATATCTCTCCAGAAAGTTAGGTGGTGGGGCCGGAAGGATAGAGTATCTCGTTTAGTTTTCTCGAATTTTTCAACATATTCATATGAATATAAAGTACAGGTTCACATTAGTCGAACGATGAGTCTTCAACCCTTACAGCCCAGTTGATAACATCTATATAAATTTAAAACACGGGTCAATAATGAAAAATGACCTTTCGTGGCAGGGTTAAGCTCTTGTTGTCATCAAGCGTTTAGCATTCGTGAGTATCTAGCGAATATCTTTCTTGCCAGCTTGGTAGGAGATAGGAGCTTGTCCTCTTCACTCAGCTTCACGCCTCTCTCCTCCGCATCTGCGAGGAGCATCGACCTGCATTGGATCAGCCTGTTGCACGCCTCACACCTTCCCTCATAGAAGTACCACGCCTGCACGCCATTGGCCTCAGAGAAGCTGACTATCACCGGAACCTGGAGAGCTTGGCTGAACGCCTCCATGATCCCATTCTCCAAGTTCACACCCCAGACGTCGAGCTTGTTGAATGCCGCCGCTTCCTGAAGAGCCTGCCCGATCTTGGAGTCTATCCCAACGAAGGTGTGATTAATTCCCTGGCGCTGGACACCCAGCTTTTTCGCTATATCCGCCTGCTTGAGCCCCTGGCGGCGGAGCTTCCAAACAGTTAATTCCCGCCCTGTGAGGTATGCTGCTCCAAAGGACATGTTGACACCTGTAAACTAGGGTTCATTTACATTAGTTACTGGGGAGTCATAAAGGTTCTCCCTCGGCCTGGTCAAAAGATTGTATATGATTGATGGAGCACTGCATAGCACTGTGACCGTGACGCCGAGTATCGGTAACGAGAGGATCATGTTGCTGTTCACGGACTCATTCAACGCCTTTAGGATTAAGGACGATACAGTGGAACTGACAACCATAAGTGAACTTGGGGCGTACGTGTCGATAACCAATGGCAAAGAGACCCAGGTTATGATCATTGCCAGTCCTCCGGCGATGAGCCCCATCATGCCCGCCCTGGCAAGGCCATAGCTGAGCATGTCCAGCCCACTCCATCCTCTGATTTTTAGGAGCCAAACCAATTTTCGGTTTCGCACAGCCTCAACGAGAAGGATAACTGCACCGAGTCCCGCTGACATTGATGTGTAGACAACGGACATCACATGGAACTCGGTGTCAGCCTGTTTCGCCTTCTCGCCAATGCTTACAGGCGCTGCGCCCGCCCTCGAGACAGCTTTCCCAGGGAAGAGGCTTCGGATCATGCCTTCGACCCTATTATAGTCTGTAGGAAGGGCGGGTTTCACGATTAGACTTGTATACAGGGGAAACGGCGCCCCGTCAGGATTTCTCTCCTCCTCCAGTATCTTTATGAATGTATCCAAGTCAGCTATTATACCAGGGTCCCTCCCGTTCCACGCAAAGCTTGTACTTGGGACAGATGAGGTCACGTTAAACGAGTAATTGTGTCGTAAATCATAGAACACGGCGGTACCATTAATCTCCATCTCCACCAACCAGACGGGAGATCCAGGACAGTAGGCACCAGTCTGCCCAATTAGAAAGTAGGCACTTTTTCCTATCCTGTGCCCCCCCTCATAACACTCATCCGATAGCAGATACTCCTTCACAATAATCGAACTACCTCGTTTCTCCACAGGAATACTGGTCAATGATTCTTCTCCGAACTGCAGCCTCCAGCCAGCTATCTTATCGGATTCAATGCACCTCGTCACCATTCCATAATAACTCCCTGTCAGATTCATGTACTCGACCAGAGTCATGTTCCATGAAGACGCTCGGTTGATCATGCCTTTTCTCTCAAAAAATTCAGGATAAGTCGACATCATACTCTCGATACGCTCTTTGAGATCATCAGTCACACACTTCGTGAGAACCTCTGGTCTCACCCTCGAGTCCAGATCTATTACTCTGACAACGGACTCGACTCCTTCAAGCTGCTCAATTCTAGTTACATCGGTCTCCGATAGGCAAAGCTTCCAGAACCCAGCCCAAGGATCGAAGGCGCCTTCAATGCTCTGATTATTAAGAAACGTATAGGGATAGGATGTGTCCCAATAATCAGGATAAACTGCTTTAACCTCGACCACTGGTGTGCTCTTTCCCTCGAACTCGAGGGAAACCCTTCTCATGGCACTCCCCAGAGCCGGGAAGACGGTTGCCGAGAAGAGGGCAATGGTGATAACGATTATAGTGACAATAGACCAGAAGTAGCTATCCGAGAAGCTTCTCAGGAGCCTTCTAAATATTTGCACAACCTTTCTGTCGTTAGGAGGCTTTACGGAATCAGGTGGGATCCGGCAAACCCTCATCAAGCCACTTGGCGATCCCAAGAAGACTCTACGAGATATTGTCCCATCACCTCATAAAAAAAGGATTAGGGAATTGGTTGATTAGTGTCATTGAGGATCATGCCTGTCACGGTATTGAATGAGCAGCACTTAAAATGGGCGTACTTCCCTGTCTCGTATTCGTAGACCTTGTATATGTCTACCGTGTAGCTGATCTTGTCCCCCTTCTCGTCCATCGCATAGTTCCCGTTCAGTCCATTGTACTCGGCAGAAACAAGTGGTAGGGCTGCTTCCACCTTCTTGGGGTCTGTTGAGTCTGCTTTGATGACTGAGAGGGCGAGGAGCCAGCACCCATCGTATCTAGAAGTCTCCTGAGGCGCGAAATCGTAGCTATCCGTGCCCAGCTCATCAGCTAGCTTTGCTCTGAGGCTTTGGAGCGCTTCCTGGTCCTCTACCGATTCGACTGGGAGGTAGAAGCCCGCCCTCTCCACGTAGGGTCCAAACTGTTCGCTAACCGGGCTTCCGACACGAATGGGGCACCCATAGGCGAGTGTGTCTCCGAACCAGGGTATACTCATCAGGCTGGACATGTTTCTGCTCTGATAGATGAAGGGGCTCATCTCGTCGCCGATTACGAGCACCCCGACCCCTCCTTCACCGTAAATCGTTAGAGCCTCATTGACAGCAGTTTCAGCTTGAACCAGAATCTGTGAGAAATCTGCGTTATTCTCTATGTCCCTGAAGCAGTTGATCGCCTCAGCTGGAGGATAGATTATCTTCTTGTACACCACTCCGCCCAGAGCTTCATAGTCTTCCAACGCTTGAGCATATTGCTGCTCCATAGATCGGCGTTGTACGGAGGAGAGTGGGCTGAAGTCCCACTGGAGGACAACGAGGGCCTTAACGTCTTTTGCAGCAGTAATCGCGTAATAGTACTCGCCCTTGTTGATCTCTGGCCGGATTCCATAGATTCCGTCGAGCTTGTCGGTGATTCTTGATGTGTCTCTTCCTATGATGTAGAGCATGTCGTTATCCCTGATGGTCTCGAGCACATCCTGCCACATGACGGTCCATTGATCCTGCACTACCATCTTCACGCCAAGCTCGTTGAACGCATAGATGGAGGCATTGACGCCCTCTTCCGTATTTAGCACGGGGAAGGGCACAAAGTCGAACCGGTACTTTGAGCCTAATCTTTGGCAGTAAGCGTTAACCTCCTCCTGCACTATGTCCGTCATGGTGTTCAGCCCGTCGCCGGCTTGAATCGACAGAGAACCGTCGCCACTCTTCCCGTAGGAGCCGACCACGACTATTATCACATCCTCGGTCTCCATGTTGAGCTGGCTCAGGCCGACACCGATCCACGAGTATTTGTCGATAATAGGCTGTAGCTTGTTGCTGGTATCCTCTAACAGAGAAGATTGTGGCTGAGTTGATAGGAGGTTGACGTAGAGGCCACCTCCTAAAAACGTGGTCACGAGGATCAGAGATATTACGATTACCTTGGTTCGTTTTCCTTTAAAGATCGGTTCATCCATATTATCACTGATGTAAATTGACGTATATTTACATATATAACATTTATGTTTCATCGAACCTGAAAACCGCAGAGTATACAGCTATATCCTAATTTTCGTAATCTTTAATGTTCAATAGGCCAACATATCAACAAACTCAACAAGGTCCGTACGCAGGTGGGATGTTTTTTAGGCGTCAGAGGGGACTTGGGAAGAACTCATTAGGAGCTTAGTGAGGGGATCTATCTCACTCCTTTAAAAAGGAGTTGAACGAGGCCTAGTCTGAGAGGCGATTACATCCTAACAACTGACAACGTCCACTGACGCCATGGCTGCGAGAATTACGGACAATGTGGCCATTCAGACTATATTAAAACTTTAAAACGAGAAATTTAAACGTTGTCACCAAACCAAAAATTATCGGAAAAAAAACGAATTAAAGGGATTATTTCCCCAAAAAAGCCTTAAAACAGGGGTTTTAGGTGGTGGGACCGGAGAGATTTGAACTCTCGATCACGTGCACCCCAAGCACGGATCCTACCAAACTAGACCACGGTCCCGGTGCGAACCAATAGAACACCACCCACCAGTTTAAACCTTACTCCCAGCCCCAAAGCTTAACCAAGCCGCCGACGAAAAACACGTCATGAAGACCCTCGTAGTCTACTACACCAGGACGGGGAACACCCGCCTGGTAGCCCAGGCCATCGCGGACCGGCTCGGCGCCGACGCCGAGGAGATAACCGAGCCCAACGGCAGAGGCGGCCCCATAAGGTTCCTCCAGAGCGCCTTCGAGTCGAGGGGAAAGAAGACCCCCACGATTAACCCCGCCGCGTAAGACCCGTCAGCCTACGACTTCGTAGTCGTAGGGACCCCTGTCTGGGCGGGAACCCTCGCGAGCCCCGTCAGAACCTACCTAACGGAGCAGAGCGGCAGGCTCCCCGGCGTCGCCTTCTTCTGCACCATGGGCGGCGAGGGCCCGAGAGACGCCTTCACAGACATGCAGGAGGCATGCGGTAAGGCGCCGAAGGCCACCCTCGCCGTCACGGAGAGGCTGGCCAAGTCCGGCGACTACGTGGACATGTTGGAGGGCTTCGCGGAGTCCCTACTCTAGCCCCAGCGCGCCTAGGACGCCCCAGTAGCCCTCGTCGCTGGGATCCCTCTTGTACCGTCTCAGCGCCTCAAGCAGCGCCTCTTCGTCGACGCCGCCGAACCATGGCCTCATCGCTGGGGAGAACCTCCTGCTGAGGAACATGCTCTGCACCGTAGCCGTCACGTTCCGGACGCGCCGCGCTGTGCTCGCGGACTCGAAGTCGATGACCTCAGCGCCAACCCCCGTCACGATGAAGTGCCTCCTCATCCTGTTGAGCTCGCCGTGGTCCAGGCCGACCCTGTCCAGGCTCCTTGCCTTGTCGAGCAGCCCCCTGACCACGTCCCTGAAGCCCTCCGCTTCCCCACTGCAGCCCCTGGCCCACTCACCGAAATACGGCCCCTCAAGCATCTGCATGACGACAAACTCCGCCGACGACGCGTAGAGCCTCGGCCCGACCCCCACCTCGTTGGCGAGCCGCAGGAGCCGGGCCTCCTCCTCCATGGAGTCCCTGTCGGCGTCGGTTCGCCGTATCTTGACGGCTACCTCCCTGCCGTTCCACATCCCCCTGAGCACCACGCCGACGTGACCCTTACCCAGAATCGGGGATCCGAGGATGGCGTGACGGCCCCCGAGGGAAAGAGACTCCACTCCGATCCCTTTAAGCTGCGTCAGCCTGGCCTCTGCCTGCCCCTCGTCGTATTTAGGCCAGCAGACGAAAACGCCTACCTCGCTGTCAAGGACATCGTCTATCGGGACGTGGTCACTCAACCCAGTGCGGCCTTCCTATCAATAGCCTGTACAGGTGCTGCTCGAAGCCGTCCACGAGGTAGTCCCCGATCTCATCGTTTAAGAGGGTCCTGTGGTGCTGCAGGATCCTGACAGCAAGGTTCTTGGAGACGCCTACGTTTCTCCCCCCGTCCCCCAGCCTCTCCTCAAGCAGCCTCTTCGCTTCGTTGTGCTGCCGCCTCAATAGCACCACCCACCTGTCGCCTTCTATCCACGGCCCCGACTCGGTGCCCTCCGCCCCCAGGTGGGACTCGAAGAAGCTCTCGGCGTTTCTAACCATCGAGACAGGGGGCCCCACATGCTTCATGACTCTCGGGATCGTCGATGACTCCAGCTGGAAGACAAGTATGTGGCGGTGCCTCTCGTCGCTCCACGTGCTCGACCTGACGACGTTAAAGCCACTTGCTTCAAGCGTCTGCCGCAACGCCTGTCCAGACTTGTGAAGCTGTCCCCATAGGGTGTCCGGGACCTCAGCCTTTTGTTCATCAACCACCAGGAACACAAAGTCGCTGCCTTGACTCTCGAGGAGGTTGAGGACAGTTTCACTGGATGCCTCCTGCTCGTGGACGAAGTACTTGATGTCCGGATTCTCGGTGAAGCCCATGCACGCGGCGACGAAGGTCCAGTAAGAGTCAGGGCTAAGCGCCGACGCCACGTTCCTAGACGCATCCGTAGGATCCATGAGTATCAGAGGGTCGTCGAACCTCTTCCTCAACTCGTCTTCGTCTAGGTTAGAGTCGAGGCTGACAACCTCCTTCCTCTTCCAGCCAGCGGCCGCTGTGACCAGCCCCTCGAAGGAACCGTACTTCACCACTAGCAGCTCGCACAGGTACCCGGAGAACCCCTGCACTCTTATCTCGGCGCCGTAGACCCCAACAATCTCGGTGAACTGTTTAAGGATCCTGACCTCGTCCCTTAGCTCGTCGGTCAATACCTCAGTAAGGTATTCCGAGTGGAGAGGAGTCCTGTCTGTGGACGACCTTATCTTTTCCCCCTTCTCCAGCCTGAAGCATGGCACCAGGTCGACGTTGAACCCCTCTATCGACGCCCGCAGATAGGGGTGCTCGGCGTAGGCTTCCACGTAGTCTCCGTCGAGATGCCTCTTCAGGGCGTCCAGGACCCTGTGAAGGTCTCCACGTGAGTATCTACGGCTCAGCACGATGAACAGATCGAGGTCCTCGCCGCCTCTGACCCATGTGCCGTGGGCGACGCTGCCGTGGAGCTCGGCTTCCGCTTCGATCCCCTCTGCCTCCAGAAGCCCGTTGATGTCTTTTTGAAGCCTCTCCGAGACCGCCTGCACCTTCAGCTCCTCCTCCTCGGTGGGCTTAACCAGTTCCAGTACCTTGGGCTTGAGCTCCGTCCACTCCATGACATTCACCGCCTTTATGGGATGCAAGATAGCTCACACGACTGAAATATCTACCTGTCTACGGCTGACTCTGCCAGCGTCGTGTAGATGGGCCCCCTCGGGGTGAGCACGCTCTTCTTCAACACGATCTTGTCAACGTGCAGGTCACCGAACACGTAGTCACTAAGGGTGGAGAGCTCCTCGACCAGCTTGTCCCGGTTCCTGCCGCTCCTGACCCTGCCAAGGGTTATGTGGGGGCTGAACCCCCGCCTCTCCTTCTCGAAGCCCAGCCCGCTGAGTTTCGTGTCGACGTCCTTCCAGACCTCCGCCAGCTGGGACACGCCGTCGATTATGCCCGCCCACACGACCCGGGGCCTCCTTAGGTTAGGGAAGACTCCCACCCCTTCAAGCTTGGCGTCTAATGGCTGGAAGCTAGTCTCCTTCACGACCTGGGAGACCTGTTCCACGAGGCTCGGCTCTATCTCGCCGAGGAACTTGAGGGTGAGATGGATGTTCTCCGGCTCGACGAGCTTCACGTCGGCCCTCGTGGCCTCGAGAATCCTCCTCACTTCCGTGAACTTCGCTGCAAGCTCGTCGCCGCCGCACTCGACGGCCACGAAGCACCTGATACTCATGGCGTTCACATTGACTTGGCGTCGCCTGAATAAAACGTTGGGGAAGAACCATTATACATCTGCGGCGAATACTGAGGAGATAACCGTTGGACCCGCTGCCCTTCATGCTGGTGATGGTTTCAGCCGTCTCTCACGCCCTGTGGAACTACGTCGCAAAGGAGGCGGGTGACAAGGATAGCTTCATGCTTCTCATCAACGTCTTCAGTTTGGCTATTTTCCTTCCCGTCTTCTACGTTATCCTACCTGAGATATATTTCCCAGTAGAGGTGCTCCCGTTTCTAGTCGCCAGCGGCGTCGCCGAGACGATATACTTCCTCGCGTTGGGGAAGGCATACGAGGAGGGTGACCTTAGCGTCGTCTACCCGGTCGCAAGGTCCTCGCCGATGTTCGTGGCATTAGCGGCGTCCCTGCTCATTGGAGAGAGGATCACACCTTGGGGGGCGCTGGGCATCGCCCTTATCCTCGTCGGGGTCTACGTGCTCCACCTCAAGGGCTGGAGCGGAGAAGAGTTGACGAGGCCTTTGAAGGCTTTACGCGGCCCAGCGTCCAGGTACGCGTTCGTGGCCGCTCTAGGGACCACCGTGTACTCCATCTCCGACAAGATGGGGGTGACCGCGGTCGACCCCCTCCTGTACTCCTTCTGGCTGGGGTTCGTGATAACCGGGATGCTGTCGCTGGTGATAGTCAAACGAAGAGGCGTGAATCTCATAAGGGAGGAGCTGAGGGGCTCCCTGTTCAGGGTGTCTGTCGCCGGCGTCCTCATGAAGGGTGGCTACATGTTGGTGCTTGTGGCGATGAGCCTGGCGCAGGTCAGCTACATCCTGGCGCTGAGGCAGGTAAGCGTCGTCCTGGGAGCCGCGCTGGGCGTGGTGTTGCTTAAGGAGAGGTACGGTGGGGTACGGATTGTGGGCTCCATGATAATCTTCGTGGGGGTCTACCTGCTGGGGGTGGTTGCCTAAACCTTGAAAAACCAGAGATACATTTCATGAGTGACATCCAAGGGGGTGTGGTGGACGAGGCTGGGCGGGATAACGGACATGTCGACCGTGGACTGGTACGGGAACGTCTCCATGGTCGTTTTCTTCGCCGGCTGCAACATCAGGTGCCCCTACTGCCAGAACTCAGGGCTCCTCCCTCTCGACTCAGGCGAGGAGGTCGACCTAGACTACATCGAGGAGAGGTTAGAGATCGGCATGAAGCCCGTGCCTCAGCTGGACGCCGTGGTGTTCACCGGCGGCGAGCCGCTGCTCCAGCCGGACGCAGTAATCGAGGCCGCCGAGCTGGTGAAGAGCCACGGGCTGAAGCTCATGCTGGACACCAACGGCACCGTCTACCAGGCGGTGGAGAGGGTTCTGAGAACCGGGCTGATCGACAGGGTCGCCCTGGACGTCAAGGCGCCCCTGAACCCTGAGGACTACGGCGCCGTCTCTGGCGTGCCCCAGCTAGGAGGAGTGTTCAGCGAATCGGTGAAGAAGACCCTCGAACTCTGCAAAGAACTGGGCGTTGAAGTGGAGGCCAGGACAACCGTCGCCCCCACGGTCTCCGATGAACCGAGCTTCGTCAGAAGGATCGCGGAGGACATCAAGGGCTTCGCCGAGGTCTACTATCTTCAGCAGTTCGACAACCAGGGTGAGATACTTTCACCTGAGTTGAAGGAGGTGGAGCCACCTACGAGGGAGCACCTAGTAGAGTTGGCGGCGCAGGCCATAGACGCCGGCCTGGATGAGGTCTACATAAAAACCCGTTTCGGGGGGCTGGAGAGGATAACTTAGATGGTTAAACGTAGACTGCTTCTCATAACGGGTATGGCTGGCTCGGGGAAGACGACGCTCGCTAACCTCCTCAGGGATAGGGGGTACACCGTCTTCACCATGGGGGACGTGATCAGAAACGAGGTGCGGATGAGGAATCTCCCCCCCACTCCGGAGAACCTGGGAGCGATGGCAGAGGAGATACGCAGGTCGGGGGGAGACGCGGCCGTCGCCAAGAAGTGTGTGCCCCTCATAATCGGCGAGCCCAACAACAGGGTGGCCCTGGACGGCGTCCGGAGCCTCGACGAGGTGTACGCGTTCGAGGAGGCTTTCGACGTCTACATCGTGGTCGTCCACGCCTCCCCCGAGACCAGGTACAGCCGCCTCAAGAACAGGGGGAGGAGCGACGACCCCACCAACAGGCAGGTCTTCAGGGAGAGGGACCACCGTGAGCTGAGCTTCGGCATGGGCGACGCGATAGCCATGTCCAACTACATAATCACGAACGAGAACGGCGTAGACCATCTTGAACGCATCTTGGAGACTATGCTGGCGAAGTTGAGGTCCATTGACGGTGACATGGATTAGTGCCAGGCTTCAGCCCACAGAGGACCCAGGCAAGGTGGAGCAGGCCATCAGAAACATATTCGGCGAGATCGAGCTGGAGACGAAACAGGGCGTAGTCTCGGCGAGGCTTGAGGGGTTGGAGGCGCTCAGCGGGCTGAGAGGCAGGATCGCACAGGACCGCATAAGAGACACCGTCAAGACGGTGTTCACGCGGTGGGCGGAAGGAGACCTTCTGAGCTTCGGCCTCAACCGTCAGGCGGCCTACGCCGGACACGTCTCGCTTAACCTGAAGGGGGAGGACCCCATGGGCCCGATACAAGTCAGAGTAGAAGGCGACGTGCAGAGTCTGATAACATATCTCTGCGAAAAAACGATGCTTAGATAGACGTTTTCGCCTGATATTTACCGTTTATACGATTGTATTTTCCGTCAATACGGAAGGTAGAAAACAATATATGATCGCATTTTAACCCATAATAGATTCCCAGGATGCCTAATCTATGCGTTAAAATTGACGATGTGCCTTCAAACGCCTGGGCGTCTTGGTTATGCGTTCAAGCTTAGGCAGGAGATGACATGGCTAGGATATTATTGATTGGGCTGGCTGGGGACAGCGGCTGCCAGGTGGCTGCGCTGGGCCTCCACGAGGCGCTGGTTGACATACTGGTTGCCAACGAGCCCATCTACGCCCCCACCCTCCTCGACGCCAAGGAGATACCGGACGACATCGACGTGGCGATCGTTGAGGGCGGTATAAGGAATACCCGCGAAGAGGAGATAATCAAGGAGATCCGGGAAAAGTCAAAGATCGTCATCGCGTTAGGGGCCTGCGCCGCCTTCGGCGGCATCCCGGGGTTGGCTAACCTGAGGCACGGTAAAGAGTTGATGAACGAGATCTACAGCAACCACCGCGGCACAGACAGAGGCACCATACCGACGCACCTCGAGTCGCTCCCGGAGCAGCACCCGATCAAGCACTTCGTCAAGGTCGACTACTACATACCGGGCTGCCCACCCGAGGTCACGGACATAGCCGGCACCCTGACATCCCTGCTAAGCGGAAAGGAGCCCGAGTACAACAGCACCCAGGTCTGCGACGACTGCCCAAGGGAGAGGCTCGGCGAGTACGAGGCATCCCTCAAACGTATCCACGAGGAGATCTCGGACCCGGACAGGTGCCTCCTAGAGCAGGGGTACTTCTGCATGGGCCCAGCCACCATGGGCGGGTGCGGGGCGCCGTGCCCCCAGTCAGGCAACACCTGCGAGGGCTGCCGTGGATCATGCCTCGACGTGGACGACCAGGGGATGGCGATGATCGACGCCATGACGGGGCTGCTCACCCAGCTGAAGGACGAGTTCGACCCCAACCTGTACAGCGCCATGCTCTACAGGTTCACCTACGCGGAGTCAGTGATCTCGGAGCTTGCGAGGAGGAAGAAGTAGAGTGACTGACATAGTGGAGATTAACCCCCTCACGCGCATCGAGGGGATGGGGAAGATCAAGGTCGAGATAAAGGACAACCAGCTTCATGACCTCAAGTTCCAGATAACCGTGGCGCCCAGGTTCTTCGAGTACCTCCTCACAGGGAAGAGGGCGGAGGAGGCGCCCAGGCTCACGCAGCGCATATGCGGCATATGCTACGTGAGCCACCACCTAGCGTCGGTCAAGGCCATCGAGGACGCGTGGGGCGTGACTCCGCCGGAGACGGCCATCAAGCTGAGGAGGCTCATGAACGCGGGCGGCTACGTCACCAGCCACAGCCTGCACAGCGCGTTCCTGGCCGTCCCGGACCTCGCGGGGCTGCCGGCCGAGAGCAGGAACTTCATCGCCCTCATGGGCAAGTACCCTGAGATAGGGAAGGCGGCTCTCAAGATACACGCCTACGGCAACAAGGTGGTCGAGGCCACAGGCGGCAGGATAGTGCAGGTGGTCACAAGCGTCCCTGGAGGACAGACGCTCCGTCTAAAGGAGCAGCGGCGCGGCGAGCTCATAGAGGAAGGCAGGGAGGTGCTGGAGCTCATGAAGGCGTACGCCGACTTCGTTTTCGACATCTATGAGAAGGACGCCCTCACATGCAGCCAGTTCCCGGACGTGGAGACCAACTTCATGGCCCTCGTCCGGGGACCACAGAACGACTGGGACGTGTACGACGGCGACGGCAGGATCATAGGGCCAACCGGCAGGGAGCTGGCCCGCTTCAACCCCTCCAGGTACTACGAGTACATCCAGGAGGCCGTCTGGGAGCACAGCAGCACCAAGGTCCCATACTACAAGCCCGAGGGCGTCAGCGGCGTCATCAGGGTGGGGCCATTGGCGAGGCTTAACGTCGCCAACCAGATACCGTTCCCGGTGGCCAGGGAGTACGAGGAGAGGTACCTCGAACTCTTCCCGCGGACCTGCCTACAGGTCCAGGGGTTCAACCTCGCACGCATACCAGAGCTGGTCGCGGGGCAGGAGGAGGTCCTGGCGATGCTGGAGGACGACGCCATCCTCGGAGAAGACATCCGCATCCCCGTCAAGAGCAGGGGAGGTGAGGGCGCGTCGTTCATCGAGGCCCCGAGGGGCATACTCACCCACCACTACGTCATAGACGAGAAGGGCCTCATAAGGTACGCCAACATCTTGGCGCCCACCACCTATAACCACCCACTGATCCAGCAGGACCTCTACGAGAACGCTAAGATCTACGCCGGCGAGATCGCGGACCCGGCGACGCGGGCGGACGCCTGCTGGAGGCTGGAGAAGATTGTGAGGGCGTACGATCCGTGCACCAGCTGCAGCGTTCACATGGTTGACTTCGACATCACGGTGGACGGTAGCGTGGTCGAGGTGAAGGAGGTCGACTAGATGAGCGTACAGGTAGTGTTCTGCACATGCGGCGGCGTCCTAGCGGAGCGTCTCGACATCGAGGAGCTCAAGAGCTTCGCCAGGGAGGCCCAGGGAGTAAGCGAGATAATCACCACCGACGCCGCTTGCACCAAGGCTATGAGGGACGACCTCGTCGAGGCCGTCTCCCAGGGCTCCGAGAAGCTTGTGGCGTTCGCATGCACACGCTCCGTCTGTCAGAAGCCCCTGGAGGCGGTGATGGAGGCCTCGGGGCTGGACCCCGAGAACCTCGTCATAGTAAACGCGAAGGAGCAGCTAGCGTGGGTACATCCCGACAGAGGCGAAGCCACGCTGAAAGCCAAGATGCTACTCAAGGCGTCCATCGAGAAGGCCATCAGCGTCAGCCCCACGGAGACCGTTTCCTTCGAGAGGACACAGGAAGCCCTCGTCGTGGGCGCCGGGATAGCCGGGCTCACGGCGGCCTCGCAGCTAGCCGACATAGGCGTCAGAGTCCACATGATAGAGCGCAGGACCGCCATAGGCGGCACGATGCCTCTCATAAGCAAGACCTTCCCCGAGGAGGACTGCACCATGTGCCTCAGGGGCCCCCACATGATCACCATGCTCACCAAGCCGGGCATCACCTACCACGTGAACAGCGAGGTGAAGGACGTGGAACGCACACCCAAGGGCTTCAAGGTGACGTACACAAAGACGCCCCTGGACCTGGACCTGGAGCCGAAGAAGGGCAAGGGGAGCCCCGTGGAGGCTATAACCGTTCAGTCAGCGGGGCCTCAAGAGTACAAGCTGATCTACTCCTCTGAGCCGGACAAGGAGGCGTTAGAGGCCGTGAAGGAGTCAAAGTGCGGCAACTGCACGAGCCTGTTCCCCGCGGCCCTCATGGGCTACGAGGAAAAGCCAGGCGACAAGACCATCGAGGTAGGCTCGGTGATACTGGCAACAGGGTTCAAGGACTTCGACCCCACAGGCATCCCTAAGTGGGGCTACGGGTTACCCGACGTCATAACCCAGTATCAGCTGGCTAGACTCATGGACCCCATAGGCCCCACATGTGGGCGGGTGATGAGGCTCAGCGACGCCGGGACCCCCGGCAGGATCGTGATGGTCCAGTGCGTCGGAAGCAGGGACCCTGAGTACAACAGAGACTGCAGCAAGTACTGCTGCATGGCCGCGATAAAGCACGCCACGGTCATTAAGAAGTTCAAGAACCAAGGCGCCGAGATCACCATACTCTTCAGGGACATCCGCGCCAGCGGCTACGGCTTCGAGGCCATGTACAACGAAGCCAAGGAGCTTGGAGTAAACTTCGCCCACGGCGACATAATGACCGTATCGCGTCACGGCGACGCCCTGGGAATAGAGTTCACCGACGGCATGGGGGAGCCCCAGAGTCTGGACGCCGACATGGTCGTCCTCTCCACGTGTATGGAGCCCAGCGAGGGATCGGCTGAACTCGCGGAGCTATTCAACGTGGAGCTCGCTGACAGCGGCTTCATGAAGGAGGTCGACGAGAAGGTCGCCAACATAACCACCCGCGCCCCGGGAGTCTTCATTGCAGGCACGTGCACGGGCCCCAAGAACATCCCTGACAGCATCGCCCAGGCCGGGGCCGCGGCCTATATGAGTGGAGCCCACCTGAGCACCCACGTGGAGAAGAAGGCGAACCACCCGGTCGTCATCGAGGACAACTGCGGCAGATGCGGCATATGTAGAAGCGTGTGCCCCTACGAGGCCATAACCATCCCCGAGGACGAGTACCCCCAGTTCGACGCCGAGCTCTGCCAGAGCTGCGGCCTCTGCGTCAGCAGCTGCCCCACACGGGCGCTTGAGACCCCTAACTATGGGTACGACCTCATCGACGCCCAGGTGGAGGCGATGCTCGAGGAGAAGGAAGACCACCCATTGATAATGGGTTTCTGCTGCGACGACTGCGGCTACAACCTGCTGGACACGGCGGGCTTCACAGGCGAGACCTACACCAGCGGCTTCGTACCCGTCTACGTCAACTGCATGAGCAACCTGAGCCTCAGGAACGTGCTCAACGCGGTCAGGAGGGGAGCCGACGCAGTGATGCTCGTGGGCTGCGTCAAGGACAGATGTCACTTCCTCAAGGGCACCGAGCGCAGCAAGGGCCAGATGCAGATCATAGAGGAGTTCTTCAAGATGACGGGCGTCAAGACCCCCATCAAGATACTTGAGTCGAGCGGAACCATGGTCACCCAGTTCCTGGAGGCGCTGGGTGAACTGGAGGCCATGGTGAAGGAGGCATAGAGATGAGGATCGGAGTAGTAATATCGCCTTGGGGCACAAGCCCCGACACTACGGCCAAGGTCGGCGGCCTAGCCGTGTACGCGGAGACGCTGCCCGGCGTAGCCGCCGTGGACTCCGGCTACTACGGCCCCACGGACAGTGACCTAGCCCGGTTCAAGAAGTGGATCAAAGAAAACGAGGTCAACCGCGTCGTATTCGCCTCATGCCGCCCGAGGCTGTTCAAGGAGGCCTACAAGAACGCCGCCGTCGACGTCGGCATCAACAAGTACCTAATCGAGGTCATCGACATAAGCGAGCTCTGCGCCGCCGAGGAAGGCGACGAGATGATCGCCGAGAAAGCCAAGATACTCCTCAGGGCCGCGGTGAACCGAGTCGGCAGCCTGGAGGAGGTAAAGGCTCAGAAGATACCCATCGAGCAGGCCGCCCTCGTCATAGGCGGCGGACTGGTGGGGATGGAGGCGGCCACGAGGCTTGCGGACCAGGGCTTCAAGGTGCACCTGGTGGAGAGGCAGCCGTGGCTAGGAGGGAAGACGCCGCAGCTAGGCACCTGTTTCCCTTCACTGGACTGCGGCAACTGCATCGCGCCTTTCCACGGAGAGCTTCACAGGCGCTGCATGTACAGGAGCCCAGTGGTCCAGCACCCCAACGTTGAGGTTCACACGCTGAGCCGCCTCAAGAGGCTCGTCGGAGTCGTGGGTAATTTCCGCGCCGTCATCGAGACGGAGCCGAGGTACATAGACGAGGACAAGTGCATAGGCTGCGGATTATGCGCCGAGGTATGCGAGGGCGAGGCGCCCAACGAGTTCGACCTCGGCCTCAGCAAGAGGAAGGCAGTGTACATACCCAGCAACCAGAGCCTGCCCCGGGTGTACTACCTTGACAAGGAGAGCTGCGAGAACCCCGAGGAAGTCGCGGAGTCCTGCCCGGTGGGCGCCATAGACCTGGACATGGGCGTCGAGGAGAAGACACTCAGCGTGGGCACCGTCATCGTGGCCACCGGGTTCGACATGTATGAGCCCACCGGCATGTACGGCTACGGCGAGCACGACGACGTCCTGACTCAGCTCCACCTGGCGAGGCTGCTGGACATGAGCGGCCCCACGGGAGGCGCCCTCCTGAAGCCCAGCGACGGCGAGAGACCGGACAGCGTCGTCATGGTCCAGTGCGTCGGCAGCCGCGACCCCCGCATCCACGAGTACTGCAGCAGGATATGCTGCGGCGTCGCCGTGAAGCACGCCCTGGACATCAAGAAGCGTTGGCCGGAGGTCGACGTGACTATCCTACACAAGGACATACGGCTCAACGGCAAGGACTATGAGCGGTTCTACTACGAGGCCCAGGAGCGAGGCGTGAAGCTCGTGCGCGGAGAGGCCGAGTCCGTCTCAATGCAGGGCGAAATGTTCGTGTTCCACTACCTTGACGAGTACGGTGAACCAGCCAGGCTGGAGGCCGACATGCTGGTGCTGAGCAACGGCATGGAGGCTTCCGCGGGGAACGAGGAGCTCGCCAAGGCCATGGGCCTGGACGTTAACCCTGACGGCTTCCTCAACGAGAAGCACCCCAAGCTCAGCCCAGTGGAGACCAACATCGGCGGCGTCTACATAGCAGGCGCATGCCAAGGCCCCATGGACATCCAGCACAGCCTCAACCAGGTGCTCTACGCCACAGCCAAGGCCGCGACCCTACTCGCCAAGAAGGAGATCGAGGTCGAGCTAACCAAGGCGGTGGTCGACGAGGACGTATGCGTGGGCTGCGGAGCCTGCGCGTCGGCGTGCCCCTTCGACGCCATCACGTGGAGCGACTTCGGGTTGCCCGTGGTGAGCGTCGAGGCCTGCACCGGCTGCGGGATATGCGCAGCCACGTGCCCCGTGGCCGCCATGCAGCTGAGGCTTTTCCGGGACGAGCAGGTGCTGCCCGCCATCGAGGGCCTCCTGAAACCCACAAAGTGGCTGGAGGAGAGAGATGAACCCGTGATCGTCGCCTTCGCTTGTGAGGGCGCGGCGGGCTACGCCTCGGAGTTGGCCAGCCAGATGGGGATGAAGGTGCCCGACAACGTCCGCGTACTCAAGGTTCCGTGCTCTGGTAGGCTAGATGCCCTACACTTCATGAAGGCGTTCGATCTGGGTGCGGATGGCGTAGCCGTGTTCGCATGCCCCGAGAGCCAGTGCCACTACATCGACGGCAGCAAGAAGGCTGAGAGCCGCGTAGCGTCCATGAAGAAGAGCCTGGATGTGCTAGGCGTCGGCGGAGACCGGCTGGACATCTACAACGTGAACAGCTGTGAACCCGACCGCTTCGTCGCCCTGGCCACGGCGTTCGCCGAGAAGATAAAGTCGAGCCTTGCTGAACCCAAGCAGGCATCCATGGACAAGTAGAACACCTTTATTTCTTAAAAATATCAGGTCAATATTTTTATTTTTTCCCGAGCGTAGCCATAATTATCGTACTTTTATTCATAGAATTATTCTGAAAAGGCATATATAGTCACAGCGTTGGGCGTCCTGGAAACTCTTGAGGCCGTTGTCAAGAAGTATCCAAAGTTCAAAGAGCATAAGATCCTTGAGCGGATATTTGAACCAGAGCGCGTTGTATAGTTCCGCGTACCATGGAAGGACATGAACGACGAGATTCAGATACCTGTTTGGTCCCGTGCAAAGAAGAAAATGAGGCCGCGTATGGGAAGGTCGGTAGGGTCGCGTATTCTAGTGACTACAAAAATTATTTTCTCTAAAGCAACATTACTGAGATTGAATAGATATTTAAGGGCGTTTCTCAATGGATTATGATCAACAATGGCTAAAAAGTTGACCCCATGGGAGTCGCAGCTCGCCAACGTGAAGAAGATCTGTGACATCATGGGACTGGAACCTTCAGTCTTCGAGGTCGTGAGTCACCCCAAGGAGGTCCTCAAGGTCTCACTGCCCCTGAAGATGGACGACGGCACCGTCAAGACGTTTGAGGGGGTCAGGATCCATCACAACGACGCACGAGGCCCCACCAAGGGCGGTATCCGCTACCACCCAGATATAGACATGGACACCGAGATGGCCCTGGCCGCCTGGATGACGTGGAAGAACGCCGTGGTCGACCTTCCCTACGGAGGGGCGAAGGGCGGCATCAACGTCGACCCCAAGAGCCTCTCCCCGGGTGAGCTCGAGAGGCTCACGAGGATGTACGCAGTCGCCATCGCCAAGTTCGTAGGCGTCGACCTGGACATCCCGGCCCCCGACGTGGGGACGAACGCCCAGATCATGGCGTGGTTCGTCGACGAGTACTACAAGATCATCGGCAGGATCACGCCCGGCGTCATCACCGCGAAGCCCCTCAGCATCGGGGGGAGCCTCGGCAGGTCCACGGCGACCGGCAGGGGCGTCTACTTCGTCGGCGTCGAGGCGTCCGAGGCGTTCAACATCCCCATCAAGGGCTCCAAGGTCTCCATCCAGGGCTTCGGTAACGTCGCCAGGAGCGCGGCCTTTAACTTCCACAACGCCGGCGCCAAGGTAGTCGCGCTCAGCGACTCGAGGGGCGGCATCTACAACCCGAACGGCCTTGACCCCTACAAGGTGCAGGAGCACAAGGCCGCGACGGGCAAGGTCTCGGGCTTCCCGGGCGCCGAGGAGATCGGTCCGGCAGGTACGCTGACCGTGGACTGTGACATACTCATCCCCGCTGCGCTCCAGAACGCCCTCACCAAGGACAACGCCGGGGACGTCAAGGCGAAGCTGATCCTCGAGGGCGCCAACGGCCCCACCCTACCCGAGGCAGACGAGATCCTCAACGAGAAGGGCGTGATAATCGTGCCCGACATCTGCGCCAACGCAGGCGGCGTGACCGTCAGCTACTTCGAGTGGGTCCAGAACAGGCAGGGCTACTACTGGACCGAGGAGGAGGTAGACGAGCGGCTCAAGAGGGTCATGGTCAAGGCGTTCCACGACCTGAAGGCTCAGGCAGACAAGTACAACGTCCCCCTGAGGGGCGGCGCCTACGCCCTCGCCATCGGCAGAGTAGCCGAAGCGATGCGCTTCCTAGGCAGGATCTAAACACCAACTCTTTTTTTACACTTTTTTTGCATGATCTCAGCTGAATATTATCAATATCTAGTAGCCTGACTAAAGGTAGCCAACGCCATGGTGGCCATGGGCTACCTAGCCTAAACCCTTTCTCTTCTTTCTTTAAGATTCTTTAATAGCGCATCGTCATTCTCTATACGGTAGTTTCCGTAGGTGGAACATGGATGGTTAAAGGAACAGGTAAGGAGTTCATGGAGAAGACCAAGTACAAGTATCTGGATAAATCCGACCAGGTGAAGGGTCTCCCACAGCCGCCGTTGTCGCTGCCTCCGGTGGAGGGTAAACCCGTGCATCGTCTACCGGACCCCGGGGAGGCGCCTAGGCGAGCCGTGGACCTCTGGGACGCCATAAACAACCGTGTGAGCGTCAGGGCGTACAGCGAGGAGCCGCTGAGTCTTGGGGAGCTTAGTTACCTGCTCTGGTGCACCCAGGGGGTGAAGGAGGTCACGGGTAGTCCGGCGACGCTGCGCACAGTTCCCAGCGCCGGCGCCAGGCACTGCTTCGAGACTTACGTGCTCATGAACAGGGTTGAAGGACTGAAGCGGGGCCTCTACCGTTTCCTGGCTACGGAGCACAGCCTCCAGGAGGTGGACACCGACCCGGAGACAGCGGAGAAGGTTACCCAGGCATGCTTCAACCAACGTTTCGTGATGCAGTCGGCGGCCACGTTCATCTGGACGGCGGCAGCGTACAGGATGATGTGGAGGTACGGCGAGAGGGGCTACCGGTACATGCACCTGGATGCGGGTCACGTATGCCAGAACCTGTATCTGGCGGCTGAGGCCATCGGCTGCGGTGTCTGCGCCATAGCGGCGTTCCACGACGACGCCTTGAACGAGGCTCTGCAGATAGATAGTGTCGAACAGTTCGCCGTCTACGTCGGTGTGCTGGGCAAGAAACGGGGCATGCCGTTACAATCTTTATAATCTCTCATTTCTCTGTTCTCACAGTGGTTTCATGTCGGACGATTTGATCAATTTCTTCGAGAGTCAGATAGAGCTGGAGAACAAGATAGTCCAGTCGGTTTCAGATGCGCTAGACGGTATCGATAACTTGGCCGTTAAAACGGCTTTAAGAGGCATATCGCTCGACTCCTCTAAGCACGCGGAGATGTACAGATCAGCGATCGCTCTCCTCACGTCATCCAGCACGGCGCTAAACGAGGAGCAGCTAGACCTCCAGAGGAAGGTTGTCGAGAGGCACATCGAGATGGAGGAGGCGGTAATCAAACAACTCGAAGCAAGGATGCCCGGCGTCGAGAACGAGAAGCTGGAGCTGCTGCTGCAGGCTATTCTTCTGGACGAGAGGCGCCACCACAAGCTGCTGAAAACCCTGCTGGAGATACTGGTCAAGGGCGAGTCGGTGACTGAGGGCGACTGGTGGGACGCCATCTGGGGCGACGTACCGGGTCTCTGGACGTAGACTTTAAACTCGCCTCTTTTTATGCTACTTCGATAATATACCTGCCCATTTTTCCTAAAGTTGTATACCCAGTTAGGGCCTGAACCTCGATTTTATTAATATGTAAGACTTCCTTAATGAGATTCGGCTCTGAAGCGGTGAACACATGTATGAGATAGTGTCCAAGAAGGAGCTTACGCCAAACGTCAAGATGTTCGAGGTTCACGCCCCAGCCGTCGCCCACAAGGCAGAGCCAGGGCAGTTTGTCATCGTCAGATACAAGGAGAGCGGTGAACGCATCCCCATGACCATTGCCGGCACAGACCCCGAAGCTGGGACCGTGACCATCTACTTCGCCGAAGTCGGCAAGTCCTCAACTGAGCTAGGTACGCTGGAGGAGGGAGAGGAGATACTGAACTTCGCCGGGCCCCTCGGGAACGCCACCAAGATAACTAACTACGGCAAGATACTGTGCGTCGGGGGAGGCGTCTTCGTAGGCGCCATGCTCTACCAGATAGAGTGGTTCAAGAAGGCGGGGAACCGCGTGGTCGCGGTGTTCGGCTTCCGAAACAAGGACCACGTGATGCTGGAGAAGGAGGTCAAGGCTGCCGCGGACGAGGCGTACATCTGCACCGACGACGGCTCCTACGGCCTTAAAGGCATGAGCATAGTCGATGAGCTTCTGGAGGGGGAAGAGTTTGACCACGTGTTCACCATCGGGCCCACGAGCCTCCAGAAGAACCTCAGCGAGAAGACAAAGCCGTACGGCATACCCACGAACGTGAACCTCTTCCCCATAATGGTCGACGGGATGGGCATGTGCGGCGCGTGCAGGGTGACCGTGGCAGGGGACACCAGGTTCAGCTGCGTGGACGGACCCGAGTTCGACGGCCACCAGGTGGACTTCGACGAGCTCATCATGCGCATGAGGGTCTACAACCCGCAGGAGAAGATAGCCATGGTCGTCCACAACAGGGAGGTCGAGTAGATGGCCTTCGACAAGCCCGCCGTCGAGATGCCCAAGCAGACACTGGAGGATAGAATACACAACTTCTTCGAGGTCGCCAGGGGCTACACAAGCGAGATGGCTGTCGAGGAGGCGCAGCGGTGCCTCAGCTGCAAGGACCCTCAGTGCATCAAGGGCTGCCCGGTCAACATAGACATCCCTGGTTTCATTCAGCTTGTGAAGGAGAGCAAGTTCATTGAGGCCGCCTGGAAGGTCAAGGAGACCAACGCCCTGCCCGCGATATGCGGTAGGGTGTGTCCCCAGGAGAACCAGTGCCAGAAGTTCTGTGTGCTGGGCATCAGAGGCCAGCCAATCGAGATCGGACGACTTGAACGCTTCGTAGCCGACTTCGAACGCGAGAAGGACATCGAGATACCTGAGCCACCGGAGCCAACCGGCTTCAAGGTCGGGGTGATAGGCGCTGGGCCGGCGGGCCTCACGGCCGCGGCCGAGTCGGTGAAGATGGGGCACGAGGTGGAGATATTCGAGGCCCTGCACACGGCTGGCGGCGTGCTGATGTACGGTATCCCCCAGTTCCGTCTACCTAAAGAGATCGTGCAGGCGGAGGTTATGTACATCAAGAAGCTGGGCGTCAAGATCCATCTCGACAGCATGATAGGGAAGCTCTACACCGTCGAGGAGCTGCTGGGCGGACGCTTCGACGCGTTGTTCATCGGCAGCGGCGCAGGCCTACCGCGGTTCCTGCGGCTCCCAGGGGAGAACCTGAGCGGCATCTACAGCGCCAACGAGTTCCTCATCAGAACCAACCTCATGAAGGCCTACAGGTTCCCCGAGTATGACACACCCATCAACATCGGCAACAGGGTAGCTGTTATCGGCGGCGGCAACGTCGCCATGGACGCAGCTAGGTGCTCCCTGAGGCTGGGCGCCGAGAAGGTGTACATCATCTACCGCAGGGGCATGGGCGAGCTCCCGGCGCGACACGAGGAGGTGAAGAACGCCGAGGAGGAGGGTGTCATCTTTACTCTGCTCAACAACCCGGTCAGGTTCATCGACGACGGCCGCGGCAACGTCAAGGAGATGGAGCTCATCCGGATGCAGCTGGGTGACCCGGACGAGTCAGGCCGTAGGAGGCCAGAACCCTTACTCGGCTCCGAGTGGAGGCTACCTATCGATACAGTCGTGATCGCCATCGGCCAGAGCCCTAACCCGATAATACAACAGACGACTGAGGGGCTCGAGGTTACGCGGTGGGGAACCATCATCCACGACGAGGAAACCATGGAGACGACCATCGAGGGCGTCTACACGGGCGGGGACGTGGCTACTGGGGCAGCCACGGTCATCAGCGCTATGGGCGCCGGCAAGAAGGCGGCCGCAGCAATCGACGCCTACCTGAGAAAATAGCTCAGTTTTTCCTACCTTTTATATTGGTTGTTCCTTATTGTGGGTTGGATGCCGTTTACAGCCCTGCATATAGGGCCCGCGCTCCTGGTAGCCCTACTAGCGTACCCGTTGCTGGACACTCCCACTCTGCTAGTGGCATCCATAGTCATCGACCTTGAGCCCCTTCTGGTCATCCTGCTGAGTCTACCCCAGCCTCTTCACGGCGCGTATCACAGTCTAACCGTGGCCACACCCATAGGCGTAGCCATAGCCATATTCATGTACCTTATCAGAGGATTCACTTCACAGTACACGGAGAGGCTGAGGCTCCCTCCGAGCGATGACGTTCGGGGGTACTTGGCAGCGTCGCTTATCGGCGTCTGGGGTCATGTTTTACTAGACTCTTTCCTGTACAGTGATGTGAGCCTCATCTACCCTTGGCAGTGGAACCCTCTTCAGGGACTCGTGAGCTACGGGACCATCTTCAACGTGTGCCTGATCTCGTTTCCGTTGGCAGTAATCGTGTACCTCCTAAGAGTCACTCTCATGGCCTGGGTCAGGAACGGGAGACCGGTCGAGGCGGCTCCTTCAGAGGAGGAGCCCATGCTGGAGTCTTTCATCGAGCCGAGCATGGAGACCGGCGACTACGAGGAGGAGCCCGTTCTCTTCTTCGACATACCTGAACCAGCTGATGAACCTGTACACGAAGAGGAGACATACATGTCGGCCGCCATCCAAGCCGAGCAAGAAACAGGGCCATTGGTAATGACCGAGATCCAGCCGGACATATTTCTTGGCTGCGACAGGCTCCCCGAGCAGTGGGGGCTGGTGGGGAAGGCATCCGGTGAGCTCGTGGCTGTGGACCTGAACGAGCCCCACATCGTTTTCGTCTGCGGAAAGCAGGGCAGCGGAAAGGGATACACCATCGGCGTAATCAGCGAGATGCTCTTATCCAAGTCGATACAGGGCATCAGCCAGGTGAGGAAGCCCGCCACCATAATCGTGTTCCACAAGCCACGGGACGACCTCAGGAGCGAGTTCTGGAGCATCGTCGACGTCAACAAGAATCCGGAGGAGGCCGCGGCTCTCCGCGAAGGCTACGGCGTGGAGCCTAGGCGCGTGATCGACAGGAAGAGCTTCAGGATATTCGTGGATCCCTTCGTGTACAAGAACGAGCGTAGGAAATTCGAGGAAGACTACGATACAAAGGTGTACCCGATAGGCATCAACCCGACGCGTCTCACCGCCGAGGACTGGCCCCACGTGCTGAGCCTCGGCAAGAAGAGCGGCTCCATGTACGTGAAGAAGATATTCCAGATAATCAAGAAGACCCAGTACGACAGGGACTTCGGGCTCAACACGATTCGGCGCGAGGTGGAGGCCAGCGACCTGAACCCCAACCAGAAGGGCTTCGCCATGATGCGGCTTGAAACGCTGGAGGACTATCTGGTCGCCGGGGACTTCATGAACGACCTCATAATAGGCGGCGTGAACGTCTTCGACCTCCGCAAGATCATGATGGAGCCCGACGACATCTTCAGCGTCATGATCCTGGTCATTAGCTCTCTCATTAACAACGTGAACACAGCCCGGGAGCAGTTCGTCTTTGTGATCAACGAGGCCCACGACTACCTCAGGAAGGGGCTGAGCAAGGACTTCACGGACTACATCAACTACCTGATCCGTAAGAAGAGGCACGCCGGGACGTGGCTCATGCTTGACACCCACTTCCCCGAGGACGTTGACCCCAAGATAATCAAGGGCAGCGACATCAAGATATTCCACAAGTCGGACGTCATAAGCTCGAACCTGCTCAGGCAGGTGGTGGAGGGGACGCCCACTCCGCCCCACCAGCTGAACACCGGCGAGGCCATCATCAGGGCCGATAAGAGCAACCTGGGCCCAGACAGGGTCATGGTGGTGAACGTGAGGCCCAGGCTCACCCACCACGGGGCGGCCACAAAGACAGCGGTGTAACGTCTGATATTTCGAGTTCGATATCATTGATGTGCGTGAATCTTTCGTTAGGTAATCTGTGTTAGAGTCCCGCTCTCCGCACTGATTATGGTGTTCAATATCCCCTGTGTACGCATGATAAAGAATCCCTTGTTACATGAGACACATTCATGCACATTAGCTAATCCACCCCTGGTATATTTTTCCAGTTAACTTAAACTGAATAGATATACCTTCGACGTAATCGAAGATGCCTGAAGTTTGAATAGATACTAATATGTTATCTGGGTTTGGCTCAAACTTGGTGAAACGTAGATATAGAAAGGCTCCCTCAGCCTCAGCCCTTGCCTCGATCTCCTCGGGATCTAAAGGAAGCACCTTATAACCTCCAACGCGTCTAGGCACATTCACGTCTTCTATTAGCTCTGTTGATAATACCACGGTGCTGGTGTTATGGATTAAATCATTAAGGCTGGATATCTTTTCTTCAATTAATACGATTTTTAGAGTCTCATATACTATCTCTGATTCGAAACGCTGTTGAGCCTCTGTCTGGCTCAGTAAAAGTGAATCATATTGTGTCTCCAATACGTTGTATTTGTTCTCAAGGTCAATGAAATGGTTCCTCTGTGATAATATGGTGAATCCTGATGCTATGATTATTGATGCCATTATTAGAATGATAGTTTGCTCCTTCTTCACCAATCCTCCTCAATCCTCCTGTAATGTATCAGCCAGAAATGAATATAATACTAGGTTTTAGAACACGATAATCCCTCAACTGTTGTATCCAGAATAGAACTTGCATCGTCGTTACTCTTGTACGAAAAATCGCATGTTTTATAAAAAAAGGGTGAATCAGTGGGAAAAAATCTCCACTCAGGTGAGGGTTCGAACCCTGCAGAACATGTCTCCCATGGCAAGCGAACACCACTCGCCCAATACGTTGTTTTTCATGGCCGCCCAAGCTTGAGAAGGGATACCTGGGCTCAGACAGGATAATGGTGGTGAACGTGAGGCCCAGGCTCACTCACCACGGCGGCGCCACCAAGACCGCGGTATAGCAAGTTTTTTCACCCAAACGGGCAACCAATGCCCATGTCTACAATATTCAGCGGAGAGAAAGCGTTAAAGCACATCGAGAAGCTGGCAGTCGAGATCGGGTCGAGGCAGGGAGGCTACAAGGAAGACCGGCTCGCAGCCGAATACATAGAGTCCGAGTTCAAGAAGCTGGGCTTGAAGACCTGGAGGCAGGAGTTCGAGATAAAGACGGGCCGCACGACGGCTCAGAGGCTGGAGATACTGGAGCCGTACACCGAGGCAGTCGAGTGTGAAGGCATGTCCATGATCGGCGTAACCGGCCCCGAGGGCATAGAAGGCGAGCTTATCCGCATCGAGACCACCGACGAGGAGTACCTCACCCCAGAGATAGAGGGCAAGATCGTTGTGACAAACGCCGTGAAGCGGAAGAACCTAGAGCTAGTTGCCAAACGGAAGCCCCTGGGGTTCATACTCATCGAGCGCTACCCGCGTGTTCTGACAAAGCATTTCTGGGGCAACTTCCCACAGGGTAAAGACTACGGGAACTTCCCCTCTGTACGCGTAAGCTTCGAGAGCGGCCTCGGACTATTGAAGAAGGGCGCCAAAAAGGCCAGGATCGTCGTAGAGGCCGAGAGAGACACAAAGAAGACTCAGAACGTGGTAGCGGAGCTCCCGGGCTCCACCAGACCCGAGGAGATCATAGTCGTAGGCGGACACTACGACTCCGTGCCAGGCGTAAGGGGGGCCAGCGACAACGCTGGCGGAACCGCGATGACCTTGGAGTTGGCCCGAGTCTTCAAGGAGAAGGAAAGCAAACGGACCCTCAGGTTCGTGGCTTGGGGCAGCGAGGAGATGGGCCTGGACGGCAGCAACCTCTACGCCAAGAAGCTGAAGGAAGCCGACAAGGAGGCCAAGGAGAAGGACGAGGACGCCGAGACCGAGCTTGGCTGGCATAGACTCTGCGTCAACCTTGATGTCCATGGAGCCATGATAGGCACCAACGCGGCGATGGTCCTCGGCACTCCAATGCTGACCAACTCGGTCAAGCTGCTGAGCAGGGAGACCGGCACCGTGTTCGACGTGAAGGAGGGCGTGTACAGCAGCGACGGCACGCCGCTGTCCGCCGTGGGCATCCCGAGCGTCTCCTTCAGCAGGCGCAGCGGAATCGACATCATGATGCACAGCGTCGAGGACACCATAGAGTACCTGAGCCCCGACGCCTTGGAGCTTCAGGGTAGGTTCATCGAGGAGTGGATTACCCGCTACGTCTCCGAGGCAGCGGCGTTCCCCTTCGAGCGGGAGGTACCCGAAAAACTACAGGAGGAGATAAAGAAATATTACGATGACTGGCACGAGAAGCTGCCCTGACCCTCAATGAAGTGAGTCAACGCCATGGACTACTCGCCATATATACCCATCTACAGGACAGACAATCCACAAACAACTATAGCTGCACGAGGAAACCGAGCGATGATGATGAAAAACACCTCCTCCCCCCTGCTCAACGCATATAAACAATCTAACAAACCGTCACATTCCATCGAGTCAGAGAGGTATCACTGTTCTATACCCATACATCCTATCAATGATATAGTAATCAAAACTGTACACAAGGTAATGATCAATCCTACCTAACTACGCTGGATAATCCATTAATATAATACAAACAAGGTTAGCTCAACATTGAGCGCTAGAAGATCCAAGTTCCAGCTGTCAGTAGAAGTCCTAGGACAGATTAAGCGGGGCGAGAAGAAGCCCACACGCATCATGTACAGCGCCAACCTCTCCTGGAAGAGCCTCAAAGAGCTCCTGGAATCACTAGTCTCTCAGGGACTCGTCGAGGAGATCATCGTTAGCAGGAGCAGCAAACGCGCGAAGAGGAGGTATGAAATCACCGCCAAAGGCGAGAACGTCCTCCAGTACTACAACATGGTCAGCGATCTGATAGAGATCGAGCCAAGCAAGTAAGAATATCCACGCTGGATCCGAAGCCGAATACAGGCAACCACACTTCCTAAAACCCCTAACCTCAAAGCGCCCCGAAGAACATTTATAAACACGCTGAGACCAGTACGCCGCACGTTTTATCAAACCAGGCTTGAACGTAGAAAAAAGGAATAGATAGATGAAACACCTAGAAAACACAAATCAGGTTTTTAATAAAAAGAAATATATAATAGATTTAAATAACAGTAAAATTAGAGGGGGATTAGGGCATCGAATAATATCGACACATTTAGCCGAATGTCGACCATTGAACAAAACGTCTGGCGGAAGATCCATGAACACATGAGGGACAATTACGGTGACAACGAACTCTGGAACACGGTCATTGTACCATACCTAAACAAGTTCAACTCCACGAAGATCAGCACCAGAGAAAAAATAGAGTGCATAGACGAACTCGTAAATCATCTAGACTGTTACTACCTTGACTCGCAGAGATATGGATTAATACCAGATGAGTTCAGGCTCTTTCTGGAGTCTTCCGGCGAGATGTCTCTCATACTCGGGTACAGATTAACCGAGTCTGTCCGTTCACTGGACAAGATAATGCAACTGAGAGAGATCTTACAAGACTACAACAGCCAGCCCAGCCAACAATATGAGAAGAGCGAGTTGAATGAACTACTGAAGACAATAGACCTCATCGTCAACAGCAGCCGCTAGAAGAGACCATTTTCAGTTGTGTGTCCCCCCAAGACGCGTTCAGAAGCACATAAAAACCGGGCTCAACGTTAGTAGGTTAACGTGAGCACCATGAGCGGAGGCATGTGGGCCGAGAAATACAGGCCACAGACACTAGACGACATGACTAACCAGACAGAGATCGTCTCAAGGCTCAAGATGTTCGTACAGGAGAAGAACCTGCCGCACCTGTTGTTCGTGGGGCCCCCCGGCGTAGGGAAGACCACGAGCATCCTCGCGCTTGCCCGAGACCTGTACGGCTCGGGGTACCGTAACTTCACACTCGAGCTCAACGCCAGCGACGAGCGAGGCATCGACGTCATACGGGAGAAGGTGAAGAACTTCGCCCGGACAGCGGCCATCGCCTCCCCCGTATCCTTCAAGATTCTCATCATGGATGAGGCAGACAGCCTGACGTCGGCCGCGCAGCACGCACTGAGGCGCACCATGGAGATATACACCAGGACCTGCAGGTTCTGCCTAATAGGCAACTACAGCGAGAACATCATCGACCCCATCCAGAGCAGGTGCAGCATCTTCAGGTTCAGCCCCCTCGACGAGAAAGACATGAAGACCTACATCATGAACATCGTGGAGAATGAGCAGGTGGAAATCATCGAGGAGGGTTTGGACGCCATGTATCAGGCTTCCAGAGGAGACCTCAGGAAGGCGACGAACCTGCTCCAGGCCGCCGCGGCCACCAAGGCCGTCATAGACGACGTATCCATCTACGAGGTGCTCGGAAAAGTCAGCCCAGAGAGGGTAAGAGCCATGATCCAGCAGTCACTGGAAGGCAACTTCCTCGAGGCGAGGGAGATACTGCGTGAGCTATTGATCGATCAGGGACTCGCCCCAGATGATATAATCAGAATGGTGTACCGCGAGCTGATGAGGAACACGGTTTTGTCCGAGCAGTGGAAGGTAAAGCTCAGCGACAAAGTAGGGGAAGTAGACTACAGGTTGACGCAGGGTGCGAGGCCAGAGATCCAGCTCAGCACGCTCCTCGCGCACCTAGCCTTAGCCGGAGAAGAGATGAAGTGACCCATACTCAGCCCTGGACACACCGGTACAGGCCAAAGTCCAAGGAGGAGATAGTAGGAAACAGTGAGGCAGTCGGTAAGCTCGAGAAATGGATCAAGAGCTGGAAAAAGAAGCCCCCCAAGAAGAGGGCCGCCTTCGTTTATGGGCCTCCAGGGACAGGGAAGACCGCGGCCATCCAGGCGCTGGCGATGGAGACGGGCTTCGACCTGCTGGAGATCAACGCCAGCGACAGCAGGACGAAGAACCGGATAGAAGAGGTTTTAGGAAAGGCGGCAGGCCAGACCGTCACCGTCTTCGGAAGACCACGAATGATACTGCTGGACGAGATGGAGGGAGTGAGCGGCCAAAAGGACCGGGGAGGCATCACGGCGATATCCAACGTAATCAAAACAACGAGGATCCCCATCGTACTCGTCGCGACCACGGTCGGGGAGAACATGGAGGAAAAGTTTCGCCCCCTGAGAGACAAGGCGACGCTCATAGAGTTCCAGCCAGTACCCTTCAGCGAGGTGTACAAAAGTCTGGAGAGGATAGCCAGAGAGAACGGCGTAAAAGTGCACCCTGAGGCGCTCGACACCTTGGCGTCTAGATCTCAAGGCGACCTAAGATCAGCCATCAACGACCTCGAGGCGGTTGCCAGGGGAAAAACCGAGGTGAACCCAGGTGACATCGAGTGGATGGGGGAGAGGGACCGCCAGGACTACACGCCAAACATTATCAACAGGATATTCTCTGCGAGGAGCCTCTGGGAGGCGCGGCAGACCATCAGCCAGAGTATGATCCCTTATGAGGACCTCTTCGACTGGATATACGAGAACCTGCCCCTCGTCATAGACGAACCGAGTGAGAGACTCCAGGCGCTGGAGACCCTGGCGAAGGCGGATGTCTACCAGAAACGAGCCAGGTCTAGCAACTACAGGCTCCTGAAGTACATGTTCAACCTCATGACGGGTGGGGTCGCGTTCTGTAGAAGAAACTCACAGGGACTTGGGCTGATGAAGCAAGCCCACGCCGCCATACAGAGAATAGGGATGCCTCTCAGCGGCTTCCAGACCGCGGAGACGAAGGACGGTATAATGATCAAGCCCATCAGGTGGTTGGGAAGAGACAAGTGGGGCGCACTTAACGGCGAGCTCAGAGGGATGGGGGCGTCATGGACATACGGCCAGAACTTTTGGATGCTCCCATACTTCCGTGAGCCCCAGACCAAGTGGAGGTACATAACGACGTACCATAGCAGACGAAGGATGAAGGCGGTGGCCGCCAAACTGGCCGTGAAGACCCATACCTCGACACAGGAGGCGGTCACGGAGACTCTTCCCCTCCTCAGGATAATCTATAACGCGGATGAAGAGAACGCAGAAAAAATTGACGCATGGCTGGACCTTGAGGATAAGGAGCAGGAGTATCTAAGCGGTTAAACCGCAGGCTCCAAGTCGTCGACCCCAGACTGCTGCGTATAATTCGGCTAAGTCAAAATGTTAAACATAGTCGTCTGGGTATATTGGTGATCTATATGAAGTTGACCGACCCCCCTGAAATCGATCTATCTCTTCCCTACATATCAGAAGGGCTTGTGGGAATAGGAGGAGAGATAAAACAGCAGCCGGAGCACTTCGTCGTCGAAGAGATACCCTCATATAACCCATCGGGGCACGGCGACCACCTCTACGTAAACATAACCAAGAAGAACCTGAACACCCGGGACGTCCAGCTGCAGCTGGCGAAACTCTTCAACGTGAAACCCGAGTACGTAGGCAAGGCGGGTCTAAAGGACAAGCGCTCGCTCTCGACTCAGAGCTTCAGCATTCTTTTCGAGGGAGAGAAACCCGTCGCATCAGACGCATCACAGATCATTGAAGCACACGTTGGGATAAAGGTCAACTGGGCCAAGTACCACGACAATAAACTAAGATCCGGACACCTAAGAGGAAACGGGTTCGACATCCTGGTCACCGGGTTAGAACTCGAGTTAGATGAAGCCGTAAGCAGGGCGGAGGCGATCAGGAGGCGCCTCGATCAAACCGGTATCCCGAACTACTATGGCCTCCAGCGTACAGGCGAAGAAGGGGAAAACACGGTAGCCGGCTGGCAGCTTCTACAGGGGAAGAAGAGGATAAGGAACCGGTGGCTCAGAAGGTACCTTGTCTCGTGCTACCAGAGCCATCTATGTAACAGGTATCTGGTTAAGCGAGTTGAAAATGGGCTCTTCGATACACTCCTCCAGGGGGACATAGCCAAGAAGTACGACACCGGCGGAATATTCTGGGTCGAAGACCTCGAAACCGAACAACCTCGATACGTGAACAAGGAGATAACGTTCACGGCGCCCATCTATGGATACAAGATGAAAACCGCTAAGCATGAGGCCCATGAGTTAGAGAAAACCATCCTAATAGACGCCGGCATAACGAACGAACAGTTCAGGGAGCTCAGAGCCAAGGGCACAAGAAGGCCTGGTAGACTCGTACCACGCATCAACGTATCGGCAACCGACGACGGGCTCAGGCTACGATTTCAGCTTCCTAAAGGCGGATTCGCCACGACTGTTCTACGCGAGTTCATGAAAAACGATTCCCATAATGATTGATTTCTGTTTATGAACCCTGTTCTATAGCTGCCTTATGTTTCATTTACCCCGATCGATCATAGGTTTCACAGTCTCTACCTTCTTTAAAAAGAGAAGACGTGGTCATAAAACAGCAAAAGCTGGGATCATATGAGTCTGTTCGATAAGGTAGAAGTCATGGACTTCCTGATCAACGTGCTCAAGGACCACGAGAAGTCACTGGACTCCTTGATATCGCGTGCCGAGAGCGTCCTAGCCGAGAACGAGGAAAAGTTCGGCGCGGATGGAGGCTCGTTTGATTCTCCGATCAAGGTTGTGCTTAAAGACTGGTTGGAATTCAAGCGTAGGCTTGATAACGTCGAGCTCGTTTGCTTCGATCTGGTGGACCAGGTCTTCATAGTGTCAGTGAAAACTAGACAGAAGGTATACGAGTATCGGGAAAGGGCGCCCGAACTGACCCTGGAGATGAAGAACGACAACAACATCTTAATCACAAGCTCAGACAAGGTGCACGATGATTTATCGCTAATAAACAACAGACTAACGATTGGTCTTGAACTCAGTTGTAAGAAAGAGGCGGCTGGGAAGCCCGAGGAAAACAAACACAAAATAGTCTACGACATCGATCCACAGTACACAAGAAAGTGGCTATCGGATGAGCTCAGTATCCATCAGGACTACATTGTCTGCGGAGATATAGAGCTCTAGTTAAGCATCTAGATCCTCAGGGCTATGTATCTCAACCAGACTTTTCGCTTTGCTGTAGTATCTTATGACGTTTTCTCCTTTTTGTGTGAGCTCGTAGGTCACCTTCGTACGTTTATCCCTGGGATCACCTTCGATCTCAGTTAACAAACCCTGGTTCAAGAGAGATTTCAATATTCCTTGAAGAGGCTTCCATGATAGGTTGGCGCCATACATTATCTGTGTCGGCTTATTTGCCCCGCTTTTTACCTCCTCTAGGACGTCTATGTAGATTTCGAAGCGGGACCTTCTTGAACTCATAAACCCCACGGGTGTTCAATGATTTGAATGAACTATATATAATGATTTTGTATACAACCTAAAAGTTCTTTAATTCGAGAAAGATGCTATGACGCAAATTTATACTATTTTTAAAGTTTCAGCAAAATCTATGGTTAAAAAAGGGTGTCGAGAGCTTGTGTCTTCCTTTACCAATAAAGTTTGAGGTATGGTGTTCAATCATTTATATCGTTTAATCTCGATTTTTTCGACAATCTTGGTTTCTTAGTATGTTTCTAGTCATATAAAATTCTCGATATAGGTGTAACTTTACGATATACCTTTTCTTAATAGCTTCATTTGGCGAGAAACGTTCGGCATAAACCGCCGTAGAAAGGATTGGAGACAAGTCAATGAATAAAAATAAGTTGCTGGGAAAGCGACGCGGTATGACCGGTCTTGAGACCGCTATCATACTAGTGGCGTTCGTAATAACTGCGGCTGCGTTCGCGTTCGTCGTTCTGAACATGGGTTTCCTGACGGCTGAGAAAGCACAGTCGGTGATCAGTTCAGGCATGACGGAGGCGGCTTCAGCGCTGCTTACGGACAGTGGTATGATCGCCCAGTTCTCAAACGTGACAGGCGACCAGAGTGATATCTGCCTCACAAAGCTGACGTTCTACCTGAAACTATCACAGGGCCACGAGCCTATAGACGTAGACGATAACGTGCAGTAGCTACCTACACAAGCCAGAGAGGTCACGACGAGATCTACGCGACAAACGGTACCATCATGACGATTTCGGTGTGAACAGCGACGGCGATACACTACTAGAGACTGGTGAGAAGTTCAAGGTAATCATCGACTTCACTGAACTCGCAGTTGACGGTATGGACCCTGCTCAGAGTACAAAGCCTGATGTGTATGCTCACCCATACGAGGAGTTTAGGATCGAGCTGAGGCCCTCAGCGGGCGCCGTGTTGACCATCGAACGTCAGATCCCGGCCGTTTACAGCACAGTCATGACCATAGAGTAGCGTCATCTCCTTCCCCTTTTTTAATTTCACGAACGATCAGGTGAAATAGGGTGTTAAATGCGAAGAATGAACTGAGATACAATTTCAAGCAGCTTAATGATGAGATAAAAAGACACTCTGTGTGTGTTGATCTATAAACCTTTTAAAAAAAATCGATGGAGGTGAGACTGATGGCTGAGGACAAGGACTCCTTACTCGATTTAAAGTCAGAGTTATCCGCGCTAACGACCGATCTAGGCGATGGTGTGCCTGAGGAAGAGGCCGATGTCAGCGGCGAGATGATGGATCTCAAGAGGCGAATGGATAAGTCTGACCAGGAGATGAGGGCCATGACCGAGGCCATGAAGTCCACGCTACTCGATGTCCGTGCGCTTATGCAGGACATGGACAATCCGTTCAACATGCTCCGTGAGATGGGCGTGGACAAACTCGTCAACAAGGCAGTCGAGACAGTCGAAGACGAGGTAATGAAACAGAAGCGCGAAGAAGCGAAGAAGCGAATAGTAGGCGACGATGAAGGGCCCGCCGCAATAGTTACGTATTACGGCGGAGCCGCACCCCCACCGACGGCGTCTCCCACGTCTGCCCCTTCGGCCCCGTCGCCACAAGCGGGCATACCCAATGGGTTCAAAAACAGTCAATCATCGCCCCAATCGCCAACCCAAGCAGATACAATGACCCCGAGTCAACCACCGGTAAACGGATACCCTGGTGCTTATCCAGAAATGAGCAAACCTGTGCCTCAGCCACAAACAGGAGCAAGCTCATCACTGGAGAGGGATGTAGGGTCTCTGATGAAGAGGGTATCAGTTACTGAGCAGGCAGTTCCTCTCATTTTAAACCGAATTTCGCGGACAGAGGAAGCCGTCGAGGAGCTCAGTGACAGCGTCCATGAACTAGTAGAGGGGCTAAAGGGAGCAAGACCCTGGGGTGAGAGAGTGTCTCGGCACAAACCCAGTCACTATAACAAACTGGGAATGAACGAACTGAATACACCCGAAAACTCCGGAGAGGTGTACTACGAAGCATACATCAGTCTCGTAGCTGACTACCTTGTTCTTAGGTTCGGTGAGAAAGGTTCCGAGGAGATACTTCTCGAGGGAATGTACAAGGAATGGGCATCCCCCAAGGTAGTGAGAGACATAATGGACCACTTCTCGACGAGCGCCAAGACCATGGATAGACGGGGTAGCAGCCCATCCGCGGGGCTTGGCACACTCAACTCTGACTTGGAGGACAAGATTCTATTGACGTCGCTTCTGAGGAATCTTGATAAACCAGCCTCGGAGTGGACCGAGCCCACCCACCTGTTCTTGTTACTCGCCCTGGTTACGAGAGCTCGAGAAAACAAACTCAACAGGGCATAGACATGAGCTTCCTCGACAGCGATAACGAGAACATATTAAAACTGAGTAACCCCGAGCTAGACCGGAAGATCGGTGGGCTCCCCCTGCCATCTCTCAGCCTAGTCGAAGGTGCCAACGACTCGGAAAACGATCCTGGCTCAGCAGGTAACGTACGGAGCCTTGAAAGCTGGAAAAAGAGTCATCTACATAACGACAGAGGACACGGTCAAGGGCCTCCTCACGAACATGGAGCGGCTGAACTGGAACATCTCAGACTATTTCCTAGTCGGTAACTTCAGGATAACGGCTCTGAACACCATCAACATGAAGTGGAACGAGGAGATCTCCAAGTACTACCTAATAGCTCTCACCAACTACATCAGACAAAGAGCCAGCGTGTACGACGTAGTCATAATCGACTCCATGACTCACCTCCTGACACATGCAGACGAGAGCGATATTCTGGACTTTTTCAGCACATGCAGGTTCATCGTAGACCAGCTCGGCCAGACCTTCCTCATAACGATGCATCCCTACGCCCTTGACCAGGAGTTACTAATTCGTATTAGAGCGTTCTGCGACGGCCACATTATCTTGGAGATCAAGACGTTCAGGGACAAAACCGCTCTAACCATGAACATCGCTAAGCTAAAAGGTGCAACGAAGAACGTCAGCGACGTCATCAGCTTCGAGGTGAACCCGGCCTACGGTATAAAAATACTGCCGTTCTCGTCGGCTAGAGGATAGCCTGTAACCTCCTTCTCTACTCTGTGTTACAACTCTATAATTCCTATAAAGAATGGAACTTGCTTGAAATACGATAACTAAACCCGGGACCTGAAAGAGGTTGTTACTTGGAACAAGCCTAACACGCATCCGCCCCACAAACACACCCACCGCGGACACCCACCCAAAAAAGAGTAATATACACCACCAAAACCAAAAAAAATTCACGGAATACACAGCCACGGAAACAACCCACACAAAAACAAGTAAACCCCAACAACCGCTTACAGCAGGGAAACCATTAACCCTTTTCAACCGAGCCGACACACAATAACCATGCCCGTCATCACCCTCCTCACCGACTACGGCATCAAGGACAGCTACGTCGCCGAGGTCAAGGGAGCCATACTGAAGATCAACCCAGAGGCCATTATCGTGGACATAAGCCACGACGTAGGCAACTACGACATAGAGTCAGGCGCCTTCCACCTCGCCCGAGCGGCGCCCTACTTCCCCGACGGCACAGTACACGTCGGCGTCGTAGACCCCGGCGTAGACAGCATCAGGAAACCCATAATCGTCAAGACCGGCAGCGCCTGGTTCGTCGGACCGGACAACGGCCTCATGGCACCGGCGGCAGAACGCCTGGGAGTGGAGGCCATCTGGGAGATCACCAACACCGACATGCTGCCGCCGAGGGTCAGCGAAGTCTTCGACGGCCGCGACGTCTTCGGCCCCACAGGCGCCCACCTCAGCGTAGGCGTACCACCCGACAAGCTAGGCACCGAGATCAGCGACATGATACGGCTCCCCGCCTACACGCCCAGGCTAGACGGCGACACGGTGCATGCCCAGGTGATCCACGTAGACGGGTTCGGCAACCTGGTCACCAACGTCACCTACGAGACCCTGGAGAAGATAGGTTCCTCAGGAGACGCAAGGTTCAAGGTGGAGGCTAGGGGCCGTCTGCTCGACCTCCCATACGCCAGACGCTTCAGCGCCGTCCCTGAAGGGGAGCTGCTCCTGCTAGTCGCTGGAGGCGGCTACCTGGAGATCTCCGTGAACCAGGGGAACGCCGCGGAGCACCTGGGAATAGGTAAGGGCGACAAGGTCACTCTTTTATTAAAATAGAGGCGGGGGGCTTAACGGCCCAGTAGGTCGGAGACCTCTTTCAGGAACTTCTCGAGCGTCTCGTATATCCTGGGGTCGGCGACGCTGTAGAGCCTCTTCCTGCCGTCACGCCTCACCTTCAGGAAGCCCTGCTCCTCCAGCATCAGCAGGTGCGTCGACACAGTGGGCTGGAGGATGTCGAAGTGTGGCAGCAGCTCCGAGACGCATTTCTCGCCGTCACTGAGCAGGTAGAGGAGCCTCTGGCGGTTCCCGTCCGCCAACGCCTTGAATAGGTTCGCGTTGTACTCGAACTCGTCTGTGACGACCGGTAAGTCTTCCCCCTCTGTCTCCTGCAGCCCAGCGATGTCTTGGCTTATCAATTTCTTTCCTCACACGTAAAGCGATAAAGCACGCTTAGTAGTCGCATCGAACTCGGTGCATTTTTATCTTAATCTTATGTGTGTGAAGCGTACGCACGCACAAGAAAGGAGTCACTGATACTGGTCAATGTTATGTAATACTCTACCTGCTTCTCGTGAAGAGGGTGGTGGGCCCGATTAGATAGATTGTCTCGTTTAATTTTCAGGATTTTTGTTGTTTAAGCTTATACGCTTGGGGTCGAGAAATGGATCTTTGATCTATAATCGTCTTATTCGTTTTAGGATTTGAACTCGAAATTCCTAAACTTTTTCCCTTCACTGAAGGATGACGGTGGTGTTTCCTCATCTGCGTGTGTGAGAGAGGGATAGCTGGGGCCGAGTGGTCGAGGCTCGTTGAAGGGCTAGCTGACGATCTTCAGGATGCTCTCTGGATACGGCATTACGGTGATCACGTTGACAGGGTCAGGTCGTTGTCGACACCCTCGGAGAAGCTCGTCTACTTTTTCCTAGTTGAGTCTGAGCCTCAGAGCTTCACCACCGTACGGTGCTCCCTCTCGCTAAGCTCCAGAACCGTGGATAAGGCTCTGAGGAGGCTTTTGGCGCGGGGCTACGTTTTCCTTGAAGAGAAGTACCTCTACTGGGTCGCACCGCCGGAGTCGGACTGGCAGCCTTAAATAGGGTACAGCTGGCGGCGCTTTACTTTCCTCGAGCCCGCGCTTTACCTTCGATGGATTTTACGAGAGGATATGAGTCAAGAACATCCGGACCCCGTGCACGTACGGTGCACCCTGGAGGGAGACGTCGCCAGGATGTACAGGGAGCTCGAGAGCAGGGGCTTGGTCAAGAGCGTGAGGGAGGCCGTCACCCAGGGCATCTCGGCCTTCTACGAGAAGGTGATGGAGAGAGACCTGCTGGAGGCCCGGGCCAAGACGGACACCCAGCTGGCTGAGAGCCTCTAGGAAGACAGCCATGGAAGCGAGAACACGGCTCCTGGAGAAGGTCAACTTTACTGTCAATAAAGTGGACGTTTCGGCAGCCGTGGCCAACCAGAGGCTCCTCGACGGCTACCTGGGGCTCCGGACGCTGAGCCCCATGTATAAGGCGGCCACACTCCTCATAAAGTGTGCTCGATGATAATTTCGAGTGCTTAGAATAGTAGTTCATTTTCCATTAGTATGGCTCTAATCTTATCGGCTGCAATTCTTACCTGTTCCTCACTCTTCGCACCAGTTATAACGAGCTTCCCAGAGGAAAATAACAAGATCACGACCTTGGGCTCATCCATCCTGTAGACGGCGCCAGGGAACTGCTCAGGCTCATACATCATGTTTCCTAGGATATCAGCTGCACCTTCGAGATCAACTTTGCTTGAGATGTCCGCGGATGCTACAATATTCTGTATCTCTACACATGGCTCATCCTTGATTATGAAGCCTGCCCCTAAGCTCCTTAACCACCTTCTTCACCGCTCTTTGTGCCAGCTTAATGGACTTGGATCCAGTGCACACCATTTTTCCTGTCGAGAAGATCAGCGTAGCCGTCTTCGGTCTTTTCAGCCGAAAGACTAGGCCGGGAAACCTCTTGGGTCTGTACTCGACGTTCCTGAAGACCTTCATTATTGCATTTAGATCTATCTTGGTCCCTAGGGCCGCCGTAGCCACTACATTCTGTATCACAATTTTGTTCATCCCTTATCACCAAATCCATACTTAGCATAACGATAACGTTTACCATCCTCTCGTAACCTTTAAGCGGCTATGCTCACCATTCTGTGGTGGGGAGGGCTAGGGGCCTAATGGAGACTCGATTCTGGATATCGGGGAAACCGTTGCAGGGAGAAGCTTTCCAGCCCGGCCAGGCGGGCTCCCGATCCCAGGGTTTTTCCCCCTTGCTCTAGGGCCGGCAACACTCCCCATAATTCCGATGCTAAAGCTTAAGTTGTAATTGTAACCAATAGATGGTAATGCACGTAACTTAGTGCAGAAAGAAAAAAGGAGAATAAGAAAAAATGCAATTCCTACAGGAAGGAAGAATATTCGGTCTACTGGTTCTGATATACATCTTCGGAGCCGTCATATACTTCATCGACAGAGCAGCCAAAGGCAGGGTTCCGGAACTTAGGAGGGTAGCTGGTCTAGATATGGTGGATGAAGCCATAGGCAGAGCTACAGAGATGGGGAGACCCGTCTTCGCATCTCACGGAATCGCGTCAATGACCGACTCAACTACTGGACCTCAGACCATCGCAGGACTAGGTGTCCTCAGCTATCTGGCTGAAAAATGTGCGGAGGCAGGATCTAAGCTCTACGTACCCGTGAGGCAATTAACTGTCTGGCCAATAGCCATGGAGATCGTCGAGACCGGCTACAAGGTCGCCGGTAAGCCTGAGGATTTCGACGCAGCCGATCAAATCAGGTTCCTCTCTAGCGACCAGTTCGGGTACTCATCGAACTACATGGGCTGGATGTGGAGGGAGAGAGCCGCTGCGAACATCATGATAGGCGCCTACTGGGCCGAGTCCCTCCAGCTTGCTGAGACGGGCGCAAGGGTGGGCGCAATGCAGATCGCTGGAACCGCGCAAACCTCGCAGATCCCCTTCTTCATCGCTGCCTGCGACTACTGCCTCATCGGGGAGGAGATATACTCCGCGGGGGCCTACCTGTCTAAGGACGAAGAGATGATCGGGAGCCTGGCGGGCCAGGACATGGGAAAGCTATTGGCCATCGCGCTAATCGTCCTCGGCACTCTGCTGATCACCCTCGGCAGCGACATACTGACTAAAATAATCAGCTACTAGGTGATGTGAGAAATGTCTTGGTACAGAAGAATTGAGATACCCATCATCCTGACTGCTGTCTTCTGCCTATTCCAGCTTGTGCCCTACTTCATTGTGGTTCCTGCATGGGAGAGCGCCTCCAAAGAGTTCGTCGACTGGGACTCCATCATGGAGACGTTCGCCCTCTTCATCGGCTTCATAACCCTGCTGATTCTACATGGCCGCATCGTCACCAAACAGGGCAAGGGATGGCAATGGAGCGCCTGGATCCTCGTAACGATGGTCGGCTACACGATAATAGGACTACCGATAAATTCTCTAGGGCTAGGAAAAGGGCAGCCGCTCTTTGAGGCGATAAGAATGTACGTACTAACGCCGTTGAGCTCAGCAATGTACGCTATCCTAGGCTTCTACATAGCGTCAGCCGCCTACAGGGCCTTCAGGGCTAGGACACCGGAGGCCGCCGTGCTGCTGATATCAGGCACAATCGTCATGCTGGCAAACGCCCCCATCGGGACCACCATCTGGCCCGGATTCGCGAACCTCAAGGACTGGATCTTTGATGTACCCAACATGGCCACTATGAGGGGAGTCGTCATCGGATCGGCCTTAGGCGCACTCGCGCTGGGAGTACGCGTTTTGATGGGCAAGGAGAGAGGGTACCTAAGGGGAGGCGGCGAGTAGATATGACACTGGCAAAAGAAGAGAAGAGCATATGGGATAAACTACAGGAGATCGACAGGAGGATCATATACCTCCTACTGTGGATAGTGATCCTGTGGCCCCTGATAAGCCCGATCGGACTACCGTTGGGAACAGGGAGGCAGAGCAAGGAATACTTCAAATGGGTCGATGACATCCCACCCGGCAGCAAGGTCGTGTTCAGCTACGACATGAGCTTCGCCGGCCTGCCAGAGTTGGGCCCCATGTCAGTGGCGACTTTTCACCACTTGCTGAGCAAGGACGTCAAGATCTACATCTGCGCCTTCTGGAACATGGGTGCCGACATAGCTAAGGACGACATAGAACTCCTGAAGCCCGAGGCGAAATACGGCAAGGTATACGGAGTCGACTACATCCACATGGGATACAACCCCCGTACCGAGGTGGGAATGACCCAGTTCGCCTCAGACGTCTACAAGGCCTTCCCGACAGACTTCATGAACGGCAGACCTCTGGAAACCTATGAGATAATGGATGGCATCCACGACGCCGGGGACTTTGACATACTCATAAGCATAGAGAGCGGAACCCCCGGCAACCCTGAGTGGGTGAGACAGTGGGTCCAGCCCTACGGCATACCATTCCTAGTCGGAGCCTTGGGTGTCTCGGTGCCCGGTATCGCGCCCTACTACGACGCGGGCCAGGTGAAGGCCTTCATAGCTGGACTCAGAAGCGCAGCCGAGTACGAGATACTGATCGGGAGACCGGCAGTAGCGACTGCTCAGCAGGATCCACTATCAACGACGCACTTACTCGTGATATTCTTCGTTGTCCTCGGTAACGTCGGCTACTTCGCTAAGCGTGGAAAGTTTAACAGGAGTTAAAGGTGGATTGAAATGTTAGAAGTTATTGGACCTTGGCTCATAGCCTTCTTCCTCCTCTGCATATTCAGCTTCACCTACAAGGAGAACCCGTGGTTCCGCTTTGCGGAGAGCACCTACCTAGGTGTAGCGGTCGCTTATAGCATAGGGTTCGACCTGGACTGGCTCGCCAACCAATGGACTACGATTTGGTCCCTGACAGGGATGAAGATAATCCTCTTCTCCTTGGCCCTATTCGTCGGACTGCTCTTCTACTTCAGGTTCTCGAAGGAGTACTTCTACCTCTACAGGATACCCCTAGCAATCAGCGTAGGCACATACATCGGGCTATCCCTCAGAACCATGGTATTCGCCCAGTTCCTGGAACAGATCAAGGCAACGTTCATCCCACTGGCGGCAGGAACACCCTGGGACATCTTCAACAACATACTGATATTCGTGATGCTTCTCAGCGTCCTGATGTACTTCTACTTCACGGCAGAACACACGGGACCTCTGAAGTACACGTCTAAGATCGCTAGGTACACGATGATGGCCGGGTTCGGCTCGGCCTACGGAAACACGGTGATGACACGAATGGCCCTCGTCATAGGGCAGGCACGCAACCTGCTGATGCACCCCACATCCTTCGCCACATTCGGCATAATAATACTGGGCTCTCTTCTGATCAGGGACTACCTGAGCAAGCAAAAGGAAGAAGAGACAGCACAGTGAAGACCCGGAAGAAAAAACCCCTCTTTTTTATAAATTTAATCGGAGGACCCAGATGTTGGATGAACCTATAAAGACCGAGTTCATGGATCTTCTATCTGGATCATTTTTAGCAGCCGTCTTCGTGTGGATATGGATGTCCGCATTGGGCCTCCTCGATCTCCAACAAACAGCCTTCCAAATACAGATCGCGCTTTTCATCATGCAACACATCTTCTTTGGCATAGGGAGCTTCACGGCCTCTTACATCGTCTCGAGAAAAACCCGCTGCCTTGACAGGGTCGTCGGCCTGAAAATAGGTTTAGGCGCATGGATCATTTCCTCAACACTCTTCCTACCCCAATCATCAAATATAACGATCACCGCGGTCCTCACAATGCTGGCCTCTTTCTTAGCCGGCGGCCATCTTGGAGCCACGTTTTACCAAAAGAACATAAAGGAACCGTCAGGGAGTCTTCGGATTCTAGATATCGGGTAATCGTTGCAGGGAGAATGTTACATTGGCTCGGCCAGGCGGGCTCCTGCTCCCGGATCTTTTCCTCCCTTGCTCCAGGGCCGGCAACACCCCCCATAATTCCGATGCTAAAGCTTAAGTGGTAATTATAACCAATAGATGGTAATGCACGTAACTTAGTGCAGAAAGAAAAAAGGAAAAAAGAGATGTAACACAGATATGTCATTATTCGTAACTGGAAGAATCTTCGGACTACTTTGTCTTCTAGCGATAATGGGCGCAGTGACCTACTATATACGGAGAGCGAAGGGAGGAAATGTTTCCCAGGTAAGGAGATTGGCCGGTATCGATGCCATTACCGAGGCGATCGGGAGGGCTGTGGAGATGGGGAGACCCGTCTTTTGCGCCCATGGATTAAGCGACATGAGAGACGCTACATATGGACCCCAGACGATAGCCGGGCTGAGCGTTCTCAGCCATGTGGCGGCTCGGTGCGTCGACTTGGGCGCGAGGTTATTCGTGCCATGTAACAACGTGGAGGTTTGGCCCGTCGCAACCGATATCGTGGAGACGGCCTACAAGATGGCTGGAAAGTCAGAGGAATTCAACATCGACAACATAACATACCTTTCAAGTGATCAGTTCGCCTTTGCCTCAAACTACCTAGGGATGATGATGCGGGAGAAGCCTGGAGCGAACATAATGGTCGGAGCATACTGGGCAGAGTCCCTTCAACTTGCAGAGACAGGCAACCGCATAGGCGCAATGCAGGTATCTGGAACGGCTAACACACACCAGATAGCTTTCTTCGTAATTACCACGGATTACTGCCTCATAGGCGAGGAGATATTCGCCGCTGGTGCATACGTTACCGAGGACCCCGTCTTCATATCCAGCATAGCGGGACAGGACTTTGGAAGGATCATCGCCGTCGCGCTGATGATACTCGGAACAATCCTGTTCACATTTGGAAGCGATGCACTCATAAAACTAATAGAATGGTGACCATGCATGTCTAACACACTTAGAAGAATAGAGATACCCATAGCGATAACAATCATTTGCACTCTGCTCCAGATAATACCCTTCTACATTCAGGTTAAACCCCTTGAAACCTTCTCTGACACCTTCAGGAGCTGGATGATACTGGTTGCGACATGCGCCTTCTTCTTGGGCGCAGCGTCCCTAACGGTGCTTCACTCAAAGAAGATCCAGAGGAAACCCACGGGATGGCAGTTCAGCATACTTGTCCTAATCTCAATGACAGTGATAATGCTGGCTGGTCTACCGATACCCGAAATAGGGCTGGGAGATAAGAACCCGGTATTCGACTTCCTCTTCAAGAACGTTCTAACGCCACTGGGCGCCACGATGTATTCGATAATAGCCTTCTTCATCACATCCGCGGCTTACAGAACATTCAGGGCGAGAAGCAATGAAGCAACCGTCGTTCTCGTAGCGGGGATTCTGATGATCTGCTACAACGCACCGTTGATGACATCCATATGGCCGGGCTTTACACCTATAGGAGACTGGATATTCAGCGTTCCCAACATGGCTACGATGAGGGCCGTCATCATAGGAGCCGCCCTAGGAGCCATTGCTCTAGCAATGAGAGTTTTGCTGGGCATAGAACGCGGATACCTGAGAGGAGGAGAGGAATAGCCTTGTCCATCCTAGAGAAAATGCAGGACATAGACCGCAGGTACATATACCTTCTAGCCTGGATAGCCGTTCTTTTCCCGTTGCTAAATCCGTTAGGCCTACCCGTTACAATAGGAAAGTACTCTACTGCTTACTACAACTATATAGAGGAACTTCCCGAAGACAGCGTCATCATGGTGACCTTCGACTATGGAATAAGCGCCATGCCAGAGCTCTACCCTCTTACCATAGGGACATTCCACCAGCTTTGGAGCCACGATTTCAAGATCATAGTGGTAGCCAGCTGGATGCAGGGTCCCATGGTAATGGATGTGTTGTTAAAGGAGATTAATCCTGAGGAGAGCTACGGGAAGGTGTACGGTGAGGACTGGGTGGAGCTTGGATGGTTTGCTCAGGGCGAGATCGGTATGGCCGCGCTTGGCAAGGACATCTGGGCTACTCTGCCCGTCGACTACATAGAGAACAAGCCGACTTCGAGCTTTCCCATAATGCAGAACATAAAAACAGCAGAGGACGTCGACCTGATAATAAGCTTCGAGACCGGTACACCGGGACTCCCAGAGTGGATACGCCAGTGGGAGACAGCCTATGGCACAAGAATAATAATGGGGTGCATCGGCGTTATGGTTCCCGAAGTCGCTCCATACCTCCAGACGGGCCAGCTTGGGGCACTGATACCAGGGTTGACGGCTAGCGCCGAGTACGAGCTTCTGCTAAACCGACCGGGACTGGCAATAGCTGGAGTAGACGCGGTATCGATTTCACACCTGCTTATCATAGTTCTTGTGATCATAGGTAACGTCGCATACTTCCTCTCTGGAGGCAGGAGGAGTTAAGATGGCTGACTTGTTCGCGATATGGACGGCGGCCTTCTTCACCCTTGCCCTCTACACTCTTCTATACAAGGAGAACGCCTGGTTCCGAGTAGCGGAGTCGATGTACCTAGGCACGGCTGTCGGCTACGAAGTCACCGTCTACCTAAAGTACTTGAGGGATCAGTGGGGAGGAATATGGTCTTCCTCAGCATTCATGATGACTATGTTCGCCTTCGCCTTACTCGTAGGCCTACTCTGGTACTTCAGGTTCTCAAAGAAGTACTTCTACCTCTACAGGTTGCCTCTGGCCATTCTGGTCGGAACCGGCATAGGACAGGCAATGCAGACGATAATCTTCGCCCAGTTCCTGAGCCAGATAAAAGGGCAGATGTCGATGCCTCTCTTCGTCTCAGGCGACCTCCTATCGTCTTTTAACAACATACTGGTAGCCATAATGGTGCCCTGCGTTCTGCTCTACTTCTGGTTCACCGGATACGGGATTAAACGTGATACTGGGCTGATGAAAGCCATCGACAAGATAGCGAGATACACGATGATGGCGGGCTTCGGCTCGGCCTTCGGGTACACGGTTCTCACAAGATACGCCCTGTTCATAGGAAGATGCCAATTCCTACTAGGAATTCCGCCCAACCCACCAGAGGTTAAGACGGCCTTCGTAGTGATAGCCGTCGTCTTTTTAGCGACTCTGTTCGGGTGGGACCTATACAAGAGACAAAAGACGCCAACAGTCCTTGAAGAGCAATCATAATAACTTTTCTCCATTTTTTATATAATTATTTGGTGTCCACCTCCTTTGTTGTTCAATAACGTAGGGGTGGATATCTCCAAGCTATCTAAATCCATGTAGGAAATAAACCGCGGACGGAGAAACAGAGGACAAATTAAACACGTCCTTTCCCCAAAAAAGCCCCAAAAAAGCCGTAAAACAGGGGTTTTAGGTGGTGGGCCCGATGAGATTTGAACTCATGATCTTCTGATTATCAGTCAGACGCCTTAACCGTGCTAGGCCACGGGCCCCTGCAACATGCATGAATACACACCTCTATTAAATATTTAACTCTGGGACAGGGGCAAAGGCCTTGCACCTATTTTCTGGGTCTGGTCAACGTGTAGGTGTATGCGACGACGAGTGTGAGCCCGATGGCTGCGGCTAACAGGGGTGTCTTGTCGGGTTCCTCTAGGGTTCCGCCGACTGGGTGGTTGTCGTCCGGCTGTTTCGCAAATGTAAGGGTTATCCTCGTCTCTATGCTGTGTCCCTCTGAGTCGTCATGGAGTCCTATGTATAGGAGGTCGCTGGTCTGCTCCATGTTCCCGGCGCCGACGGTGTCGTCGGGTGCTACGCTCCAGTCCCATGGGTCTCCGCTGTCGAGCGGCCTCACCACCTCGAACCAGTAGAACGTTGTGTCGTGGTAGCCTCTTCCCTGGACGTTGTTGTCGCCGGGAGGCGTGGCGTCTATGTCCTGCTGCCACGCGTTGCCATCGTAGTTTGTGAGGTCCCTGGGTGACCCAAGCTGGTAGAGCCAGGCGGCGTCGCTCTGGTCCCAGTCTTTTTCGGCTACGGTTGACCAGAGGTAGTACAGGAACGCCTGGTCTTCCTTGTCTGCCGGTATCTTGTCTAGGTACGCTGTTTTCATTAGGATGTAGAGGTTTTCTTGGTCGTTCTTTACCCAGATCTTGGTCCTTAGGTATGGTGGACTCATTCCATCGTTGAGGCCTAAAGTGATAATGTATGTGCTTGCGTCTGACCATTCGTAGTCTGTTGTTATTTTTCCGTCCACCGCGACAGGTGTCCTGAGCCAAGAACTACGTAATACATACTTTTCAGCCATCGCTGGGTGAGCGACTAGTAAAATATTGATTATGGTTAGTAGAACCAGATGAATCCCTAATAGTTTTTTCATTATTCCAGATTATATGAGAATCATCGTATTTTTTGAGAATTGTTTTCTTATTTTTTATGATGTTTGTAACAGAACATTTTTATCGGTTAGATTTACACGCTCCTAATAACCAAATACCGAATAACAGGTTTTTGATATATAAATAAAATTTAGTTTATGTATTTTCATCCAATTATCCAACTTCATGTGCTCAAGTATTCCAAGGTGAGCCATGAGCTGGATGAGAAAAATTAGATTAGCTGAATGCCCCAAGTATCCATTGAATCCCTTTGTCATACGACCTCGTTATTAAAGGCGGCAGGCTCTTCGACGGAGCAGGCAGCCCATGGACATTGGCCGACGTCGCGGTTAAAGACGGAAAAATAGATCACATCGGTAGACTCCGTGACACAGACGATGCCCCCGTAATAGACGCCTCCGGCCTGTGCGTGAGCCCCGGCTGGATAGACATACACATGCACGCAGACCACACGGTGCTCGGCAACACGAGATGCGAGAGCTACATACATCAAGGCGTGACCACCGCGACCATGGGAAACTGCGGCCTATCCATGTACCCCCTCCACGACGAACACAGAGAGGACCTCATCCAATACCTGAAGCCCTTCACGTCGGGACTCGACCTTGACTGGAACTGGAAGACCCTCGCCGACTTCCTAGGACTGATAGAGACGCGGGGCGTGGGCATCAACCTCGTACCATTCGTGGGCCACGGCTCCATAAGGGTCAACGTTATGGGCTTCCAAGACAGGGACGCCTCACCCGACGAACTGGCAGCCATGAAGCGGCTACTGAGAGAGGCGATGGACGAGGGGGCCCACGGTATGTCAACTGGACTCGGTTACCCGCCGGGAGTCTTCACCAAGGACGATGAACTGGTCGAGCTGTGCGGGACCCTCAGAGAGAAAGATGGTCTGTATTCGACTCACATGCGCGGTAACATCGAGAACCTGGAAGACACCATCATCCTCGGGCTTAAGGCGAAGGTGCCCATACAGGTGTCACACCTGGGCAGCTCCTGCGCGTCCCACAAGCCGTTGTCCGGCAGACACGAGGAGACGACGCTGAAGGCGCTGGACGAAGCGAGGGCCCGGGGCCTCGACGTCACCGCGGACATATACCCGTACACGGCCGGATCGAGCCTGCTGTCCCAGGTCATACCCGACTGGGCCCACGAGGGAGGGGTGAAGAAGATGCTCGGGAGGCTCAATGATCCGGAGATCAGGCGCAGGCTAGAGAAGGAGTACTCCGAGGCCGGGGACAAGAAGGGGAGAGACTTCACCAAGGTCTTGGTCACCTTCGTGAAGTCGGAGGCCAACAAAAAGTATGAAGGGATGACCGTCGCCGAGGTAGCCGAGGCACGCGGAGTGCCGGTCGTGGATGCGCTGTGCGACCTCCTTATCGAGGAGAACGCCGAGGCAATGAACGTCACCTTCTGGGGCGTCGAGGAGGACGTGGACACGCTGGTCAAGCACCCGTCTGTGATGCCCTGCAGCGACGGCTGGAGCCACGCGCCCTACGGGAGGCTCGGCGAAGGCAAACCCCACCCGCGCTGCTACGGGGCCTTCCCACGGTACCTCAGGTTCTACGCGAGGGAGCGACGGCTTTTCACCTACGAGGAGGCGGTAAGACGCATGACGAGCATGCCCGCCCAGCGGCTTGGGCTCCAGGACCGCGGACTACTCAGGGTGGGGATGGCAGCGGATATAACGGTCTTCGACCCGAAGACCGTAAGGGACAGGGCGACGTTCAGCGACCCCCACCAGTACCCTGAGGGCATCCCCTACGTGGTCGTCAACGGAGAGGTCACAATCAGCGACGGAGAGCACACAGGGGCCCTCGCTGGGAGGGTGCTGAGGAGAAGGTGTGAACCCTGAAACCCCTGGAGCTGCACTTCCTGGGCACCGGTGGCGGCAGGTTCGTCATGACCACCCAGAGGAGGCGCACCGCCGGCATAAGGCTGGTCCACGGCGAGACGCAGGTACACATAGACCCTGGGCCCGGCGCCCTAGTCTTCTCCAACTGGGCGGGGCTCAGCCCCCGGAGTCTGGACGGCCTCGTGGTAACCCACTGCCACCCCGACCACTACACGGACGCCGAGGTCTTCATAGAGGCGATGACGGACGGCACACGGAAAAGGAAGGGGCTGCTCGCGGCGCCGAGGAGCGTAACACGGGGAGTCGGCGACATGGGTCCATGCGTCTCTGACTACCACAAGGGCCTAGTGGGTGAACTCGTCGAGCTGGAGCCAGGCACCGGATTCCGCGTCAACGACGTCGAGTTCACGGCGACGAAAGCCGTCCACTCCGACCCCGCCTCCACCGGCGTCAGGTTCAACGCCCCAGGCGTCGGCTCAGTCGGCTACACAAGCGACACAGAGTACTTCGACGGCGTCGGGGAGCAGCACGAGGGACAACGGCTGCTGATACTATGCGTCATATGGCCAAGAAACAACCAAATCAAAATGCACCTCTGCACAGACGACGCGTTGAGGCTGCTCAGCGAGGCCCGGCCCGCCTCAGCCATCCTCACCCACTTCGGTTGGAGGATGCTGAACGCCGACCCAGCCGCAGAGGCAATGTACCTGCAGGAGAAGACGGGGATACCGGTGATAGCCGCGGTTGACGGCATGAAGGCTACTCTCGGTGATCAACTAGTGATCCAGGGACCGAGGAAAAGAGACGAACCCCTACGGCTGGACGTATGATTCTAAAATCTGAAAGCTTTTATCCGACCACCATGATAGATTCGTTGTCTGAGGAGAGGTAAATGGGGTATTGTTTTGTCGATCCCCCGACGGGGATCATCTGAAGACCCGGACACGCCTAGAAGTCAGACCGCAGCGGACAACCTTTTAAAGAAAGTAGAAGACAGATTCAGCCTATCAAAGGCGCTTAGTCCGCAGAGTATGGCGACAGGGGAAAAGAAGAGTTGAACGTGCTACCGCGAAAGATGGACTTCCTCAAGATGGAGGAGAAGTGGCAGAGGCAGTGGGAGACAGAGGGAACCCACAGGTACGACTGGGACGACGACACCCGGCCGGTCTACAGCATCGACACCCCCCCGCCCTACCCTAGCGGCGACTTCCACATGGGCAACTTCCTGAACTGGACCTACTTCGACATGAGGGCCAGGTACAAGCGGATGAGGGGCTACAACGTCCTGTTCCCCCAGGGGTGGGACTGCCACGGGCTACCCACCGAGGTCGCGGTGGAGAAGGCGAAGGGCGTCAAGAAGAGCGACGTCCCCCCCGACGTGTTCCGCAGGATGTGTGAGGAGTGGATCGAGCAGTACATCGGCGTCATGAAGACAGCCGTCATCAGGATGGGCTGCAGCGTCGACTGGACCACCGAGTACAGGACCATGGAGCCCGAGTACATGCGGAAGGTGCAACTCAGCTTCCTCATGCTCTACGATAAGGACATGATCTACAAGGGGGAGCACCCCATCAACTGGTGCCCCCGCTGCGAGACAGCCATCGCGGACGCCGAGGTGGAGCACGAGACCAAGAGGGGCAGGATATACACCATCCCGTTCTTCACCGAAGACGGGGAGGTGCTGATAGCCACCACAAGGCCCGTGTACCTGCCCGCGTGCGTGGCCCTCGGCGTCCACCCCGGCGACGAGCGTTACAGGCACCTCATCGGCGGAAAGGCAAGGGTGCCGCTGTTCGGCCAGGAGATCCCCATCATCGCCAACGACGAGGTGGACCCCGAGTTCGGGACGGGCGCCATGATGATATGCACCTACGGCGACAAAGCCGACGTCGTCGCCGTGGCGCGGTTCAACCTCCCAGTGGTGCGCCTAATCGACGGCAGAGGAGTCCTCCGAGACGTCGCAGGGAAGTACGCCGGCATGCCCATCGAGGAGGGCCAGAAGGCTGTCGTGAAGGATCTGCAGGAGGCCGGGCTCATCAAGGAGGAGCGCGACCTGGACCAGGAGGTGGGGCTTTGCTGGCGCTGCGACACCCCCATAGAGGTGGTCACGGCGAGGCAGTGGTTCATGCGCACCATCAGCCTCACGGACAAGGTCGTCGAGACGGCTAAACGGATAACGTGGTACCCTGACTGGATGAGGCAGAGGCTCATCGACTGGGCCACTGGCCTGGACTGGGACTGGGTGCTGAGCAGGCAGCGCGTCTTCGCCACCCCCGTCCCCGCCTGGTACTGCACGAGCTGCGGCAAGATAAGACTCGCCAAACCCGGGGAGCTGCCGGTGGACCCCAAGGTAACCAGCATAGACGACGTCTGTGAGTGCGGCGGAACCGAGTTCACCCCAGACACCGACGTAATGGACACCTGGTTCGACAGTAGCTTGACGTGCGCCATCCACGCCGGCTGGCCGGACAGGCCCAACTGGCGGAGGCAGTTCCCCGCCAGCGTGCACCCCAGCGGCCAGGACATCATCCGTACATGGGCTTACTATCTCATGGTGAGGCACCTTGCGCTCTTCGACGAGACGGCTTACGACAGCGTCCTCATCAACGGCATGGTTCTCGGCGGCGACGGACGGAAGATGAGCAAGAGCCTGGGAAACTACGTCTCCACGCCGGAGGTGTTCCCCAAGTACGGCGCGGACGCGCCCAGGCAGTGGGCGGCCGCCGGCGGAGGCACTGGCACCGATATACCGTTCAGGTGGGAGGACGTGGAGTACGGCTGGAGGTTCATGAGGAAGCTCTGGAACGCGTGCAGGTTCACCGGCATGAGGCTGCAGGACTACGACCCGACTAACAGGGCCGAGCCCACGCTTCTAGATAAATGGGTAGTCTCCAAGCTCCAAAAGACGGTGAAGAGAGCCACCGAGGCAATGGAGGACTGCGACTTCATGAACGCCTCCGAGGCAACCAGGAACTTCATCTGGCACGTCTTCTGCGACCACTACCTGGAAGCAGCGAAGATGAGGCTCTACGGCGACGGAGAGGGAAAGAAGGCGGCTCAGCAGACCCTATACTACACGGTGGAGTGGATGATCAAGCTCATGGCCCCGATTACGCCCCACATCACAGAGGAGATATGGCGCACCATGTACGACCCAGACACCAGCATACACCTCTCGGCGTGGCCCGAGTACGACGAGGCCATGGTCGACGAGGAAGCCGAGAAGGCTGGGGACATAATCATAGCCGCCATCAGCGACATACGCCGCGAGAAGAACAGGAGAGGCGTGAGCCTGAACGCACCCATTAAGAACGTGAGGCTCTTCGCTTCAGGGAACCACGAAGAAGCGCTGAAGCTGGGCTCGGTCGATATCAAAGACACGCTGAAGATCGAGGCGCTTGAGATAGTCGCAGGCGGCGGTGGGGACGTGAAGCTGGAGGACTACCCGGAGATCGGGTTCACCGTCAACCTCTAGGAAACGCCTTATACTTTTTCACTCAACATTTTCTCTGATTCTGATGCCTGAAGATATGGTTCCGCTATCTGAAGCAGAGAACGAGGTCAAGGTTACCACGCAGAGGCTCGCCCTACTGCACCTATCCTACGCCAAGACCCTCATAGACAGGTTCGGTTGGGACGAGGGAAAGCAGCTGGTCCTCGACTCCATCAAGCTTTACAGCGAGTACGTCGCCGAGCGCACGAGGCAGGGACACCAGAGCCTACCCAAGTACGGGTTCTGGGAGAGACAGGAGGGGAAGCCGCCTCTATGCGAGCTAGGTAAGATTATGCTGGAGTACGGTGAGCCCGAAATAGGTTCCATGTACTGCCTCATCGACCCGGGGAAGGTGATGGCCGCCAACCCAAGCGAGAAGATGATACACACCATGTGCATGATCCTCGGCCACGACCACTGCGAGTTCGACACCGTGCCTACATCTGAGAAAGACCGGGACGACTTCAAGGAAGGACGCGACTGGTCCCACGTCGACCCTATAATAGGGGAGTTCCTGGAAAAGAAGAAGGCCTAGAACGTCCGGTACTTGGTGACGGCTGCGATGCCTCCGAAGCTCCTGAAGAGCATCTCCCCCTCCTCAGTGTGGGTGGAGATGATCTCAATCTTCGCCTGTGCTTCTTCGCTCATCCTGACCAGGACCTCTATTAGGTCCTCCCTCTCCTCAATATCGTACTGGCCTGAGCCGCATTTGAGGCACGTCATGTTAGAGACTCTCTCTTCGAATTGCTCCCACTCGTCCATGTCGACTATCTGGGTCTCGGTGTAGCCGCATGTCCTGCACTTGAGTGTCACGTACCAGCGTCTGATGGAGTCGCTCACAAGGAGCATGTAGACGTTCACGTTCTTGAGGGCCAGCAGCACCTCCTGCTCGCCGTAGGTGGCGAGGCCGTCGTCCTCCCCGATGTGGCGGAGGAACTCCTGCACGACTCCCCTCTCCTGCATGTACCGGACCTTCTCGAGGAAGCTGCGGGACCTGTTCACTACCTCCTTCACTCCCTCGTGGCCCGTGTAGCCGGTGTCCACCGTGGTCAGTATCTTGTCCCTGATCTCGTGGTGAAGGTAGTTGCCTTTCAGGAAATCCTCCTTGGTGGGCCCCGGCCCCCCGACGAGGATACCTTTTAGGTTCTCGATGTTGAGGAACACGTCCGTCATGACGTTTCCCACCCTCTGGTAGTACTCGTTCAGGTGCATCTCCCTGAGCCGCTCGTACCGCCTCGCGGACTGGCCGCCGGCGCGGGTCTTCCCGGCCACGCCGCTGCTCATGTTCTTCGTGATGTCGGCTCGCTGCCCCTTTAGGATGGCAATGGTGGCGTCCTTTGAGTCCATCACGAGGATGCCGTAGGTGTCCTCCGCCTCCAGGATCTCGAAGAGGGGGTCCAGCGTGAACCTGTGCTCGCACCTGTAGTAGTAGATCCCTATGGACTCGGGGGGGATCATGACGAAGGTCTGCATCTCGTCGTTCCTCTCGGTGTCGCCCACTACGTTGCCGGCGAACAGCGCGAGGCCGTTCTCGGGGATCTCCTTGAAGAGCTTCAGCTGCTCCATGACCTTGGTGAGGGCGTCCTGCACGTTCTTCCTGGTGGTCTTGGATTTGATGTTGACGGCGGTGCCGTACTCGTTCCTGAGGTCCTGCATCACTTCGTGGACCCGCTTCGTGGGCGGAACGTAGACTGTCACCAGCTCGGTGCCACGGCCCTCTAGGCTCTGCAGCCTCTCCAGCATCCGCTGGAACCTGAAACGGTCGAGGGTCGAGTTACCGGACATTGTGGTTTCACTAAGTAGACTCCCTAACAGGGGGACGGTATTTGAAGCTTCTCATAATCGGCCTGTGTCGGGCTGAGGGCGAGGTCTCATCCAGGGTTGTTGTAGCGGGTAACAGCGTTTCAGCCTTCCACTAGGCTTCCGCTGTGGGTCCCGTCGACGGCCCTCTTGATCTCCTCGGGGTCCCTGCCGTCGATGAACACGACGGGTATCCCAGCCTTCTTCGCCAGCCTGACTGCTTTCAGGTCGAAGAGGCCGTATTCGCCGGGGGCCTGTCTTGTGTTCTCGTTGATGATCTTCTCAAGCTGGTCGAAGGTGAGCTTCTTGAGCTTCACGGCGTCCGCGTGCTTCTCCGGGTTCCTGTCGTAGACGCCGGGGACGTCCGTCGCGTTTACGATGAGGTCCGCACCCATCTTCTCCGCGAATATGACGGCCCGGTAGTCGGTGCTGCTGCCCGGTTTGTACCCGCCGCCCACCAGTATCTTGCCCTTCTGGGCGTGCCTGAGGTCGGATCCCCTCTGGTAGATGCGGGTCTGGTCGGCGTGGTCGCCGAGGGCGGACATCATGAGCAGGGCGTTGACGTGGCTCGCCTTCACCCCTAGGAGGTCCTGGACGTCCCGTGACCCTCCCAGCCGCTTGGACACGTCTATGAAGTGTCTTGCGGGCTTGCCTCCCCCGCACACTACCATTATCTCGTGGCCCTGGCCGTGCAGCTCCTCTAGGGCCTCAGCGTATATGCGATACTTGTCGGGGCTGAGCTTCACGTAAGGTTCCGTGGTCTTCCCTGTGAGGAGGCTCCCCCCGAGGCTCAGGGATATCTTCATGGTATGGTTGTGGGCTGCGGGTGTTTATGTTTTTTTTGGGGAACGGTTTTAAACGGCTCGCCGCTGTATGTTTCTGGTGCGCGGGGGTTCCCGAGTGGCCAAAGGGGCGGGACTCAAGATCCTGTAGCTCAGGCTTCCGAGGGTTCGAATCCCTCCCCCCGCATCTATTAACTAACCTACCCAATCGGGACTTTGGAGCCTTGAAAATCTTAACTGCATTGCCATATGAGTAATATTATGACTTTAGCACGTGAAAGGGAGTGTCTTTCCTATGAATCCAGATAGGTATTAAAAAAACAAAGAAATGAGATAGAATCATGCTCATTGGTTTTGAATTGTAATATGAGGTAAAGAAAGTCTCCAATATTGCTAATTCTATGTTCAATAGCGAATAAAATAAGACCGAAATAGAGAATTCTACACCCAAATCCTTTACAGTATGATAAATATAATAGAGAATAAAAGCAGAGGTAATGCCCCCCATATAAAGAACAATAAGATGTGTCTTTGGGTTGAAAACATAACTCATATTTACATAGGCTCCCCACAGGCCAATTTTCATATAGTTTATTTTATATCCAAATAGCATTCCAAACCACATATGACCTGATTCATGGAATAATGCTTGAGGGATATACCAAAAAGCACACCATACTGTTAATTTAATGAAAAAAATAATTTCAGATTTTGAAAACATATACAAACTCAATAGAAATTAATTTAATTAAACTTTTTTATTAACAACTTAAGTACGTGAATCTGTGGTAGGATCTAATTGAAGCATTGTTTTATGTGTTCTGCATCAGTGTTAGCAGTCTCAGAAACAATTTACTACTCTATATATAGGGGTAGAAATTAAATGTAAATCCGCTGAGGCGAATAGAGAAGGAATTGTATTGTATAACGAGACAATAATCAGGTTAGAAAAATATACGGATGCAAATGAGTTCGAAAGGCTATGTTGTGATCTTCTCTCAAGGGTGGGTTATAGAGGAATAGAGCCACAGGGAATTGGTACAAAAGATGGTGGAAAGGATGCCTTGCATGTAGGTGATGGAGGAACAACAGTATTACACTTCAGCTTAAGAGAGGATTTCGAAAGGAAGATAAACGAAGATATTACAAAAACTCAAAAGATCGGTAAAAAATTTACCAAGTTTGTCTTCGTTTCCAATCGGTTTATACCACCAATGACAAGAGATAAAATTAAAGAAAAGATATCAAAATTAGGTTGGGAGCCAGCTATTTATGATCAAGAGTTTATTAGAGTCGAGCTTGACAACCATTCACGTGATTTAAGAGAGATATATCTTGGAATATCACGCGACTATTCTTCAATTGTAGAAGAAGTAATAGAGGAAATGAGAGATTCGAGAGATGAGGCGGTCAGGGGTAGCCTTTCATTAAATATGCATACCCGGATTTTGGTGTTAGCAATCCCTAATGAAATCAATGATACTAGGATGAAACTGTTCGATAATAAAATGAAGTTTATCGGGGATAGTAATAAACTGAAAGAAACATTAGGTAAAACTTTAGTAGGGGATAAAGAGCACAAGATTACGTCTAATTCATTTTCAACTTATACCATTACTCGTCTGGGCGGAGGAGGTTTTATGTACCTGTTTTCTGAAGAACATTCGAGTTATTCTAATTTGTATAATAATGGTATTATTGAAATCGTATTTGATGTATATTTTGGTATTGAAGAGGGAATAGTTCTATTTGTTTTAGAAAATTTTTTTGACATAATGAAAACACTATATGATGGCTACGTAAAAAACGAGGAGTATGTTACTATATACTTATGTCTCGTAAATGCTTCAAGAATGAATTATAAAAAGGAGGATGAAGAAGAATATTCTGGCGAAGATTATTATTATGAAGATAGGATAGATAGAAAGTATGAAGAAATAATATCAAATGAATTTCAGACTGAATTCTATGACGTAACGTGCAATAAACTAGATAATTTCTTTAATGTATCTTTTACATTTTGATGATTAAAAAGGGAAATAAAAAGATACTATCCTAATATGAATATAATTTTCGTTAAAGTTATTTCGATTATAATCAACAAGAATGTGAACTGAGGATAAGATATGGAATAAAAGAACACGGGTCATATCTCCACAGACTTTCGAGGGTTCGAATCCCTCCCCCCGCACCTTTTGATTCACTAAATTCTGAAATAATTAGGTAATGAATCTGAAATTCTCTTATTAATCAATACGCTATCGGCTTCTTGTGATTACCAATGGAAAAAGGAAATGATGACATTCTCATTTCAAGGGATAGTAAAGAGAAAATCATGCAAACTGAGAACATTAAACCCATGCCATTTTGGCAGTCTCTGGTGTTTTTTGGGGTTCCAACCTTGGTAGCAGCACTAGGACAGTATGTGCTCTATCCATTCTTTACCAGTCTAGAATTATCTTATGAGAACGCATATCACTACCAGCTGTTGGTAGTTTTCACTTTTCTATTAATAGCTGCTATCGTGGCATACATTTTAGAAGGAAACCCTCTTGAATGGTCTTCAATTAAACATCGTTTTCGTCTCCATGGTTTAAATCGAATAGAGTTGAAGTGGACTTTTGCAGGGATAGTTACTCAGATTGCATTATCTGTTGTCTCTACGATTTTAGCGATCCAAGTCTATGACTTTCTGGATTTTACTCCTCCAGATATTTTTCCCCCAGGTTCCATCGTGAATATACCATTAATGATGTTCGTTCTTTTCATGAATGTCATTAGTGAGGAGTTATGGTGGCGAGGAATCATTCTTCCTCGACAAGAGTTACAACATGGTCGTATTACATGGGCTATCCATGGTGTGTTATGGGCTTTTTTCCATGCTTTCAAATGGTGGGCAGTTCCCTTCATGTTATTTACTACTTGGATCGTCCCATTCATCTCTCAGCGAAATAAGAATAATACGCCTGGGTTCATCATACACTTTGTGATAAACGGATTGGGGCTTTTAATTTCAGGATAAAACAAATTTAAGGAGGCGAATCAAAAAAAATATTCGACAAAAAGAGGGGATATTTCAGGAGACATCTCCAGCAGGTTAAGGGTTCGAATCCCTCCCCCCGCACCAAGAATGAAACCACTGTTTTTTAGAATATATTTAGTCGCTCGGTGTACGGCTTACGAGCCATAGCGGCTTATAACGGGAAAAAATGTCAAACAAAGTTTAGGTACCATCCTTATTACAAGTAGCAGGGGTTATAACAGGGAAAAATTACTAATATTTGGGTTTAAACTCATTAAAATTCAATAAAAAAGGGTCTGGATTATAGAGCCGTCCATCCGCCGTCAACGTATATCGTCTGACCAGTCACATAATTTGAGCCAGGGGACGCAAGGTAGATCAAGGCAGCCTTGAGGTCAATTGGATTACCAACCCTGTTTAAAGGCGTCCTACCAATGATGTAGTTTAAAGTATCCTTGTCCTCAAAGATGGGATTTGTCATCTCACTCGGGAAGAAACCGGGGGCTATGGCGTTCACGTTTATGCCATGAGGCGCCCATTCTACTGCCAACGCCCTTGTCAGATTCACCACTCCGCCCTTCGACGCGTAGTAGGGGGAGGCCGTGAAGATGTCACCGACTGCCCCGTAGATGGATGCCACGTTGATTACCTTTCCGTATCTTTTCTTCATCATCTCTCGAGCTGCCGTCCGAGCACATGTGAAGACGCCCGTGAGGTTTACCTCAATGACCTTCCTCCACTCCTCAAGGGGAAGCTCTGTGGAGGGCGCGAGCGCGGACGTGCCCGCGTTGTTGACAATGATCTCCAGTGAACCGTTCTCCTCCACGGCTTTATCTACCATAGCCTTTACATCCTCCTCCTTTGTTACATCGCATCGGAAGGGAACCACATTAACTCCGTATCTCCCTTCAAGATCCTTTGATAGCTCCTCCAGCTTCCTCATTCTTCTGGCTGAGACGACCAGGTTCACCCCTGATTCCGCCAAAGCCTCTGCGAATGTTGCTCCCAATCCGCTTGAAGCGCCCGTAACGATGGCTGAACTGCCCTTGATCTCAAAGCATAGCTGCTGAACACTCTTCGTCAATATGACACCCGTTTAATGCTGAAAATCGGTTAATTATAAACCACGCGTGCGCCGTCACAATCCTACAATCACAAATGAAAACCACACGAGTAGACAGAGGAGGGACTCAGGATCCTGTAGTGTTAGGCTTCTGAGGGTTCGAATCCCTCCCCCCGCACCTTTCTTACTCGCTAAAGTTTTCTACATCGCAGACATCACTATTACTCGGTAAACATGCCAGTAGTAACAATTGAAACATGGAAAGGGAAATCCGTCGAGCAGAAAGCGCAACTCATGGAGGGCATCAAGAAAGCCTTCGTGGACATCGGCGTAGACCCAGCGGGACTCACCATCATAATCCACGACATACCCCGGTATAACTGGGCTAAAGGCGGAGAACAGGTCTCATCCGAGGAGTAACCTCTTTTTCTTTTTATATGAACGATAGCATTCCAAAGTTACTTATCCAAATCCAACTGTACCATAAAGAAGAGTGATTTTATGCCTGACTTCAAGGATAAAGTAGCGGTCGTCACCGGGGCATCCCGCAGTATAGGTCGAGGCATCGCTTTGGCATTTGCTGGGGAAGGCTGCGCGGTGGTCGTTAATTATCGTAAGAGCCGGGAGGAGGCGGACGAGGTGGTCAGCACCATTAAGGAGATGGGTGGTAGAGCCATAGCCGTTCAATGCGATGTCTCGAAGAGAGATGAGGTCGAGGCCATGTTTGCCACCGCCATTGAGGAGTTCGGAAAGGTGGACATCCTCGTCAACAACGCCGGAATAGCTGCTGGAGGCTCAATCCTGGAGACCACAGACGAGGTATGGGACAGACACATGGCCATCAACCTCAAGGGCGTATTCCTCTGCTCCCAGGTGGCCGCGAGGCACATGGTAGAGAGGCGCTACGGCAAGATAGTGAACATCTCATCCAACTCCGGCTTCGGGGTAGCCATGGACGGCGAGACCAGTTATGGGGTTTCCAAGGCTGGCGTGATTCAGCTAACAAAGAGCTCTGCATACGACCTGGGCAAGTATGGCATCAACGTCAACTGCGTCGCGCCCGGTGCAGTTGACACGGTGATGCTCAAGGGAGGCAGAAGCGATGAGGAGTATGAGAAGGTTCAACAAGGGAGGAGAGACCGTTCGTCCCTTGGGACAGTCGGTACACCGGAGGACATAGCAAACGCTGTTTTGTTCTTTGCCAGCGACGAGTCAGGATACATTACCGGGAAGACGCTTCTGGTTGATGGCGGGCGAAGAGACTTCCTCTAAACCCTCTTTGTTCATGGATGGAGGCTCAAGACCCTATAGCTTAGGCTTTCGAGGGTTCGAATCCCTCCCCCGCACCTATTCCATCCTAAAACTTGGCTGGGGTTTAAGAAAAAAAATTGAGGCTTAGAACATCTAGTAGTTCTTGGCGTGGATCTCGTAGTAGCTTCTGGCGTGTTTGCAGGCGGGGCACACCTCCGGCGCCTCCTTACCATGGTGCACATAGCCGCAGTTCCTGCACTTCCACTCCACCTCTACATCCCTCTTGAAGACGGTGCCATTCTTCACGTTAGCCAGCAGCTTCCTGTACCGTTTCTCGTGCTCCTCCTCCACCTCACCTATCTCGGTGAAGGACTCAGCCACGTCATCGAACCCCTCCTTCTTCGCCGTCTCGGCGAAACCAGGGTACAATGTTCCCCACTCCAGCTTCTCCCCCTCGGCCGCGGCTAAGAGGTTCTCGGCGGTGTTCCCGATCTTCCCGGCGGGGTAGCCCGCAGTGATCTCCACCTCCCCGCCCTCCAAGTACTTGAAGAAGACCTCCGCGTGCTCCTTCTCGTTGCCCGCCGTCTCCAGGAATATACCAGATATCTGCTCGTACCCCTCCTTTCTCGCCACGCTGGAGAAGAAGGTATACCGGTTTCTTGCCTGGCTCTCCCCGGCAAACGCCTTTAAAAGGTTCTTCTCGGTTAGTGATCCCTTTATTTTACTCATTTAATCACCGTTCATACTTTCTTCAGATCCGGTAATATAAATACGGTATTATTCGGAACCAGTCTGGAACACACCTAAAAACGCTTATTCCAAGTAACTAGAAAAATCGTTTCCGTCAGGCCGCCCTAGAAACCTCCATCCAGGGGGGAGGGGGGGTATACGAGAAAAGGCGAACCGACGCCTCTTCCACCGAAAGAAGCCCCAGAAACACTCCCCTATGATCCAATTATATACAAAAGTGTCGTCCACCGAACACAAAAACTCTGCCCCAAGACGCTTATTCCCGGTAACCAGGAACACCGACCCCCACAAAAAAATTTTTCAAGATTACAAGTAACTTGATACAAACCCCGCAAGCCCCCGATCCCCCCCAAAAAACGCTTATTCCCGGTAACCGGGAACAACCCCGGCCACAGAAACTTTTTTCTCGATATACCAAGTAACTTGATACAAACCCCCGAAATAACGCCTATCCCATGTAACACCGTCACCCGTAGACGCCGCCAACAAAGAAAACCTTTTAAATTCAGCGCCGCGTAAGGAGTCTCGTCGGGGTGACATCATGACAGGTGAATATTTCCTCCGGGCCTAGAGCCGACACGTATCCGACCCCCGAGTACAGAGAAATCCTCGAAAACATCCGAAACCTGAAACTAGAGGTAGCTGTATTCGGCCAGACCAACCCAGGCATACAGCACAACAAGCTCCTCAAACGCTGCGACGCGCTGGAGGAGTCCGTGCGCCGCCACAACAATCAGCTCAGCCGGCTTGAGCAGGCGCTCATCACGGCCGCCAGCACCAAGCTAACCGAGAAGCAGTGCACCATACTCCGTTGGCTGACGCACCACTACAGAGAGAAAGCCGTCTACACGGTGCTCATCCAGCGGCTCTCAGAGGAGCTTGGGATACCCGAGTCCACGGTACGCTGGAACCTGAAGGGGCTAAGGGACGCCGACCTGATAAACGCCGGCACCAAGGAGAACAAGGGGGTGCCCGTGAGCCTCACGGAAATGGGGCGCATCATGGCCAGCTACACACTGGCCGGCGGCTGAAGCCCCCGTTCCTTCACCCAGCGAAACCGATCCCGTAAGGAGCCATAACATTATTTCAGTAACCTAGGTAGAGAACCGTCTCTTGTACCTCAGGGCATCCGCGTACATGTTTCCGCCGTGGAACGTCAGCACCACGGCATCCCCGCGTCAACCTGTTACCCTGCGGTATATCTTCGAGAGGAGGTCGCCGTCAAAAGTGGAGGCCCCGAACATCCTCGAATACGCCACAGGGGAGTCGGGGACCGGGGGCTCCCTGGCGAGGTCCACCACAGGCACCAGCCCCTCACGAAGCATCTCCGCCCTGACAGCCTTGACACGGTCCCAGCTGTTCGGCGCCCTGGCCTCCCAGAAGACCTGCGTCCCACCGAGTCCGGCGCTCGGCAAGATGGCTGCGACTTCGCGGACCTTCCTCTCGTCCACGGCTAGGCTGGGAGGGGTCTGTAAGACGAGCATATCCGAGCGGAGCAGCCGCAGCGCCATCCTCATGCGCTCAAGCACCCTGAAGGTCTCCTCGGCAGGCGTCAAGCCTAGCTCGTGGGTAGCCCTACGATTGCACTTCACCGAGAAAGTGAAGCCGGGGGGCACCCTCCGTCTCCAGGACCTCACCGTGCTCAGCCTAGGCATATGGTAGAAGGTCGTGTTCACTTCGACGTAGTCGAATAGCCCTGCGTAGGCCCTGAGTCTATCCTCCTCTTCCAGGGGCAGGTATGCCCACCCCCCGGCCCCTATCTTCACGGACCTGTTTTCACGGCTAGAGGCGGAAACCGAGGGCTCCAAGGCGTTATGGACAGCTCCGACATCCATTACTCGAAGCCAGTAGAGGCCCCTTTATAACGAAGCCGAATCCCGCGGTACCACGGAGTCGGCTGAATGACATAGTGTAGTGCAGGCACAGCTACCCAAAACCCTTTTTTAGCATGATAAGGAGTGGTGTTTTAGGCTATGAGCATGTAGCCGAGGTGTGATGTACGTTTGAGTATAGAAGCCTACATAATGATGAACATAAAGTCCGGTTCAGAGGACCAGGTCTGTGAGACCCTTACGAAGTTCCAGGAAGTGGAAGAGGTCGCGGTCATCTACGGGGAGTATGACGCCGTAATAAAGGTAAAAACCTCCGACATGAAGACCCTCGACACATTCATCATCGAGAAGCTGAGATCGATACCCAACATCTTCCTGACGGCGACGATGCTCATAGCGAAGCAGTACAAGTAGGTGGAAATCCACCGCCCGCGCTCTTCTTTCTATTCCTATACCCTTAAATCATAGAGCTAACGGCTCATCAAAAGTGGCAGGGAGCGAGTGAAAAGGGGTGAGAGCTGTTGACCCGCACAGTAGGAGCCAGGTTCCGGGACACGTACACAGAGTCATTGGCATCGCTCTCGTTCAATCTGGCCGGCCTGCTAGCCGGCGGCCTCCTCTCTATATACTTCAGCCTCTTCAAGGAGTATAGCTGGGCATTCATCCTCTACCCGGGAATCCTGAGCGTCAGGGGAGCTATCGGCGGCCTCTTCAGCGGCAGGGTCAGCACCGGGCTCCACCTCGGCCTCGTGAAACCCACAATCAGGGACAACACAGAGTACGCTTACACCCTATTCCAGACGGTGATAGCCCTTACCCTCATCAGCAGCGTCTTCATGTCCACCCTGGGCAGCCTCTTCAGCATCGCCCAGGGCGCCGCTACCCTCTTGGACGTCCTCAGGATATTCATCGTCGTCACAGCCACCATGCTGCTATCCATTGTGTTGATCCCTCCATTCACCTACGCGTTCTCGGTGTACAGCTACAGGAAGGGGCTCAACCCAGACAAGGTGGTCTACCCCATAATATCCACCGTGAGCGACATCATCGTCACCGCGTGCTACGTCGCCGTCATCAAGGGCACAGCTTCGGGGGGCAGGTTCGGATGGGCACTGTTCGCCCTCCTTGACGCGGCGTTCATAATGGCTGTCATCGTCATCATCGACAGAAACAGGGGGAACAGGGACTTCGTAGACACGGTGAACCAGTTTCTAGTAACCCTCAGCATCGTGTCCTTGATAGTGAACATCACGGGCTCAGCCCTCGAACGGATAACGGGGGCCATCGGCAGGAGACCCGAGATATACATGGTCTACCCGGCCCTCATCGACACCGTAGGCGACGCGGGCAGCATCGTCGGCTGCACCGCAACCACCAAGATGCTGCTGGGCACGCTGAGCCCCAGGCTAACGGCGATAAGGGAGCACTCGCAGGAGATTCTGAGCACGTGGCTCGCGTCCCTCACCATGTTCATCGTCTACGCCGTGGCCTCAGGTCTTGTGTACGGCGTCCACCTCGTCCCGGGGCTGGCGCTCAAGCTCATCATAGTGAACACGGTCCTGATACCTGTCATCGTGGTGGTAGCCATGGCGACAGCCATCGTTACGACGAGGCGGGGACTGAACCCGGACAACTTCGTGATCCCTATAGAGACCTCGATCTCGGACGGCTTAACGACGTTGGCTCTATATGTGGTGCTGACGCTTCTCCACTAAGCAGGATGCGTAAACTTTATTATCCTTCGCCTTATCCTAGACTCCACGCTTGCCCTGGTAGTATAGTCCGGTCCAGTATGCTCGGCTGTCACCCGAGCGATCCCGGGTTCGAATCCCGGCCAGGGCGCCACCAAATTCATCGAGTGCACAAGCGTTTGTGAAGGTCTCTCCCCTCCTCTGTTCTCTGGATTGTGTGTGGGGCTTGTTTTTCTCGTTTCTTTTTAGGCGAGTTGGTTTCCTCGTTGGGTTTCATTGCTGTTGGATACCGTTTTGGTGCATCCTTTGCATTGTTCTGCTTCCCCGGCTTGAGCACCACAACACCGTCCGTGAAGAAGGATGACAAATAGCTCTCACTTCTCTGTTGGAGAACCTGAGGGTGGGTGGATTGTAGTTAACGCTCTCTTGATTTGTCTGTAGAACCTTATTACTAGAAAAATGCCCGAGGTTAATATGATCAAAATTAACCCGGAGGGGAAATCATAGAACAGGTTTAAAGCGAGGAGCAATCCCCCACCAATCACCACATGCTGTAATGCGTATAGGATGACGGTCGTTCCCAGACCGTGTCTGTACGCGAGTTTCAACCATCCGCTGTATGTGTTTGAAAAGAACTCCCCCACTCGCAAGGGGCTCTCGATGTCCACCTCTCTCATCCGACGGTCTTGGAACGCTGTCAGCTCCGGCAGCATCACGATGCTGACTATCATCGCAACCACCCAGAAAAGTCCCGCTAACGGGACCTGGTCCAAGACGAACAGAATGGACCATGCAAGGCCGAGTAGGCAGAGGCCTCCGCCCGTGTAGTAAACTCTCTCCTTCTCTCGATAGGCTCGGAAAAACGCGACGACTGCCATGACTGCAAAGAAGAACGCACTGAGGTAGAACAGTTCACGCGGGATTTCCATCAGTCTACTATGATCGTTTTCTGAATATAAACTTCTGCGATCGCACCTTCATCTGATCGCGTACACAATCAAGCTGAGCTTCTTCATTCTCACCCAATTAAGCTTCCGCACTTGCTCATTTCTGCTCGCGCTAAACTGTTCTCGCGATGGGCCTCGACGGTGGTGGTGGGGCTTGTTCCGCTGCGTAGGCGGCTAGGGCTAGGGCCCAGAACCTGTCGTCGTTAGTCCCCTGAGGATGGTTAAATAATAGCTTTCCCGACTTGTTGAGCTCATATGCGTCGAAAGTCGTCGTCTAACTTGGCGTATCCGTTGTGCTATTTAAGCATCACCGCCGAAGGCATCACTTGTTAATTCCTTTCGTGCCTTGTCTATGATTCTGTATGCTAAGACCTTCCTGAAAGCCTCCTCGTCTTGAGCCTCGGGGCTGGGCCTGTATAGCCGCTTCCAGCCCCCCTTCGCGGTGGCCTCCCTGCACACAATGAAACCCTCCTCAACCATCATGTTGAGGAAGATGATCACAGCAGCCCTGCTCATCGGCGTCGACGAACCAAGGAGATAGACGTGGGCCGCCCTGGAGCCGAATTCCCCGTTGACCCTCCATATCCACCTCATCAGCTCCACCTGCCAGGGCAGAAGCACAGTCTCCAACCCCTCCTTCCCTAGGTCGAACTTCATCAGCCGCCCTCCATCAGAAGCCAAGCCTCTCCTTTACCTGCCCCCAAGCCTTGTGGAACTCATCCCGGTCGATCTCCTCGTCGAGGAGGAGGTCAACGCCATACTTGAAGCTGATGAACTGCTCCAAGCCGTGTAGGAACCCCTCGTAGAAAGCTGGGGCGGTGGGGTTCCTGTCTCGTGCGCGGCTGTTCTCGGCCTCGGCGTGGAGTTCCTCCTGCAGCCTGGCCATGGTGCGGACGAGGCGCCGGGCGAGTTCCTCGTCAGTCATCGCGTCGAACGTGAGCCATGCGAAATAATCGCGGAGGGCTCCAAGCGCAACCCGATCTTCAGAGGTCCTCACTGGGTGTAACCTAACAGCCTCACTGGAAACACACCTCAGGAACATCAAATTGTGGAATAGAGTTGTTCCTGTCGACTCGGTCATTGAGTCATCATCCCCGAATATTATTAGATTTCACAGCCACTAAATCACTACGTTTTATCACTACAAAGAATACAGGAGGTATAAATATTGTCACTACATAATGTAGTTCCAAAATAGGGTCCGACAAGCTTGAAAACGGGCAAACGTGCCCATAATGGGTAGTGACAGAGAGATCGTGAAATGACGAGAACGGGGAAGGGAAAAGTAGTCAACAGAGGCGGAAAATATCCGAAGGTCTTCATCTACGTGTCCATGGATGTCGTGAAAGATTCCACTTTCCCGTTCGAGGTTGGGGAAGATGTATCAGTCACCATCGACGATGACCGACTCATCATCGAGAAGACAAAGAAGGGCGTATAAACGTCATTCGACTCGCTACATATCGTTAAAAAAGACCGCGATTTAGACCCGTGAAAAAAAAAGTTCCCCGCATCTTCTAGAAAGCTCAGACAGATCGAACTCCACAGCAACACACAATCTAAAATGACAACGAGGACAGAGACACATGATGATGCGAGGGAGGGGCACAGAACCTAGCCGAACAACGAGCAACCCGCGGACACCAGTCAACGGTAGTCGCCGTCAAAAAACCCGGAAAATGCTTCCAAACCATAAAACAAGCCGAAAAACGGGAAATCATGGCGGTGGTGACTACACCCCCTCCCCCCCACGTGCACGCACACACAGAAACACAAGAAAGCCCGAGGGTAATCCCGAGTTCAAGTCCCAGTCATGTCACCACGCCCTTAAAATTGGCTTCTAGGAACCACATAAGCCAATGAACTTCAAGTATCTTTTTTAGTTAGTATAAATACACAGGTATGAGAAAAGCAGCGCAAGAGGGATTGAAAGGATTTGTTCATGCCTAGAGCCTACGACAGGGCCATAACCATTTTTTCGCCGGAAGGAAGACTATATCAAGTAGAGTACGCCCTCGAGCTGGTGAAAAGGGGAGCCCCCATAGTAGGAGTCTCGTGCCCGCAAGGAGCCGTAATCGCGGCCAACGAGACCCCGGAGAGCGACCTTGAGGACCCTGACTACTTCAGGAAGATATACCAGCTCGACGACCACGTCGCCTCGGCCATAGCCGGCCTCAGCAGCGACGCCAGGGTACTCATCGACCAAGCCAGGGTGTACTGCCAGAGCAACAAGCTCCTGTACGACGAGCCCGTTGACATCGAGGTGCTCGCCAGGAGGCTGGGGGACCTTGCACAGGTATACACGCAGCACGCCGGCGTACGCCCTTTCGGCGTCAGCATGATCATCGCGGGGTACGACGCCACAGGCAGCCGTGTCCTGACCACCGACCCCAGCGGAGCCTACAGGGGATTCAAGGCCACCGCCGTCGGGAGGAAGAACGAAGAAGCCAACCGGCTCCTCGAGGAGAAGTACAGGGACGACATGCCCCTAGACGAGGCCGTTAAGCTGGCAATAGATGCGGTGAACGCGGCGTCTGATACACCCGTAACGTCCAAGACGGTCAGGGTCGCGGTGATCCCGACGGAAACCAAGACCTTCAAGAGACTGACCGAAGAGGAAGTGGATAAGCACCTCCAGTAGGAGGAGGCTCAACCATGAGCGCCAAGTACACCCTTGTCCGTTACCAGACTGGCAGCGAGAAGTTCGAGATAATGGTTGACCCAGACAAGGGATTGGCGTATAAGAGAGGAGAACTAGGCGAAGTACGCAACGTACTCCTCGTAGACACCATATTCACTGACGCTAACAAAGGAGAGAAGGCGTCGGCGGAGAAGCTGGAGAAAGCCTTCGGGACCAGCGACCCATTGGAGGTCGCTGAGATCCTCTTCGAAAAGGGGATCTTCCAGCTGAACACCCAGCAGCGCAGGGAGATGATGGAGCAGAAATGGAGGCAGATAATCCATATCATCTCACGCACCTACGTCGACCCCAAGACCAAGCTCCCTCACCCTCCGGTGAGGATAGAGAACGCCCTCGAGGACGTCAGGGTCCAGATAGACCCCTTCAAGGACGCGGACGAGCAGGTGAAAGACGTGGTCGACGCGCTGCGGCGAGTACTGCCCATGAGCAGCGACAACGTCCAGATAGCCATAAGGGTCCCCGCCGAGTACACGGGAAAAAGCTACGGCATAGTGAAGGACTTCGGCGAGATAAAGAGGGACGAGTGGCAGTCTGACGGCTCATGGATCGCCGTGGTGGAGCTGCCGGCGGCCATGCAGGTGGAGATGCTCGAGGCGCTGGGGAAGTCAACCCAGGGCAACATCCAGTCGAAGATAGTGAAGTAGAGAAGGAAGAGAGATTGAGCGCAAAATTCGAGACACGTGACATAGTCGTCCCAGGCGACCTGTTATATGAGGGCCGCATCAGGACGGGGGAGAACACGTTCAGGAGCGAGGGAAACGTCTACTCCAACAAGGTGGGGCTAGTCAACTACAGCAATGACCGGGTATCAGTGATCGCCCTTGAGGGCACTTACACCCCGCTCGTGGGAGACCTGGTTGTGGGTATGGTTAGCGACATCGAGCTAGGGCAGTGGGTCGTCGACATCAGTGCCTCGACCAACGCCATACTGACGATAAACGACGCCATCAACAAGTCGTTCAGGACCAACTTCGACATGACGAAGGTGCTGGACGTGGGCGACGTCGTGGTAGCCAAGATCGTTGACCTCGACAGACGCAGGACACCCATTCTGTCCATCGTGGGCAGGGACCTGGGAAAGGTCCACGAGGGCTTCATAATGAAGATAACGCCCTCTAAGATACCCCGACTCATCGGGAAGAAGGGAAGCATGATCAACATGATCCTCAGGGAGGCCCGGTGCCAGATCACCATAGGTCAGAACGGAAGAATACTGATCAACGGCCGGAACCGGGAGGACGAGGAGCTAGTTGTAAAGGTAATCCATAAGATCGAGACGGAGGCCCACACATCGGGCCTCACCAACAGGATCCAGGAGTACCTTAGAACGATTAAGGAGGATAGGAATTGAGTAAAAATACAAAAAAGAAAACCACTAAGAGGAAAACCTCTAAAAAGAAGTGGGCGAGAGTGGACGGGCGGAAACCCGACGAACTCAGACCCATACACATTGAGAGCGGAGTGATTCCCAACGCAGACGGCTCCGCCTACATCGAGATGGGCCGCAACAAGATCATCGTAGGAGTTTACGGTCCAAGGGAGATGCACCCTAAACGGTTCAGCAAACCCAACATGGGGATACTGAGATGCAGGTACCACATGGCGCCTTTCAGCGTCGACCCGAGGCGTTCGCCGGCACCCTCGAGGAGGGACCAGGAGATCAGCATGGTCATGACGGACGCCATCGAGCCGGCGCTCTTCCTCGAACGGTACCCGCGGAGCGTCATAGACGTCTTCGCGGAGATCATAGAGGCGGACGGGGGCACACGATGCGCGTCCATAAACGCAGCCGCGGTAGCCCTAGCCGACGCGGGCATCCCCATGAAGGACCTGGTATCTTCGTGCGCCGCAGGCAAGTACGACGGCAACCTGATCCTTGACCTCGACGACCAAGAGGACAAGAAGGGAGAGTCAGACGTCCCCGTAGCGTACCTGCCCAAGAATGACCAGGTGACCCTGCTACAGATGGAGGGCATCATGACCCAAGAGGAGACAGAAAAGTGCATCGAGCTCGCCATCGAAGGATGCAAGCAGATCTACGAGATCCAGAAGGAGGCACTGAAGAAGAAGTACGGCATGGTCGAAGGCGCGGAGGAAAAAGAAGAAGCACCAGAGGAGGAGCCCGAAGAGGCACCTGATAAAGAGGCACTTGATGAAGAGGAACCCGTCGAGGAGGCTGAAGAGGAATGAGCAACAACATAGTATCCCGACTTAAGCGCAAGAAGATCATGGACGTCGTGGCCACAGGGAAAAGGATGGACGGCAGAGAGCTTCTGCAGTACAGGGACTGGGAGATAAAGACCAACTTCCTAGCAAAGTCCGAGGGATCGGCGGAAGTGAAGCTGGGAAAGACCCACGTGGTAGTTGGGGTTAAGATCGGCATAGGCCACCCCTTCGAGGACACCCCCGACGCGGGCGTCATGATGGTGAACGCCGAGTACACGCCCGTGGCTCACCCGACGTGGGAGCCTGGCCCACCACCGATAGACGCCATAGAGCTTGCCCGTGTGGTCGACAGGGGCCTGAGGGCCGCCGAGATAATCGACATGGGTAAGTTCGGCCTCGTCTCGGGCGAGAAGGTCCAGATGATCTTCGTCGACCTATACGTGCTGAACTACGACGGAAACCTCATCGACGCGTGCTCCGCCGGGGCGCTGGCCGCCCTCACCACGACAGAGGCACCGGAGTTCAAGGTATCGAAGGAGGGCGAGATCGAGAAGACGGATAAGACCGAGAAACTGAAGCTGAGGGCTCACCCCCTCGCCGTCACGGTGTGCAAGATAGGCGACTCCCTCATCGTCGACCCCACGTACGACGAGGAGGAGGTCAAGGACGGCAGGATAACCGTCACCGTAGACGAGAACGGTAACCTGAACGCCATACAGAAACGCGGCCCAGTCGGATTCACCGTGGACGAGATAAAGAAATGCATAAATATCGCGTCGGAGAAGGCGGCAGAGATAAGGGCTATAGCATTGGCGGGCGAGTAATGGCAAAGAAGAAGAGAAAGAACATCGGAATGCGGACGAGGGGCGGAGCCTCTCTCCGTAAACGCTACGGCAGGATAATGGAGACGGTTAGGGCATACCACAAGTGCCCCAGCTGCGCCAGCCCATCCGTGAGACGCGTCAGCGTGGGCCTCTGGAGCTGCAGGAAGTGCGGCTACAAGTTCGCCGGAGGAGCCTACACCCCATCGACAAGGCTGGGACAGGCCGCCCACAGGATTCGCGCCCAAGCCTAATTTTTACACCTTTTTTAAAATAAAAATGACCAAAGAGGGCCTCACCAAGAAAGCCTCGGCAGAGGTACGTATCAAGGTGCCCGAGGAAGTGGTTGAGGCCGTCTTGGACGCTCTGAGTCCAGAGGTCGAGTCGCCTTCCTCTGAGAGGTCCAGCACAGATGTCCGAAGAGGCGTGGACGGGATAGTCATATCTACGGAGGCAAGCGACACCACTGCAATGAGAGCGGCCGTCAACAGCTATCTCCGCTGGGTCCAAGGCATTCTGGACATGCTCTCAAAAATAGAATGAAGTCATCTTGGGAAATTCTTTATACTGTGCACCGTCGAGTTAATTGAACCATCACAGGTGAATCGTTTGAGGAACGAGTTAAAGAGGAGGCTCAAAGCTGATGAACAGCTCTACGGTACATGGATCACCCTGGAGGCGCCCATTGTCTCCGAGATGATGAGCACCCTGGGCTTCGACTACTTCGTCATAGACACCGAGCACGCGCCCCTCGACATGATGACGGCGCAGACGCTCATGCAGGCCATGCACTCAACTTCCAAGACTACGCCCATAGTCAGGGTGTGGTGGAATGACATCGTCGCCATCAAGAGGGCCCTGGACGTCGGTGCCTACGGAGTACTGGTTCCGTGGGTTAATAACAAGGAAGAGGCGGAGCTGGCTGTCAAGGCAACGAGGTACGCCCCAGACGGGCTCAGGGGCTGCGGGCCGAGGAGGGCAGCAATGTTCGACCCCGACTACCTCAAGACGGCAGACAAGGAGATAGCCGTCATCGTCCAGATCGAGACCAAGGAGGCGGTCGCCAACATAGAGGACATCTGCAGCGTGGAAGGCGTGGACGCGACCTACATAGGCCCAGCCGACCTCTCGGCCAGCCACGGACACCTAGGTAACATGAGTCACCCCGACGTTCAGAAGGCCATCGACAGGGTGTACGACGCCACGAAGGCAGCAGGCCTCGCAGCGGGAATACATCAGGGTTCCGGCAGCACCATCAAGAAGCGCATGGAGAAGGGGTACAACTTGGTCACCGTGGGGAACGACCTCATCTACATGAGGATGGGCGTACAGAACCAGTTCAAGGAACTGGGAATCAAAAAATAACCTTTTTCTACTCGTATTCTATCGTCGCAGGCGGCTTGGGCGTCACATCGTAGTAGACGTGGGTCACGTCGACGCACGAATCCAGTATCTTAGCCGCAGCCTCTCGGAGGGTGTTCCACGGGAGCCTCATCACCTCGGCCGTAAGATAGTCCCTCGTCTTCACGGCCCGCATGGACACGGCGTACCCGTCGCCCTCCTTCTCATCCACGAGGTAAAGGAGACGCGTGGCCTCAGGGTAGTTGTCCTGAAGATAGTGAAGCGTCTTCTCTAGCTGCTCATACCTCGGCTCCATGGGGCGGTCCGAGCTGTCCCTGAAGGCGAGGGTCACAACAGATCCGTACGCGCGTTTACCGTTAATCAGGCCGGTGGCCTTCTCGTTCAGGAACCCCGCCTTTATCATCGTGGGGTCGAGTTCAACGATCTCGGCGGCGTCTCTCTTAAGCACCTTAAGGTCTTTGGGGGACTGGCCGCTGAATATGGCCGCGAAGAACTGGGAGGGGTTATGCGGCTCGAAGGACTGCTCCACGATGAAAGTCGCCTTCTTTATCTCCTCCAGCTTCTCCGGCGTGATCTCGCCCACAACCCTTATGCTGAGACCCGGACCCGGGAAGGGCTGACGCGTAGCTAACTCGGGTGGAGTGCCCAGGGCTCGCGCGACCTCCCTCACCTGGTACTTGTACAGGTTCTTCAGCGGCTCGACGACGGTGAACCCGTACCTCTCCACCGGGTCGATGCCGATCTGCTCAAGGACGTTATGCTGCGTCTTGATGCCCGCGGACGTCTCGTCGATGTCAGCCTTAATGGTTCCCTGCACGAGGTACCTGCACTGCTCCTCGGCGGCTATCTCGCTGAGCGTCTCGTAGAAGTTCTGCCTAAACGCCTTCCTCTTATCCTCGGCGTCGGAGATCCCGGAGAGAGCCTCGATGAACTTCTGCCTCTCGTTGATAATCCTCAATGGGAGGTTCAGAGGCTCAGAGGACAGAAGCGACTTCACCTGCTCCGCCTCGCCCAGCCTCATGAAGTTATCGTCGATGAAGACGCAGACCAGGTTATCCCCTATGGCCCTATTAACCAGAACAGCGGAGGCCGTGCTGTCGACCCCGCCTGAGCAGGCGACAAGGGCTTTCTCGGCCCCGAGGGTCTCCCTTATTGCTTCAATCTGGCCTTCTATGAATGCGTCTGCATCGAACTCCGCCATTCCGCTCAAAGCATCATGGTCTGGTTCACGCATTAAAGTTTTCCAACAAGCTAAAAAAAAGTGTAAAAATACGCGTTGCCCTGTCGGGAATCTTAACTTTTATATGTAATATATTATGTTAAGTGGTTAACAACGCAGGTGATTCGAGTTGGTCAACACTGTAGCGGTGATAGGCGCAGGCGTCATAGGAGGCGCCATAACCAACTGCCTATTGGAGTCGGGAAACAGACAACAACGTCGTCGCTTCACACGAAACGGACGTGTTTTTCCTCTGCACTAGGCCAGGTGACACCGAGAACGTGCTCGTCGAGATAAAGGACGAGGTGAGCGGCAAGCTGGTGGTCTCCACGGCGGCCATCATACCGCTTGAGTTCTATGAGCCCGTGGCCCCTAGTGCAAGGTTCGTGCGGACTATGCCGAACGTCGCCGCCATGGTGGGAGAGTCTTTCACCGCCTACTGTATGGGCTCGAATACCACTCTACAGGACAAGGAGACTGTGGAGCTCCTCCTAGGCACCATGGGGTCGTGCATGGAGGTCGAGGCGAAGTACATGGATCCTGTTACCGGGCTCAGCGGGAGCGGCCCCGCCTACATTGCCATCGTCATAGACGCGCTAACGTACGCAGGGCTCCGCGTGGGGCTGCCCAGAGAGCTGTCTAAGGTGGCTGCGGCACAGTCCGTCCTCGGCACAGCCAAGCTTATCATGGAAGGCGTGTCAGTCCCTTCCGAGATAGAGGAGATGGTGACGACGCCGGGGGGCACCACCATCGAAGGCATCTACGAGATAGAGGACGGGAAGCTGAGGACGGCCCTCATGAACGCCGTTCAGGCCGCCACCAACAAGTGCCTCAAAATCCGCCACCTCTGGGAGAAGAACACGTAGCCTCACCTCTTTTCCACGCTGGAAGAAAATATATCGTGTCGAGACACACGTATCCCTGTGTCAAGTTATGTATGATATCATCATCAGGAACGGTAAGATCGTTGACGGCACAGGGAACCCCTGGTTCTTCGCAGACGTCGCCGTCAAGGACGGAAAGATCGATAAAATCTCGAAAAAGGTACGCGGCGAAGCTGAGACCGTCATAGACGCCACGGGGCTCGTCGTCTGCCCCGGCTTCATCGACGCCCACAGCCACGGCGACTTTAACACCCTCGTCTACAGGGACATGGAGAACATCGTCCACCAGGGAATAACCACGGTGGTCGCAGGCCAGTGCGGATCCAGCCCGGCTCCGCTCAGCGACGAGATCCGCGGCGAGACGCAGAAAGAGGTCGACGCCCGGCTCCCCGACGGAATAGAGCTGAAGCTCACGTGGGACACCTTCGACGAGTATCTCAGGGAGGAGGAGAAGGAGGGGCTCGGCGCCAACGTCGCCCACATCGTGGGCCACGGAGCAATCAGGGCCGCGGGCATGGGCCTTGAGGCGCGTGACCCGACGCCCAAGGAGCTCGAGAAGATGAAGGAACTGACGGCGGAGGCAATGGAGGCGGGGGCCTATGGGCTCAGCACAGGCCTCATATACCCTCCAGGCATCTACGCCAAGACCCCGGAGATCATAGCCTTGGCTAAGGTGGCGGCCGAGTACGGCGGAGTCTACGACTCCCACATCAGGGGCGAAGGAAAAACCCTGATGACGGCCCTCGATGAGGCGCTGGAGATAGGCGAGAAGGCGGGGATCCCCGTGCAGATCAGTCACCATAAGATAGCCAGCAAGTCCATCTGGGGCAAGAGCCGGGAGACCATGAAGATGTTCGAGGACGCCAGGGCCCGCGGCGTCGACGTCACGGTCGACCAGTACCCGTACAAGGCAGGCTCGACGGGACTCATGACTCTTCTTCCCCCCTGGGTGCACAACGGCGGAAACGAGGCCGCCCTCATACGTCTCAGGGATCCTGACCAGAGGGAGAGGATGAGACGGGAGATAGAGGAGGGGATCCCTGGTTGGGAGAACTTCGCCGGAGAGCTGGGCTGGGAGAACGTCTACGTCACCTCGGTGAAGACCGACGAGAACAGGGCTGTGGAGGGCATGAACATGGTCGAGGTCAAGGAGCACCGTGGGGCTCCCGACGAGTTCACGGCTCTATACGAGCTCCTGCTGGAGGAGGAGGGGACCGCGGGGATGATTATATTCTACGGTGACGAGGAAGACGTCAAGCACATCATGAGGCACCCACTACACATGGTGGGCACCGACGCGGGCTGCTGCAACGTCGAGGGACCGTTCCGGAGGGGAAAGCCGCACCCCCGCCACTACGGTACCTACCCCAAGATTCTCGGCAGATACGTAAGGGAAGAGAAGACGCTGAGGCTCGAGGAGGCCGTGAGGAAGATGACCGGCTTCCCCGCCCAGCGATTCGGCATACTGGACAGAGGGATCCTTAGACCAGGCATGTGGGCAGACATCACCGTGTTCAACCCTGAGACCGTCATCGACAAGTCCACCTACAAGGAGCCCCACCAGTTCCCCGTCGGCATCGACTACGTCTTAGTGAACGGCGTGGTCACCATAGAGAAAGGCATTTACACAGGGGCACACGCAGGGAAGACCCTTAGGAAAAGATAGCTATACCAAAAAAGGTAGGAAGACTCCCTACCTCTTCTTGATGTACTTGCCGAAGTGGACGGGGGTCGCGTGAACAACCGGTAGGTCCACCATGGTCTTGAGGCCAGGCTCGGCGTTGATCACCAGCGGGATCATGTTGGTGGTCATGGCGATGGTGCCGTGGTCTCCGTGCACGCATGGGCTGATCTTCTGGTGTATGGGGGGCACTCCCTCGATGTCGACACTGTCGAACTCCTCCGGCGCCCCAATATAGGCCCTGAAGTCCATGGTGATGACGGCTTTGCCCCCCATCACGCCGTAGGCCATCTGCTTGGTGCCCGCGTTCTTTCCCTTGGGGACCTTGATGGCGTCGCTGGCTGCGTCGTGGTCTAGGATCACTGGCTCGGGTGGATCTACCCTTATCTCGTCGAGCTCCCAGCCCAGCGAGTCGGAGATCATCTGTATGCTCTGCTCGAGGCCGACGTGCCCCGTGATCTTGCCGCCGTCGATGGCCTCCCTGAACTCCTCCTTGGTTATGCCGGCGCCGATCTTCCTCTGGAAGGGGATGCGGCGAGTCGCGGCGTTCATCTGCCTAGTCACGTAGATGGAGTTGACCTCCTCGCATGGGCCCGTGAGGAAAGTCGGGAGGGTGTCCATGAGGAAGCCAGGGTTGATGCCCGTTCCCAGCAGCGTAGCACCATACTTCTTGGCGACTTCGTCAAGCTTGTTGGCGTACTTAGTCCCCTCCTCCGTGGCGTAGGGGTAGCCCAATTCCTCACAAGTGCTGACGATGTCGACACCATGCTTCAGAATCTGCTCGAACTGGTCGTAGGTTTGCCTCAGGTATGACATGGTAGTGTGGCATACCACGTCGGGCTTGGTTTCCTTGAGCACGTTGTCGGCGTCGTTGGAGATTATTACCCCGATCTTCTTTCCACCGAGGATCTCCCCCAAGTCCTTTCCGACGATGTCGGGGTTGATGTCCACGGCTCCAACGATCTTGATGCCTTCCTTTGTCAGGAGGTGCGTCGCAAGTCTTCGACCGATTACCCCGATACCGTATGATACGATTTTAACGTTTTTCAACTTGGTTCAGGGTTAAACTAATTCAATCATCTTTATAGTTTACTCCCAAACCGATTCAAATCATCTGCATCATGGTCTACGTGGTTGTCTTTCTCGTAGTTGTAGGTGTACGTATCACCCAAGCATCTCTCTATATATGACATTCCACGTTGGTTCGCCAGTCCTATCCAAGGTGTGAGAAGGAGGAAAAACCGGACATGAACCAGGTAAAGATGCTGAAAAACAGGCGCGGCATGACCGGCCTTGAGACAGCCATAATCTTAGTTGCATTCGTGATAACTGCAGCCGCTTTCGCGTTCGTTGTTCTGAACATGGGTTTCCTGACTGCGGAGAAGGCCCAGTCGGTGATCAGTTCAGGTATGAGAGAGGCCGCGTCGGCGCTGCTGACGGACAGCGGGATGGTCGCACAGTTCGTGAACGTTACTGGCGACCAGAGCGACATCTGCCTCACTAAGCTGACCTTCTACCTGAAGCTATCCCAAGGCAACGAGCCCATCGATCTAGATGATAGTGTGTTGGTGGCAACCTATACCAACGAGAGGTGCCATGGCGAGATCTATAGCTCCAATGGTACCATCACGACGGTGTCCGGTGTGAATAGTGATGGAGATTCGCTGCTTGAGGCTGGTGAAAAGTTCAAGGTGGTCATCGATTTCACTGAACTTGCTATAGATGGGGTCGACCCGGCTGTCACGGCAGGTAACAGGCCCGACCTGTACGCTCACCCGTACGAGGAGTTCAGGATCGAGCTCAGGCCCTCAGCGGGTGCCGTGTTGACCATCGAGCGTCAAGTCCCGGCCGTCCACAGCGCAGTCATGGTGATAGAGTAGACTAGCTAAGGCTAGGTCTCCAACTTTTCTTTGATAGTAAGACTCTCATCGATACCCTGCAGCCTATAACTGATGCTTTTGAAGGGTTCCACGCCTCTACGTTTAAGGTACATTAACCCGAGGAAGACCAGTATCCCTGGTAGAAGGTAGAGGGTTATCCTCTTGAACGCTATGTTGAAGGCTGCGCTCTCCTCCATGAGCAGCCACGTCACCGGCACGATGCTGCCCTGGAAGTTCCACCAGTTGCTTGGCGTGATGTGCATTGTGTACCAGACGAGGTCGCATGCGATGGGTATCATCAACAGCACTAGATGGTAAAGCCACACCATTGTCCCCATGTCGTCGTCGTCGACGGCGAGGGGCAGGACGGCTGAGCCAACGTACCAAACGGCGAGGGTGATGAACTCGATTAGAGAGTTGTCTTTGCTCGGATTGAAATATATTTTAATTATCACCAATATGGCGACCGAAAAGGGGATTAATGAAAGCCAGGATGTCTTACCTCTCTGCTTTTCTTGATCTCTCTTAGGCAGTAATCCGTCGTAGAAGAAGGCTATCAACATAAGCAAGGCAACCATGGCGAAGCCCTTCATGGTCTTTATGAACAACGAGAAATATCCGACGACGGGCAGCCTGTTGATGACGCGTCCAATTACGAGCCGCTCCGACACGGGAACCCCATCGGGGAACATGTTGTTGTCGCCCTTGGTGGTGTAGACCCATTCATCGTCGTTCTCGTGTTTACCGATGGCCCTGTGCACGATGTACTCGTCCTCGAACCCGGGTCTGATGAACACGAGGATGTCTCCGTCAGGCGGGGGGGCTGCAACCACGTCGTCGAAGTCGTCGACGGCCTCGATGAATATGAAGTCTCCTACTCCCAGGGTTGGTATCATGCTCTGGGATATGACGACCATCATCGGGTTCTCGGTGCCGAGGGTGTTCCTGAGCAGGAACATCCCGCCGTAGAAGACGGCTATGAGAACGATGAAAGTCGCGCCGTAGCGGAGTATCTCCTTAGTCCCGTCATCCATTATCTAGTGATCACTGTCAGGCATCTGTCTCTATTCTGGGGTCTATCCAGGCGGTCAACCGCAGGCAGTACACCGGGTCCTGTGTTCCTCCCCTGAAGCACTTCTCCACCTCGCTGCATATGAGGCAGGGGCAGCCCCTCACCGAGTCGAGGGTGACGGGCTCATTCTTACTGACCAGCTTGTAGGTCCACCGGCCGTCATTGATGACCTTGTCACGAACTATCCTGCCCTTCTCCTCGAACTTCTTCGCCAGCCGTGAGCCTTCTCGGCTGCTCACGTCTAGGAGCTTCCATAGCTCGCTCTGTAGTAGCCCTTCTTCTCCCGCGTCGTATATTAGTCTAAGGGCCCTCTGCTCTACGCTGCTGTTCCTCGGCGGCATTGTCCACCACCGCTACTCGTAGTAGATGAGGTCGAAGTCCTCAAGTATCCCGTGGAGCTTCTCCACCGCCTCTCGGACCATGTCCTCGTGCTTCGCCCCGGTGCAGACCAGCTTCCCTGAGGCGAACAACAGCATGACAACCTTGGGTACGCCCATCCTGTAGATTAGTCCAGGGAACTGCTCTGGCTCGTACATCACGTTGTCCATGATGTCGGCGGCGGTCTCCAGGTCTATCTTGCCGTGGAGGTTGGCGCTGGCGACGATGTTCTGGATGACGATCGTGGGCTTACCCAGGATGATTATCCCGTTGTTCTTGAGCTCCCTCACAACCTTCTTCACGGCGCTGCGGGCCATCTTCTCGCTCTTGGCACCCGTGCACACCATCTTGCCTGAACCGAAGATGAGGGTGGCCGTCTTGGGCCTCTTGAGCCTGAAGACGAGGCCCGGGAACTGTTTGGGCCTGTACTCGACGTTCCTGAAAACCTTCATGATGGCCAGGAGGTCGATCTTCTGGTCCAGGCTGGCCGAGGCTACCACGTTCTCGATGCTTATGGCGAGGTCCTTCTGCTCCACGTCGACGTCGGACTCTAGCTCTTCTAACTTTCTCTCTACATCCATTCTCTTTCACACCTTACGAAGCTGTCAGCTATAGTTTGCCTACCTTCTCCAGCACGTCCTCGTTGAGAAGGTCCTGGTTAATTATCTCCACGACGGGAATAGTGCTAATGTTGGGCTCGTGCATAACCTTGTCGCTGTAACCAATCTCCCCTGAGTAGCTGTTATAGGTGATGAAGCTTCCCTCGAGGGCCTCCTTTGTCTTGACGAAGTAGAGGAAGACCTCGCTCAGGGTCCCACCGATGACGAAGTAAAGGTGGTCGCCAACGTTCTCCATGTGCTGTATCACGTTCGAAGCAGGGGAGGAGGCGACAAGCATGACTATGTCCCTGATTGATTTCAGCTGGACAAACTTCATAACATTCCCTATATTAGGCGTGGTGGGAGTATTTAAACTATATAAATGAAAATGCAGGGATAAAGCAATGTCTGTGTTCCATGGTGGATGTGCAGCTTATATAACAACCGATTGTATTTGATGCAGAGAATTGTTTGAGTAAAATATTGTCACCCGAGGAGTTCTACGGTTTCAAGACGGGCACGGACCGAAAGCTCGTGAGATGGGACAAGGTCGTGGAGTACTTCTGGCACCTTTACGGTGCCTCAGACAGGGTGAAGGTCCAGGAGGTGGGGAAGACAACCGAGGGTAACCCCATGATACTAGCCTGCATCTCTTCTCCCGAGAACTTGGAGAGGCTGGGCGAGATAAGGGAGATGAGCTGGAGGATAAGCCACCCCCGGGGCCTCTCCGAGGGGGAAGCTGATAGGATCGTCGCCGAAGGTAGGGCGGTGGTGGCGATGACCATGAGCATCCACGCCTCAGAGGTGGGCGGGACACAGGTCTCCTCGGACCTGGCGTACAGGCTGCTCACCTGCGATATCGAGCTGACCATGCGCATAAGGGAGAACGTCGTGCTGCTGCTGTTCCCGTGCGCCAACCCGGACGGCCAGATCATGACGGTGGACTGGTACTACGAGTGGCTGGGCACCGAGTACGAGGGATGCGGCTTGCCTAGGCTTTACCACAAGTACGTGGGCCACGACAACAACAGGGATGCGTTGACCCTCACCCAGGTGGAGACGCAGATGATGAACAGGGTGCTGCTGAAGGAGTGGTTCCCTCAGGCCTATGTGGACCACCACCAGATAGGTTGACCCGATAGTGTACTATCTGTGGTTTTCATTCATCGCCGCTTAAAGGTTACGAGAAAAGTTTATGGGGTGTCTATGATTATGCCGAGGTCCTCGGCGCTGCCGAGGAGGGTTGACGGCAGGACGCCGTCCCACTGTCTGAGCCAGAGGTACCGCGCGTACTCATCAGTCATCTGCTCCGTTATGACCTTGATCGCTTCTGCCGTGGCGTTCGCCTCAAGCATGATCCGCTTGGCCTCTGCCTTAGCCGATATGACCTTCCTCTCAGCCTCGGCACCGGCACTGATTATCATCCTCTGAGCCTCGGCGTCGGCGTTGATTATGGTCGCGTTCCTATCCGCCTCGGCCTGTATGATCTTCTGCTGGGCCTCGTACTGAATCCTCACCAGGATGTTCTTAGCCTGCAACGCTTCTTGCTCCGCCGTGACCTTTGCCTCTATGGCA
>Ga0307378_10000064_pt1 | contig 186994 bp, 133 predicted proteins | sample UN1MG_FD_202238 | JGI IMG/M metagenome (GOLD analysis project Ga0307378, IMG submission 202238) | Soil microbial communities from Risofladan, Vaasa, Finland - UN-1 | ecosystem: Environmental > Terrestrial > Soil > Coastal area > Acid sulfate soil | place: Finland: Risofladan, Vaasa... | reverse complement strand
CAGCCAAAGGGCAAAAGTTCGCCTGTGCGTTAATGTCGGCTTCAGCCGTTGATATAAAAGGACTTACGAACATTGCAGCATGAAAAACACGCATAAAAAACAAGGAGTTGAAAGATTGTATTACAAAGAAACTCATACCAATTGTAATTAAAAGATGCGCTTTATATAAAGAGCAACGAGCCATCCACAAGCTGCGCTTGAGGCTGCCACCCTTTTGTGCTAAACACAAGGAGCGCAGTAATTAAATGCAATTTGTATCAGTCAACTTGGTGTTCTCGTCAAATTTTGCTCGTAAAGCAAGCTTTGTCGCAAATTTTTCCTTCGTCCACTGCCGCATTGTAAAATGCTGCGTAAGTGAAGTTGACTGAGAAGAGGAGAGAAGTTTATGGGCGAGTCCGCCTTCGCTATTCTACTTCGCCGGAGGCTACGTAGAAACCAGCTTCCGTCTTCGCTCCGGCCTTTTCCATTTATATGTCTGTATCAAAGAATTTATGGCATCGAGCAAAGATTTCACAGAAATAAATCATAAAAAGTTGTTGTTTAGGGTGAGGGAGAGTATAATACAGTAGCGGGTAGTTTCTGAGTTGAAACGATATTTACAAGATTTCAGGAGGGATACGCAAGTGGATGATAACAAAAAATCTGAACGGCTCAAGGAACAAGATGCGGTTTTCACTACCATAGTCGGCGGGCGACCTCCCGGATCCGGGACAAAGGTTGGCGCCATACCGCGCGGAATCGAAGTTCTCATTAAGAAAGCTTCGGTGGATCCGGAATTCCGGCGTCTTCTACTTGAAAAACGAGGAGAGGCTGCGAAAAAGATAGAACTTGAATTAACAGAAGCCGAGCGGAACACATTGTCGAGCATACCTGCTGAGCAATTGGAGAAGATAATCGACAACACGAAGGTCAAGCCGGAACACAGGGCCATATTCTTAGGAAATGTTGGAAAACTCATGCTCGCTGCAGTTGTCACCGTGGCTTTAGTATCTGTGATGGTTCCCAGCCTGGGGCACACATCCAGGATCGCGCAGGAACGCATTCTTCAAATGCAAATGGAGCAACCGGGTGACGTCAACGATGTCAACGAGCCAAATGAAGTCGATGTCGATTCAGAGGAAACTGAGAAGTCGCAGGCAAGCCAAACAGAGCCGGACGAATAGTAACAAGAATTTTGGAGGGAGACACAAATGGAGCATGAGAATAAATCTAAACAGCATATAGCCGCCATACCGGTTGGAGTCGAAGTGCTTGTCAAGAAGGCATCCGTTGATCCTGAGTTTCGACAAATTCTGCTGGAAAAACGAGGAGAGGCCGCAGGTGAGATAGGCCTGGAATTGACGGAAGCGGAGCGGAAAATGTTGTCGAGCATAGCGGTTGAGCAGTTGGAGAAGATAATTGACAACACGAAAGTAAAACCCGAACACCGAAATATATTCCGCGGAAAAGCAATAAAGCTCATGTTAGGAGCGGCTGCAGGCTTGGTCGTAGTTTCTATGATGAGTGTAAAATTTACGGCGGGAATTTCGCCGGACCGGGTTCGTAAAATGCAAATAGAAGATTCCAGTGATGCAAATGATGTCAATGAGCCAAACGAACCTGATATTGATTCGGAAGGTCTTGAACAAGCGTCGACAAGGTCAGATGAGCAACAATCAGGCGAGGATTATGATGAGCCCAACAGAACTGACGGGGAGAAGTGAGGCTATATGGCCGATATCACGTTAGTTAATCTGAATATGTTGTACATTCGCTACGGTGAGCAGACAGATAGGGAATTGCATGTTCCGCTGGGCCCATTGTACCTCACGAGGGCACTGGAGGATGCGGGATTCGCAGTTGATTTCAGGGACTATCAACTGTGTGAGGCGGGGGATCCATTTGATATGGAGATGTTCCTGGAGTTTTTGGAAGAGCCTGCGCCGGTAGTAGGACTGTCATGTATGGCCAATCTTCTGCCGTTTACTATGCTGGCTCTGAAGGCCCTGCGTAATAAGTATCCGGACCGGGTTTTAGTATTGGGCGGAGTGGGGTCAAAGTCTGGTGAGGATAAGATACTTAAACGGTTTGACTGGATAGACATTATATGCCGGGGCGAGGCAGAGAAGACGGGGCCGGAATTGTTGCGAGCTCTCAAAAAGAAATGCGGCCTTTCAAAGGTAAAGGGAATATCGTTCAGACGTAATGGTTCTGTCCTTCATAATCAAGACCGTGAAAGGATACGGGACCTTGACAGCATACCATTTCCTGCTTTTGAGAAGATTGAGCTTGGTAAATATGCGGGTTTCGGGATGATGACAAGTCGAGGCTGTCCCTATGAGTGTACATTCTGCTCTGTTGCTCCGGTATGGAATCTCAAGAGTTATTCTCGGAGCCCTCGGAACATTGTCGAGGAAATGAAGGTGCTTAAACAACGAGCAGGCGTTGATCTTTTTCTTTTTCAGGACGAGTTCTTTGTGTCGGGCAAGAAGCAGGTCATGGATTTTTGCAGAGAGCTGCAAAAAGAGAATCTTGAAGTTGAATTCAAGGCGTTCGGGCGGGTCAATTTAGTGGATCGGGAAATGATGCGTGCGCTTGCAGATTCCGGCTGCATCGAATTGCGTTTTGGAGTTGAGTCCGGGTCCGACAGGATTCTATCACAAATCAAAAAGGGATTCACTTCAACACAGGTGCTGGATATTGTTCCCGCCGCTATTGAGATATTCCCGCGAGTAGATGCCTTTTACGTTTGGGGTTTTCCATTTGAGACGATGAATGATTTTAATCAGTCACTTTTCCAGATGATTTCACTTCGTATGATGGGGGCCAGGATTCTGCCGAGTTTGCTCTGTCTACTTCCACAGACAGAGATATACCGCGAATGGTCCGGTCGGGTTCCGTTGAAATTTTGCCCGTACTTATTCCCAGAGTTCGTATTCACCGGCCACGAGGTGTGTCACGGCGGGTCAGTTGAGATACCGGAGTCCCACAAGGACTACTTCGAATTGATTCAACAAAATCCAGATATCTTTCCGGGCTTTTTTCACATGGATTTAGAGAGTAATGTTCTGTCTAAGCTCACACTACTTCGTCAATTTGGTTTTTATCCTAATCCGACCGCAGAGTCTGAAGCGCCGGCAAGAGATAAACAGAATAATACCGAGAGCTGTGGTGCGCACAGTCCACGAATAGTTCCTCAAAATTTAGCAACCCGAACCAACTAAAAGATTAGCTAAGCCCGTGCGGCCGATGGTAGTCCCCTTCGGCTCCGCTCAGGGCAGGCTTATGGGCGAGCCCGCCTTCGCTATTCTACTTCGCTGTAGGCTATGTAGAAACCAGCTTCCGTCTTTGCTATCCTTCTTCGCCAAGGCTACGAAGGAACCAGCTACGCCGGACAAGTCGGCGGATTTCAATCCGGTCATCGCTCCGCCTTCGCCACGGGCGGGCCCATAGCTTCAGCAGGACAAGCCACGAATGGGAAAAACTGCGGGGCAGGCAGGACAGGTAATAGAAAGTTAAAAGTGAAAAGGTAAAAGGTAAAAAATAGTATAAAATGGTGGGGCAAGCCCCACCCTACATTTAGGCCATCGATCCTTCGGCTGCGCTCAGGACAGGCAGGATCCTTCGGCAGGCTCCCACCTTCGCAGAAGCTTCGGAGGGCAGGCAGGACAAGTCCCTTGACCCATTCGGCTCCACTCATGGCAAGCTACGCTCGGGATAAAATTTATAAAGGCCGAGTGTTAATTGCACTCGGCCTTTTCCTTTGCGCAGGCGTTTTGGAGGCGGCGAGCTTTGAAGTGGTATCCTGCGACGCCTTCCATCCAAATGCTCTTCTCTTTTTGGAATACAATTAGTATAATATTCATCGAGACATTGTAATGTATTTGAGATAAAAGAGCTTTTTTATGACAACAAGAACCTTAGTCGAAAAAAAACGGAAGATACTGACCTGGTTGTTGGGCATTGTTTTGTTTTTGCTGGTACTGTTCTCGGAAAGCTACTGGGAGCAGAAGATAGTCGTAAGCGATATTCTATTTTTGTTTGGGATTATGCTGGTAGGTGTTGCGACTATCGGGCGTTTGTGGTGCTTACTGTATATCTCGGGCTATAAAACTAATACCCTAATCCAATGTGGTCCATATTCAGCTTGTCGCAATCCGTTATACTTCTTCAGTAGTCTTGGTGGTGTAGGCGTCGGTTTGGCAAGTGAGACCCTTATCCTGCCAGGGGTTATTCTTATCGGTTTCGCATTATACTATCCGTTAGTTATAAGAGCAGAAGAAAGGAAGCTGCGCAATTTGCACGGAAAGGACTTCGAGGATTACATGAATGTGACGCCAAGGTTCTTTCCATCATTTCGTTCTTTTAAGGAGCCGGAGGAATACATTGTCAGGCCAAGGGCATTCCGGAAAGGATTATTCGATGCACTCTGGTTTGTTTGGCTTGTTGGAATCTTAGAGCTTATAGAAGCTTTCCACGAATACGAGGTCCTGCCTTTTCTTCTGAGACTATATTGACCAAGAAATTTGGCTGATATTTGCAACTACATGTTTTTATTTAGAAATCAGAAGATGGAAGGCAGTATAAAATGGTGGGGGCCGGCTACGGTAGAACTTCGCCGAGCCGAGCAAGCCCCACCCTATGTTTGCTATATGGTTTTTATATGAAGGACTTTCAACGGCATGAATAACACGAGTAACCATAGGGTTTACAGCGTGAAACTGGGTTGGACCCGGTGCTTTCTATTGAAGTGCACTGGTGGCTACTTGCTAATTGACACTGATTATGAAAGGTACTACGCGCTCTTTGAGAAGAAGCTTGCCAGGTTGGGGATAGCGACATCAGATATCAGGTATCTGCTGCTGACCCATCATCATGATGACCACGCCGGTTTTGCGGCAGAGCTGGTTCGGCGTACAGGATGTCGAATCATAGTTCACCGCAATGCGGTATCGGCGTTGGAACAGGGTAAGTCGGAAGATGCTGGTGGTAAACCAGTCAATCGGCGCATCCAGATAGTTATGACTTTTTACATGCTGGTTCATAAAGAGTTCAAGTTTCCGCCGGTGAGATTAGCCGAGAAGGACATTCTGATTGAGGGCGATAATGACAGTCTTTTAAAAGGAATTGGCATTGACGGTGTTATACTGCATACGCCCGGTCATACAAGGGATTCGGTTTCAGTTTTGCTTTCTGACGGAAGCGCCTTTGTTGGTGACGCCGCGATGAATTTCCTGCGGTGGACCGGGGTTGGGCACAGGCCCATTTACATCGAGGACATCAATACCGTGTATGAAAGCTGGCGGAAACTTCGAGAACGCGGAGCAAAAGTCATCTATCCGGCTCATGGCAGGCCCTTTTCTGCAACAAAATTAGAGAAATAGGTGGGGCAAGCCCCACCCTACATTCTTAGGTTATCAGGTGAACAGGAAATCAGGTTGCTTGTCGTGCTGTGCCCGCCACAGCAGGCAGGATATCAGGAATTAGAATACCAAGATTACAGTGAATTAGTATTTAGAGATTAGTGAGGCGGGAAGTTTAAGCAGGGGAATTGGCCGAAGAGGTCTCTTGCTTTTTTGTCCGCCTTCGCCACCCTTCTTCTCCAAGGCTACGAATGAACCGGCTTCCGTTTTCGCTGAAGCTACGACGGACAAGTCGGCGGATCTTCGCGGGGCTTTAATTCTTTATAAAATTAGTCAGGGCAAATACTCCATGATATTTTCGAGCTGCTCGATCGTATGCTTTCGCGGCGTCAATTTCGTTAGTGAAAGAGCCGAGGTATATTTTTTTGTTATTGAGCTGAATTCGGGCCTTCCACTTTCTTTGAGTTTTGTCCCATTCAAGGCCTTTGTATTTCGAGCGGGTTTTTGCTTTTCTCTTTGGGCGGTTGCAGAGGTTTTGTGATACGGTTGCCGGGCGAAGGTTTGCCTTTCGATTGTCGAGGCTATTGCGGTTTATGTGGTCGCAGACCATTTTTTGGGGGATATGAATAATTTCGCGGTGCATCCATATTTTCTTTCTGGTGTTTTTGGCATTGAGGCGCTGCCAGCGGGCGGCGTATGAGCCGGTAGGGCTTTTTGCGAGGAACCATTTGTGCTTTGCGAGGCGGGGGTAGTCTTCGGGGTCAACAATTGCGAATTTGCCGCGAGTCAAGGGGATTCTTCTGAAGGGGTAGCCGTAGCGGAGCCGGCGATAAAAGAGGAGCGGGCGGATACATATCCTTTCGAGCCAAAGCGGAATTGGAATAACGAGATTAATAATTCACCCTCGGTGATTGGAGGATTAGTTAATTGGTTATTTGGTTAGTATCTGTTGCGGAAAGCAAAAACCAACAATGTCACCCCTGCGAAAGCAGGGGTCCAGGGCGAAAAACTGGATTCCCGCTTCCGCGGGAATGACAAATACTGTTTTCGCAATAGGAACTAATTGGTATCTGTTGCGGAAAACGAAAATCGACAATGTCACCCCTGCGAAAGCAGGGATCCAGGGCGAAAAGCTGGATTCCCGCTTCTGGGCCTGTTGCCAAAGTTCAAAATGAACGTTTTGAGATTGCCGCGCGATTCTTCGAATCGCTCGCAATGACCTGAAAACGCACTTTGCGTCATTGCGAGGAGTGTAGCGACGAAGCAATCTCGACTTTTTCAACAAGCCCTTTCGCGGGAATGACAAATACTGTTTCCACAACAGGAACTGATTGGTTAATTGGTTATTGTTTTGGCCGACTTTTGGCCCTTGGCCTAAAGCCGTGCCTCTATAATTGGAGCAACCTGCGGATTTGATTGAAAATTGGGTGATTTTAAGGTGGTTGGATTTTTATAAGTGCTTAATTAGAAAGAGAATAAAATTTTTCAAAAAATATCATTTTTGTTTTTAGGTATCAGCGGAAATGATTGAAATTATTGCTTATAAATTGATGAAGTAGAAAGACAGACTTCATCGACGGCCTGCATAATAATCAGAAAAGAAGGGAGAATTTGCCAAGTGTCAGTGACAAGTGAGATTCGAAATTTGGGGTTTTTATTGATATTTTTCATTATTTTTGTATAATGTAGGAGATTTGGTGGCACTATTTAATAGTTGCAGAACTTATGAAATGCTCTATTAGTTGCAGTATTCAGGTGCCGTTTCTAATTTCATATCTATTATCATGGAACGAGGGTAAGAAAATGAGAAGGGTAATATTAGCATCAGTATCAGTTCTTGTATTGTGTGGTATGGTATCCGGTTACGAGCAAGAGATATCCTGGATTCATGGAGAAAATCCACCGTTTCCGAGCAGATATCCCGGCGAACCCACTATTTCCGATATAATTCATTTCACCGTACCTACGGACGTTTTTGTCAATCAATGGTCTGCTGAGCAGACCCTGGGCGGAATCCCGACGCTTTCCATCGACCCGGTGGAAAGAACCGTCGAACTATGGATTCAAGAGCCAGCTCCTAACATTCCCATCCCGCTTCTTTCTGATCCTGTTTGCGGCCTTGAAGGTCATTTTGGGCCGCTCGAAGAGGGTAGGTGGCTTTTCAATGTCCATTTCCAGGGCACTATTTGGTTTGACGGTTTTGATGTTGTTCCTACTGCTCCATTTCCGAGCATATCCGGCTATGTACGGACCGAGAATGGCACCGGGATTAGTGACGTGATATTGACTTTCAGTAACGGCGGCAGCAGCGCTACTACCAATAGCAGCGGCTATTACACTAAGAGGGTACGGGAAGGCTGGTCAGGGACGGCCATGCCGAGCAATAGTGATTATACTTTCGACCCGATATATAAGTCATACTTTAATGTAACCTCAAGTATATCAGACCAGGATTACGTGGGTTTTGGAGCGCCATCGCCAAGAAAAGGACGAATTAAGTTGATAGGAACTGCTGTAAAGGCTGATGAGCAAGACGGTGAGCTGGTTGGCCACGGGCATTACTACGTCCCGGTTACTATCGATGAGGTTCTCGAGGATGCAGATAATTTGTTATACGACGTAGTGAATGTAACCGTATGTTATGCCGAGCCGTTAGATATTCAGCCAGATTCATATGGAAAGGTTTATGTTTACGGTTATTACTGGAAAGATGACGGTCCGGTGCATTATCGCGGGCGAGTAGATTCATCTCACAATCCATATTATATTATTCGTCTTGGCGATGTCTCAGGCAACGGAGAAGTCTCGTACGACGATGCTTCCTTAGCTACCTGGTATGCAGAAGGTCTTTTGTATTTGGAGCCGGAACAGATATGGGCCGCTGACGTAGATGGGAATGGTGTAGTCAATACGAACGATGAAGATTTGATTTTGAAGTATGCTGCTGAGCTGATTGATAGATTTCCGGGAGATGGTGGGGCTCTTGATTATTTTACCGAGTATTTTTCCTCCGGTACAGATACCTTCGACCTGTCGAACACATCAATAATGTTCAGTCCTACTAAAGACGTTAGTTTCTATAGCGCTCATCTAAAAGAGATTACACAGTTACCGACCGACCCTGCCGGGGGTACGGAACTGGCGATGGACGATGACAATTATCAGCTTGTAAATTTAAGTAACACGGCGACAGTGTCTATTTTCGGCAGTATCTTTTCGGGCTTCTATGTCGGCAGCAACGGCTACATAACTTTTACCGAAGGAGATGCCGACTATTCCGAATCCTTGTTCGAACATTTTGATACGATGCGCATATCCTGCTTATTCCATGACCTCAATCCGTCGGAAGATGGGCTGGTCAGCTGGAAACAATTGGCTGACCGTGTGGTTGTGACGTGGGAGAACGTTCGTAAATACGGTGACAGTAACTCTAATACATTCCAGGTTGAGATGTATTTTGACGGGAGAATACGACTTTCCTGGCTTGAGATTGCAGTTGAGAACGCTATTGCAGGCTTATCAGAGGGTCTTGGTATGCCGGAAGATTTTGAGGAGACAGACCTCTCAGATGCGTATCCACCGATGCCGATATTGCCTGAGTTCTTTACCGAGGAGTTTTCTTCCGGTGCAGATACCTTTGACCTGACAAATAAATCAATAATGTTCAGGCCTACTAAAGATGGTAATTTCTATAGTGCTTATCTACAAAAGATTACGCAGTTACCGACCGACCCTATCGGAGGTATGGAGCTGGCGCTGGGTGATGACAATTACGAGTTTGTACAGCTAAGTAATCAAGCTACAGTGTCTATTTACGGCAACAGCTTTTCGGGCTTCTATGTCGGCAGCAACGGTTATATAACCTTTACCGAAGGAGACAACGACCACTCTGAAAGTCTGTCCGACCATTTTGATACGAGGCGTATATCCGGCTTGTTCGATGACCTCAATCCGTCTGTAGGCGGACTGGTCAACTGTGAACAATTGGCGGACCGTGTGGTTGTGACGTGGATGAAGGTGCCCGAATATGGTGAGAGTAACTCAAATACATTCCAAATTGAGATGTATTTTGATGGGAGAATACGGCTTTCCTGGCTCGGGATTGCAAGTGAGAACGGTATTGTAGGCCTGTCAGACGGTCTTGGTGTGCCGGAAGATTTTGAGGAGACGGATTTTTCAGAGATGTAATTGCGCCCACTGGAACCGATGGCAGTGCAGTCGTGAAATCAAAGACCAAAATGCAAAGATCAAAATCGGAAGAGTTTATAAAGGCTGAGTGGTGAGCAAACTCAGCCTTTACCATTTACGTTCAGAGAAGAACGGTGGGGCAAGCCCCACCCTACATTCTTCTTTCAGGCAAGCCCCACGCTACATTTATCTTTTCGTCGAATCATATCCGTTTACAACTTGATTATCTTCCACTCTTAAACTACAATCGGTCTATGGTTTATCTTTGGTCAACCATACTGGTTCTGCTGAACTCAGCCTGGTTAGGGTTGGTTGTTTTCGGCCTGCCGGGCAACTGGCTGATTGTCATATCCACCTGTCTGTTCGCCTGGTGGCAGTGGGACAGTAGTGTCTTTTCCATCTATACATTGATTGCGATAGTAGTCTTAGCAGTTCTTGGCGAACTTGTAGAGTTCACTGCGGGGATGATAGGGGCCAAGAAATCGGGGGCAAGCTGGCCCGGCTCAATCGCGGCACTTTTCGGGGCGGTAACAGGTGCCGTCCTCGGCACGTTTCTGTTTCCTATACCGTTTTTGGGGACGCTACTTGGCGCCTGCACCGGGGCGGGATTGTGTGTGTGGGGCATGGAGTTCTCCCGCGGAACAAAGGCTGAGCACTCCTTACGCTACGCCGTAGGAGCGGGGCTGGGCGAATTCTTCGGCATTACGAGTAAATTCGCCCTGGGCATTGTCATCTGGTTAATCGTGACGGTTGCCGCCTTTTGGCCGTGACGGCTTTTACAAGAGTCCGAAAAAAACATGCCCGACAACACAGCAAAAGCAGTCGTTACATCTTACCTTGTAAAATATTTTGAATTTTTTGGTATATAGCTGCTTTCTTATTATATTTTATTTATTAGAAAGAGATTCGGAGGGGGTCACTATGAAGAAGATAAAGTGGGGGAAAGACAATGGAACTCGGAAACCTAACGGAGGTTGGTTATGGCGTGCCCGTCATCACGGGCGCTTATAACCAAACGAATAACCAGCCAAACGCTGCGTCGGATGACGATGCAGCAGCATCAGTAATCCAGTATTTGCTTCATGGCAATATTTCTGAAGGTCAAAAGAACGAAAGGTATGCTAATGAAGCGATTTCGGTGACGCAGAGATTTGCCGAAGCTGTTTCAAGGATTTACGAACGGATTCAAAAGATGAGAGAACTGGTCGAAAAAGCCGTTCACACCTTCGCAAAGAACAAGTTAGACAAACTGCAGGAAGAATTCAAGCGGTCGGCCGATGAAATCAACAACATAGTTGAGAACACCGAATATAACGGCAATAAGCTGTTCAGTGCTGATGGCAAGACGATATCAATCATTATCGGAAAAGGCTCAAGCATCGATATCGTCAGCAAAGACCTGAGTATTGATATCGATGGTCTGGATTTGACAACGGACACCGAAGGTGCGCTGGCTGCTATCCAGAGTAGCGCAAGCGAATCAAGCTACTACAGCGGATACCTCGAAGAGCTGGTGTCGCATCTGGAAAATATGGTGGGGCTTATTGAGTTTAAGATTCACAACGATATGGGTATCGAGGCCGATGAAGATGAATTAGATATGTCCCTTGCAAAGGAGGTTGCAGGTTATGCCTCAAGCCAAACTCTGGAGGATGTGTCTGTAGTGTTTGACGCACAAGCCAACGTTGAGCCAAACAGGGCTGTGCAACTGCTGAGAGACTGGGTAAAGGGATTTTTAGAAGAAGGTACGGAGTAAGCGAGGGGCAAAGGCTGTGTGTCGCACGCTATAAAAAAAGCATTTTTCATTTTCCGCGGTATCAAACCTTGCGTGGACATTTTGGCGAGAATGTGCGGTATTTATTATGAACAGCAGGCGATTGGGGGCGTTGAATTAGACGATTTTACGCTGGAGGTTGCCATCGAAAGTGCAGTTTGTTTCGCAAGCCAGGTATCGCAGGATTCACCAATCGCTCTTGATATGCAGGCGAATGTAGAACCTTCCATAGCTTTACAAATGCTTAAAGGCCGTAGTTGAACTGCGTTTTACAGTCCGTAAGGCTCGAGCAAACGCTTATGTGCCTTGAAGTGATACTGACACTGCTCCAGTGGTGTTCCGAGGATTTCGATTTTGTCCAGGTTGCCCTGACCCATTCCTGCCTGAGCCATGCTCGTCAAATACATTATCTGGGTTGGGTCAAAACCCATTAGCTTTGTTGCGAGAATGTCCATCGCAAGGGGGTCTAAGCTTGCCAGGGCGAGTCTTGCATCCACGGGTGTACCGCTGGCAGGGCCGTTGCCTTCCATTGCTACGAAGCCGTCAATGACACCCAGGTCTGGATAAATTTCCTGGGCCAGATGGAACATATTATAATGCAGGAGAGCCTCGCGGGAAAAATTGTATGCAGCGTGGGTCAGTCGCTTATCATTTGTCTTGTAGTCGTTGAGCGGTGCCCCGAGGAGAATGTTTTTGAGTGACAAGGTTGTTACAACGCGGTCGTGGGTTTTCATTTTGGCCGCGGAGATGATGTACAAATCAGGGTCCAAGAAGGTCGAGATAATCCGAATCGGGGTAGGGCGGTGACCTTTGCCGAATACGTAACGATACTGCCAGGGCTGGTGGTTAAGGTCAATTAGTTTGACGTTGTATTCCTTCTCCAGCGCAAGATAGCCGTAATTCTTGAATCCGTCAAATGTGCCTTCTCTGGAGATTGTGGATTCGCCGACAATAATCTGATGTTTGAAGTGCGGTTTTAGAAAATCGAGGATTCCTCTAACGGCGTCGACGTGAGTAGCGGCGAGCTGGCGAGATGTGATTACGAAGTTCGGTTTGATAAGAATCTTCTTTTTGTCGCCGATTGAAGTGAGGACCTCATCTTCGATTTTCTTCAGCGCTTGATATACAATATCCCGCCTGTCATTGCCTTTTATCAGAGCGACCTTTGCGGGTGCTGGTTTAGTTCTGAACAATCCATTCTTTTTGACCCAGGGGCTTCCCGGGGCTGCATTACTGAGGGTGGGGCCAAAGGATTTTCCACCGAAGGCAAGGCCCAAGGCTCCTAATCCAAAACCTTTGAGGACATCGCGTCGATTCAAACGACTTTCATTGTTCGACATACGTAAATCCTTTCGGAATTTTCAGTATTTCGTCCAACCGCATTATAACAACCAAGCGGAGTAATGTCGAGACTGTAAAGGACACCTAAACAAGTCTTAGGGTGTATACGAATGTTTTTCCTGCCGTGGTCAGTAACGTAAAGTAGTTCGCCATTGCCGGTACCTATAACTTTGTATCCGGTTATCTCAAGCTGCGAATGCGAACCTCAATATCTTCCGAATCCTTCAACAGGTCAACGAGCTTTTGTGGGTCCGTTTGTCCGTAGTGATATGGGTAGAGAATCTTCGGCTTAAATGCCTTCGCCGCATCGGCGACCATCTGGGGCGTCATTGTATAGGGCAGATTCATCGGCAAGAATGCAATATCGATATTTTTCAGTTTTTTCATCTCCGGAGTGTTCTCTGTGTCACCGGCCACATACACTCTCTTATCAGCAAAGGTTATCACATAGCCGTCACCCTGACCCTTGGGATGATAGGGTGTTCCGCCTGACCGCATTTGTACAATATTGTACGCAGGTACGGCCTCGATTCTCAGGCCCTGAACAGTTTGCACATCACCATTCTTCATTACAAAACCGCCGGAGACTTTTGAGGCGCAGGCTTTGGTTAATACAATTTGTGTTCCGTCTTTTCGTAGAATATTAATGGCCTTGGTGTCAAGGTGGTCGCCGTGTTCATGGGTGATTAAGATAAGGTCAGCCCCGGGCATCCTGGCATAGTCGGCCTCTCTGCTAACGGGGTCCACGTGAATGGTCTTGCCGTCGAAAGCAAACATTAAAGTACCATGGCTGATGAAAGTAATCTTCAGGGCGCCAGCGCTTGTCTGGATAATATCCTGTTCAAATCCAAGCTCTGAGACGGTCTGTTCCTGCTCGGCGGCTTTAACTCGCATCCGGATTGAATAGAGTGAGGTTCGGGCAGTGATAAATAGCGTTCGTTTGTCCTGCCCGCCGAAGGTGACGTTGGCCGGGCCCTCGGGGACGTCGATGGATTCGATTTTTTGGCCGTTTTTGTTGTAAACGGCAACTACTCTGGTCGTCAGGTAAATGTTACACTCGTTGTCTATCGTCATACCATCGGAACCTTCCGGGGCGAAAAGCTTTTTGTTCGACAGTGTCCCATCATTATTGATTTTGTACGCAAAGGTCTTATTCCCGCCGTGGTCGGCAACGTAAAGCAGTTTACCATCGGGAGTGCCTATTACTCCGTTGGGCCTGACCATGTCGTCGATTACCCGGATGAACTTTTTGCGGTCCGGCGAGAGGTAATAGACATGTTCGCCGTCCTGCTCCAGGTTATCTCTGCGGCCATAGCTGGGGTCGGTAAAATAAATACCTCCTTTAGGGTCTATCCAGAGGTCGTTGAGACTGTTGAAACGCTTGTTTTGGTACCTGTCGGCCAGCACTGTCACCTTACCCTGCGGGTTGATGGATACCAACCGTCGGCCACCTCCTTCGCAGGCCAAGAGATTTCCCTTATCGTCAAAGTAAAGACCGTTGGACCCGCCTGAGTTTTCGCGGAATGTTGACAGGGTGCCATTCAGCGACCACTTGTGGATTCGGTTGTTTGGGATATCCGAAAAGAAGATATTGCCCTTAGCATCCGCTGCGGGGCCTTCGGTGAACCTAAAGCCACCGGCGAGTTTTTCCACTTTTGCGCCTGGTGCGACAACACTTGTTTTTTCAGTGCTATAGCTCGTTGCTGCCACGACGAACAACAATACTGCTAAACCATACCATTTCCTGTTCATTTGAATCTCCTTTCAGTTTTGATATTGGTTCTTTAATTAAAAACTTAATCTATTTTTTAATAGATTTCTCCACTTCGCCCCCGTGCTTTCTTGCGAAAGCAAGAACGGGGGCTTCGGTCGAAATGACATGCGGTATTTTCTTAAGATCACATTAAAATTACAACTGTTCGCTAATGTTCCCCCTCATTGGTTTTTATTTTGATTTTCACTTTCGCTAGGTAGATGCTGGTTTTGCCTTCGTGGCTAGAGTAGTAGCTGATGTAAAGCATCTCATTGTGCCAGAGCAGGCCGGGATAACTTGTATCACCGCCGCTGGGCAGTTTTATCAATTTTGTCATAGTGCCGTTCTTGACATCGATATAGGTCAGGGCGGTATGGGCACCGCCCTGGTGCATTCGCCCGGCGGCAATCCAGTGTCCGCCGGGTATGCGGATGAGGTTTGGCCCGCCGAAACTGTTGAAATCCGTCCCGAGGTCTTTCCATTGCCACTGCTTGTAGTTCGGTTTGCTTATTCCCAAGAATGCACTGGTTGATTCTGTCCCGTAGCGGTCGCGGCGGACAAGGGCATAACACGTCCGGTCAGTGTCAAAACGCAGTGTCACCTCCGTCGGTCGGCCCTGCTCGAACAGTTTGGCCACGTGCTGCTTATAGTTAATTCCATCGGCACTTACGAGCAAATCGAGATAGCGTTCTCCCTCTCCGGCCGTGTAGGAGACGCCGTATGCTTTTCCTTCGTTCCAGGTGACGCACCACAACCAGCGTCCGGGCTGGACGACAATTTGTGGTTCGGTCCATTGTTTGCCATCCTTAGAGAAACTGGCGAACGTGCCGGTAGGGGCGGATTGATTGTCCTGTTTGCGCGGGGCGGCACCACCGAGCAACATTAATCGGCCATCAGGCGTTACAGACAAGTGAGCATCGCGGAGGTCGAAGCCTGCCAGTGAAATAAGGGCCGCCGAGTCCCAGAGATTTGCGTCCTTCGATTCGAGTATTCGAATTTTCCCATCGCTTGAGACATGGCCTCTGCCTTCGCGGAACGCGCAGTAGAACTTATCATTGGGTTCCCGCGAAGCGGGGTCCTTCCAACGCACAAGGTCGGTAAATGCATTGTGGGGGGCCTTGTCCCAAATCTTGTTGACCTCAACCACCTCCACCGTTACCGGGACATCTGCGAAACTGAACGAAGTCCCAATGAAAAATAATACTGTTAGAAAATATCGTTTCTTAGTCATTTTTATTTGCCCTCGCTTTTCAGAACCCAAACACATATATAAAGCAACCATCTCGTGCAAAGCACAAATCTATAAAGCAGATCCTCTTACTCACCCAGTTTTTTTTGCTATATACTGCATAGAGACAGCTACTTTGAGAAACGTCCGACGAAACCGCCGCCGTTGGTCATCTCAATCGTGAGCGTATCGCTGCGGCTCACGGTCCTGTCTTCGTTAACCACTGCAGCATCGTTTTCCTTGTTATCGCGGACCAGTGACGCGTTATATCGACCATCACCAAGGAATGACAGCGGCACCTGAATAGTCTTGGCCTGCGGGCCGCACATTACGGCCAGGAACCACATATCGCCTGTGCGCCTTGCGAAGATTGCCAGCTCGCCGATTTCGGACTCCGGCAAGACGATGGTTTCGTCCCACACAGACGGTATGCTTTTGATTACGTCAACCGCCGGATTGTCAAGAACGGACTGTGGATGTGCGGCGATCGTCAACATCGGGCTGGCAAAGATGGCCAGGCTGGCAATCTGGTGCGTCCAGGTCGAATCACGGCGGCGCTCGCCGAAGTGCATCGTGGTATAGTCGGCGTGGCCGGCCAGATAACGAGTAAAGGGCAGGATATTTTCGTGGCGTGCGCGCTCTTGCAGCGAGCTGCTTTCCATTCCGCGGACCGCCTCGCGCACTATTTCATTTGGCCAGGTGCGGGCACGACCAGTCGGCTTGTTCGCCCCGTGGAAGTTGACCACCATCTGATTTTCCGCGGCCTTCTTGAGCAGCGCCTCGTAATGGTCGATGACTTCTTTGGCCTCATGATCAAGGAAGTCGATCTTGGCACCGGCGACTCCTAAGCCGTGCAATCTCGTGAAAAACTCCTCGCGCGCCTCCGGGGTGCTCAGTCGGTTGCTGTGTATCCAGAACAGCAGACGCACGCCTTGCTGTTTGGAGTACTCCACTATCTCCTTAATCTGCTCGTCGCTCCACCTGCTCCAGAAGCCTTCGAGGATGTGATATTCGTAGCCCAACTGACCGGCCATACGGGAAAATTCCTTCATGCCCTCGAACGAGCGGTCTCCACCGTCAAGGTATCGCCATACCGAAAGACCGGGCTTGACCCATGGCGTTTTGATACCGACGGGGAAGTACTTCGGGTCAGGTGGGGGGCAGAGGTTGGGCATAATAGTGCTGTTTACCAGTGTATTCAGGTCGCGGCCAACCATCACGACTCGCCAGGGGGTCGTTATCGTTCCATTAACTGATGCCGGCTTGCCCAGTCGCCTGGCTTCCTCCCGCCCGTAGCGCAGCTCATAGGGATAGTTCAACGGCTGGCGGTGGCCAAGGCCGGTGACCAGGCCGCGGCGACCGTCTGCCTCCAAAGCCATGCCGCTGTAATTGACGAGGTTGGCCTCGGTAATGGAGCCGTAGCCGGCGCCGCCCGGCAGCTTGAATGTTACCGGTGGGCCAGCCCATTGGCCGGGCGGAACGTCGGAGATAACATTCTTTTTATATGCGGCCTCGTAATGACCGCCAAGGTCGTGATACCAGACTGTGGAACCGGTCGGGATGACGAAGGTTGTGTATTCGTCCGGCACACGAGTGACGCCTTCATCGCCCGGGATGACGTGGCGGAAGGCTGCGCCGTCGTTGAAGACGCGGATTTCCAGGACGTAGTCGATGAACGACAAATCGTTCTGCAGTGAGATGCGGGCGCCGTTGCATTGATTGAACGCCGTGCTGTGGGCGCCGTGCCAGGGATAGGTCTCGTTGATCTCAAAGCGTTCCACATTGCCGAAAACAACTCCGGTTGAAAGATCATAGCCGTCCAGATTCATAACAATCGTGGATGTATCGAGCACGGTCGTATTCCCCAGCGTCACCGTGAAGGTCAGACGCTCGGCGTTGGGCAGGACTGTCAACTTAACATTGCCATCGGGGCCGGCTACCTGTACCTGTTCCATACGTACCCGTTGTGAACGTCTCGACCTCGACCTCTGGCCCAGCGCTAAGTTCGCCTCCGTGAGACACAATGACACTGCGAGACCAACAATTATCAACAAGACACTGTTTTCCCGTAAGGGGTCCTTAGGACTGTTCTTTCTTTTCTGCATGATACTGTCTCCGATAATACTCATTTAATCTCCAGAAGTGCTCTGCTCATTGAGAACCTTTACAAGAGTTCAGACAACTAAACATACTTATAATTATCAAAATATGTTTTGTATGAGAGCGTCATTTATTCTTTTCCGTCGGCACGAGGCGTTTCAACTCCTCAGACCAATTTAGCACGACGTTGATGCCAAGAGTTGTGGATTCCTGTGATTCCTGAATCATAAGGAACCTCCCATCGGGTGCGATGTCATAATTTCGATAGTTTATAGCTTCGAACAATTCCTTAAACTCAATCACTCTGAACTCCGGCTCGGTCTCAATAGTTGCAGCTATCATCCTGGGACTGCCATGACCACTAAAATATAATAACTCTTTACCGTCCCGCGACCACACAGGGCGGTAACCGCCTTCGGTAGAAATCATTGTTTTTGGGCCCGGGGCCGGATAAGGCTCTACGTAAATCTCCCAACTGCCGGACTCTTCCGAGCTGTACGCAATCCATCGGCCATCGGGTGACCATGCGCCATGTCTTTGATTATTGTTTCTCTGGATGAACGACCGGGAACGAGGCTTTCCATTCTGCCTGTCTAACGAGAAGACTGAGATGTCATCGTCCAACTTCGGATACTTCGGGTCAGATGCGGCAAGCAGCAGCTCCTTGCCATCAGGGGAGCAGGATGTTGGAACTCCTACAAATTCTTCGGACGTTATGAGCAACTCTAGTTTGCCGCTACTGGGAACGCTTTGCTTAAACAATTGAGGTATTCCATTTCCATATGACCCGAACAGTACAAACTTGCCATCCGGCATCCAAATGGGATTACCACTGACTCCATCGGACGTAAGTGGATTTAGTGTGTGGCGTATCAAGTCGTATATCCAAATGTCAGAGTTATCCCCATCGACGATAATGAATGCCGCATACGCCCCGTCGGGTGAAATCCTGACATTTTTGTAGTTGCGAGGTGTCGCCCCCGGTAATGGTTCGACCTTCCCTTTTCTATCGACCCAGACGGGCCTTAGCTCAATGCTGCGCGTCACGAGCGGGATATAGGCGAGCGAACCATCCTGAGAAACGGAAAACTGCGCCGACGCACTCCAGAACGCGGGCGAGGTTATAACATCCGGGATGACCGGGACATGAGAGCCAGAAACCTTGAGCTGCTCGATGTCAAATGGCACGGCATAAAGGGTCTCTCTGTGCCCATAAACCAGGTGTCCGTTGGAGACATATCGCGCGCACGTTTGACCTTTGCACAAAACGTTTCGCTTACCCGTTTCGAGCGAGAATACTTCGATCTGATTCTTATCAAAACCGCCGCGCAAGTTTGTAAAAAGCACCTGCTTACCGTCCGGAAGAATTTGCGGCCAAAAATGGCCCAACTCACCCTGGTCTGAGTCCGGGACCGTTAACTCCTCTAATCCCTCGCCGGAGGCGGAAATTCGCCAGAGGCCGCCTCCTTTAGCTGTGCCCCCGGCAGGCGTGAAAATTATGTTGTCATCAGCTCCCCAGCTTCCGCCGCGAAATTGCAGGCACTCGCACAAGACGACAGGCTCACCGCCCTTGACAGATACTTTCTTGAGCTTTCTCTGGAAATGGTCGACGTATCCCACCCACTGGCCGTCGGGTGAGAAGAACGGGCTGATGGCGCCTTCTGTTCCCGGGAGCGGTTTTGCCTTGAATTCGTCCATCTCGCGAATGTAGATTTTTCTTCTCCCGTCGCTGCCCGCTTCCACGTAAGCCAGGCGTCTGCTATCGGGCGACAGGGCCAGGGCACAGTGCCACAACGCTTCCATCGCAAGAGTCGTTTCGGGACTGATGATAAAACTTCTTACCGGCTGGGTTTGCGGCGCGCCAGGCCGCCAATGGCTCCAGATGGCGATAGCGCCCATGATAATCCCGAGCAATAGACAGACTGCACCCACCACTATTAGTTTCTTCCAACCGGTCGGATGTGCGATTTCGAACGATGTAGTTGTCATCGGAGGGGCGATGGCAGGCAGGTTTAATGTTTCATTTATTTCAATGGCTGCGTCCGCGATGTCATGAAGGCGGCGACGCGGGTTCTTTTCCAGACAGCGACGCAGCAAAACCCCAATGTTCGTCGGCGTGGTCTGGGGCAGCGCCTGCCAATCAGGCTCTGCTTGCAGAACATTGGCCAACATGTCGGAAACAGTCTGTCCTTCGAAGGGCTTCCTGCCGGCGAGCATCTCGAACAGCACACAGCCGAACGACCAGATGTCGCTGCGTTTATCGACCGGCTTACCACGGGCCTGCTCCGGGCTCATATAGGCCGGCGTTCCAATCACGCAACCGGGCTGTGTGATGGTGGTTGTTTGCTGGTCAACCTCTTCGCCGCCGACCGCCTTGGCCAGGCCAAAGTCCAGGACTTTTACCTTACCTTCCGGGGTTATCTTTATGTTGCCTGGCTTCAGGTCGCGGTGAATCACATCACGCTCGTGTGCTGTGGCGACCGCCTCGGCTATCTGGAGGGCTATTGTTAAGGCCTCTTTTAGGTTAATCTCAGTTTTCGCTATTCGCTGGTCTAAGGTCTGGCCGGGGACGTATTCGAGAACAAGGTAGCCGATACCCTCGGCCTCTTCCAATTCTTCATAGATAGCGGCGATGTTCGGGTGATTCAAAGACGCCAGGACTCGTGCCTCGCGCGCGAAACGCGACTTGGCCTTAGGGTCGCCCATTACCTCTGCCGGCAGACTCTTGATAGCGACGGAGCGGTCGAGTTTGGTATCGCGGGCCAGGTAAACCGCTCCCCCGGCCCCGCGGCCCAGCTCCCGTTCTATCCGGAACCGACCGATGTGGATGCCCGGACCTTTCAGTGAGCTGCCGAAACCGTCCGCCTGAGGAGGTTCCTCCTTACTCGGTTGATTATTGTTTTTTTGCTCAGGGTCGCTCATTAGCGTTTCTCCGTTCAATAAATGCCTTTTGTTCGCGAGTAGGAAATGAGCCTGAGTTTACCTAATCCGACAGCAGTATAGCAACCAGCACGTATGCTGTCAAAGTAGTTAAGGATGTTCTGTATTGGTAAATTGTTATCTTTAATATACGCCTTTGACCCGCATACGCAGTGAATAGAGCGAGGTCTGAGCAGTGATAAAAAGTGTATGTCTGTCCGGCCCGCCGAAACAGACATTGGCGGTCCAGCCGGCGTCGATGGGGATATGCTCGATTTTTTCGCCGGCCGAATTGAAGACCGTGACACCTCTGCCCGTAAGATAAATGTTGCCTTCATTGTCAATGGTCATGCCGTCAGAGCCCATCGAGCAGAAAAGCTTTTTGTTCGATAATGTCCCATCGGCATTGGTGTTGTAAACATAGGTCTTCCTGTCGCCAATATCAGCTACATAGAGCAATTTGCCATCGGGTGTTCCGATTATGCCGTTGGGCTGGACGAGGTCATTCGTTACGCGGATGAGTTTTTCGCGATTGGGACTGAGATAATAGACGTGCTGGCCGTCCTGCTCCATAGGGCCTCTGTTCCAGTAAGGTCTTTTGTATAAGGGGTCGGTAAAATATATTCCTCCTTTGGGGTCTTCCCAGAGGTCGTTTGGGCCGTTGAGCTTTTTGCCCTTGTAGTCCCTGACCAGCACGGTGGCATTACCTTGCATATCAATTGACCATAATTCGTTATTAAGGTCTGCACAGGCGAGCAGGTTTCCTTTTTTGTCGAAGTAAAGGCCGTTGGCCCGTCCGGGGCTTTCATGGAAGGTTGACAGTTTGCCGTCCACCGACCATTTGAGAATTCTGTTATTGGGCTGGTCGGTGAAGAATACGTTGCCGTGGGCGTCGGCAGCGGGGCCTTCGGTGAATTTAAAGCCGCCGGAAAGTTTTTGCACTTTTGCACCCGGCGCGATGATACCCGCCTTTGCGGTGTTTGCCGGAGTTATCGCTATGAGCTCGATACCTTCTCCGGTTCCCAAATCGTGGGAGTATTTTTTATCCTTCGTATTGTTCCAGTGCTCGTGGACACCGAGACTGGGTAATCTCTTGACGTTGCCGGGGTGGTCGGGGTCATAGAATGTCCCGGAGGGCGGATTGTTAGCCAGGGCCGCCTCGTGAAGGTAATCGTCCACTCCGGCATTGCGCGGATGCTCCTCATACTCAGCGTGGAGGAAATCAAAGCCGACCGAATCGATGGCGACGGGGTCCTGCGAGGCCAAAAGACTCGAAGTCCAGTCGTCGTTGAAAGGATAAGTGCTCCACTTTCGCGGTGCTCTGTCTCTGGGATGTATTCCGGAGTAAAGGCCGTCAACCAGATACAGGACGGTCTTGCCGCCGACGTGCTTATGCCCCATCAGGTCGACGAGGTTTCTGTATATTCCCGTCTCCTTGGAAAAAGCGCTTGGATGCAAATCGTAATAGCCCTTCTGCGGCGGTGTTCTGATAAGCGAACCGTAGTGGTTTTTGGCACAGAGTGTTATGCCGGCACCCGTGTGGGCCTTGAGGTTTGCCAGATTTATGAAGTAATCAGCTTCGGCATAGCTGGCCGGTGCGTAATCCTGCTCCGACACCTGTGGATTGCAGCTCCAGTAGAAGGGGGCCGAGGACTGCTTCATCTTGATTCGGCCGAACTTGCCTTCACAATCCATAAAGCGGACGTTTGAAAACTCCTTATGCAAAATGTTATAGTACTCGTTTGCAAAGCGGGCCAGGCTGTCGCCGATTGAAATGTCAGATTGCTTTACGCCGACCGTTTCAACAAGCTGGCGAAGCAGGGCGGTAATCATCTGCGGCGAGGTGTTCATATAATCGATGCCTTGTTCCAAATCGTAATTTTCAGGATTGACACTTCTGACAGTCCGGATGAAGCCGACAAAGTTTACTTTTATAAATATCTTTTCGCCGGGTTTATATGCTGCATTTCCCCTGCCCTGCGTTTTGTTGAAGTGCCTGAAAAGCTTGTCCCAGGCGTCAGTGTCACTCGCTGCGCCGGTCAGCTCACATATTGCCCGTGACATCATTTGGTTTACCCGTGCCTGGCTCGTGTGGTTACTTTCCCACCAGTGACCATTTCCGGGTCCTTGCCAATCCGTTGCTTCGGGGTCGTGGACCCATACAACACGACCGGGATAAATACCCCCGGCCACTCCTATCGGCTCATTCGCAGGTTGAGGCTCAGCCAAGACCAAGTTCTCGTCTGTAGCACTAACAGCTATCCACAAGGCGCCAATACTTACGGCGACACATACCAAGCCCACCACATAGCGCCTTCGCGCAAAGTTGAGCCTTGCTTTTCTAAATGCCATTGCCGATGCGCCCAGGCCTACAAGCCAGGCCACAAATCCTGAAGCCAACGGAAAAGCCAGCCGCTGACACGGATACGTCGCCCGTGAAGGTTTCGGTATCACCCTGACCAAAAACCATATCAGTGACACCAGGCCGGCTATGGGAAATATCCACATCAACCAGCGATATTTTATTTTGGACTTGAGGCTTTTACCTGTTTTGGGACATAAGTGGGTGTGTTTTCTTTTTAAAGATTGCATTTTGTTACCTCCTAATACTTAGCTGTGCTTGTTTATCTCCAACCCGGCGGCTCAATCAAAACAAAGAAAGAAACCTAAATTCAGCAAAAGGCAAATTACTATTGTAATAAGCTGGTGTAAATATAATCGAACCCCCTGAAGATTTCAACCTAAAATCCCCAACGCTGAGCATGATTATCGTTCCCGCGAGACCGAGGATGCCCGATGGGTGGGGCGAAATACAATATTTAACGTCAATAATCATTATGGATAACCGCTGTGGGTGGACTTCCAGCAGGCGTATCGCAGATCCGCCTATAGCGGAGTCAATAATTATTTAAAAGGAGGGGCTTATACCGAATCAATCGGTATAAGCCCCGAATTGCCTGCACTTGCGTAACCGCAGATACAAGTGACCAAATCTACTATATTAACTACTCAATCTTAATTGATACCTAAATCCCTGCTTAAGGTGCCGGCTCCGGTGGCGGAGGATACAGACGAATATCATCAAAGTACATCGTACCTGAACCACCGGCCAACGGATTGTTCTTATTACCTAATCCAAGGGAAATCGTATTGACATTGGCAAGGTTCACGCTGAACGCCTGCAGGTCGATAGTCCATTCCGTCCAGGTAGTTATCTGTGCTGCATCAGGATTACCATTAGTAACGATCGCATTGCCGTTGAGAGCAACATATAAAGTCTCGGCAGCGTTAGCAGCATCGCTTCTGAACCAAATCGTTAATGTGCTAACCCCTTTCTCGGTCCAGTCACTCGGGTAAGTCAACGTCAAAGTTGCCTCAGAGTACCCAACACTGTTGTCGTAGTAAAGCGGCATCGACTGGTTGCCTCCGTGAACGATAGTTTGCTCGGCAAATGGAGGAGTTTCATAACCAACGAGAGAGCCGTTTGTCGGGTCGTCGTATCCGTCTATCCACACGTTAAATATCCTGTTGCTCTCGGGGTCGGCGGGGTCAAGGTCGTTGTAGGACTCAAAATCATCCACGATAAGGAAGTTGGCCGTCGTAAAGCTCCATACATTACCTGTCCACGGACTGTCGGGATTTACGTTATTGGCCTCGTCAATACGCCAATAGTAGGTGGTATTCCACTCAAGTTTTCCAGGTTCATAGCTTTCAGAACCAAGGTCTCCTGCGCCTTTATACTCCGGCGAACCGGTATCGGCATTGCGTACGGCCTCTTTATCTGTGCCGAAATAGACCTCATGCGAAGCGGCATAGACTCCCGGTGTCCAGGTGAGAATCTGTGTCTGCTTTACATCCACAGCTCCATTAGCCGGGTCCGGGCTGCCGACGGCACCCTCGGTAGTAAAACTCCAGACGTCGCCTTTATACGTGGCGACGGCATCAAACTCATCGACACGCCAGTAGTAAGTCTTAGCCATTTTAAGTGTGCCGGGAGTATATTTTGAGAAACCAACAGGGCCTTTGTACGTACCCGGTGTGCCATTGTCCACATCGGCGAAGTTATCACCGAAGTACATATGGTGTAATTTCGCACCGAAGCCCGGGGTCCAGCTAAGCTGCACATCGGGCTTTATCAATTCGGCACTATTAGCCGGGTTTGGGTAGTAGGCGGTCCTGGGTGGAATACTAAAGCTCCAGACAGGGCCTTTCCATGGACTGTCCGGCTCGGTATCATTGACCTCATCGATTCGCCAATAGTAAGTGGTTCCAGGAACAAGGCCATCCGGATAAGCAAATCCAGGAAAGCCGACAACAAGGTTCGTTGCGACCTGGTTGCCTATGAATGTCTCGGCGGCGCCATTGTTGACATCGTCAAAATTCTCGCCCAAATACACATCGTGCGAGACCGCAAAATCCCCCGCCGACCAGCTAAGGCTTATCCATGTATCCATATGTAGGGTATCATGATCCGGGTCGGGTCCCCAGGCCCATGGATATTCTCCGAGACCCGACATAATGGTCTGAATCTCTTCCCTTGTTAAGGCTCTGTCGAAAATGGCAATGTCGTCGATGACACCCTTTGCACCGTTTGCAGATGGAATATAGTCGATAGTTTGCAGGCCGAAACGGGGATTTGCATAAAGCGCCGGAAGAGGACCTAATGTATCGGCTCTTGCGACTTCCTTGCCGTCAAGATACAAAATAGCAGGGCCACCGTTAAATTCCCAGGTCAAAGCGACATGAAACCAGGTACCTGCAAATATAACGCCGGCCGGGTCAATCTCGATACCCTGGTAGTCGGCATCAGTGGCGTCCTCCAAATAGAATCCGAAATCCTCCGGAGTGATGTCGGCGTGGTTTGCGCCCTTCGATACGAAGAAGTATATGCCACCCAGGCTCGCATCGAAAAGTCTGTAGTCAGCAGGGTCCGAACCATCCCAATCGGGTTTGAACCAGAATCCCATAGTGCCTGCTTCGCCTATGATGTTGGGAATCTCGATGTAGTCGTCCACACCATCAAGATAGATACCTCCATCCAACTTCCCCGCAATCCATTTGGCACCTCCTTCAAGAACACCATGGTTGCCGTTGCCACTCGCGTCCCCGACAGCGGTACCCGTTCCTTCATCCAACCGCCAATAGCCGATAAGACCGGACTGAGCAGCGTTGGTTACGGTTGTAAGAGCCAGACATAGCACCAAAGTAAAAGAAACCAGATAAATCAATTTTTTAGACATAATAATCCTCCTTTAAAATAAATATGGGTTGTTAATTGAGATGCAAAAACACTAACTTGCCTGTCGCGACTTGGCTTCGCCAAGCGAGCCACGGCGGGCGAAACACAAAATTCTTGCCATAAATATGTGCCTCGCATGATACATAATAACTCCTCCTCTATTCGTAAAATTACTCGTCGGGGCGGAGCCCGCCGCAGCCCGGCAAGAATCGTGCCCACAGAATGACGAAAAACCGCAGATGCCCGCCCATTCAACCCTTCGGCTGTGCTCAGGGCAAGCTTTTTTCGCTCAGGGCAGGATCTGCTCAGGCACAAGCTTTATTAATGTTATCTATACCATATTAGCTACTTTCCCGTCAAGGAAAATCACACATGATTACCCATTTTTTGGTAAGATTAAGTAAAAATGTCTAACTCGTCCTCCTATACTCTTGTTCTCTCGTACCCTGAGACCCCATTACCCACACACTTTCAGATAATCAATATGGATATCCGTCGTGGGCGGACTTCCACCTCGTCGCGGCGAAGGCCGTTGCCGCAGCAGGACAGGCGTACCGCAGATCCGCCTATGGCGGAGTCATTAATCATTTAAAAGGGGGGCTTATACCGAATCAATCGGTATAAGCCCCGAATTGCTACAAATTTGCTAAATTAACTACTCAATCTTAATTAGCACCTAAATCTTAGCTTAAGGTGCCGGCTCCGGCGGCGGGGGATACAGCCGAATATCATCGAAGTACATTGTACCTGAACCGCCGGCTACCGGATTCTTCTTGTTACCAAGACCAAGGGCAATCGTATTGACATTGGCAAGGTTCACGCCCTGGTCTGCGAATGTCTGCAAGTCGATAGTCCATTCCGTCCAGGTAGTTATCTGCGCCGCACCTGGATTATCGTGATTGACCACCGCGCTGCCATTGAGAGCAACATACAACATATCAGCAGCGTTAGCCGAATCGCCTCTGAACCAAATTGTCAGTGTGTTGACACCATTCTCGGTCCAGTCACGCGGATAAGTCAGTATCTTCTCCACCTCAGAATACCTGAGGATGCTGTTGTCATAGAATACAGGCATCGATTGGCTGCCTCCGTGAACGATAGTCTCCTCGGTATAAGAAGCAGTGCTTTCATCACCTACTGCAGAGCCGGTTCCGTTACCGGGATAGGCCGGTTCATTACCATGCGCGGCATAGCCAAGTCCATCTTTCCACGACCACCATATCTCGTTATTGCCAATGTCGTAGTCCTCGAAATCGTCCACAACAAGGAAGTTGGCTGTCGTAAAGCTCCAGAGAATGCCTGCCCACGGACTGTCTGGATTGGTATTATTGACCTCGTCAATCCTCCAGTAGTAAGTGCTGTCCCACTCAAGCTTTCCGGGGTCATAGGTCTCAGACCCAAGGTCCCTGGTACCTTTATACTCCGGCGAGCCGGTATCGGCATTTTTCACGGCATCTTTATCAGTGCCAAAGTATAACTGGTGCGAAGCAGCAAAGACACTCGGCGACCAGCTAATAACCTGTGTCTGCTTTACATCCAGAGCGCCGTTAGACGGGTCCGGGCTTCCGACGGCGCCCTGAGTAGTAAAGCTCCAGACGTTACCTTTATACGTGGCGACGGCATCAAACTCATCGATCCGCCAGTAGTAAGTCTTAGCCAATTTAAGTGTGCCGGGAGTATAGGTTGCATCTGCATTGGGCAGCGCTCCGGCGGCAATGTTCACATCGTCAAAATTATCACCGAAGTACACATAGTGTATTCTCACACCGAATCCTCCCGTCCAGCTAAGCTCCACATTCGGATCTACAGACTCGGCACCATCAGCCGGGTCGGGCTCATAGGCGGTCCTGGGGGGAACCATAAAGCTCCAGACATCGCCTTTCCATGGACTATTGGGCTCGGTGTCATTGACCTCATCGATTCGCCAGTAGTAAGTCGTGCCCGGAACAAGGCCGTCCGGATAGGCGAATCCGGGAAAACCAATAATAAAATCCGTTCCGGCTTGACTACCCTGAAAGGTACCTTCGGCTCCGCTGTTCACATCGTCAAAATTTTCACCCAGATATACATCGTGCGAAACCGCAAAGCCTCCCGGTATCCAGGCAAGGTTCACCCATGTGTCCTCATGTAGTGCACCATCAACAGGTTCGGGGCCAAAGGCATACGGCCAAGGCTGACCAGACATAGCGCCGAGAATTTCGATCTCCGACAGAGCGTTGTCGTAAAAGCGAAAGTCGTCAATGATACCGATGAACGAGTTGACCTCGTTTCTGTTGACGCCCACGTCGAATTTATTGAACGTGGTATTGGCGGTACTAAAAGTACCGGTGGTCGCCAACTCACCGTTATAGTAGTAGCTCGATGTTCCGCCTTCCCATGTTAGAGCAAGATGAACCCATTCGAGAGTAACGGGTCCGAATTGATTTCCAGTCTGAGGATTGGTGCGGTAGACCCCCGGGTCTTCACCATCCGTATCAATCTGAAAACCCGTTCCGCTGGGATTGTATCCGCTGAACGGACTGCTGTACAGTGCTTGCCCGAGGGCATCGGGTTTGACCCACATGGCCACAGTACCGGCCGGCCAGACTTCGTCGGCACCCAATCGGTACTGTACACTCTGGCCCTCGGCCACGAAGTGCACCGCACTGGCGCTGTTATGCCCCTGGATCCACTCCGGGGTTCCAACGAACTCACCATTATAGCCATTGCCGGAGCTGTCATAGGCAGTGGTGCCGGAACCCTCGTCGAGTCTCCAGTGAACCACCAGGTCCGCTAAAGCATTGCCTGGTATGCTTAGCACTAAAACAAAAGAGATTAAATAAATTAATTTCTTACACATAATAGTCCTCCTTAAGGAGTTAAGCTAAACGGCTGATAATAATTTTAACGTTCATTTCATTATACTTGCTCGGGACGAGTTTTTACGACTTGAAGCCATCTCCTTCCTTTCCGTCGTGGCTCTCGTCGGGGCGAAGCCCGCCGTAGCCCGGCGGCCACGCCGAGACAGGCAAAAGCCCAATATGAGCCATTATTTGAAATGTAGAGCTCTTAAGCGCGAAATACAAAGTTTTGACTTGACACTGCGTATTTCGCTATTTAGTATCTGTTGTGGAAAACAAAAATTTACGATGTCACCCCTGCGAAAGCAGGGGTCCAGAGCGAAAAAGCTGGATTCCCGCCTCCGCGGGAATGACAAATACTGTTTCCGCAACAGGAACTATTTAAGCTTTAATGTAAGCTAAATTAGCTGAAAATTTCAGAAATTCAGCCTGCCGATAAGGAACAAACTCCGATGATTTTATTTATAACAAATTAGGCACTTTGACGTCAAGGAAAAACTCTGGCACTATGCGCGATTTTATGATATGATTATGTAAGAATTCGGGATTTTATTAATATTAGAGCCGTGGAAGCATTTGCAGAAAGCAGTCTTTGAGGAGTGTAATCGCGGCAGAAGGAGAAGGCACAATATGAATGAACGAAAATTGTTTAGGCCGTTAGAAGTTGAGGTTGTAAACCAAGAAAGTGGAAGACATCAAAGAGGGTTTACGTTAATAGAACTTCTGGTAGTTATCGCTATCATCGCAGTATTGATGGCGATATTGATGCCGGCATTAAATCGGGTCAGAGAGCAGGGCAAACGTGCGGCGTGTCTTAGCAACGTGAAGCAAATGGCACTTGCGTGGATTATGTATGCGGATGATAACGACAGCAAGATTGTTAACGGCAATACAAGCACGGGCAGCCAAAACAAAGACGGCACATGTTGGGTATATTGGTCGGGCCGGAGCGCCTCAGAAGAAGCGCGAATAGAAGGTATCCAGAGGGGATTGTTATATGAATACTGCCCAAACATAAAGCTTTACAAGTGCCCGACCGGTATTCGGGGAGAGGTAGTGACGTATGCCATAGTTGATGCTATGAATGGTTATGATGCGATACCCGGCGCTGAGGGGCAGATAGTTAAAAACAGGACGCAGATTCGCAAGCCTGGCCAGAGGGCGGTTTTTCTTGATGAGGGCCGATTGAGTCCGGCGAGCTGGACCATTTGGTATGACCAGGAGCGATGGTGGGACCAGATTACCGCCCGACACGGTGACGGGACAAACTTTTCTTTCGTAGATGGGCATAGTGAGTACTGGAAGTGGAAAGACCCGCGCACGATAGAAATCGCCAAGATGGATTATGACTACTGGCAAGACACAGGGCGGAATGGCAATTTATCAAATAATCCGGGCAATCAGGATTTGTATAGTGTTCAGAAGGCTGTGTGGGGGGAATTAGGTTATACACCAACTGAGTGATAAGTATAGTTTTATTCGGTGGGTCGGGGCGAGTGATAGAGCACTTGAGGTGATTGTCCGTGCGTTTGTGTTTGCAAGTGCTTCGTGTTGTTAAGTGGTTTTATTTTCCTCTGCTTGCCTGCGCTCCGGGCCGGTATGATCCTGGTCGTCAGGAGTGCTTTTGGTTTGGTGTTTTTCCATATAGCGTGTCAACGGCTTTGCGAGCTTTAAGAGACCCACGAGGACGACAATTACAATGAGCGTGGATATAGCTGCCAAGTCGTGAAAACCGGCCCCACAGGCCATTCCGATACTTGCAACAAGCCAAATGGTCGCGGCGGTAGTCAAGCCATGCACACCACGTCTGTCCTGGATGACGGCACCGGCACCTAAAAAGCCTACGCCGGTAACAATCTGGGCTGCTATCCTCATAGTGGAACCTTCGTCCACGACGTCCAGTCGTTTGGAGATTATTGTAAAGATCGCTGCGCCGAGACATATTAAGATATTCGTCCTCAGGCCGGCCGCCTTGCCACTAAGCTCTCTCTCCAGGCCTATCGCCGCTCCAAGGAAAGCAGCCAAGATTATACTGATAACATCGTCCGGCCAAACCATACGTTTACCTTTCAATTAGTGTCTCATCAACCTGCATACCGAAGTGCCTGCCGGCCTTTTCGATATGGCCTAAGACTTTATCACCCGGCTTCAAAGTTGTAACGGAAGCCGCTTTGCCGTCAGGCCTGACGAGTCGAATCGTCTCGGCGTTCTGCAAGACAAGACTTATCGGCTGACCTTCGGCATCGGCCTCGATGAGCATCACGGGCCTTTTTTCGATTTTGTTTCTGCCGAGATAAGCGGTTTGACTTTTGCCGTGGAAATCCACAAGCAGCACTTCGTCACCGGCCTTTAAGTCAGCTAAGTATTTCGTTTTACCGCCCGGCGCTAAGGTGTATGCGTGCACGGCACCGGCATTGACGCGGAAGGGGCGGGATGCCACGTAAGGATTATCGATGGATTCGGAATGTACTAAAAAGAAACCGGCAGCGGTATTGCCGACGAGCATCCCTTCGCCTAAAGTCATCTGCGTGCAGGTATCGAGGCAGGCCCTGTCGCCCATGCCTAATTGTTTTATTCCTGTGATAGTGGCTGTCACAAGAGCGACTTTTTCACTTACGCCGTGAATGATTTCGGCGCACTTCTTTATCTCGTTTATGTCGGTGGTGTTTAAGAGGACGCCGTCAACGCCTTTTTCAAGTATCTCGACCATAAGCTTGGCCTGTTCGCTATTTTCTACCTGGACCATAATATTTTTGCCTCGGCGGGCCAACAGGTTCTCTATCGGTATAATCGTCCAGTCGAGCATTCTAAGGACAATAATTTTTTCAGCCGACACCGCAGAGGCTTTGTTTTCATCTTCTTTGCCGGCTATATCTATGAACTCGACGTCCACGCCGGGCTTGATGTCGCCGTTCTTCTCGACGGTTTTGATTTTGCCGAATTGGTGCACGGTTTCGCTTTGGCCGTCAGGAAGAACAACTGCCTCGGCTCCGCTTTCAAGCGCAGCTATGGCGAGCCCCTTTTCGTATGGAATAACATTTACCCATAATTTTTTCATTTTTTTGCCTCACCCTTGCTTAACATTGAACTGTTAGTTTCAATACAATTTACTGCAAATTGTAGGCCTCTGTCAACACTTTTCAACTGGCGGTGAGATAAGAGCAAATCGTAAGTTACTTGAAGATGGTTAGCTTCAATTTGTAGCGATGTGCGCGGCATGTCTATCTGTTATCTGTAAGTTCACCGATTTGCTTTAGAATCCAGTCCGCCACGGTTTTCATGGCAAAGGGAGCGAATGTCTCTTTTATTTTGGCGTATTCTGATTCGGCACCGGTGTCGGCCGTCTGGAACTGGTGGTTAAGACCGTAGAGTTTTTTGACGAGGTAGTGACGGTTTCCTCCGGCTTTCAATGCCTGCTCAATACCTCGGAGATTCTCGTCAGGGGCGACCTGTAAATCCTTCTGGCCGTTGATGGCAAGAACGGGACACTTTACTTTAGTCAGGAATGCTTTGGGGTCGAACGCCAGCAGGTGCCGCGACCAGGGCGAGAGCACGCGTTTTATTTCGTCATTCAATTTTGTCTCAGACCAATCCAGCATCTTTTTCTGCTCATCGGTCAGGTCGGCGTACATTTTGTTTATTTTCTTTTCGGCGAGGGCATCATCTTTTTCGCTGATTGCGATGGCGTAGTAACGTTCGTACCAGTCGCGGAGAAGGTCGAGCTTTTGTTCGCCTGCTCCATCGGCTTCGGCGTATAGGCAGTTCTGAGTGACCAGTAGCTTATCGAGGGGCACGCCTGCTCCGGCCATCATCACGATGAACGCGATATCGGGGGATTGGGCAGCCAACATGGGTGCTATCATTGCCCCCTCGCTGTGGCCGATGATTCCGATTTGCGCGGGATTGATTTCTTTGCGGGTCTTGAGGTAGGCCACGCCGGCGAGGGCATCGCTCGCAAAATCCTCGGTCGTCGCCGTGTAGAAGTCACCGGTCGATTTCCAGACGCCGCGTTTATCGGCGCGGAGGGTGGCGATACCGCGGCGGGTCAGGTAGTCGGCCAGGACGAGGAAGGTCCGATGTGAAAATCCGTTGTCACGGTCGTCGGTTCCGGAACCACCGATGAGCAGCACCGCCTGGAACGGGCCTCCGTTGCGGGGCAGGGTCAAAGTGCCGACAAGCTTTATAGCGGCCCGGCTGTTCTCATAGACGACTTCTTCATCATTGTAAGGATATGGCCGCTTCGGTTCCTGTGGCCGGTTCGGTCGGGGCAGCTCGTCCGTGCGCTTGAGCATTAGAGGAAACAAGCGGCCGGCCTGGCTCCAGTTGCCTTTGATGGTCGTACCATCGGCTTCGATTCTTCCTTCATAAGCTCCTTCTATGGATTTTGCGTCGATGTGGAGGCGGCCGTTCTCAAAGGTGACATTATTCATTAGCGTCCTGTGTAGCTGGTCGGGGCTTTCCATGAAGGCCTTTGGGACACCGTCGGCGTTTATTGCAATCCGAAATATGACGGGAGGGGCGGGAGTATCCGGTTTTTCAGCGGCAGCCATCCAAATGCCTTCGATGTCCCGGTTAGGCATCTTATTTGAATTGGAGGCGGCCGCTATTATAGAGGCCGATGCGACGATGAGGACTATGCCCATCACAACGAATAGATTAGTACGATGCGTTTTCATTTTCTCAACATGCCCATTTATTTTTTTATAGTTCGCTTTTTTACATAGAATGCCGTCTCCAATTATACTTATTTGAAGATTTACCGCAAGGAAATTTGCCGGTTCGGGACCGGCCTTTTTAGACCGGCCGGACTTGACAGCAGGGAGGGCTTGTGAGATAGTGGGGCGTATCAGGCCGTTTTGTTCAGTACAGGTATAGAAAGGGAATCCATTATGGAAATCGAGAAATGTTCACAAATGAATGTCAAATGTTCCGAGCATAACAGGAGGGGCTTTCTTAGATTAGGGGCCTGCGCGGGGATTGGATTTGCTCTTGGCCAGGCGGGGCTTTCATGCTGTCCGAGGTGTTCGGAAGGCGAAAAGAAAAAGTTAGGCGGTGATGAATTTGCTATGGTTGCTTATTGCTGCTTAGAGTGTGACAAGTGCGATGTCTATATTGCGACGATGAACAACGATGATGAGTTAAGGGCCAAGGTGGCAAAACAATGGAAAATGGATGCGGAAAAGCTTTATTGTGATGGGTGTAAGTCGGAGAATGCTCTTTTCAATTGTGATGCGAAGAAATGCGCCGTAGCAAGAGGGCTGCCTACATGCGCTCACTGTGATGATTTTCCAACCTGTGACAAAGACATCTGGACAAAATGGCCGGAGCTAAAGAAGAAGACGGAGGAAATGCGGAAGAGGTTTCGGAGCTAATAAAACATAAAGAGTATTTCGTATTTGGTATGTCTAATTGTGGAGTTATAGAGCAGGGATGAGATCACATTTTGTTCGAAGCCAGATTTCTCCACTGCGCGATGCTATGCATCGCTTCGGTCGAAATGACAATGGGACATACAACATATTTAGGGACAGCATTGGCCGGAGCCCATCTTATGAATCTGGATTCCCGCTTCCGCGGGAATGACAAGGTCAGGTAATCTGCAACGAACAAATAGAATTTCGCCGAGGATTATTTGTGCCGGGGATGACCAGTTAGCGTTTTACCTTCAACTCAGCACTATTTTATATACGACTAAATTTATAATCAAAGGGGTCTTAACCAGATGTTTCGGAATCGGACGGGATTGTTGTGGGCCGAGAGGGCAAGGGGTAGTTTGTCCGGGATGGGCTCGTCGTACTTCGGCTGGATTCGATGGCCGGTGGGGCCGTAGATTTTCTGGTTGTGATGGACGAGGAGGCCGTTGTGCAGGACGGTGACATAAGCAGGCTTTTCGAGCTTGCCGGATTTGAAGACGGGGGCAAAAAAGATAATATCGAACGACTGCCATTGGCCGGGCCTGCGGCAGGCGTTTACCATCGGCGGGGTCTGGCCGTAAACGGCGGCGGCCTGGCCGTCGGGGTAGAGCTTTTCGGTGTATGAGTCGTAAACCTGGATTTCAAAGAGGCCCATTAACATCACGCCGTTGTTGCCACGGTCCCAGATGCCGCCCTGGGGCGGGTCCGGGGCCATCCATTCGATGTGCAACTGACAGTCGCCGAAGGACTGTTTGGTCGTGAGATTGCCGGAGACGGCGATAAGCTCACCGTTTTCGATTTTCCAGTCAGAAGAGTTCCATTGTGAAAGGCCGGTGCCGTCGAATAGGACGATTGCATCGGATGGGGCAGTGCCGGTTTTTCCCTGAGTGTCGGGCGGGGCGGGGGTGACTTTTTGGGGTGCCGGCCGGTCGGGATCGTGCACGTGGTAGCCGCACCAGGGCAGGATTGGGGTGTCTTTGTAACCTATGATGCCGGAGCCGTCTTTGGCCTTAAAGAGTTTGTGATTGTCCTGGCCTGTCGTCGATTGAGTGAAGGCAAGGAACAAGACTGCGGCGGTCAATATTGTGACCAAAACGATAATTGCCGGGTAACGATTCATAATAATCTCCTTCAAGAATACGATGTTGCATAAATGTCAAATATAATGGTACTGTGTTTTACAAATAATGCAACTATACAGAAAAAGAGAAAACAGGGGCTGAAGTGCATCTTAGCGAATTTTAAGGCCTTTATTGAGATATACTTCAAGGGGAGGGTCCGGGATTTCATAATCGGAAAATATAATAATTTTTGATTCAAAGGGCTGTAAACTAACGCTATCATATATTTTGTTACCGTCCACATCGCAATATTTCTCTGATTCCAAATCAATGCTGATTACATCAAGCGACGTATTATAAATAATCCGAGACTTTATTGGGCTGTCTATGGCAATATCATCGAATTGATCCAGGTAACTGAATTCTTTGGAGTCTGCGTCGTAACCGGACAGAGTACACCATCGCTGGAGCGTCAGATCGTCCTGGACCGTTCCGCCGCTGTAACGACTCAAGAAGATATGTGAGGTGCGATAGGGATTGTAGAAGTAGTTCCTGTCAGATTGGCCAAAATGCACGTCGTCGTAGTTGATGCCCAGGTAAAATGTTTTCTGTTGGGCATCCGTCGCGAACAGGATGTTGTCGAGAACGACGTCATCGACAAGCTTGTCGCCCGGCTGATTGCGGCCGCTGAACCAGATCTGGGCCTCCTTGTTGCCATATAGCGTGTTGTTCTGCACGACGTTGCCGGGCGCCCAGTGAAAGAAAATGCCCGTCATGTGAGAGTTGATAACTGTATTGTGCTCGATGATTCGGTTGTTGCCCCGCTCATCCACGTAGATGCCGGGTGCGGCGCCGGAGTATTTCTCGATGGTTACCGGCAACCCCTTGTCAAATTTCCGATCCATCGACAGGCACCCGAACACGTCGACAAAGATGTTGTGGTGGATATGGTCTTTCTCGGGTTTGTCGTAGAAGCCGCCCGTGTAGATGCCGCCGCTCTCGGTCAGCGCCAGGCCGACGTTGGTGACGTAGTTGTAGGACACCTCGCGGCCGAGCGTGTGCCCGTCGAGGTACAGGGCCTTGTGGCCCGTGCGGTCAATCCTGTTGTTGTACACCTTGGCGAACGGGCCGCTGATGTAAATGCCGTGGCTCGGACCGTTCATCAGATCCCCACCGTAATGCTCTGTTCCCGTGGCATAGACGTAGTTGCCCTCGACGCGGCAATGCCAGGCGTCGCCCCCGACGGTGATACCGCGAAAACAGGAGTGTTTGATCGTATTATTGAGGATCTGATTGTTGTTGCAGACTCCGCCGCTGGTCTGCAGATAGATGCCAAAAGTGAAGGTATGCTCAATGGTGTTGTTCTCAATAGTCATGTCGTTCGCATGGCGCAACCAGACGCCATACTTGTACGCGTTATGCATCGCCAGTCCGCGCACGATATTCCAGCCGGTGCCGTCGTAGGTGCGCACGCAGTAGTCCCGATACGTGAACTCCACACCCTCTGCAACGTCGCCTCTGGGCCACAGGAAGATTTTCTTCCGGGCCGGGTCATACGCCCATTCTCCCTCCTCGTTGATCTCGCCGACGATACTGGTGATGTAGTATCCGTATCGCGTCGATATGTCGTACCGGGGACTCTTCGCCAGGGTTATCTCACGTTGAGAGAAATCCGTAATGGGGATCTGGTCGAGATGCCCTACGAACGTTTTCACATGGCATACCGAGCCGACAAAATATCCGTCGGGCTTAGAGAGCGAACTGTCGGTGAATGTCTTCTTGGGATCGGAAATATCCGATGGATAGTGCCATCCCGCGTCCGGATATCGTGAGCGCTTGAGCAATTCCCCATGCTGAAAGACCTGTCTGACCGCAAATGCACTGTCGGGGTGGGACTGTACCAGGACCGCCACATCCACGACGTAGATGTGCTCCCAGTATGGGTTCCCGGCACAATCGCCGGGGCCGGCGCACTTCTGCCAGTTTGTTACGGGCTCTGCGGCGTTAATTATGACCTTACCTTCATCTCCGGGATAAGCCCGAATCCTTATGGGGTACGCTTGCGTTCCGCTTCTCGTCAGGATTACGGTTTCCCTGTAAGTCCCGGCCTTTATTAGCAGGGTATCCCCCGGTTGCAGCGATTGCACGCCCCTTCCAATCGTTTTCCAGGGTCGAGCTTCGGTCCCAGGATTGGTATCACGGGCAGCGGGATTTCCTCCATCGACATAATACGGAAGCTTGGTTGTGAAACTCCAGATGTCGCCTTTGTGCGTTGCTTCGCCGTCGAATACATCAACGCGCCAATAATACGTCTTGTCGAATTCGAGAGCGCCGGGGTAATACCGGGTGTGCGTCTGAGATGCTCCCCCCACAGAAGTCGATACGGTGTTAAAATCGTCACCGAAGTACACCGTGTACCGTCTGGCACCGATACCGGCCGCCCACGTGAGGATTACGTCCGTGGCTACAAATTTGGCGCCGTCACCCGGGACAGGATTACAGGCCTTGCTGGAGGGAACGAAGAAGCTCCAGACCTCGCCTTTATGTTTGGTCACACCATCGGTTTCCACTTCATCAATCCGCCAGTAATACGTCGTGCCCGGAACGAGGCCTTCCGGATATGGGAATCCGGGGAGGCCGACAACAAAATAGGTTGAGGGCTGGTTGCCCCGGAAGGTGCCGCCGGTGCCGTTGTTGACTTCTGCGAAGCTCTCGCCGAAGTACACATCGTGTGAGTCGGCTGTAAAACCCGGCGCCCAGATCAGGCGCGCCCATGTATTCCGAATTATAGCACCATTAGCCGGTTCAAGGCTCGAAGCGATTAGACCCATCTCTAATAGTTCAACTTCGGAGATCTGCATACTATTCGCACTTCCCGGGTGTCGTACAGCCGTGAATAGAACTTGATAGTGATCGTATGCTACATCATTATCAAACAAAATCGGCGTTTCGTTCATTGTGAAGCGCGGCCATGGCGTCGCTTGGCTGAAATCGACGATATCGCCGCTGGCTATCAACGTGTACGGCCCATTTATGCTCACATTAGAACCATAGAGTTCATATGCAACCGGATCACGCCCTACAGCGTCATTTGCCGTGGTGAAAGTCAGCCCAACGACAATAGTCTGACTGGCTGATGGTGTAACCCGGAAACCAGTGGTTTCAATTTCTCCTTTGAAATGCAGATACTTCGTCGAGGTGTTATCATCGATCGCCAAGGCAGGGTGTTCATGACCAGGCCAGCCGAAGTTTCCACTGCCATCAGTTACTCCATCGTTCGGAACACCCCGGATGGTATCCCCTGGTGCGGTGATATCAAGCCCAGCCGCCTGTATCATTCCACAAAAAAGCAACGTGCACACGACCACAACTATAATTGACAATTTCCTGTATATAATAATCCTTCTTCAAAAAATAAATTTAGATTGGTAATTGAAATGTAAAATATTTTCACTGTGAAGCACCAAATGTTCCACTACAGCTTCACACACCACACATAATATCTCCTCCTTTAATCGTCTTCCACCTTGTTATCTGTGTACTATGCGCAAGCCATTACTGAGCAGCATAAATCTAAGATGTCTCGCGTCGCCGCTCGCTAATAACAAATCTACACGATTGAAGCGGGTTTGTCAAGAGAAAATCAGAAAACTTAAGACAGTTGTTGGTTGTACAGAGCCGAGGAATAAAATTACGCCAGCCAGCACTACGATTAAAACGATAATTGCGGGATAGCAATTTATTATAATCTCCTTCAAGAGACAGCATGGGCTAAAAGCACATACTACGGAGCTGCGCTCAGGATGAGAAGGGGGGTGAGAGATTTTTATCCGTTCGACACAGGACAGCATTGGCCGAATTCCATCCTACTGAATTTTACCGTCTTTATTGAGATGACCTTCAAGGGTAGAGTCCGGGATTTCATAATCGGAGAATATAAGGATTTTTGATTCAAAAGGCTGTAAACTAATGCTCCCATATATTTTGTTACCGTGCACATCGCAATATTTCTCTGATTTTAGGTCAATGCTAATTACATCAAGCGACGGATTATAAATAATCCGGGACTTTATTGGGCTGTCTATGGTAATATCATCGAATTGATTTAAGTATGAGAAATCTTTTGAGTTTCCATCATACCCTGATAATTCACGCCATCCACTAAGTGTTAAATCATCACGCGTCCATCTGTCTTCGTAAGCTTTATAATGATTAACAAAGATATGCCTATAATTGTAGGGATTATAAAAATAATTGTTGTCAGATTGGCCAAAATGCACGTTATCGTAATTTATCCCCAAGAAAAATGTTTTCTGTTGTGCATTTGTTGCGAACATAATGTTTTCGAAAAGGTCGTCATTCTCAAGAATTTTTTGGGCTTCATCCTTGCCATCGAACCGCACCTGCGCCTCTTTATTGCCGTATAACGTATTCTTCTCTACGACATTCGAAGGTGCCCAGTGGAAGTATATACCCGCCATATGAGAGTTTATAACGGTATTATTTTCAATAATTCGATTGTTGCCTTCTTCATCAATATAGATACCCGGTGCGGCCCCTGAATGAGTTTCTATGGTTGGAGGACTTCCTGTATCGAAATCTTTCTCCATAGAGCGGCATCCAATAATATCTTCAAATATATTGTGGTGTATATAATCGGTTTCAGGTTCGTCAGAAAAGCCGGCCATATATATGCCACCTCCATCAGACAACGCAAGACAGGTGTTGGTAGTGTAATTATAGGATATCTCACGGCCTGCAGCTTTGCCTGACAGATATATGCTTATATGTCCTGTGCGGTCTACCCTGTTGTTATACACCCGTGTAAACGGACCACCTATAAAGATTCCAACCCCTCGACCATGCATCAGGTCACCGCCGAAATATTCGGTTCCGATTGCATAGACGTAGTTGCCCTCGATATTATTATCATAGGAGTCACCATCAACGGTAATGCCATGATAACATGCATATTGAACCGTATTATTGATTATCTGATTATTTTCGCATCTTCCGTCTCGTCCCACCAAATAGATAGCGGTGTCATAGGAATTTTCAACAGTGTTATCTTCAATCCTCATATCGTTTGCTCTGTATAACCAGATGCCAATACTGTATGCATTACGCATCGTCAATCCCCGGACTTCATTCGAGGAAACACCACTGTATGTTCGTATGCAAAAATTTCGGTAAGTAAATTCGATGTTTTGTGCAATATCATCTTTTGGCCATATAAAAATCCTCTTGAGAGCCGGGTCATACGCCCATTCGCCTTGCTCATTGATCTCGCCAACAATACTGGTTATGTAGTATCCAAACCTCGTTGAGATATCATACCTGGGTTTGTTTGAAAGGGTAACAGTATGTCCGGAATAATCGACGATATCGATCTGGTCAGGCTGCCATACTTCCGTCTTTATATGACATACGGAACCATTAAAGTATCCATCCGGTTTTGATAAAGAGCTGTCAGAAAAGATCGTCCGGGGGTCGAGAACACTTGTTGGATAACTCCATCCCGTATCCGGATATCGAGAACGATTGAGCAGCTCCCCATGCTGAAAAACCTGTCTAACAGCAAATGCACTGTCCGAGTGAGATTCAACCAGACCTGTAACATCGGCATAATAGATGTGGTTCCAGTGCGGATTTCCGTCACAATCATCAGGGGCGGTACACTTCTGCCAGTTTGTTACGAGTTCTGCAGCGTTAATTATCGCCTTGCCTTCGTCTCCGGGATAAGCCATAACCTTTATGGGTTTTGTTTTCGTTCCGCTATTTGATAAAATCACAGTTTCTCTGTAAATGCCTGCTTTTATAAATACAGTATCTCCAGGCCGTAACAATGACGTGGCTTTTCCAATCGTCTTCCATGGCCGAGCTTCAGTCCCTGGATTGGAATCACGGGCAGCGGGATTGCCACCATCGACATAATAGGTTGCAGTCGAAGATACGCCCGGAAGCCTGGTCGTGAAACTCCAGATGTCGCCTTTGTTCGTCGCGTCGCCGTCGAACTCATCTACGCGCCAATAATACGTCGTGCCCGGAACGAGACCTTCCGGATATGGGAATCCGGGGAGGCCGACAACAAAATAGGTTGAGGGCTGGTTGCCCTGGAAGGTGCCGCCGGTGCCGTTGTTGACTTCTGCGAAGCTCTCGCCGAAGTACACATCGTGTGAGTCGGCTGTAGAACCCGGCGCCCAGATCAGGCGCGCCCATGTATCCCGAATTATAGCACCATTAGCCGGGTCAGGGCTCGAAGCGATTAGACCCATCTCTAATAGTTCAACTTCGGAGATCTGCATACTATTCGCACTTCCGGGATTTCGAACAGCCGTGAATAGAACTTGATAGTGATCGTATGCCACATCATTATCAAACAAAACCGGCGTTTCGTTCATTGTGAAGCGAGGCCACGCCGTCGTTTGGCTGAAATCGACTATATCGCCACTGGCAATCAATGTGTACGGACCATTTATGCTCACATTAGAACCATAGAGTTCAAATCCAACCGGATCACGCTCTGATGCGTCATTTGCTGTCGTGAAAGTCACCCCAACAACAATAGTCTGGCTGGCTGATGGTGTGACCTGGAAACCAGTGGTTTCAATTTCTCCTTTGAAATGCAGATACTTCGTCAAGGTGTCATCATCGATCGCCAAGGCAGGATGTTCATGACCAGGCCAGCCGAAGTTTCCGTTGCCATCAGTTACTCCATCGTTCGGAACACCCCGGATGGTATCCCCTGGTGCCGTGATATCAAGCCCAGCCGCCTGTGTCATTACACAAAAAAGCAACGTGCACACGACCACAACTATAAGTGACAGTTTCCTGTATATAATAATCCTTTTTCAAAAAATAAATTTAGAGTGATAATTGAAATGTAAAATATTTTCACTGTGAAGCACCAAATGTTCCACTACAGCTTCACACACCACACATAATAGCTCCTCCTTTAATCGTCTTCCACCTCGTTTTCTGTGCACTGTCCGCAAGCCATTACTGAGCAGCATAAATCTAAGATGTCTTGCATCGTCACTTGCTAATTACAAATCTACACGATTGAAGCGGGATTGTCAAGAGAAAAACAGAAACTGAAGACAGTTGTTGGTTGTGCAGAGCCGAGGAATAAAATTACGCCAGCCAACACTACGATTAAAACGATAATTGCGGGATAGCGATTCATAGCAACCTCTTTTCAAAAATTTGATGCTGTAAACGAGTCAAGTACAGCGGTCATCCAACGCTTTCGTGTCTTTTTCACCGGCGTATTAGAGTATCGGGAGCAATCCTCAAGACTTGAGGACCCCGGCAGCTTCTTCTACGCTTGCTCCTTCGTGGACCATTTTGCTGAGGGCCTGGACCATTTTAGTCGGGTCTTTGTGCTGGAAAGCGTTTCGGCCGATAGATACGCCCGCAGCGCCGGCCTTTAGCGCACCGTCCACCATTTTGAAAATGTCTTCGTCACTGTCCATCTTCGCTCCGCCTGCAATAACGACCGGCACCGGGCAACCCTGAACTACTTCGGTGAAACTTTCAACGCTGCCGGTATAGACTACCTTAACGATATCTGCGCCAAGCTCGGCCCCGACCCTTGCGGCGTGCTTGACGTTATTGACGTCGTATTCGTCTTTGATTTTCGTGCCGCGAGTGTACATCATCGTAACGAGGGGCATCTGCCAGACCATACATCGCTCGCTGACCTGGCCCAACTGGCGCAGCATTTCTTTGTCGGTCTCGGCACCAAGATTTATGTGGACAGAAACGGCGTCGGCACCGAGCTTGATTGCCTCTTCAACAGTGCAGACCAGCTCCTTTGCATTCGGGTCGGGACTTAGTGACGTGCCGCCGGAAAGGTGAATAATCAGTCCGACGTCCTTGCCAGCGCCTCTGTGACCTGCACGAACAACTCCTTTGTGCATTAGAATAGCATTTGCGCCGCCAGCTACGACCTTACTGATGGCTGTCCGCATGTCCGCGAGGCCCTCAATAGGGCCGACCGTGACGCCGTGGTCCATCGGAATGATTACCGTCCTGCGGGAATTACGGTCGATTATTCTTTCGAGTCTTATCTTCTTGCCTATCATTGTCAAATCTCCAAATTATAACCTTCTCATAAAATCTATCTAAAGAAGTACAAAAGGCAAGAAAAAAAACGACAGGAGGAATATTCAATCCCCGTTTTTACGAGGACAGGTATCGAACCCCGACCGATACCTTATGGACAAGTAAGGAATTGCGAAGTTGAAATTGGCACGTTGAGGATTGCATCGTCCCTTCGGCTGCGCTCAGGGCAAGCGTGCCGACGACGGCTAAACAACCGCTCAATCAGTTGGTGGAAAACAATATAATCCCTACTCCTGGGTTTCGCGCATTTGCTCGTAAAACTCGGCGAATTTGTCCCTGTCGTCGGTTTTTCGATATACTATCGCAGAGCGAGGATGCTCGTTTAATATTCCTGTGACCATATAGGGAATTATATAGCCCCACTCGATTTCCTGACGCATTGGTATCATGTAGTCCTGTATGACCTTTAGAATCGGCGTCAGATTTAATTTCGGATTTTTCAGGAAGCCAATTAAGAGTTCGAGGCAGCAATTGCCGGGGCCTCTTCCGATGCCGAACAATGAGCCGTCCACAAAATTGGCGCCGTGGATGATACCTTCAATAGTGTTGGCATACGCGAGCTGCTGCTGGTTGTGGCAGTGTACGCCGATTTCTTTTCCGGGGAGGTGCTCTTTATAAAGTTTAACGAGATATTCTATCTGCTCGCAGTACAATGCGCCAAAACTATCGACAACATAAACCACATCGACAGGTGTTTTTGCTAATTGGTCGAGGGATTCGACGAGGTCCGGCTCTATTTCTTTGGAGACCGCCATAATGTTGCAGGTCGTTTCGTAGCCGAGGTCGTGACATTTATTTATAAGCTCTATGGCGCTGTCGATATATTTAACATAGGTCGCCGCTCGAATCAGATCTATGGGGCTTTCGTCGGCAGGGGCAAACTCCTGCTCTTTGACGCGGTATGAGTCAACCATTACACTGATTTTTAGATTTGGTTCAATGTCAGCAGTGTCGATAACTTTTTTTATTTTATCGTCATCACAGTATTTCCACGCTCCATAATCTTCGGGCGGATAAAGCTCTCTACTGCTTCGATAGCCGAACTCCATATAGTCGATGCCGCTTTTGGTAAGGGCCCTATACACAGAGCTGACAAACTCGTCGGTGAAGTAATGGTTGTTAATGAGTCCGCCATCCCTGATTGTGCAATCGAGCACCTTTATTTGTTCTCTGTACATATTCCGGCCTTTAACTAATTTTCTCTAAAGCATTTTCAATATTTTTTCCACCAGCTCAGGAGCGACCTCGACAGCGTATTGTCCATCCGGACAATAAACCTGACCTATGTCACTAATGAGCACGAACCGCGGCCATTTGTTAATTGCCTTTTTGTCGTGCTTTATAAGGTCTATCAGGTCTTTTTCGGCTAAATCCTTTGGTAATTTTACCGGAACATCCAGTTTTTCGAGAATTTGCCGGACTCTTTCGAGTCTGTCGTGTTGGGCTAATTCCAATTCAATCTCGATTAAGCCTGCTGCGATAATACCAATAGCGACTGCTTCGCCGTGCAGCAATTCAAACCCGCTGGCAGCCTCGACGGCATGTCCGATAGTATGGCCGTAATTTAGAATTCTTCTTTTGTTTTGCTCCTGCGGGTCGGTCTCGACAACGTCACCTTTTATTTTGCAGTTAAAATGAGCTACTTTTTCCAGCACATCAGTCTTTCGTTCAAGGATTGAATCGAGATTTTTTTCGAGGAAATCAAAGTACCGACTGTCGGCAATAAGTGCGTGCTTTACGGACTCAACGAATCCGGCCCTGAATTGTCTATCGTCCAGCGTTGTTAAAGTTGCGACGTCGATATAAACAGCCGACGGGTGCCAGAACGCACCGAAAGCGTTCTTGCTTAGGCTGGAATCAACTCCGGTTTTGCCGCCTACAGCGGAATCGGCCTGGGCGACTGTGGTCGTGGGTATCTGAAGGACAGGGACACCTCTTTTGAAAACGGCAGCAGCAAATCCTGCAATGTCACCGACAGTCCCGCCGCCAAGAGCAATAACAAGGGTATCTCTGCCGAGATAGGCCTTTTCCATCATCTCGATTATCGAAATTAGCGTATCTATATTTTTTGAGGTCTCACCGGCCGGGCTTATTACAAAAGCAGGAACATCTCTTTGGCCCAAAAGCCTTTTCAAATGGCCGGCAGAAACCAAATTTTCATCGGTAACAACAAATTTGTTATACTCGCTGAAATCAGCTTCTATCCTGGGCCATAACGAGCCAAGGATACCGGCGCCGATTTCTATCCTGTAACCCGCTGCCGGTGAGGCCGGAATTTTAATCTCATGCTCTAACATTACACGAAAACCATAAGTTATTTATAATTAAACATCAAGGACACCAAAATCAGGTTGAGTGTACAACCTGAGATTCTATCAAATATGCAAGTTGGGCAATATAACCTATTTACGTCAGGGACGCAACACTTTAAGCAATGTTCCATTCAATTTCTGCTGAGGTGTGCGATACTTGTGTTTTTACTCTTGCTTTTGGTGTTTTTCGCTGCTATATGTTTGGATTATGGAGACGAAATTAGCCGTTCCCATAGCAGCGAAGGATTTAGATACGGCCAGGCAGCAAGTCACAGCGGCTCTGTGTGCCGGTGCCGAGATGCTCGAACTGCGGACAGATTATCTCGAAAACCTCGGTGTCGAGATGGTCAAAAATTTGATTGCCTGTGTAAAAAATGCCGGCGATAAACAACTGCCAATAATTGTAACCTGTCGTGACAAGCGGCAGGGGGGGGTGATGGATTATCCGCAACAGTTGCGAATTGATGTGCTCACAAGCGCGCTAAGAGCAGGGGCAGAATTTATTGACTTTGAATATGACAACTACCTCTCCATTGAGATTCAGGAAAAAATAAGACTGGCGCTGTCGCAAAGCTCAAAGGGCCGGCTGATTCTGTCGGCCCATAATTTCGAAACCAGATTTGCGAATATCGGCAAGCTATATCGTGACATCTTGGCCATATGTCCGGAGGCGATACCCAAGCTTGTCTATACGGCAAGTCACATTAACGATTGCTTTGAGGCATTCGATTTGCTGCATCAAACAAGCGGCGAACGAATTGTGTTCTGTATGGGCGAGGCGGGGCTTGTCAGCAGAATTATAGCGAAAAAGCTGGGCGGCTTTGTCACTTTTGCAAGTATAGATGACCAAAGCGCGACCGCACCGGGGCAGTTGACAATTGAGCAGTTTAAGAAATTGTACCGATACGATGATATAAAATCCGATACCGAGCTTTTCGGTGTGATAGCTGAGCCGGTTGGCCATTCGCTAAGCCCTGCAATTCATAATACCTGTTTTGCCGAAAAACGTTTGAACAAATTATATCTGCCGTTATTGGTAGAAGGAGGGCAGCAGGAATTCGATTCGTTTTTGCATAAAGCGCTTTTTAGAAAGTGGCTGAACTTCGGCGGCTTTAGCGTGACAATCCCGCATAAGCAAAATGCGCTAAATTTTGTCCGTGCAAATCAGGGCTTTATCGAGCCGCTGGCTGAAAAGATCGGGGCGGTCAATACCCTGGTTATAAGCAGAGGTGGTAAAGTCAGTGCTTACAATACCGATTATTCAGCGGCTCTGGATGCAATTACTTCGACGCTGGGTATTAGCAGGGTCGATTTGAAAGATATGACGGTTGTGGTTATCGGCGCGGGCGGTGTTGCAAGGGCGATAGTGGCCGGTTTAGCTGATGCAGGGGCCAAGGTCAAAATTTACAATCGTACTGTCACGAGGGGGGAAAAACTTGCAGCCGAATTTGATTGTGATTTTGCGCCACTGGATGATTTGCCAAGCATTGATGCAAAATTACTGATAAACTGCACGAGTATCGGGATGTATCCAAACGTTGATGCAATGCCTGTTCCTCAGGAATACCTGAAAAAAGGTATGGCCGTTTTCGATACGGTCTATAATCCTGCCAAGACCTTACTGCTGAAAGAAGCAAAGAAGAAGAGAGCAAAAACAATTGATGGTATTTCGATGTTCGTCAATCAGGGTATGGCTCAATTCAGACTCTTTACCAACACCGATGGCGATGCTGAACTTATGCGAGAAACCATTTGCTATAAACTCAACCATTGACGACGTAGAAATCGCAAAGAAAATTCATTTTTTAAAAACGCATGTGGCAAGGTTCTGTTATATTTCATTGAGAAGGGAAATTTAATGCGGCGAAAAGATAAAGAAATAAGAGATATTGCCACTATAGAAAACATAATCCGGAAGGCAAGTGTGTGCCGATTGGGTTTATGCGATAACGGAAGGCCGTACATAGTCCCCCTTTGCTTTGGTTATAAAGATAAAACATTGTATTTTCATTGCGCCAGCGAAGGTAAAAAGTTAGATATACTCAGAAAGAACAATAATGTCTGTTTCGAGATCGATATAGACTATGAGCTTATCAAGGCGAAAGAAGCATGCAAATGCAGTATTAAATATCAAAGCGTTATCGGATTTGGCAAGGCTGCATTCATAGAAGATATTGAATCAAAACGTAAAGCATTTGATATTATCATGCGGAATTATTCTGATGGTTCTTTTGAATATCCGGTAGAAGCCATTAAGAACACGGTAATCATAAAGGTTGAAGTAGAAAGTATGACAGGTAAAAAGTCGGGGTATTAGAAATCGCCATAAGCTCGGTCGTACAAGGCAGGCTTTGCCCTGCGCGATATTGCCTTTACCCAATTTAATTGTTGCTCGGAGGTGGTGGTTGTTGGTATATTAGAAGCGGTAGGGAGAAAGAAAAGCTAAAGTAATGAGATTGCTTCGCTTAGCTCGCAATGACAAGCAGAAGCGACATTTGATGATAGTGAAAGTGTTTCGCAATGGTGACGATGACACAGATAGAAGAATTGGTCAGGAGGATTGGGCAGAAGTTCCATCCTGAGCGGATTGTGCTTTTTGGCTCTTATGCTTGCGGTCAGGCCACGGAGGATTCGGATGTTGACCTGCTTGTGGTTGCCGAGACTTCTCTGCCTCCGCGTGAACGTTATGCTGCAGTGAGGCGTTTAGCCGCCGATTTTCCTGCCTCGTTTGACATTATTGTGAAGACGCCGGATGAATACGCACGACGGCGGTCAGTTGTCAATCATGTCGTCTATTTCGCAGATAAATATGGGAGAGTTCTCTATGAACGATGAGACTCGTGAAGCTGTGCGGCAGTGGCGGGCAAAAGCCCAGAGCGACCGGACAGCAATAGAGATTCTGACGAGCAGTGAACAATGCCCGGCTGATGCGGTTTGTTTTCACTGCCAGCAGTTCGTTGAGAAACTGCTGAAGGCAATTCTCACCAAGCAGGGTATTGAAGCGCCAAAAACACACGATTTACGAAGATTGATACAGTTATCTGAGCCGTTCGTGCCTGAACTTTCAGGGTTGACTGATGAATCGGACGTACTGACTATTCATGGGGTTGAGTCGAGATATCCCGACGACTGGCGGCAGATAGGACCGTCGGAAATGAATCACGCAGTTGAACTGTCAAAGCAGTTTGGTGACATATTGCTTCCAAAACTGGAACAATGAATAACAGCCACGTAGGATTGTGATTTTGCTATGTGGTTTGACACTGCATAATTTCATTGTTTCGTTGTTCGTTGAGTTAAAATCCTTTCTTTTCTTAATGCTTTTAATTGTGTTGGCCAGCAATAGCCGATATAATGCGGGTTTCAATATCCCGATATTTGGGGGTAAATGTAATTTTTATTCTGACCTAATTATATTAAGGATAAATTAAATGGCTAAGGGTAAAAGTAAAGCTGAAAAAGTGGTACTGGCATATAGCGGGGGGTTGGATACGAGTGTGATTCTGCCGTGGCTTAAGGAAACCTACGGCTATGATGTAATAGCGTTTGCGGCTGAATTAGGGCAGGGCGATGAGTTAGCGGGTATCAAACGTAAGGCATTAGCGAGCGGGGCGGTCAAGTGTGTAGTTAAAGACCTGCGCAAAGAGTTTGTCGAAGATTATCTCTGGCCGATGCTCAAAGCAGGTGCGGTTTATGAAAAAGAGTATCTTTTGGGGACGAGTGTCGCCCGGCCTTTGATTGCCAAGCATCAGGTCGAAGTTGCACACGATGAAGGCGCGACGGCGGTAGCCCACGGGGCAACAGGCAAGGGCAACGACCAGGTGCGATTCGAAGTCACCTATATGGCACTGGACCCTTCGCTGAAAATTGTCGCTCCCTGGAAAGACCCTAAGTTTGAACTAACTTCTCGCGAGGCGGCGGTTGATTACGCCAAAAAACACAAAATCCCCATCGAGCAGACAAAGAAAAAAATCTACTCCTGCGACCGGAATCTCTGGCACATCAGCCACGAGGGGGCGGATCTTGAAGACCCAGCCAACGAGCCAAAGGACGATGTGTATGTTATCTCCAAGCCAATATCGAAAACGCCAGATAAGCCGGAGTATGTAACGATTGGTTTTTATGAAGGAATCCCAATAAAACTTAACGGCAAGCTAACAAGCGGCGTGAGGTTTATTGAAGCGTTGAATGAGCTGGGCGGCAAACACGGTATCGGGCAGGTGGACCTTGTTGAAAATCGGCTGGTCGGTATAAAGTCGCGGGGCGTTTATGAGACGCCTGGTGGAACTATTCTCGTTACGGCCCATAATGCTCTTGAGAGCCTGACACTTGACAGGGAAACTATGCACTATAAACAACAGCTCGCTCTGAAATATGCCGAGCTTGTTTATTACGGCCTGTGGTTTTGTCAACTGCGTGAGGCGCTTGATGCGTTTGTCGATGTTACGCAGCGGAATGTCACCGGTGAAGTTAAAATGAAATTGTTCAAAGGACGGTGTACACCGGCCGGTATAAAAAGCCCGAACAGTTTGTACAAGACCGACTTGGCGAGCTTTAAGATGGGTGCCGAATACGACCCAACCGATGCAACCGGCTTTATACGTTTGTTCGGTTTGCCTGCGAAAGTGGCGGCGTTGGTCAACAAGACAAAGAAAAGTGTAAAGTGAGCTAAAGTGCCTAAAGTGAGCTAAGGATTCAGGTTATCAGCGTATCAGGATACCAGGTAGTGGACATCAGGCTATCAGAACATCAGGCAGTTTTTTCCTGATACTCTGATATACTGGTAATCTACATCCTGATTTCCTGGTCCGCGGATATCCATAACTTTAGGCACTCGAAACTTTAGGCACTTTAGAATAGGAGATATTGTGGCAGTACCGGATTGGATTTGGTTTGTCTTTATCTTTGCTTTCGGCTGTTGTATAGGCAGCTTTCTGAACGTTGTCATCTATCGCTTACCTCGTGATAAGTCTTTGGTAACACCTCCTTCAGCTTGTCCGGCTTGTGGTAAGCACATTCGTTTTTACGACAATATACCACTGGTTTCGTGGCTGCTTTTGGGGCGGAAGTGTCGGTACTGCAGAGCACCGATTTCGCCGCGTTATTTTCTTATTGAACTACTGACCGGTTTAATTTTCTTAGGCCTTTTCGTTTTATATTTTCAGGCCAATTTGCGAGATGGCCTCAGGTCATTTGTGGGCGGAGGCTGGCTCATCTATCTTCTTCACATCATTATGTTGGGAGCTTTTATTGCCGCCTCAGCGATTGATTTAGAGTACTGGATTATTCCACTGTCTATTTGCTGGTTTGTTACCGCAGCCGGGTTTATCGGCTCAGCGGTCGGAGTTTATATAATTGACCCTACCCTGATTCGTGCGTATTCACTTTTGCCGAGTGCATCGGCACATACTGGTGCGCTGGCCGTCGGGGCAACGGTAGGGCTGGTTATATCCCTGGTGCTGCTTGCAAGTGGTTTGATTAAAAGAAGTTACGAATCGGAGGACGGAGGACAGACGACAGAGGACAGAGGACAGAAAGTAGAAAACCCAAGTGAGCAAAAGTATGATCCTCTTAAAAGTAAGTCATCAGAGGCCACTGCTACAGAACCGGACTGGACTTCTAACGAGTTTAACCATCGTCTGGAGGTGTGCAGAGAAATCATCTTCTTGCTGCCGATAATAGTATGCTCGGTGGCAGGGCTTTGGATTGTCAGAGAAGTTACACCAGTAGGGACCTGGTGGGAGAATTTTTCGCAACATCCTGTCGTTGCGGGACTTCTGGGCAGTGTATGGGGTTATTTCGTGGGCTGCGGTATTGTCTGGGGCATCCGTATCTTTGGTACCTTGGCCTTCGGAAAAGAAGCAATGGGTCTCGGTGATGTTCATCTAATGGGCGCTGCAGGGGCGGTAATAGGGCCGCTTTACGTTTTTGTGGCATTTTTTGTGGCACCATTTTTTGGCTTGGGATGGGCGGGCTTTCAGATGTTTTTTAAAAAAATTCGACAAATTCCCTACGGTCCGTTCTTGTCTTTGGGTATATTTGTTGTTATGATTCTACATGATTGGATTCGTGATTATCTGAGCTTTGTGTTTTATCGTTGAAACAGAAGGTCTAAATTTCAAAATTATAAGGAGATATCAAATGCGGGCTACCAACAAAAAAACAATCGCTTTGCTGATTTGTCTTGTAGTGTTTGCTCTTTTGCCGGGCTGTACCAACTGGGAGAAAAAATATCAAGCTCTAAGCGTAGAGCATGAGAATATAAAGGGTCTGCTCGACCGCGAAAGGTCTGAAAAGGGTCAGCTTGCCGACCGGATATCGCAAGACCAGATGACAATCGAAGAGCTCCAAAGGCAAATTGAAGAAAGCAGTAAAACACCAGCCGACGTAACCGGTTTTGGAGAGGGCTACGATGTCGCCTTCGACCCATCTAAAGGAACGATTACAGTAACGCTGCCGAATGCGATATTGTTTGATTCGGGAAAGGCCGAGTTAAAAAGAGCAACCAGTACTGAGCTTGACCATATTCGTTCGGTATTGCGGGATAAATATCCCGGCAAACAAATAGATGTTGTAGGCCATACCGACACGGACCCAATCAAAAAATCAAAATGGAAAGACAACTGGGAACTTTCCGCTCAACGTGCTCTTTCCGTACTTAGATACTTAGTCAAACGCGGAATCTCCGAAAAAGATATTCAAGCAGTAGGATGTGGAGAAAGCCAGCCTATCGCATCCAATTCAACCAACAGCGGTAAAGCGAAAAACCGGAGAGTCGAAATCGTGGTGCATTTGAGGTGACGTTCCTCATTGCGTATTGGGTAAAAACAATTTTTGCACAATACCACAGATAGACAACGTATGATTCTCATTTGGGTTTGCAAACTACGCAAGACCAACAGCTAACTACGGGACAAATGTTTTAATTTCCATCACACCGTCACTGCTTATATAGACAGAAACGGCACCGTGTTTAGGCGTATAGAACGACCTGACGCTGGTTTTTCCTTTAATCATCTGTTGTTTTCTTTCGTATTGGGTTCGGTCGCAACTGTATATCAAAATATCCGCATTGAGTTTTTCCAAAAAATTTGCCTCTAACGTATTGACCGAGCCGTGATGAGGAACAACGACAATGTCGGCTTTTAGGTCAGGATACAGACGGAGCAACTCTCTTTGTGCAAAATTTTCAATGTCGGAGCATAAAAGTATTTCGGTGCCGGCAAATTCTATCAATGAAACTAATGATTTGTCGTTGTCGCCTAAGTCTTCATTTTGGAATATCTGTTCAATCGGCCAGAGTATTTTTATATTGGCGCTGCCGCTTAGAATCAAATCCGTGTCCAGGGGTTGTATTTTAATACCCTTCTGGATTAAGCAGTCATTGAGAAATTTCGCTGCACTCCATTGGTCGGCCTTATCAAAAAAGACTTTATTGGCGTAAACTCCACTGACTTTGCAATGTTCGGCAATCCGGGGTATTCCATTTACATGGTCTATATCGTTATGGCTTATGATAATGGCGTCGATTTTATTTATTCCGGTGCGATCTAAAAACGGTGCGATAACTCGTCCGCCGATGTCGCTTTTGTGCAGCGAGCCCGCGTCAAACAAGACGTTTGCTTTTCCGGGAAGCTGAGCGAATATTGCCTGACCATTGCCGACATCAAGACAGGTGATGACTAAATTGTCCCGATATGTCCTCTGCCATTTCGCGGCGCCCAAAAAAACAATCAATATTAAAAACAACACCGTGCAGATTGCTTTTTTTATCAGTGGACGCTTAAAATAAACAAAACCGGTAAAAAGAACAAAGCAGTAATATAAAATTATCAGTGCAAGCGGTACCTGACCTATCAGTATTTCTGAAATATCCAGATGGGCGATAAGCTTTACAATCCAAATAAGAGAGCTTGACAAGAGGGCAACAATAATTCCTAAAATAGCACTCAACGTCGGCAACAGGAAAAATAGAATTATCTTCAAGAACCCTAATACCAGGATTGCGCTAACCAGTGGAAAGACCAGCACAGTCCAAATGCTCGCTAATGGCGTGATTGTGTAAAAGTGGTACAGCAATATGCCGGCGCCGCCCAGCCAGGCTGCCATGCCTATAGAAAACAATCTCAATAAATATGGTCCCGGCTTTGAGAGTATGCGCAAAAACAGTTTTGTCTTTGGCCTTTCCTTACGCCAAGGCAAACTCGTTACTTTTTCGTATAGAAAGAAGTGGATTCGGTTCGCAAAAAGTAGAATTCCGAGAACTGTTCCGAAGGAGAGCTGCCAGCCGGCCTCGAATAACTGGGTCGGCCTTATCAGTAGAAGAATTATTGCCGCTAATGATAATGTGTTGATGGGATTGGAATATCGGTGAAAGAAAAATGATACGCAGAAGACTAAACATATAATAGCCGCCCTTAGCGTAGGTGCTCTCGGCGGGACAATTAACAGAAATATACTAATCGCAATTATACAAATAACCGCGCGGGCAGGTTTCATTAAACCTGCTGTTTTGCACAGCCACCAAATTATTCCTACCAGAATGCCAAGGTGCATTCCGGACAGGCTGATAAAGTGCAGCAGGCCCGTTCTGCGAAATGCCCTGTATGTGCTGCTGTCGATATTTCCTCTATAGCCCAACAACAATGCCTCCAGTAAGCCCCGGCTTGGCTCTTCCGGTGACACATTACCTAATAATGCCTGCGCGGCCGATTGCCTGAGCATTCTTTTTAGTTTTGTGAAAACAGCAGGGGGGGTGCTTTGCAGTAATTCAATGCCATCCCGTGATTTTACAGATGCGGCGATAAAGACATTTTTCCGTGCCAGGTACTTGGCCACATCAAACTGGCCGGGATTGGTAGGGGGGCTGAATCTGTCCAGACGGCAGTACGCCTGTATGTAATCACCGGTTTTTAAATCCAGGACCGGCTCATCAACCTGTACTCGAACGGTGCCGGTCGCCTTTGCCCAGCCATGAGTAGTTTCTACTTCGTTGAGCTTAAGGTAGAAACTGGTTACCGGGTCGGTAAACTTGAATCTGGCGAATTCCCAGTTTCGGTTTTTGTTAACATACGGCTCGGTAACAATCAGGCCTCGAATCGTTGCCAGTTTCTGCTCATCGGTGACAAGATTGCTGATGTCGTTTGGCTTTGGCTGATGAAAACTTATCATCCGAATCGCACCAAGGCATACGAAGCAGGCCAGGGCCAAGTACGCTGTGGCGTATTGCTGAGTTGTGAGTAGTGAGTTGTGAGTGGTGAGCTGTGAGTGGTGATTAGAAGAAGATTGTTGGATGATAAAGAAGAAAACAGTTGCTGCTGTAAGCTGAGAAAGCAGTATTAGCCAGAGCCAGAGGAACCGTGTTCCGAGCAATGTGCTTTGTATCAGAATCCCTGCTATAAGACCTACAGCAATAAAAACAAGAGGGCAGGTGCTTATAATTTGCCTGTGGAGATTTCTGCCGGCCAACTGCTGGTCAATCAGGGCTAATTTCCGCTGGATATCATCCATACCGAAACAGGCTACAACCTCAAGACCAAAGACTCAAGCGTAATTTTGACCAAATTCAAGAGGCAAGACTCAAGTTATAAATCCGCCACCAACTTAAAATTATTCCTTTTCCTTAGCAGGAAAAATAGTCCAGGGCTCGGCAGGTATATCTTTTAAGTATCCCCGGAGCCAGTCATATTGAGTGTGTTTTTCTAAAAACTCCCCGGCATTAAAACCAATATCGCAGGAGCTTCCCCATTTTGCCCAAAACTGCCAGTTCATTGCCATATCCGAGTCAACCACTTTTCCATCAAGCGCTCCTCCTGAAACATAAGCACCCCAACCACCAGGAATACTTCCATCATCCAATTCAGCGTGGCCACATATTGTTCTGGAACATGGATTTTCTTTTTCTAAATACATATCATAATGGTCAGCCAGCATTCGTTTTGCAATTTCAGCATCAATTTTTCCATAGTGTTCTTTCATAAGCTTTTTCCAGCGTTCCCGGCGAGCTACACGGCCATTTCTTATATCATCGTAAGGAGCAGTGGTCTCCTCTCTCAAAATTTCTATATTATCCGTAACATTTGAGCCTGAAATGTATCCGGTTGTTTTTTTCTCAAAACTGTGATGTTTTAAACCGAGCTCAAGACGGGCAATTTCGCCGTTGTTAATGTCCCCCAAAAGCCATGAATTAGCATAGGCGCCGTTATTGTTTTTAATCATTATATCCGCCCACTCATCAATGTTGTTCGCATATTGCATTGCTTTCCTGGCCCTTTCAAAAACAGGAGTTCCCTTTCGATTGAATCCTCTAAAACCTCCAATAGTAGTTTCAGTACCGACCAAACCTGCTGAAGTGATAAAAAAATCCGTACCGCTATATATCAAAGGGCCCCAGGATTGCATCAGGATTCGATGACCATTGTCGGGGGCAATGTCCACGATAATATTACAAAATTGAGCGTCTGCATAGCCTGACCATGTATTATGGGCCATAACTATTTTACCATCTGTGGTCGCCTCTCCGGTTGCAATAAACGCACTGCAGCCGGGGCCCATCGACTCTTTCTTGTGCGGCCACCAATACCAGCAGATATCGATAAATCCGTTCAGAAAAAGCATTTGGTCAAAGGTTATCTTTTTACCCGCTTTTTCCATCCCCGCCACCATCCCTTTCATTTCTTCGGTATATTCTTTGGATACTTTTCCCTTGAAAAGTTTAGCGGCTGCTTCAACAAAAAAATCAAGGTCTTTGGCGGTCTCAAATTTTAGAATATGCGCCAAGGTTCTCAAGTGCTCATCAATTTCATTAGCGGTTAGAAAGCCTCGCTGGAATCCTCTTTCAAAAGGGCCTCCTTCAATATGCAGAAATATCCAGCCGTTCTTGTCGTCTCTATAAGCCTTTGCCAGCCACTCTTTTTGCTCTACTGTAATGTAGCTTTCACCAACCGGAACAGCAGTTTCGGGAGCACATCCGGCGATAAGAAGTATGATAGAAATACTGCAAATAAGTTTTAAACGTTTCATTTTTCGATCTCCTAAAAACAGCCTCGCAACATCTGCACCCAATACATTACAGACTCAGGAGACAAGACTCAAGATTAATTTTGTCCAGAAAATTTCACAGAGAAAAACTGTTAATAATTTATAAATAAGAAGGAGGTAAAAAGATAATTCAGAAACGAAGTGTGACGCTTATACGATTTTGAGCAAGAATTACATTTTCTGTCTGACTGCAAGGATGTGTTTGTATCGTTTCCATATCAGCATTATGGGAATGGTACATAACGTTATATTTATGAGCAAGATGCCGGTTTGGACCAAAAAACCCGGGGCAGATTTATTAGACAATACATGAGCACAGAATCCAAGCATACTGTACAGATACACTTCCTTATTATCCAGGATGCCTGATAAAATCAAAGGCAAGAATAAATACACGATGGTAATGAAGCTTAACAGAAGTCCTATTTTGTCAGACACCGGCTTATAAACCACATAGAGCTCCAGCAAAAACATAAGAAACAGGTAAAAAGAAAATAGAATGACAATATAGTACAGATTGTATAACAGCCCCTGTCCGGTCATCAAGGCCGTTACGATAGAACCCACTGTCCAGATTGTAAACAGGACGAGAACAGGGAGTAAATTCGAGTACCGAAGAAAAGCGGACACCAAATTTTTATTACCGGCCGATTTGCTTTGAATCAGGCCGCTGTGCTCAAGGTACCTGTCGAAGCTGCGAAGCGACCAGATGGGAACGAGCAGGACCGGCAAGAAAGAAATCAGCCAATAAAGATAATTTGTTCTTTGCGCCCCCTCATTTAAGTATTCGTAAAAGAGGCCGAAGAGGACAAACTCAAAGCCAAGCATAAATATATATGCGCCAATTCTAGTGAATAAAGGTTCATCCTCACGGGTGAATCTGCGTAATATACCCTTGACAGCCCAACAGCTAAAATAGAGCGCAACCAGACTGATTAATATAAGGACGGGGAGTTCGATTGTATAAAACTTCTCTGTCACGTTCTCAAAAATATTAATTCTTCTGATTGCTATACCAATGGAAGAGATTACGAAAGGTGCGAAGATAAAACCCAGAACGATGAAAAGTACTATATTGTTTTTCTTTTTGGCTTTAGCCGGATTAATGGACGACAACAAAGCCACTGAATTGGTAAGAACGGCTACCGATATCACTGCCAAAAAATACCGGCCCAGCAGAACGCTGTCCATCCGCCCTAACATGCCTAAAATTATAAGAAGCAGAAAATTGACACCTGCCAGCAGCAGCACAACGAGATTCTTTCCAACGAGAATACCGGCAGCCTTTTTCCCGGCGGAAATTGGGAGCATTCTGAAGAAATCATAAGATTTTCCGTTAACCTCGTCCTTTATAGCAGAGCTGGAATTAATCATGGCCAATATGCAAAGAACTATTACCTGCAGAATCAAAAACTGGTAATAAAGACCCTTAAAGAAGCGAATTTGATTTCCAAACCATTCCTGGTATTGATAGGCGGTGTAGTTGATAAATAAAATTAACGCAATTACGGCTATATAAATAGTAATGTAAATCCAGAGCTGGCGCGGACGCATCAGGCTGTAACGATAACGTCTTATCAATGGATTATTCAGTATCACTTTGCCTGTCCTGTTAAAAAATCCTGTTATTCGCTGTCTGAAATCTTCATAAACAAGTCTTCAAGGTCGGTCTTTTCTTCGCCGAAGCTGTAAACTTTTATACCTTTTGCAACCAGGTGCGAATTCAGAGCGGCCAGCTCGGATTCGTCCGCACTAATCTCAACGATTATTTCATTATCCCGAGCGGTTTCTATCTTAGTTTTCGTAAATCCTTCTATCAGCCGAACCGCCTCCTCACAATCGTCCAAAACTGAGACACGTAATTTTCTTGTATCAAAAACCTTTCGCTGGATCTCATCCACAGCGCCGTGTAAAACAACGTTGCCCTCGTTCATTAGTGCGATATGAGAGCAAAACCCGGACAGCTCGGTCAATATATGAGAGGATATGATAATAGTCTTTCCTTCACCGCTGAGTTTTTTCAAAACCGCACGTAGTTGAATTCTCGCTTTCGGGTCCAGGCCGCTGGCCGGCTCATCGAGCAAAAAAACATCGGGGTCGTGTACTAAAAGTACCCCAACACCCATTCGCTGAACCATGCCCCGCGAAAGATGTCGAATGAAGTCGTCTCTCTTGCTCTGGAGTTCAATGTAATCGAGCACCTCATCCACCCGCTGTGGTATCAGTTTCTTTTCAACCTTGTACGCTTTTGCAAAGAACTCGAGACACTCCCGAAGGGTAAGGTCGTTATAAAGATTGAAGAAATCCGGCAGGTATCCGATATGCCTGCGGATTTTAAGATATTCCTTTGCCAAATCGAAGCCCAGCAATCGGACAGAGCCGCTCGTAGGACGGAGCAAGGTAGCCAGCATCCTTAGAAGCGTGGTCTTTCCCGCACCGTTGGGCCCGATGAGTCCCCAGACCTGTCCCTTCTCCACGGAAAGACTGATATTATTGACGGCTACTAATGTGCCGAATTCCTTTCTGAGGTTGTCTACTTCCAAGATTTCCATTTTGCCAATCAATAGTAGATGCCAGAGGTGCAAGATGTCACCCTGGTGCTATTTTAATTTTGTGCAATCCTGCTTATTGTCTAAGTATCCCAACAAAAGGATTATAACCTTACTCCATAAAGCGTCAAAGCTTATATTTTGTTATAACAACAAAAAAGATTTATCTCAGGTTTTTTCTTTTTTCAGGAGGTTTCAAGAAAATCATTATTGTTCAAAGCCGGATATACTGTTTGGGGTCGAAGTTTGTTTCCATCGTCCAGGTTACGGCCCTGGCGTTGTTAAGGCGATAGCATATCATTACTTCGTAGCCCTGGCTTTCCACCCAGGGTTTTAAGAAGGAGAAGGCTTCGACAATCTTCTTCTTCAGTTCCAAATCGTCGAGCATCTCAACGGTGCCTTCGATTCGTACCTGGAGGCCCTGCTCGGCGTTATAAAAGCAAAGCTCGGCAGCCGGATTGGCTTGCAGTTGCTTGTGAACGGCTTTGTCCCGACCGGTACAGAAAATAATTCCATTTTCGTCGGCTTTATACAACATTATTGTACGAACGCGAGGTTGATTGCCGTCAATCGTAGCAAGACTGAAGACGGGATTTTTTGTTACGAATTCGAGAATCTTTTCTTTGGTCATAATCAAGTTCCTTATGTCATGAATGTTTATTGATTGTTTCTTTGCCGTTCATATATGGGCGGAGGATTTTTGGTATTGTTATTGAGCCGTCGGCGTGCTGGTAAAGCTCTAAAATCGGTATCAGAATTCTCGGTGAGGCGATGACAGTGTTGTTAAGCGTGTGGCAGAAGTGGTTCTTCTTTGTGGCCGGGTCTTTGTAGCGGAGGTTCATTCTTCTGGCCTGGAATTCGTAGAATTTGCTTGCGCTGTGGGTTTCGCAATAGTTGCCGCGCGAGGGCATCCAGGCCTCTATGTCGAATTTTTTCACTTGGCCTCTGCCGAGGTCGCCGGTGCAGACATTTGCAACCCGGTAGGGCAGCTCCAGGGCCTGCATTACCGCCTCGGCGTTGGTTAAAATCTCTCTGTGGAACTTATTGCTTTCTTCTATGCTGTTTTCACAGATTACCACCTGCTCGACCTTGTCGAACTGGTGGATTCTGTAAAGGCCGTAGGTGTCTTTGCCTGCGGCGCCGGCTTCGCGTCTAAAACAGCTTGAAAGTGCCACGTACTTTAACGGCAGCTCTTCGGCGCTTAATATCTCGCCCATATGGTAGGCCGTCAGCGGGACTTCGGCGGTCCCTGCCAGATTGAGCTGGTCCTTTTCCATTCGGTAAGTCTGGTCTTCGGAGCCCGGGAAAAAACCAGTGCCTATCATCGTCTGGTCTTTCATAAGAAGCGGCACCGACATTGGGACATATCCTTTATCGACCATGAAGTCCATTGCGAACCGCAGAACGGCCCAGTGCAATAGCGCTCCATTACCTTTGAGGATGTAGTTTCTTGTCCCTGCTAATTTCACGCCTCGCTCGATGTCTATAATACCCAGGGCCAATCCCAACTGTACGTGGTCTTTGGGCTCGAAATCGAACTTCCGAATCTCTCCTTCCTTTCTTATTTCAACATTTTCGGTATCGTCCTTACCTATTGGCACATCATCATCGGCCGGCTGGGCCACTAAATGCATAAGCGCATCCAATTCCGGTTGGAGTTCTTTGATTTTCTCTTGAAGTTTTATTTCTTTCTTTTTATGTATACTCAGCTTTCCTATGGCATTGGTCTTCTCGTCCCCAGATAGTTTAGGGATCGATTTGCCGAGTTTATTTTTTTCAGTCGCGATATATTGCAAATTATTTTTGTTGTCCAGAAGATCAGCATCCATTTGAAGCAGCGTGTCGATATCGACGTCGAAGTTTTTATCCTTTGCGGCTTTCTTAAACTTTTCAGGATTGTCTCTTATTTGTTTAATGTCAATCATAGTGTTTATTAGGTTATTAGTATATCAGGTTATCACGTTGTGGGTATCCGGTGTCCTGATTACTTGATAACCAGATTTCCTGATTCGCTTAACGGCTATTGTTCCAGGCGTGTTGAGCCTACAATGAGCCAGGCCTCTTCTTCTTTCTGAAGTTTGTATTCGAGCGTGAACGTGCCTCTATCGGAAATGAACTCAACAGGACCGAATACAGCCTTTTCGCCTTCAATCATTATTTCAGCGTTTTCGATATTGATCTCGACGTTGTCCATAAAGTCACTTTCGAAGGCTTTGGTCATAAACTCGCGCATCGAGTCCCTACCGGTTCCTCTGGTGGAGACGTAGTTCATAGAATAGACAGCCATTAGCTTATCCAAATCCTCGGCTATCAGAGATGCTTTCCAATCGGCCATCGTTGTGTTGACGAGCTGCTCGTCGGAAGGCCCCACGGTCTGGCAGCCGCAGACCAGGATTGCTACAAGAACAGCCAGACTCAGGTTTAGAATAACTGACTTTTTCATATTATCTCTCCTTTTTATTTTGTTGTTGCCCCGCTGGTTACCAAGCCGGAACGTCCATTTGTCACATTTTACGAAGTGTACCGTGCCATCGAACTGACGTCAATCATAATTCGTCGCTCGTAACTCGTATCTCAATACCCCGGGTCATGGGTTATGAGAAACGTTTAATAATTACGACGTTATTCTGTCCTCCGAATCCGAAGGACTCATTCATTGCCACATCAACCTGACATTTCCGCGGCTTATTGGGCACATAATCCAAATCAAGCTCGGGGTCGGGGTCTATCAGATTCATTGTTGGCGGTAGTATATTGTCTCGAATGGCCAGGACACAGGTAATCAACTCGGCTGCACCGGCTGCACCGATTAGATGACCAAGCATACTCTTGACACTGCTGGCAGGGGTGTTTTTTGCTTCTTCCCTGAAAACGGCTTTAATGGCTTTGGTCTCTATTGAGTCGTTTTCTGTTGTGCTTGTACCGTGCGTGTTTATGTAGTCAACGTCTTTATAACTAATGCCGGCATCAGTAAGTGCCGCAGTCATCGCCTGTATTGCGCCTCTGCCTTGTTCGTGCATATCGGTAACTCTAAATGCGTCGGAGCTGCTGCCGTAGCCGATGACCTCAGCTAATATTTCAACTCCTCTTGTTTTCGCTGAGCTCAAGGATTCGAGGATAAGAATCGCGGCCCCTTCTCCAAGAACAAAACCGTCTCTGGAAGCTGTGAAGGGCCTTGATGCCGTTTCGGGACTGTCGTTTCTCGTCGACAGGGCGGTAAGACGATTAAAGCCCATAAGGCCCAGCGGATGTATCATCGAATGGGCGCCGCCTGCAATTATTATGTCTGCATCGCCCCGGCGGATTAGCATTGTCGCTTCGCCGATTGCCTGAGTGCTGGCTGCGCAGGCTGTAAGGCAGCTTCTTGTCGGCCCGCGAGCGCCCGTGAGCATTGCCATATGGGCTGCGGGCATGTTGGGCTCCTGCTCAAGCTCGCGCATCGGGTCCATTCTTCCGAAAGCGACCTGCGCCCACCGGCCCCAGTCCATTTCGTTTTTGTCCGCATCCCATCCCTCAACGATTGCAGCGAAAAATACGTCATTGTCAACGGAGCCTTCGCCTGCACCAAGGTAAATGCCAAATCTGCTTCGGTCTATTCCGTCTGTCGGCTCGGTGGTTTCAACATCAATCTTAGCTTGCCTGCAGGCCTGATTCGCTGCGCCGACGACGAAGCCGGAGCCGCGATTGCTGTGTTTGTGCAACTGCGGATTTTTTGTGTATTCTGCAAAGTCGTAATCTTTTACCTCGGCATCGAATGTGGTTGGGAACGTCGAGGCATCGAAGATGGTTGTTTTGGCCACGCCGCTCTTGCCCGCTAATATTGCCTGCCAGAGTGATTCGACATCGTGGCCTAAAGGACAAACAATGCCCATTCCGGTTATTACGACTCTTTCAGCCATTTATTAGATCCTTGAGATACCTTTCATATCCTATTTTGAATAATGAATATTCAATCTGGTTGTTTAAGCACCAGTGCTGCTGTTTGTCCGCCGTATGTGTAGCTGCAGGACAGTGCATAGCGAATCTCTTTTTCCTGCGGCTGATTAGCAATATTCAAGCTGCAGCCTTCAGCTTTTCTGTCGCAGTTTTTCGCAGCGGGAATCCTGCCGTCGGTCATTGCACAAACTGCGGCGATGACATCAAGCGCTCCGCTTGCAGCGCCTGTGTTACTTAGCATACTTTTGGTCGGCCAAACGGGCGTGTTTGCTGCCGCTTCGCCGAGAGCCGCCTGGATTGCTTTTGCCTCAGCCAAATCATCGGCGGATATTCCCGTGCCGTGCGGGATTATCAGGTCTAAATCTTCCGGCTCTATCTGAGCATCGTCCATCGCTTTTTTTATTGCAATTTCAATTCCCTTACCATCCGGTTCAAGCTGTTCGTATGTGGGATTTATACTATTACTGTGACCGATTCCCACTACTTCGGCGTAAATCTGTGCACCTCGGCTTTCGGCATTTTGCAGATTTTCCAGTATCACCACGCCGGCGGCCTCACCGAAGACCGAGCCCTTGGCATCGGCGTCAAAAGGCCTGCAGGCGGAAGCAGGCTCATCATTATTTTTATCGGTGGCTCTTTTAAGCAGGCACTGTCGAATCATAACAATGGGATTGACTTTTGCCTCAGCGCCGCCGGCCAGAGCGAAGTCACTGCCGCCGCGGGCGATAATCTGCGCTGCTTCAGCTATCGACAAATGAGCAGAGGTTTCGGCACAGGTTATAGTATTGCTCGGTCCCTGGATGTCGTGAATAATTCCTATATGACAGGCGAGCATGTTGGGGAGGTATTTCAACAGCCATAAAGGCGTGACAAGCTCAAGGCCGTCTTTGCCCCATTTATGAATGTCAAACTTGCCGTTAGTAATGCTTGCCGCCACCGCGGGGGCCAGCTCAACGAGGTCGCAGCTTATAAGACCAGCACCCAGATTGATTGCCATACGCTCAGGGTTGATGTTGACATTTTCCGGGTCGATACCCCTTGTAATAAGGCCGGCATGGACAAGGGCTTCGTTAGCGGCTATGACCGCCAGCTCGATGTCCCTGGACATCAGCTTGACGGCTTTGCGATATCTCTTCAGCACATATTTTTGTATTTTATAATCGGGGACCTGGCCCGCTAATTTACAGCTAAAGCCCACAGGGTCAAATGCTGTAATTTTATCTATCCCGCACGTACCGGCGCAGAGGCCTTCCCATGTTTCATTTACGGTCAATCCGAGTGGGGTTACCGCACCCAGGCCGGTTATTACTACGCGGGCTGAATTCATCGGTCTTGCTCCGAATCGGCGACCCCGGCACCGGTGCCGGATGAACTAACATCTCGTAGAAGTGATTCGAATACCGAGGTGTCGGAACTGAACACGAAGTTCTCCTCGGGGAATTCCTTACCTCCCAGATTCTGGTCTATATGGCTGAACATCAAATCTATCTCGGCGATTAACTTGTCCGCACAGGTTATTTTGCCGCTTGTGCTTGCCGCTTCGGGGGCGATGGATTCAATTTCTGCATGTAATTTTATCGTGTCGCCCGGTTTTACGTAGTCGAAGAAGACGGCTTTTTTGATCTTTGCGAGGATGACTTTTTCCTTAAAGTTTTTTGCCTCGCCGACGAGTATGCCTGACGTCTGCGCCATCGCTTCAATCATTAAGCATTCGGGCATAACGGGAAAGCCGGGAAAATGGTCGTGCAAGTGCTCTTCAGCGAGCGTTACATTCTTGAGCGCCACGGCACGCTTTCCGCTTTGAAATTCAACAAACTTGTCTATCCAAATCCAACGCATTTATTTCCTATATTAAAGTTAGCGGCAGATTGACTTTGAGAGCCATCCTGCCGCTAATACATTCAGGAACTTTACATTATTAAGCAGCATCGAGCTTACCTTCAACGTAATTCACAATCGCATTGACAGTGAACAGGTCGCCTAACTTGTTAATGTCAGGGTCGCTTTCGAAGGTCGTTATGTCGGTATGCGGCATCTTCTCCCGCAGTTCGGCCAGTCCTTTTTCGGTCAATTTGCCGTTATGGACAAATTCGGAATCGTTCATCAGATTCTCAGCAGGAAAGAGCTCTTCTCGCGGGATTTTTATTCCGAACGCCTTCTCAAGTCGAAAGACAATGTCCAAAAAGTCGATGCTTTCGGCACCCAAATCTCCCATCAATGTCGCTTCGGCTATGACCTCATCGTCGTCAACGCCCAGGGCTTCGATGAGAACTTCCTGAACCTGCTGAAAAATTTCGTCCCGACTCATTGCCATATTTTTTTACCTCCTGTATTTAATTTCGTATTGCGTATATCGTATTGCGCATTGTGTTTTAAGTAATATTCCTGTTACCGTACAAAGCAGGGATTTATCCGCTGCTCAATATATTCCATCGTTTTTTCATATTTTCGATTATCTGAGCATCAATGGCGGCCATTGCTGAATTTTGGTCGGCCAGGTTAAAATGCCTTAAGCCGAACCGTGCCTCAACAATCTTCTGGCCCTCAGATAAGCCAAAGCCGGCAAAGCTGCTGATGTTCTCTTCGATAGTTTTGGCCTGAACCGTGTATTCTATCTGGGAACCTGGCGCCAGAAAACTTTTATATTTTACATTTCTTGCCTGCTCAAGCAATATCATACTGTGGGCAAAATTTTCCGTCCTGCGCACCAGCCACGATGCCGACTCGATTAGCCCTTCCAGCATCAACACGCCGGGCAGTACTGGAAACGTTGGAAAATGATCGGCTAAGTATTCCTCAGCCAGAGAAACACTCTTGACGGCCTTTATTTCCCTGCCGCTGTCCAGCGAAACAATTTTGTCAATAAGTATAAATCTCATCCACAGACTTCTTAACCACAGATTTCACAGATTATATAACTGCATATTTAACAGATTTTGCTATTCGCGATACGATATACGAAATGCAATTGTTTTTCCAGCCTTTTTTGGCTTTTTTACACTTGCCGCTTTTTGTCCTGAGAGAATTGGGATTGACATTACAAAATCTCATACGATTTGGTTAAACTTTCTTTCATAGTTAATAGTTTATAGATTCCTTCTCGCACTTGAATGACAATAAAATAAGCTGAATGCTTTTGCTGATGAATATACGCAAGGCATAAACCTACAATTCACTTTCCCGACCAGAAGGCCGTGAGAATGTCAGCCACGAGCTTTTTTGTTGGAAGATTAGGGAAAATCTGATACAATTTGTTCAGCTGATAAGCTGGATATTATTATAGATTGCCAGAGCAGGAGATACCAGAATGCTTAAAATAACCGGATATATCGAAAAAGACGCAGAGACCGGCCTATATGTGGCTATTGTTCCGGGAATTCCAGGAGCTCACACTCAGGCGGAAACTCTGGATGAGCTTCGAAAAAATCTCAAAGAAGTAGTCGAATTGTGCCTTATTGACGACCACAACAATCGTATCAAAAAGCTATAGAAACAAGCTCTCCAAAATCAACATCCAATTTCTCTTTGTTTCTTTGTGTCTTAGCTGCTATACTTCTTATCTATGAATGTACGTGGTGCGAAAATTTCGGATGTTAAGGGAATTCATGCTTTGATTAGTTCTTACGCTGAGCGGGACAGGATGCTGTTTCGCTCGATGGCTGATATTTATGAGAACCTTCAGACCTTTACTGTGGCTGAGGCCGATGGCAGCGTGGTCGGCTGCTGTGCGCTGGAGATTATCTGGTCGGACCTGGCGGAAATAAAATCGTTAGCGGTCGATGGAGCAAACAAGGAAAAGGGAATCGGCAAGATGCTGGTAACCGCCTCCCTTGAACTGGCCGAACAGCTTGGTGTGCCGAGGATTTTCGCGCTTACCTTAGAGCCGGACTTTTTTGAAAAATTGGGCTTCGAGGTGGTCAAAAAAGAGATGCTTCCTATGAAGGTCTGGAGCGATTGTGCGAGATGCCCAAAACAGGAACATTGCGATGAGATAGCGGTCGTAAAAAGTGAGCTAAAGTGAGCTAAAATTAAAAAAAATAAATAACTTTAGATACTTTAGGCACTTCAAATTTTAAGCACTTTTCATCCTACCTGTCGGCGCTGGAAGAGGGCGATGGCCAATGCGAGTATGGCTGCTGTGTAGCACAAGGCATAAGAAGCAGTTATCACGATATATTTTACAGGGACCTGGCTGCCTTCGTAAATGGCATCGCTGATCCAGAAAATCTGTAGATTCGGGACCAGAAACCTGGCTATTTTGGCCCACAAATGGGTTTCGGCAAACCTGCCGAATGTGTAATCGCTTACAAGACCCAGCAAAAAAATCCCGATACAGGCCGAGAGCGTTACCACAATGTTGAACCTGGCTGACAGTGCCACCGCCAAAGCCACAATTATTATTGCCGCCAACAGCAGTAATACCGAGCCATAGATATCCACGGCGTTCAAGCCGTTATCCTTGGGATTAAACTGCCAGTTGCGGTCAATAAAAGTTAGGAACACGATGCCAAATGTAGCAAATATGCCGGTTAAAACGATAGCTGTCGATGAGAATTTCCACTCATAAGCGTAGTTGAAAAAAGCACTTAGTATGAATGCTGCAAGAACGACGGCCGCTGCTGTGCCGATAACCGTCCAGTCGTGCAGGTCATTTACGGTTTCAAGGACGCCGTGTCTAATCGCCATCAGCAGGGCGATGGTGCAAATATAATGTGCCAGAACGACGGCGGCAGCTACACCGAAAAATTTCGCAATAATGAATATCGGACGCTGGACAGGTTTGCTCAGGACGGTGGTTATAGTCTTATTCTCCATTTCCTGGGCCACAGCCCCGGAAGCGGAAAATATTGCAATGAACAAGCTGGTCAAAAACAGCGTAGATAACCCTATCTCGCGCAAGAGCTTGTTGTCGTCGCTCATTGTGTACATCGTCAAAGAAGGACTTATAAATAATAAAAACAAGGCGGCGACAATGATAATTGCATAGACGGGTTGTCTCAGGATTTCTATGAAAGTATTTTTTGCTATTGTAAATAACTTATTCATTTTCCACTACCAACTCGCGCCGGCTGTGCTGTCCGCAAAGGCATCACGATTCTGGCTTTAAATAAGAACTTAATTTTTTTTTGCAATTGTCACTATACCAGAATAATATTAATTGTTATATTACACAACTTGTAACTTGTAAAGAACTTATACATATATTGAATAAATACTGTGTTTGAGGTTTTTTGTTCGGAGTATATAACCGGGATAAAAAATGACAGTATCATCCAAACGCCCTGAACATATAGCGCTAGTGTCTTTGATTTTGAGCGTGGTCTTTTTCGGCATTGCCTTTTTCTTAGGCCGATGGAGCGGTTTTTTTGCGGTCTCTGCGATTAGCTGGCTGATTCTCTCGTCCGCCTTTATTTGGCTGGTCTTATGCGTACAGTTCCATCAGCGTGCCTTGGCCGAGCAGGAAAAACTAGATATGAGCCAATTAGGCAAGGACGAAAAGGCCTCGGCAATCTTTCAGGCCAGTGGCGAACGTGCCGGTTTATTTGCCGCCGCTCAGCGACACCTGCAGATACTCGAAAAATTGTTCATTCCCATATTCTCAGCACTCATAGCCGCTTATCAAATAGCTCTCGGACTGTACTTACTCAAGACGATAATGTCCGGGATCGAGGTTGAGCCGAAACAACCGCTGCTTTGTGCAATCGGTATGACGGCCATAGCGTTCGTCAGCTTTTTAATGTCCCGCTATGCCACCGGCATGTCGGCACAGCCGCAGTGGAAGCCGTTACGGGCGGGGGGCAGCTCTCTGTTGGGTATAGCTGTTTTGTGTTTTGCTCTGGCAATAGGCCTGGCATTGTCACAATTCAAATATACCAAAGTTATATATGTAATCGACCGGCTTATTCCTGTCCTGCTTTTCGTTCTTGGTGTTGAGATCGCTTGGAATATTATCTTAGACATATTCCGTCCGAGAATAAAAGGCCGATACAGCAGAAGCGCTTTCGACAGCAGATTGTTAGGTATAATAAATGAGCCGGGCGGGATATTGCGGAGCGCCGCAAGTGCAATTGATTATCAGTTCGGCTTTAAGGTCTCTCAAACCTGGTTTTATAAACTGCTTGAAAAATGGACGGCACCTCTTGTTTTATTTGCCGTGATTACGCTGTATTTGTTAAGCTGCATTGTCGTGGTAGCACCGAATGAGGAGGCGATAATAGAGCGATTCGGCAATCCCGTAAACAATGAGAACGACGTAAGACTCGTCGGACCCGGACTTGCTTTCAAATGGCCCTGGCCGATAGACATTACATACAAGTATCCGACGCAGAAAGTAATGGAGCTTAACATTGGTTTTGTGCCCAGTGCAAAAAAGGAAACCGATAAAGTTGGCCATGGTCCGTTACTTTGGGGGACGCAGCATTATGAAGAAGAATACCATTTTCTGGTTGCCAGCAAAGAAACAGTTGCCAGCTCCGATGAGTCGGCAGTGCCCGTGAGCCTTGTTATAGCGGCAGTTCCGGTTCAATACAGGGTAAAGGATTTATATTCCTTTATCTATAACCATAACGAACCGAAAAAACGGCTTGAGGCAATCTGTTATCGGGAACTGACAAAATTTGCAGCCGGCGCCAAGATTGAAGTTGATGATGAGGCCGATCTTGCGAATAGTCTGCTTGGAGCAGGGCGATCAGAGGCCAAGAACATTTTGATGCGTGAAATCCAGCAGGCAGCGGACGAAGCGGGGCTGGGTGTTGAAATCGTATTTCTGGGTCTTCAGGGCATTCATCCACCGCCCGAAGTAGCATCGAATTATCAGGAAGTTGTCAGCGCCGTTCAAAAGAAACACGCACTAATTCTCGAAGCTCAGTCGGAGAGGAACAAGAGTCTGAGCAGACTTGTAGGTTCCGTGGAAACCGCCGACGAGCTTTATGAGCTTGCGGCTAAATATGAGCTTGCCGAAAAGGCCAACAACCTGGCGGATGTTGAAAAGCTCGGGAGGGAGCTGGATAAAGCCCTTGAAGAAGCCAGAGGCGATATCATCAAGACCCTGAAAGAATCTCAGAGTTATGCCTTTGAGAAAGCCACTCTTGCGAAAGCAGCTGGGGAACGCTTTGCCGGCCAGCTCAAGGCGTACAGGGCGGCAAAAGATATTTATAAATGCCAGCTCAGATTAACGACCCTTGAAGAGGGCTTGAAGAACATACGAAAATATGTTGTTGTTGCCGATGCGAATGATAAGCAGGTCATTATAATCGATGTTGAGGAGCAGCAAATTCCAAGCATATACGACATTGCCAATATAGAGGAGAGCAGCGAAAAATGAAAAATATAGCCATTACGATTTTTATTGCCTTAGTAGTCATAATTATCGGTTTGTATCTTGTTACGTTTCAGGTAAGGGAGACCGAATCAGCCCTTGTAACAAGATTCGGCAAAACAGTTCGTGAAATTACAGAACCAAATTTATGTTTCAAATGGCCCGCACCGATAGAACGTGTACACAGGTTTGACTCCCGGATGCAGGTTTTCGAGGCAGACCTCGGTGAGACAACTACCAGAGGCGCCGTTCCGATTATCATAAATACTTATGTTGTATGGAGAATTGCCGAGCCCAAGAAATTCCTGAATGCCGTCGGGACTATCAAGGAAGCCGAAGAGAAACTGTACAGTCAGATTACGGACACTCAAAACAGGGTCATCGGTCAGCATTCCTTCGGCGAATTTGTAAACAGCGACCGGTCGAAAATAAAATTCAAGGACATCGAAGACGAGATGCTCGGGGACCTTAAACAAACCGTAAGTGATGAATACGGGATTGAAGTGAAGACCCTTGGCATAAAGCAGCTCAAGCTCAGCAAGGACGTCACGGTGAAAGTTTTTGAGCGGATGAAAGCAGCGAGAAGTCTTAAGACCGAGGCCACCATTTCAGAGGGTGAAGGCCAGGCAACGAAGATAAGGGGCGACGCCAATTTCAAGAGGTCGGTGCTTCTTACGGCAACGGAAGCAAGGGCCCAGAGGATACGCGGCGAGGGCGACGCCGAAGCTGCGAAACATTATAAAATGCTGGAAGAAGACCCTGAACTGGCGATGTTTTTGCGGAATATCGAGAGCTTGGAAAAGATATTAAAGGAAAATACGACTATCGTTATACCTGCTGATACGGAGCCTTTTAATCTTTTGAAGAAATTGCCGTCTTTGAAATCGGAATAGTCACAAAAAGGACACGAGGCGTATTTTGCCAAAAGAAATAAAGTTTGCGGAAGATTATGGCAGAAGAAAACAAACAAAGCGATAAAGAGTTAAAACCACAGGGCTCGGATAAATCCGGTATCGAAGACCTTGACGCCGCCGGCAAGTCGCTATCGGAAGCTCTTAGAATAAGCTTCATTATTCTGAAAGTAATAATGGCAGTTCTTATTCTTGCTTTTCTGGCTTCCGGGTTTAAGACGGTTGATACCGACGAGAACGCTCTTGTATTACGATTCGGGAAGATACGCGGTGTAGGCGAAGAAATGGTTCTCAAACCGAAGACCCGCCCATACTGGATAATCCCATATCCGGTCGAGACGATGGTAAAAATCCGTGTGGAGAAAAAGGTGGATTTAATTGTGAGGTCGTTTTGGTACTACCAGTCGCAGGAACGGAGGCTCAGCGAGTCTTCTATCGAAAAGACCCGGATACTGCCCGAACTGGACCCGATAAAAGACGGTTATTGTATTACACGAAGTGAAAGACAAGATGAGATGATATCGGGCGCGAGCGGAAATGACTACAACATTGTTCACTGCAAGTGGAAGCTGACCTATCAGATAAACGACCCGGTAAGCTTCTTTAAGAATGCTTATGTCAAAGACGTAAAGCCGGGAGAGGATTACTTTGATGTAATAACAGAGAGCATAAAGCCGCTTTTGCAGAACCTGTTTGATGATGCGATTGTAACTGCTACGGTGAATTACACTATCGACGACATTATGTACGAACAAGTCGCAGGGCTGACATACGATGTGACAAAATTACTACAGGAAAAGCTCGACACGATAGAAAGCGGCATAAAAGTTGTGCAAATACAGCTAACAGACAAGACATGGCCGCTGCAGGTGGACGCGGCGTTTAACGCCCTGGTTACGGCGAGCCAGGACCGTCAAACAAAGATAGATCAGGCCCGGACCTATGCTGAAAGCACCCTGAATGCAGTTGCCGGTCCGGTTGCCGAGGCATTATTTGCGGCTCTACAGGATGAAAACACCAGTGAAGAGACAAGAGAGCTGCTGTGGTCTCAACTGGCAGGTACAGCTCAGGAGAAAATCGCCGAGGCACGCGCCTATCGAGCGAAAGTAGTATCAGACGCCAGGGCTAGGGTAGAATATCTCCGGCAATTACTGCCGGAATATCAAAAACGTCCGGATCTCGTTATTCATAAGATTTACACGGACGCCATAGAACGTATCTTCCAGAACGTGGATGAAAAATTTGTCATCCCAAAAGGAGCAGAATGGCGAATTCACTTAAACAGAGACCCATCGTTAAAACCAAAAACCGGTAAGGAGCAAACAACACAGGGGAAATAAGGATTAACCGAACCTTATATGCGATAAGACACGAAAGCAAGATACGAAATTATGGCTCACGAACATTTACATTTTAAGGATGACATCGCCGGCGAGCACACTCACGGCAAGCAGATTCGCGTAAGTATGGCCCTGATAGGGACTTTGGCAGGGGGAATGCTGCTGCTGACCTGGATTGTGGCGAGATCGAGTTTTCTCTACGGGAGCGACAGTTTTCAAGTGGAGTTGCTCGCGATGGTCGCCGCCTTACTGCTTGGTGCACCTATCGTCCTGCATGCGATTAAAAGCATCATCAAAAGAGAAATGCATATGGACGAGCTGGTTGCTCTGGCCATAATCGCCGCATTCGCAACCGGAAAATACGTCGAAGCGGGTATTGTTGCGTTCTTTATGCTGCTGAGCGAGCTTATTGAAACTCGCACCGCCCTGGGGGCCCGCGCCTCAATCGAATCGCTGATAAAGCTCACACCAACAAAGGCGAACCTCATCGACAGTGAGGGTGGTGAAAGAGAAGTTAAAGTCAGCAGTCTAAAGACCGGCGACTTCATTCGTGCCCGTCCCGGTGATAACATACCGGCAGACGGCGAAGTCGTAAAAGGACTCAGCTCGGTCAATGAGGCAACAATAACAGGAGAATCACTGCCCGTCGATAAGGTTCCGGGTATGCAGGTCTTCGCCGGAACGAACAACCTTACAGGCGTGCTCGATATTACGGTAACCAAAGCCGGCAAAGATACAACTCTCGGCAAGGTCCAGTCGCTGATTATACAGGCCGAGCAGACAAAGATACCGATTATGCGGATAATCGACCGTTATGTTAAGTGGTACACGCCGACCATTCTGATGATTGCCGGTATAGTTTTGTTTTTCACACGCGATGTCGACAGGGCCATTACGATACTGGTTGTATCGTGTCCGTGTGCGTTGATTCTGGCGACGCCGACGGCAATGGTTGCGGCGATTTCGGCCTCTGCCCGCCTTGGTATCCTGATAAAGAACGTCGCCGACCTTGAGATTGCCGGTAAGATGACAGCGATGGTATTCGACAAAACGGGGACGGTAACGACTGGACGGCTGTATGTCACGAAATTGACGCCCGCCGAGGGTGTCGAGCCGGCTGATTTATTGGCCGTGGCAGCATCCGCCGAGCAGATGAGTAAACACCCGGCCGCAAGGGCACTGCAGGAAGTGGCAAAGGAGGCACACCTCTCTTTACCTGCAACGGACAACTTCCAGGAAACGCCGGGTAAAGGTGTAACCGCCCTGATCGATTCAGCAACAATTTATGTCGGAAGAGATACCTTCCTCAAGGAAAACAATGTAGATATAAGTAACATTTCCGACCCAGCTCTGCATGAGGAGCAGGGCTTTAGCACCCTTTATGTGGCGAAAGACTCGAAGTGCATGGGCTGGATTGGTTTGCAGGATAAAACCAGACCCGAAGCCCAACATGCCGTTAAGGAATTGCTCGATCTTGGCATAAAACGAGTAACTATGCTCACGGGCGACAGGAAAGAAGTAGCCAGCCGTGTTGCTGCTGAGCTGGGCTGTACAGATTTCAAGGCACATTGTTTACCTCAGGACAAATTAGCGATTGTCGAGCAGATAAGAAAAGACGGCCATACCGTGGTAGTTGTCGGTGACGGTATAAACGATGCCCCCGCTTTAGCGGCAGGTGATTTAGGTATCGCTATGGGTGCGGCCGGCAGTGACGTGGCCATAAATTCTGCGTCGATTGCCCTGATGAGCAACGACTTGAAGCGGCTGCCTTTCCTTGTCCGGCTTTCCCGAAAAACAAGAGGAGTTATTACTCAGAATCTCGGCTTTGGAATATTATTTGTCATTCTCGGCGATACGGCAGGAGCGGCGGGGTGGCTGCCGGCGATTTACGCCGCGGCCTTGCATTTTGCCGGCTCACTGATTGTCGTCTTCAACAGTGCTCGACTCGTCCGCTACGGTGAGGAACTCGACCACGAACTATAATGACAAAAACCCTGATATGAGCAACAATACAACAGACATGGAATACGCCGTTGAAACTTTCTCTTTGACCAAGATTTTTTCCGACTGGTGGGGACGGGCTAAGGTTTACGCTGTGGACGACCTGAATTTACAGGTTCGTTACAATGAGGTCTTCGGCCTTTTAGGCCCCAACGGCTCTGGCAAAACAACCACCCTGAAAATGCTGTTGGGATTACTTCATCCGACAAAGGGAAGGGCGTTAATTCTTGGTGGTGATGGAACAGACTCTAAAATCAACTCCAGAATCGGTTTTTTGCCCGAGGAGTCCTATCTTTACAGGTACCTGAACGCCCGCGAAACTCTGGATTTCTACGGCAGATTATTTGGCTTACCACCTAAAGTGCGAAAAATGCGTATCGAGGCTCTGCTCGATATGGTCGGGTTAATGGCCGTCGCAAACAGACCCGTTGGGACGTTTTCGAAAGGTATGGCACGCAGAATCGGTCTGGCACAGGCCCTGATAAACGACCCTGACTTACTTATATTGGATGAGCCGACAACCGGACTCGACCCTATCGGAACAAGGCAGATAAAGGATTTAATTTTGAAGCTTGCAGAACGCGGCAAGACGGTTTTACTTTGCAGCCACCTGCTTGCGGACGTCGAAGACGTATGCGATAGAATCGCAATTCTCTACGGCGGCAAAATCCAGAGCCAGGGCCAGGTCAGAGACCTCTTACAGCAGACAAATAAGAGGCAAATTACTACCGATGCCATAAGCGATACCGCCATTGAGAAGATAAAGCAGATCATTCAGGACGAAGATGCCGACTGCGTAGTAACTTCTCCGATGGAGAAACTGGAGACATTTTTCATCAAAACCGTGGCAGCCGCCCAACAACAGGTTCAGACCATAAGCGGAGCAGTCAGCACTACTAAAATCGGCGATTTTCTCACACGGCAAACCGCTGCGGAAGATATACTTGATAAACTTGTCTCTGCGCCGGTATCGCAAGAGAGTTTGCCGGAACCTCCAACAACAGAGAAGGTTGTCCCCGTTGAAAGTCCCACGCCCGAACCCGATGAACAGCTGCTAAGTAAACTAACAGGCTCGGCAGAACCGTTACAGCCCGAACCCGTTGTTATAGACGAGAAAGTTACCACACAACCGGTCGAATCCGAAGCCCCACAGGCCGAGCTGGAGCAAATCAACAAAAGCATTTTAGAGAAGCTCACAGGGCGCTCAAGGCCTCAAGGCGAGGACGAAGAGCAAACCGACAAATCACAGGCAGGAGACACAGGCGATGGGTAGTATCTGGGCTGTCGCCATAAATACTATAAAGCAGGCCTTGCGGTTGAAAGTCGCCGCCGTTTTTCTAATCCTGCTGCTCGTTCTGCTTCCTGTTATGGGCTTTTCAGCAACAGGCGACGGGACCTTGAAAGGCAGGTTGCAGACCTTCGTAAGCTACGGTCTTTCGCTGACCAGTATTTTGCTCTGTTTGCTCACAATTATAATCTCAATTTATTCTGTAACCAGTGACATTGAACAAAGACAGATATATACAGTTATCACAAAACCCATTCGCCGGTTTCAGTTTCTTTTAGGCAAACTGCTCGGCGTAGTATTATTAGATGTGATTTTGCTTAGTTTGTTTTCAGCTATAATATATACGATTACTATTTACACGCCGCAATTTTTCAACGCACCCGAGACTGAGCGTATCCAGGCCAACAACGAGTTTTTCACGGCGCGGGCCGCTTTACTCGTCCCGGCGGTCGATGTCTCCCAGGAGGTAAAAGATAGATACGAGCAACTTGAAAGAAGCCGCGAATTGCCCGAAGATATCTCGTACGAAGGAATTATCGCCAGGCTTACGATGCAACAACAACTTGCGAAACGAGCCGCTGATGTCGGTCAGGTGCTGGTCTGGGAATTTAATAACGTTGAGCCTCTTGGCCAAAGTATGTTTATAAGATTCAAATACGATGTTGCGGTAAATCCGCCCGATATGCAGGTCTACGGCAGATGGTTTGCAGGCGACTATCAATACATCAAGTACGGCACGGAAAGCAAAACGCCGGTTTATGACCATATCCATAAACATTCGGTTAGCAATTTTCACGAAATAGAAATCCCCGCCGAGGTGGTACCCGAACATGGCCATCTGGCTGTCGCATTCCAGAACGCCCCTTTAAACAACACGGTCATAATCTTTCCGCCGGACGGTATAGAGGTGCTCTATAAAGCCGATACCTTCACCGGTAATTTCGTAAGGTCTGTTCTTCTAATACTGTCTCGTTTGATTTTCTTAGCGTGCCTGGGCATATTAGCTTCGACTTTCCTCTCGTTCCCCGTGGCTATACTACTTTGTCTTTTTCTTTTTTCCACGGCAAGCTTCAGCGGTTTTGTTATCGAATCCTTCAGCTACCTGAGTGAAAACATTGGTATAATTTACTTTTACACCATTAAGTGGATAATCCAGCTTTTGCCGCAGTTTGATAAATATAATCCAACGAAATTTCTGGTTCCTGCGCGATTATTGAGCTGGTCTTTATTGGCCAGATGCGTTGCTGTTATGGTTTGTGTTAAAGCATTTTTGCTGTTGGTTGTTGCCCTGGTTATTTTCAGTTATCGGGAAATTGCGAAAATTATAGTATAAAATCGAACATCGAGCATGATTGGTGAGTTGTTAATTGGTTAATTGGTGAGTTGAATACTCACCACTTAAACGAGTATCGAGAATGCGTTTGCGTGACAGAATAATCTTGTTTGTTTGCATAGTTCTTGCGGTTGGTTTGCTTATCGGCGCGGGTATGCAGCTTGATTCCATAAATCGCCGGCGTGTGGATATGGATCTGATAATCGACAAGCCGGAGAATATTCCTCCTTCACTGGCATTTGCAACGGTCGCAACGGGCGCTTTTCGCGGCCTGGTCGTAGATATCTTATGGATGCGGGCGGACAAGCTCAAAGAGGAAGGCCAGTTCTTTGACGCAAGGCAGCTTGCAGAATGGATAACCATCCTGCAGCCTCGATTCGCATCGGTCTGGGAGTTCCATGCCTGGAATATGGCTTATAACATCTCGGTGGCTATACCCGCAACTCAACCGGACCAAAGATGGCAATGGGTCAAAAATGGTTATGAGCTGCTTCGCGATGAGGCCATCGATAAATACAAACTCAAAAACCTGACCCTTTACCGCGAACTCGGCAGAATATTCCAGCACAAAATAGGCGGTGTCTCAGACGACGTACACAAATATTACAAGCTTCAATTGGCATTAGCGATGGAACCGTTACTTGGCCCTGCAGACAACGCATATTTCGATTTACTTGCCGAAGCGCCCCTCGGCTGGCGGGAAATCAACAAAGACCCGAATATGGCTCCGCTAATCAAGGCCTTGAAATCAGCCGACGAGGCGTTTTCCAACGACGATGAGTTTGTGAGCAATTATTTGTCCCTGAGGCAAGACTCCCGCAGGTTCAATCCTGCTGCCGGTAGGACAATAGATGATTTCAGAGGAACAAAGGCCCTCGACAAGTTTGATATTTTCGCCAAGGCCTGGCAGTTACGAAAAGCCTGGAAACTTGACCCTGTTTTAATGCGAGAGATAAATAGAACCTATGGTCCTATCGATTGGAGCGACCCGAATACACATTTGCCTATGGATTGGCGGCACGCTGACAGCCACGCAATTTACTGGGCCATCAAAGGTCTGCAAATAGCTGCGAAAGAGGAGAACAGTGAAATTGAGATGAATGAGGTCAACACCGACCGTATCGTAGCTCATAGTTTGCAGAACCTCTTCCGCAACGGCAAAATATTCATTTATGAGGTATCACTTCAAGCACCCTCGCAGGATATCTCTCAGGAACCTCAGACGCGGATATTCAAGGAGGTATTTTTACGACCGGATTTGAGGTTTTTCGAGCCATATAACAACTCAGTGCTTGCAATTCTCAAAAAATATAAAGATGCGGGAGATGAGGGCCGCAATCAAACCCTTCAGAACGGCCACCGTAATATGCTCATAAATGCCTTACTTTCCTTCTACCAGGCGGGGCACAAGCGCAAGGCACAAAATATTTATAGTCAACTAAGAAAACTATATCCCCTTGAGGAGTTCAAGGTCGGACTTGAGGAATATGCGAAAAAACGCTTTATTGAAGAACTCCAAACCATAGGCATAAATGATGCAAAAGAGCAGATAATCTTACTTCTGAGGGAAAGTTACTACCTGTATACAATCCGCGATGACAATGCGGCAACCGGTAGAGAAAAAATGGCGGAAGAGATTTATAACTACTACCAGTCGAAATATAGCGATGAAAACAGGATTGACCTGCCCGACTTTAAGCTGTTAAGATACTTTGCGCTAATAGACTTCCTTAACGACCAGCAATATCCTCCTTACTTAAGGCAGAGTTTGCTCGGGCGGATAAAAATTGAAAGGCCCGATCTTTTCAGGCAATTAGAGGCCGAGGAGGAAAGACTCAGGAAACAATCAGAACAAGCAAAATGACCCGGCACCCTTTGAGCTTAGGACTGGTAAAGAAATTAGGTTTCGTTTTGGCTCCAGCGAGGACAAGGCTGGCAAGGAAGCAAAACGCAGGCCTACTGGTTGGTAGTCCGAGTTTTGCTGACACCGCCAGCCGAAGCCGCAGCCAGCCAAAAATGGAAGATAATTTATTTACAAGTCCTTAGTTCACGCCAGACCGGTGCGGGGCGGTCGGTTTCAGTTATGGATGATGCACTTTCGAAACAATTAACCCCTTCACAGAGAAAAGCGGTCTTTCACATTGAAGGACCATTGCTTGTTCTCGCGGGCCCGGGCAGCGGCAAGACCCGCGTAATCACATACCGCATTGCAGCGCTTATAGACTCGGGCGTGCGGCCATACAATATTTGCGCAATAACTTTCACGAACAAGGCCGCCGAGGAGATGCGCCAAAGGGCGTTTGTTCTTGGTGCGAGCGCCGGTGCACATATCAGCACCTTCCACTCTTTATGCGTCAGAATCCTTCGCCGATATGCTGATAAAGCGGGTATAAACTCCAACTTTAGCATTTATGACGAATCCGACCAGACCCGATGCATCAAACAGGCCATTAAAGATTGCGAGCTTGATACGACCAACTTTTCTCCTGCCCGAATGCTCGATGCGATTTCGACCCTGAAAAACAAGCTGATAGACGCCGAATCTTTTAAGAACAGGGCAGATGATTTTTTTTCAAAAACGTTAGCGGCAATATATCTGGGCTACCAGCGTATTCTGAGCGAACGAAACGGTCTGGATTTTGACGACTTGTTAATGAAGGCAGCATTTCTACTGGAGGACTATTCCGAGGTTCGCTGTGAGCTTGGTGAACGTTTCAAATTCCTGTTAATCGACGAATACCAGGATACCAATCACGCCCAGTACAGGATTGCCAAGGCCCTGGCCTCACAGCACAACAATATTTGTGCAACCGGCGACCCGGACCAGTCCATCTACCGCTGGCGGGGCGCCGACATCCGCAACATATTGGCTTTTGAAAGCGACTGGCCCAACGCCACAATTGTCAAACTCGAAGAGAATTTTCGCAGCACCGCGAATATCCTCGAGGTGGCCGACAATTTGATTGCATTTAACCGTAATCGAAAGGAAAAAAAACTTGTACCCACAAAACCTCCCGCCGGGAACGTTGACGTGTGTGTTTTCGAGGATGAGAGTGAAGAGGCCCAGGCCGTCGCCCAACAGGTAAAAGAGCTGAGTAAAGAAGGAGTTTGTCTCAAAGATATGGCCGTGTTCTATCGTGTTAATGCTATGAGCCGTGTGCTCGAAGAGGCACTTGTCCAGAATAAGATACCCTATCAGGTTGTCCGGGGAGTGGAATTCTACAGGAGAAAAGAAATCCGCGACCTGCTGGCCTATTTGAAGGTCCTTGTCAATCCCGATGATGAAATCGCACTATTGCGTATCATTAACACACCAGCCCGCGGTATAGGAAAGGTAACAACAGATAAAGTTCGTGCCTACGCCGCCCTGAATGGAATCAATCTCTTTAAGGCGCTTAAGAAATCAGAGCATATCGAATCTCTTTCCAAGGGTGCAAAGGCCAAGCTCGCAGTCTTTGTCAATATGCTCGAACAGTTCAAGAAAGGTGTTACCGGCCGGGTCGCACCGCTCGCCGAGCGTGTCTTTGCCGAATCTGGATTATCAGAATCTCTCAAAGCCGCCGGCGCCGAGGGCCAAAACGCACTGGAAAACGCAAGTGAGCTGATAAACGCCGTCAAACAATATGACCAGCAGACAGAGGAGCCCTCGCTGGTTGATTATCTTCAGGAGATATCCCTTTTCAGCGACACCGATGCATACGACACTTCCAGTGACCGTGTTGCGCTGATGAGCCTGCATGGTGCAAAGGGTCTCGAATTTGAAAACGTCTTTATAGTTGGTGTTGAAGACGGCATACTACCACACGAACGGAGCAACGCTGCCGAAGATGAAGACGAGCTGGAAGAGGAACGCAGGCTCTTTTTTGTCGGCATTACCCGTGCCAAAACCGGCCTGCATATCAGCTATGCCCGATATAGGACAGTGCGAGGGCAGATGCTGCGAACAATACCCTCGCAGTTTCTTTTTGAACTCGGCCGGGAGATCACCGAACAAACTGCTGAAGAAAATGGATATTACGACGATGATAACGACAATATCAGTGAAACTGTACCTCATTTTGAGACAGGCCAATTAGTACGGCACAAATCTTTCGGCCTTGGCAGAGTCGAAGGGTTTAGCGATATGGGTGAAAACAGCATTGTCGTAGTCAAATTTAATACAGGACAAACAAAAACGTTGATGGTAAAATATGCCGACCTTTTAAAAATTTGAAAACGTAAGGAGGATTCAAATGGCAGGCAAAAAATGTTTTACCAAGGCGGTTTTATTATTGACCTCATTAATTTTCTTTTCAATCACCCCGACTCTGGCGGATTCGACCGTCAAAATATGGGAAGAGCCGCTGGTGATTCCTACTTACGAGGTGGGCAAAGCAGACCCAAACCCGAGGTTCTATACCGGCAGGACTTATCAGGGAGCACAAGGGCGGGTATATCCTTATCCGATGCTGGACGTGCTGACCGACAGCCGGAAGGACAAAGCATACAAGGCGGCCTACCTTGAAAATGAGTATGTGAAGATTTGTATCCTTCCGGAAATCGGCGGCCGAGTTTTTGCCGCGTTGGACAAAACCAACGACTATGATTTTCTTTACCGCCAGCATGTAATCAAGCCGGCCCTTATCGGGATGCTCGGAGCGTGGATATCCGGGGGTATAGAATGGTGCATTCCTCACCATCACAGGGCGACGACTTTTATGCCTGTTGACTACACGTTGGAGGAGAACCCTGACGGCAGCAAAACCGTGTGGGTAGGTGAGACGGAGCTGCGGCATCGAATGAGATGGCTGGTGGGTATAACTCTCTATCCTGAGAAATCCTATATGGAAGCGACCATTAAGATTATTAACCGGACGCCGTTCGTTAATTCTATTCTGTGCTGGGCAAATGTTGCGGTTCATGCAAATGAAAATTACCAGGTGATATTTCCTCCGAGCACGGAGTATGCCACTTACCACGGGAAGAACCAGTTTGCGCACTGGCCGATTTCAAACGAGTTTTACTCAGGGGTTGATTACACAAGAGGTGTGGACCTAAGCTGGTGGAAAAATCATCCATCGCCAATATCTTTTTTTGCGTGGAATTATCAAGATGACTTTTTGGCGGGCTACGACCACGGAAAAGAAGCTGGTACTGTTTATATGTCCAACCATCACATTGCTCCGGGCAAGAAATTATGGGAATGGGGCCCGGGCCCTCGCGGACAAATGTGGGATAAAATTCTGACCGAAACCGACGGCCCTTATATAGAAATTATGGCCGGGGCGTACTCGGACAATCAACCCGATTATAGCTGGATACAGCCTTATGAAGTCAAAATTATTAAGGAGTACTGGTATCCTCTTCGAAAAATAGAAAGCGTGAAGAACGCCAATCTCAAGGCCGCTGTAAATCTGGAGGTGACAGAGGGAAATACAGCCGAAGTTGGATTTAATACAACGTCGGCATATAAAAACGCACTTGTGCTGCTCAAGGCCGAAGATAAAGTAGTTTTCAAGCAGCGAATAAATATCGGGCCGGACAGGCCATTCTTGAAAGAGGTTGCTCTTGCCGCAGGGGTGAGGGAGAAAGATTTGCGAGTTTCGCTTCAGTCTTCTTCCGGCGAAGAGCTCATAGCGTACAAACCGGTTGAGAAAGAGGGGGCTCCGATGCCCAAGCCGGTGGAACGTCCGCCGGCCCCCGAAGAAATTAAAACAGTTGAAGAGCTCTATCTAACAGGCCAACGCCTGGACCAATTTCATAACGCAGCCCTTGAGCCTTATCCATATTATGAAGAAGCGTTAAAAAGAGACCCTTACGACTCACGGGTCAACACGGAGCTTGGTATTCTTTACTGCAAGCGGGGAATGTTCAAGGAGGCGGAAGAGAAACTCAATCAAGCTATCGAACGGCTCACGAAAAATTATACCAGTCCGAAAAGCGGTCAGGCCCACTATTATCTCGGGCTGGCTTTGAAGTTTCAGGGTAAATACGATGCCGCGTATGACGCCTTATATAAGGCGACATGGAGTTCCAGCCTTCATACAGCCGGCTATTATAATCTGGCTGAAATCTACTGCATTAGAGGCGACTTTGAGAAAGCTTTGGAACACATCAACCGCTCAATCGCCGCAAACGCCTGGAACACAAAGGCGTTGAACCTAAAGTCCGCTGTGCTAAGACAATTGGGACGGTTTGATGAAGCAGCACAACTGGCCTCAAAGACTTTGGCCTTTGACCCACTAAACTTTTGGGCGGGCCATGAGCTTTACCTTGCAAAACGTGCGGCCGGATCGAGAAAACAAGCAACGGAAGTGATGAACAGCATAAATGTAAAGAGCAGAGGTGAGGTGCAGTCATATCTGGAAACGGCCGTTGACTACGGCAATTGCGGTTTATGGGATGAAGCAATCGAGTGTCTGCGGTTATTGGCGGATTCCAAAGAAAAAGAGGAATGCAGGCACGCGATGGTCTATTATTATCTCGGTTATTTTTATGAGAAAAAGGGAAATGCTGAAAAGGCTTCCGAGTGCTACCGTACGGCAGGCAAAATGCCGACGGATTACTGCTTTCCATTTCGCTTAGAGACAATAGATGTGCTCAGTAGTGCTATGAATAATAATCCATCGGATGCGCTTGCTCCTTATTATCTTGGAAATCTCCTTTATGATAATCAACCTGAAAGGGCAGTAAAAGAATGGGAAAAATCACAAGATTTGGATGAAACTACAGCAACCGTGCATCGGAATCTTGGGTTTGCCTATGCGAGGATGGAAAATAATGTTACCAAGGCCATTGCCAGTCTGGAAAAGGCCATAGAATGTGATGACAATGACCCGAGGGTCTATTATGAATTGGATCTTCTATATGAGGCGGGAGGGGTGTCAGCTCAGAAAAGACTTAAATTGCTGGAAGATAATCATCAAACGATAATCAAACGTGACGATACTCTTTCGCGAGAAATAGCTCTCTATGTGCAATTGCAGCAATATGACAGGGCGATCGAATTACTTGCCAGCCGCCATTTCCATACATGGGAAGGTGGAGGGGAAATTCATAACGTATATGTCGATGCCCATCTGCTAAGAGGCCGGAAGAAGTTGAAAGACAAAAGGTATCAGGAGGCACTTAAAGATTTTGAAGCGGCCCTTGAATACCCTGAAAATTTGGAGGTAGGAAGATCAAGACGTGACAGGAGGACCTGCCAGACCCACTTTTTTATCGGGACCGCCTATGAGGCCCTGGGCGATACTCAAAAAGCCAGAGAGTATTTTGAAGAATCTGCATCTATAGAGGTTCGCCGATCGGAGTACAGCTATTACAAGGGTCTGGCTTTGAAGAAGCTCGGCCGGGAAGATGAAGCAGAGAAGATATTCGACGAGCTGATAGAGTCCGCAAAGCCGGGGCCTGCCGTGACATTCTTTGCGAAGTTTGGAGAAAGACAGGCGCATAATATTAGAACGGCAAATACTCACTACACGCTGGGCTTGGGATACTTAGGGAAAGGTAATCAGGCGAAGGCCAGGGCAGAGTTCGAGGAAGCTCTTAAGTTAAATATAAATCATCTGTGGGCCGGAGTGCATTTATCCGAACTGAAATAAAAGTCTTTTCTGGCAAAAGGCTCAACAAAACTATGTAAAAGGAGGTTACAATGAACGACAAAATCAATCGAAGAGAATTTATACAATTGACAGCGGCGGGAAGTGCTCTGTGCCTCGGGGGTTCGGGGATTCTGGCGTTTGGTGCGAATCGGAACGCTTCAGGGCTGATAAGTCCGGGCTGCAGGGGAACAAAAGTCAAAGTGGCCAGGATTTACATGGGGACTTCGCACGGCCTCTGGCCCAAGCCAAAGCTGGACTTCAGGAATGAAATACGATTTTACGAATCCGAGTTTGCAAAATTAAAAGATGAGCTGTCCGACGTGGAATTTGTTATTGACAGGCTGGTTAGCTCTGCGGACCAGGTTGGACCTCTCAAGAGCAAATTGAAGGAAATGGACGGTATCCTTTTGATTCATTTCAATATTGGAGTAAGGCCGATTTTAGACGAAATTCTCAGTGTAGGTAAGCCTACAGTGGTTTTCGCTGTTCCGTATTCCGGGCACGGCTGGTCCAGCTTCGGTGCTTTGCAAAGGCAACCACTGGGGGCCAGGATGGAGTGTATGCTCACCAGTGATTACAATCAATTAGCTGTTGCAATAAGACCTTTTCGTGCGATTCATCATTTAAGAGAAGCCAGGATTCTGAACGTCACAACCCGGTCATTTTCCGGATATGCCGATGCTATGAAAAACAAATTCGGCACAGAGATGAAACAAATCGGACTGGAACAGGTAGTCGATGCCTATAACGCCGTCAGCGACAAACGGGCAAAGGCCGAAACGGAGCTGTGGATAAATAGGGCCTCTGAGGTTGTAGAGCCTTCAAGGGCAGAGATATTCAAATCCTGTAAGCTCGCATTGGCTTTTGAAGATATGCTTGACCAGGAAGACGCGACTTTGATGACCGTCGATTGTTACGGCACGATGTGGGACAACACTATTAAACTGCCCGCTTATCCGTGCGTCGGCTTTACGAGGCTTAATAACATAGGATTAGGCGGTATCTGTGAATCGGATTTACGGTGCGCTATGACCCACATAATAATGCAGGGACTGTCAGGAAAGCCCGGCTTTATCAGTGACCCAACTGTAGATGAATCCAATAACAGCATCATTTTAGCTCACTGTCTCGGAACGACAAAAATGGATGGCCCGGAAGGGCCGGCTGCTCCTTACAAGCTGCGAACAGTTATGGAACGAAGAGAAGGAGTTGTGCCGCAGGTGTTTATGCGGACCGGCCAAAAAGTTACTCAGGCTCTACTGGTTGATACTGATAATTTGATATACTTCACAGGCGAGGTCATCGATGCTCCCGATATAGACAGAGGCTGCCGAACCAAAATTACGGTCAAGGTGGACGGCGATGTTGAGACTCTATGGAAAAACTGGTCGAGCGGATTGCATCGACAGACCTGTTATGGAGATATTACGAAAGAGCTCGGGTATTTCTGCAGATTCAAAGAAATTAAAATGGTCGATGAGGCAGTATAAACAAACACAATCTTATATTTAGCCCCGCACCAATTGTCCTTTGGTGTAAGTCCACAGCATTCACGGACTCTAAATAAGCTTGGTTGTGGGTTCAATTGGTGCGGGGTTTTTCTTCTAAAACTGGAACGAAAGGCAAATCTTATGAATCGGAGAACTTTTCTTAAAGCCTCAGGATTTGGCGCGGCTTCGTTAGCATTGCCGGGTCCTTTGCTCGCCGCGGCAGAACAAAGGGATGACATTCTCAGCCAGGTCGATACACGCATCGAGAAATACCGCATGGGTAGTGCTGTGTTGAAACTTCTCGGGCCGGATGGAAAATCGCTTAAGAGTGGCTTAGCTGTGAAAATAGAACAAAAGCGGCATAAGTTTCTGTTCGGCTGCAATATCTTCAAGTTAAACAGGTGCAGGACACCTGAGGACAATACCGCTTACGCAAATCGTTTCATTGCGTTGCTGAATTTTGCTACGCTGCCTTTCTACTGGTGGAATTACGAGCGACAACGCGGCAAACCGGACGATGCCCGCACCGAGGAGATTGTCCGCTGGTGTAAGGAAAAAAACATAACAACCAAGGGGCACCCGCTGGCCTGGAATTACGCCCAGCCGTCCTGGCTGCCTAAGGACCCTGAGGAAGCGATGCGACTACAGTTAGATCGGGTTGAGCGCTGCGTGCGACGCTTCAAAAACGAAATCGATATCTGGGACGTAGTCAACGAGGCAACACACTATGACCGTCCCGAATGCAGGGAGCGTGCGCCGATATTGACCGATGCTATCGGCAAGATGGGCGTCGGGGCATACGTCCGCGAGTCATTCAAGAGCGCGCGCAAGGCCAATCCTAAAGCCACACTGCTCATCAATGACTATCGAACCGACCCATCCTATGCCGAAAAGGTGATTTCAGAATTGGTCGATGACAGTGGACAGCCGCTTTATAACGTTGTGGGCATTCAGTCACATATGCACGGCGGCTATTGGGGCGCACAGAAGGCATGGGAAGTCTGTGAGCGATTTACAAAGTTTGGCAGGCCGCTGCATTTCACCGAGACGACCGTTGTCTCAGGCGAGCAGGGCTGGGAGCTACGACAAAAACGCAAAGACCCAAATTTCCGATGGGTGAGCACATCCGAAGGCGAAAAACGACAGGCCCAGCAGGTGGCTGAGTTTTATCGTGTCCTCTTTTCGCATCCTGCCGTCGAGGCCATTACATGGTGGGACTTCACCGACCAGAACGCGTGGCAGCAAGCACCGGCCGGACTTGTGCGGGACGATATGTCACCTAAACCAGCTTATAACGAATTAGAACGGCTCATCAAAGGCAAATGGTGGACGCAAGCTGAAACGACCGTCGCAGCAGGTGGCAATACAAACTTCCGCGGCTATTTGGGGCAATACGAAGTTACCACACGCATTGACGGCCGAAAACTAACCGGCACTTTCCGGCTCGATAAAGCCGCAAAGCAAACGATAGATGTCCAACTGAGTTGATTGAAGCTCGTAGAGGGAGAATTAAGCACAACAACTTTATAAGCGCCACGTTTCGAATGCAAAACGGGAAACTAATTGCATATCAATTCCAGCACGTTATAATCTCACCAGAATTGCTTTATTCCAGATAGGATTTGTGAATGGCTGATAAAAGGAGAGATTATGAAAGGTACTGGCTTGTTTAAGAATTGGGTTGAAAAATCCCGCTTTGTGTTGTTGCTGTTAGTGTTTCTTACAGCTGCTTCTGCAAACAGCGCAGGAAAATCACAGAAGCAGATTCCCCGCCCCGAACATCCCAAGCCCCAATTTCAGCGAGATACCTGGCTGAACCTGAACGGTGAATGGAACTTTGGTTTTGACCTCGGCTTCTCCGGCGCTGAGAAGGATTGGCCGAAGGATGGTACACGATTGGATAAAAAAATTATCGTTCCTTTTTGCCCGGAGAGCAAACTATCGGGTATCGGATATACAAACTTTATGAACGAAGTTTGTTATCACAGGAAATTTACTGTTCCTAAGCAATGGGACGGTATGCGGGTATTTCTACACTTTGGTGCGGTCGATTATGACTGCCGTGCGTGGGTCAATGGGACCGGCGTTGGTCGTCACTACGGGGGCAGCTCGTCGTTTTGTTTTGAGATTACTAATGCGCTGCGCAATGGCGAAAACGACCTTTTCGTCTGCGCTCTCGATGATGTGCGCTCCGACGTCCAGCCTGCGGGCAAACAAAGCAGGAGACTCGAATCGCACGGCGTTGTCTATACGCGGACCACAGGTATCTGGCAGACTGTTTGGCTGGAGGCCCGGCCACAAAGTTTCATTGAATCTGTTCGTATTGTACCTGACCTCGACAATAGCCGCTTTGTCTTGACCCCGGTTATTAATAACTGCCGCCGGGGTCTGGAGTTTCAAGCCACTCTCTTTTCCGCTACGGGCAAAAAGCTCACCTCTGTTCGCTCACAGTCAGCCGGCGGCATTGCTCAGGTGCTGGATGTAAAAAAGCCCCGGCCATGGGGTCCTGACGACCCATATCTTTATAAGCTGCGGTTCGAGCTTCTACAAAGCGGCCGTGTAATAGACACAGTGAACAGCTACGCGGGGCTTCGCAAATTTCACATAGAAGGAAACAAGTTCTATCTCAATAACAAGCCCATCTTTTTGCGGCATGTTCTCGACCAGGGATTTTATCCCGATGGCATCTGGACGGCACCAAGCGACAAAGAGCTTAAAGCCGATATTGAACGTTCGCTTGCAGTAGGTTTTAATGGTGCGCGTCTCCATCAGAAGGTCTTCGAGGAGCGATTCCATTACTGGGCCGACCGTCTCGGATATTTGACCTGGGGCGAATTCTGTGACTGGGGTGGCTCCCATTCGTTCGCCAATCCACAGGGGGTTCATAATCATCAGCGCGAATGGCGAGAGGTGGTGATGCGCGACCTGAACCATCCTTCAATTGTAGCGTGGACACCGTTTAACGAAACGGCAGGGGGGGCAAGGGCTCGTTTTGAGATTCATCGCCGGGCCGTAAAGGAAACAGTGGACCTGACCCGTGCACTGGACCCGACGCGTCCAATCAATGATGCCAGCGGATACGTCCACGTTGAGACAGACATCTTCACCGTGCACGACTACGACCAGAACCCTGAGACGTTCCGCGAGCGCTACGCTTCGGTCGCACCTGATGGGAAAAATGTCTTTGTTTGCTTCCCCGAGATCTCCGCCCCTTATGAGGGACAGCCATACTCGGTGGATGAATACGGAGGTACCTTCTGGACCAAAGAACACGCTACCAGGGAACCCGCCGGCAACAACAGGAACCAGTGGGGATACGGTAAAAGCGCTGAGGAGGTTGAAGAGCTGATTGGCAAGCTTACCCTTATTCTTACCGACCATCCCAACATTGCCGGCTATTGCTACACGCAGCTTACCGACATCGAGCAGGAAGTAAACGGTGTTTACACCTATGAGCGAGAGCTTAAGTTCGATGCAGAACGTCTAAAGAAGTTTTTCGGAGCACCGGCAGCAATAGAAAAGAGTGAAGACTAATCGCCCGTCAAGAATTCTGACTTCCGGCTGTTATTTTGTAAGGGAAATTTTATGAAACGTCGCGATTTTTTGAAATTAGCGGGTTCGGGTGCAGTGGCAATGGCGATGTCACGGTGCGCCAATACACAACCCGGCATTTCAAAAAGAAAAAAGCCGAATATCGTATATATAATGTTAGATGAGCTTGGCTACTTTGAGCTGTCCTGTATGGGGAATAAATATCTCAAGACCCCAAACATCGACCGGATGGCGACGGAAGGTATACGTTTCACCCAAGCGCTGGCGGGGGCTCCGGTGTGCGCGCCGACCCGCAGCGTTTTGATGACCGGCCGGCATACGGGGCACACGACCGTTCGTACCAATCCCGGCGGCGTGCCGCTGCGTGCCGAGGATGTTACTGTTGCCGAGGTTCTCAAAAAGGCCGGCTATGCCACCGGCGGATTCGGCAAGTGGGGTTGCGGCGACCGCGGGACTACCGGCGTTCCTGAGATGCACGACTTCGATATCTTCTTCGGTTACTATCACCAGGTACACGCTCACTCGTATTTCCCCAACTACCTTGTGCGAAGCGGTGAGAAAGTACCTCTTGAAGGCAACACCGGTGATTTCTACAAGGGAAAGCAATTCTCGCAATATCTGATATTTGATGAGTCCATAAAGTTTATTCGTGATAACAAAGACAGGCCGTTTTTCTGTTATTGTGCGTGGACCCCACCGCACGGCCGATGGGGGATTCCTGAGAATGAACCTTCCTGGCAGTTATTCAAAGATAAACCCTGGACAGCCGAATCCAGAATGCCAAACGATGCGAAAGTTTACGCAGCTATGGTAAATATGTGCGACCGCCAAATCGGAGAAATATTCGCTTTGCTTAAAGAACTTAAAATTGATGATAACACGATTGTATTTGTCTGCGGCGATAATGGTGGAGCGCGTTATTTCAACCACTTCTTTGATTCCAACGGGCATTTTCGAGGGCAGAAGGGGAATTTATATGAAGGCGGTCTGCGTATTCCGATGATTGTGCGCTGGCCGGGCAGGATTAAGGCCGGAGTTGTCAGTGACCATTTGTGGTATTTCCCGGATGTTATGCCGACCTTGGCAGAACTTGCCGGGGTCGAACCGCCGGATAATATTGATGGAATATCAATCATTCCAACGCTGCTGGGTGAGCGTGCCGCCGGCCGCAAGCAGAAAAAGCATAAATATCTTTACTGGGAGTTCAGAGAACAGACGGCTGTGCGAATGGATGAATGGAAGGCCGTACAGCCGGGCAAGAACAAACCGTTCGAGTTGTATGATCTAAGCAAAGACATTAGTGAGCAGAACAATATAGCAGATAAATACCCAGACATCTTAGCCGAGATGATAAGCTATGCCAAGCAGGCCCATACCGAAAATATTCCGGGCGGCTGGGTCGATAAAGAAAAGGCTTTCAAAGGTCACCAGTTCAAATGATGGATACACAGATGAAATATTAGTGAAGCAGAAATTTTAAGAAAGATTTTGAAAGGAATAGATAAGTGCCGAAACAGAAAATTAAACTCTATTACAACAATGTTATGGCAGATGTTATAGGCGACGAGCAAGGGATCACTCCTGAGCAGCTAAAAGACCTCGCTGAAAAAACCTCGCCCTTAATATCACAACTCAATAAGGAAAGAGAGGCCGGCAAGACTCCCTACAGGGACCTTCCGTATAACTCGCAAATCGCCCAAGAGGTCAGGGAACTGGTTAAGGAGCTGAGAGGGCGATGTGAGAATCTTGTTGTCTTCGGCATCGGTGGCTCTGCTCTTGGCAATATTGCTGTGCATACAGCGCTGAATTCCTATATGCACAATATTGATGAGAATCAAAGGGCCGGCCCTCGTCTATTCGTGTTTGACAATATTGACCCTTCACAGATAGCGTCTTTCCTGGATTGGCTTGGTGATAAGCTCGATAAGACGATTTTTAATGCAATCAGTAAGTCAGGCTGGACGGCAGAAACCGCAGCTCAATTTATGATTGTTCGTCAATTGCTTTTGGAAAAACTCGGACCCGACGATTGTAAAAAACAGATAATCACGACTACTGATGCTAATCATGGCATTCTCCGCCGTATTGCCAACAATGCAGGTTTTAAGAGCCTTATAGTACCGGAAGGTATTGGCGGGAGATTTAGTGTTTTAAGTGCGGTCGGTTTATTCAGTGCCGCTATGTGCGGGATTGACATCGATTCACTTTTAGAAGGTGCCCGCGATATGGATGCCAGAGTGAAGTGCGAAGATTTCTATAAAAATCCTGCTGCAATCAATGCCGCAATAAATTACCACTTCTACAATCGCGGCAAAAGGATTTCTGTAATGATGCCATATAGTTACCACCTCAAGGACTTATCTGATTGGTACAGACAGCTCTGGGCGGAAAGTCTCGGCAAAAAAGAAGATTTAACCGGAAACGATGTTCATATTGGCCCCACACCGGTCAAGGCGCTCGGCACCACCGACCAGCACAGCCAGGTGCAGTTATATCGCGAAGGGCCGAACGATAAACTGTTTACTTTCCTTCAGGTCCGTAATTTCGATAAAGACATCAAGATAGGCCCGGCTCCCGAATATGCGCAGGAACTCGGATTTCTTGCCGGGAAGGATTTGAGCGAGCTGCTTAACAACGAGAAGCAAGCCACAGAGTACGCCCTTTTGGAAAGCAAACGTCCCTGTCTGACGGTCCTATTCGATAGAGTGAATGCCTATACAGTCGGCCAGTTTATTTATTTATTTGAAGTAACGACTTCTTTCGCCGGTGCTCTGTTTAATATCAATCCCTATGACCAGCCTGCCGTCGAATTAGGCAAAGAAGCCGCCTTCGCACTAATGGGAAGACAGGGATACGAAGAATTAGCGCAGAAAATTAAGCCTCTCAATGATTTTGATGAGGGCTATATAGTTTGAAGGAAGCAGGAGAATGGATTACGCAGTGATAATGGCAGGGGGCACGGGCAGGAGATTATGGCCGCTCAGCCGGGAAAGACGCCCCAAACAGGTTTTACGACTCCTCGACGGCCAGACCCTTCTTCGCCGTTGTTTTGAACGTCTCTCGCCGATTTTCGATACGAGAAACATAATCGTCCTTACAAACGCCGGCTACGCAGATGTGGTTCGTGAAAACCTCTCTGAACTGCCCTTTAATAATGTCATAGCCGAGCCTGCTGTTCGCGATACGACCGGCGCCATCGGGCTGGTCTCAACCGTCCTGACAAAATATGACCCTGAGGCCACAATAGCTGTGGTTACAGCCGACCAGATTATAAAGCCTCCCAAGATACTGCAGCAGGCCCTCAAGGATGCCCTTGTCTTTGTGAATAACAATCCGGACAATATGATTACTTTCGGCATTAAGCCGGCCTTCGCCAGCACATTACTTGGTTATATAAAATGTTCCAACCCCTCTGAGCATCCTGGCTGCAAAAATAAAATTTATTCAGTCGAGGCATTCAAAGAGAAACCGGACGAAAAAGAGGCGAAAGAATATCTCAACACCGGCCAATATTTCTGGAATTCCGGAATGTTCGTCTGGAAGGCCAAAACAATCTTAGCTAATTTGCAAAAGTTTCTACCCGAGGCCACCGAACCTTTAGCCAGAATACAAGCCGACTGGGGCAGTCCAAATCAGCAGCAAACGCTCCGGGACTGGTTTGTAAAGCTGCCCAAAATCAGCATCGACTTCGCCGTTATGGAAAAGGCTGAAAGAGTCTATGCCATAAAGCTGGATTGTCGCTGGCTCGATATGGGTTCCTTCGCAGCACTTGCTGATATTATCAGTTCGGACAAAGACAATAACACCGTCGTAGCCGGCGCGAGCGAGCTGCTTGATTGCAGGAACAGCATTATCGTTACCGAAGAGAAGGGCCATCTAATTGCCGCTATCGGCCTGGAGAATATGGTCGTAGCCTACAGCCCCGATGCCACACTTGTATGCCACATTGACCAGACCCACAGACTAAAAGAGCTGCTCGAGCTGATAAAGCAGCACGCCGGCGAAAAGTTTCTGTAACATAATGGCTTGCAGCGTAATATATATACACAACAAAAATGAGATACCTCGCAATAGATCATGGCACGAAACGCACCGGATTGGCAATCTGTGACTCCGGCGAGACTATTGCCTCACCCATTGCTGTAATCGAGGGCCAAAAGGAACTGCTAAAAAAGATTTCAGAGGTAATCGAGACCGAACATATCGAAGCCGTTGTGTTAGGGCTGCCTTTGAATATGACCGGCTCGGAAAGCGCCCAGACCAGGCTTGTCTTGAAGTTCGCCGAGCAGTTAAAAGACTATCTGGACATCCCTGTTCACTTCCAGGATGAACGCCTAAGCAGTTTTAGTGCCGAAGAAAAGCTCACTCCTGCCAAATTGACGAGAGGGAAAAAAAGAAAACGCCTCGACGCCGTTGCCGCCGCAGAAATCTTAGAGGCCTTCCTCGAACAAAAAACGCCCCGGAACTCCGCCGGGACAAATACCCCATAAACAACCCTCTGTATATATAGGATGATTTGATTTGGCAACACAATAGTCAAATGTAGTAGCATCATCTTGGTGGGGCATCCATTCTCCGTAGCAGAGCTACTGCGAAGGACGAAAGCCCTACCCTACCAGTAACCACTACGCATTTATCGTGTGACAGACCAGTAGTAGTAGTAGTCAAATGACTACGACCTTTCAACCGAGATAATTTAATGCGGATCTCTACTTAAAAGGTATATATGTAGCCAGATTTCATGCCCGTTACGATCCTTTTCCGTAACATATCGCGGATCATCAAATCCTGCTTTTAAAATTTTCGAGATCCACCAATTTGGTTCTTTGACGGTTAAATGAAGAGGTTTTCCGATAATCTTGGGACCAAAATAATCATGTTGCAATGCTATAGAGAGATAACAAAATTTTTTTGTGCAACGGTAAAAATTATCTAATACTAATTCAACTTTTTCTGTTGGAATATGCTCAAGGAAATCGCAACAAATTATTGCGTCATATTTTTTGTTAAAATCTTCTTTATTCCACAACACTCCGACAGTTAGGATGTCATTTTTTATCTTATCAAAAAAATGGTCTAAACAATTTTCCGCAATATCAAATCCATGAACAGAAAATTCGTTACCGCATTCTTCTATCAAAGCACGCATGAGTTTTCCCGATCCACAACCAGCATCAAGGACGGTCTTTACACCACATTTTCTAAGTAAATTTATTATTCGAAGATTCTTTATCGATGCTTCGCCGGAAGAATACAGACGGTATTCGTTGTATTTCCAAATAGTTGTGTATTTCTCTTTTCAGATTTTTGTAATGATTCACTCATAAATTTTTATCACTGCTGTCCGGTTGTTTGATTTGGAAAACGTTGTAACAATCTAACTGACATTTCCCATTTAAACGGTTAAAAAGCATACTTCTCTGAACGGCATCAATAACCTTACAAAACTTACCTTGAGCTACCAAGAATTTTCTTTTCCGAGTCAGTTTTACTAAAAATATGCATGAAAACACTTTTATTTATGCCCCGCCTTTCTTCCAATACCTACTTTTGCACAGACCGTGACCGCCCTCACTTTCATAAATTCAAGTTTTTCAGCAATTCTTATCATTAGCCGTACCCAATGGGCACAGGCTTCAATCGATGGATACGTTCAAGGATTTCCTGAAACAACCTTTTTGAAAACAACACCTCTGCCATCTGAAATATCACATACCTTGAATGCCTTATCACCTTGGCACCAATCTTAATCAGTTTTACCCTGAGTGTTCGCAGTGACCATTACATTACTCTCTTTGGTAAAGCCAAACGTCTCAGGAAATTGCCGAGGTTATAAGCCAGGGCAAATAGTTGGAGCCGAACCTGATTATCAACGAAATCATGGCACGAAAGCCGTGTCCAATTCAAGGCGTATTTACCAGAGATTCGCGGCGGCCGGCACTCTGTTACGGTCATTCAACCGGATTGCGTTCTTATTGCACAGGGAACGGCATATCCCACAACCATAACACCGCCTTTGGTCGATGGCAACCTTTCCGGTTGAGGCGCTGTAGAAAATAGCGCCGAATTGACAGACACGCATGCATTCCCGGCAACCAATACACACGTCAGGGGCAACTTCTGCAATATATTCGGCCCGAAACATCACCGGGATCGAATGTGTTACCGTGCAGCGCATAGCCAGGCAGTCCGAACGGTCGCAGTTGCACACTCCCCCGATGAACGGCGACTGAAAAGTCCAAACAGTATGGCACAAACCTTCTCGTTCGTGATCTCGAAAAGCGGATACAGCTTCTTCCTTGCTCAATGTCTCCAGTCCGGACATATCCGGCCCCGCAAGAAAGCTCTTATCGAGGCCCCTCATGATCTTGGCTAACTCCCCACCATTGGGCGACATGCTGACCCCGTAACAGTAGCGCTTTTCTTGGTTCAATGTAACGTGGCGACAGATGCAAGCCACACGGACGATAGAGCTGACAAACCCGAATATCTTTTCAATCTCCTCGATTGGCACTACTTGCCCAAAGTGGGTCTTCTTCTGCCGACCGGTAATAATGCGGCCAATCATACTCCTTATAAACTTAGGAGTCTTCTCAAGGCGGTTGAGATGCTCTATACCTCTTGTGAGTCGGTCAGGATTTGAGAAAAATTCTTCAATCATCCTACGCCGACGGATGTCACTCAACAGCTCGTCAGAATAGTTCCTTGTCTGCAAATACCACTTCTTCCCTTCGCCATGTTTTAGACAGAACTCACACATCTTGTAGCCTTTTACTACGTCAAATTAACGCATTCAGCCTTATCATACTCACAGGCCGGGTCGTTTCTGCACTTTTCTCCGTTCGACACCAGCAATCTTACCAAATTCACCTTGAACTACCAAGAATTTTCTCTTTCAAAGCCACTTTGTTGAACATTTGTACGAAAACATGGTTGTTTGTGTCTCGCCTTTTTTGCCATCTCAGCTTTTGTACAGACCTTAAGAATGTTAAATTCTAAATCCGAATATCTAAATTCTAAACAATATCGAAATTCAAATTTCCAAAATACAAAACAGACCCAATGAGAACAGGCTTCAATCGATGGACACGTTCAAGGATTTCCTGAAACAATCCTTTTGAAACCAGCACCTCCGCCATCTGAAAAATCACATATCTCGAATGCCTCACTACTTTGGCACCAATCTTTATCAGTTTTACTTGAAGCGTCCTCAGCGACCTGGCTTGAGTGGTCTCCATAAGCTCCATACTATCAGAATTCAATTCATTTGTCACTGTTTACATGGGAAACGCGGGTTCAAATATATAGGATGATTTGTTTTCGGCAACACAGTAGTCAAATGCAGTAGTCAAATGACTACGGTCTTCCAACTATATAGGATGATTTGTTTTGGCAACACAATAGTCAAATGCAGTAGTCAAATGACTACAGTCTTCCAACTATATAGGATGATTTGTTTTCGACAACAAAGTAGTCAAATGTAGTAGTCAAATGACTACGACCTTCCAAATATAAGATTGTCGGGTGTGGCTAATTTTGCCGGCAGCACATAACATCTTTTTTGGCATAGGATTGCACTTTGTGTCATTGCGAGCGAAGCGAAGCTCGCGCTGCGCAGCCCTTCTGGGCAGCAGTAGTACTGCGAAAAACGAAGCGGGTACTTCACATAGCAGTACAATCTCAATCGTTCGTAAGCCGGAGATTACCACGGCCCCCCGCTTTCTTGCTTGCCTCTGCGACTATCGTTGCAAGACAAGGTAGCTGGCAAAAGCAAGACGGGGGCCTCATAAGAAAATAAACGGTTTTCGCATTTTGAGGTTTGGGATTGCCACAGTTGCCTCGCACCAATTAGGCCTGAGCTTAAGCTCAATTGGGGCGGTACTCCTTCGAAATGACATTGCTGGTACATTTTCTTTTGCATACTTGCTGAGAATCAGGTCAGGCGCTCACAATGACAAAAGTGGTTTTATTGCACCTTGTAAATGAGTATTGACAACCAAGAAATCGCCTGCCGGAAAATCTGGCCACACCCAATCTTTTTATCATACTGTCAGGAAAAAGGCTTGCAAATATTATAATGTTCGATTAAAATCCTCAGTTTGTATTTTGTAATATGTTGAAAGGTGTGTTAGAAAGGATTTATCCAAAAAATGCTGACAAAGCAGAAAAAACAAAATATTATTGGTGATTTTGAGACTCACGAAGGGGATACAGGCTCTCCCGAAGTGCAGATTGCACTGTTGACAAACAAGATCAACGAGCTTACCGAGCATCTCAAGACTCATCGCAAAGACCACGCATCCAGACGTGGTTTGTTGAAAATGGTCGGGACCAGGTCCGCGTTACTCAAATATGTGAGCAACAAAGATGTCAAGCGATATCAGAAGATTATATCCCGGCTTGGTTTACGAAAATAAATGAGCATAAGCACACAAATATCTTGCTCGCTTATGTGTGGGGTTCACTTCTGGACATTCCAAAGAGGTAAATAAGTAAAGAGGTAATATAAGAGGTAGTATATGTTTGATGTATGTAGAGTAGAAAGACAAATCGGTGACCGAACCTTATCCATCGAAACCGGCAAAGTTGCCAAACAGGCAGACGGGGCGGTCGTAGTCCAATACGGCGATACAATCGTGCTCGTTGCCGCAGTAACGGCACCGCCTAGATTTGAGGATATTGATTTTTTCCCATTGAGTGTTGAATATCGCGAGAAACATAGTGCCGCAGGCAAATTTCCAGGCGGTTTTATCAAACGCGAGGGAAGGCCGAGCACTAAAGAGACCCTGACAGCAAGACAAATTGACAGGCCAATTCGCCCCTTGTTTCCAGAGGGTTACTTCCAGGAAGTGCAGATCACAGCGAATGTTTTAAGTGCGGACAGGGAAAATGACCCTGACATCCTGGCAATGATAGGTGCCAGTGCGGCACTTACGATAAGCAAGATTCCGTTCTTAGGGCCCACTGGGGCCTGTAGATTGGGCAGGGTAAACGGGGAATTCGTAATCAATCCCACGCATAAACAGATTGCTGAGAGCGACCTGAACCTGCTCCTCGGCGGCCACAAAGAAGCGATGAATATGATTGAAGTCGGCGCCAAGCAACTGTCGGAAAAGGTTATCGCTGATGCTGTAGCAACAGCACAAAAAACAATTACTCAGGTTTGCGAAATGATCGAAGAGCTTCGCGAAAAGGTCGGCGTCGAAAAGGAAATCCCCCTTAGGGAAACCGATGAGCAGCTCGTTTCAGAAATTCGTTCGCAGATATCAGATAAACTATACGAGTTCAAGCAAACACCAGGCAAGCAGGAGCGTAACACGGCAATCGATGAATTACGTGAGCAGGTTATGACCCAATACTGTCCTGATGAGGATAAACAGCAGTTACAGAATGAAGCTGCTCCCAAATACAAAAAGACAATGGTCAAACGAATCCTTGAAAAGATAGAGGGCGAGGTCATTAAGAAATTGCTGTTAAGCGGCAAAAGGTCCGATGGCAGAGGCTATAATGATATACGTCCAATTGAGTGCGAAATAGGTATCTTACCCAGGACTCACGGCTCAGCACTGTTTACACGCGGGGAAACGCAATCCCTGGTGAGCGTAACGCTTGGTACTATCCGGGATGCGCAGATTATAGACGGCTTATTGGATGAGTATGCTCAAAACTTTACGCTGCATTACAATTTTCCGCCGTTTTCTGTGGGCGAGGTCCGACCAATGCGCGGCCCCGGCCGAAGAGAAATCGGGCACGGCGCACTCGCTGAAAAGGCATTGGTGCAGGTAAGACCACCGGACGATGAATTCGCTTATACCATCAGGGTAATCTCGGACATTACCGAATCGAACGGTTCCAGCTCAATGGCTTCGGTCTGCGGCGGAACATTAGCTCTGATGGACGCCGGCGTTCCAATCACAAAGCCCGTCGCCGGCATATCGATAGGAATGATTAGCGACGAAAACAACCGATACGAGCTGCTGACCGATATTGCTGGTGAAGAGGACCACTTCGGCGAAATGGATTTCAAAGTTGCCGGCACTGTTGACGGTATTACGGCGATACAGCTTGATATAAAAGCTGAGGGTCTGGCGCATAATATTATGGTCGAGGCGTTGGAACGTGCAAAGACGGCTCGGCTGGAGATTCTGAAGATTATGGCCCAGACAATTAGCGAACCCAAACCTGAATTAAGTGTTTATGCACCGAAGCTGATAAGCATTGAAATCGACCCCGAGTTTATTGGCAAGGTAATCGGGCCGGGCGGCAAAGTAATCAAGAGCATTCAGGAACAAACCGACACAACCATCGAAGTCGAAGAGGATGGTACTATTTACATAAGCTGTCTCGGCGGCGACGGGCACTTCAAGGCCAAAGAGATTATCGAGATGATTACACAGCCGCCTAAAGTCGGACGGATTTACAACCAGTCAAAAGTGGTTTCTGTAAAAGATTTTGGAGCATTTGTTGAAATCATACCCGGTGTCGAAGGCCTGTGCCACATCAGCGAGCTCAGCGATGGTTACGTCAAGAACGTTGATGATGTCTGCAAAATGGGTGATTTGATATCGGTAAAGTTAATATCTATCGACGACCAGGGCAGATTAAAACTTTCCCGCAAAGCCGCTCTTGTTGAGATAAATAAAAAGGAAAAAGCGGAAAAAACAGAGAAAACAGAAAAAACATAAGCCGGTTGGGAAAAATAACAATATTGGTTGGGGGTAGATTAAAATGAGTCCGCAAGCGCTCTTGATTGCGTTCGGGTTCTCAGTATTAACGAGACTTTGTACAAATCAACGGGCTTAAAAGCAGAGGGAAGAGAAGTGCAGCAGTTTATATGTGGTTTTGTTCTTGCTTTATTGGCTGTCGTACCGGTTGTTGTGTTATTTCTGCACAAAAAACTATCTAAAACTAAGAGAAATAAAAACGGGCATCTCCTTGAAGAATTAGGCAAGCTGACCGGCGAGCTTGCCCATGAAATAAAAAATCCCCTCTCTACCATCAAGATTAATTTGAAACTTGTCAACGAAGAGCTGGAGGGTTCGGCTTCTGCTGAATTCGGCGAATCAGGCACGGAAAAAGGCCATCGGAGATTCACAAGGGCGCTGAGGAAAATAACCGTTATTCAAAAAGAAACGGACAGACTTGAGCAAATACTCGACGGTTTCCTGCGCTATATTGACAGAACCGAATTACAGTTGGCAAGTGCCGACATCAATGAGCTTATCGGTGATATGGTCGATTTTTATTCGCCCCAGGCACACAGCCATTCGATAACCATGCGCCACGTCCTGCATAATGAGCCGCTTATTTGCAAGGTTGACACGGATATGTTAAAACAGGTGGTATTAAATCTGTTTATTAACGCCCAGCAGGCTATGGACGAGGGTGGAGAACTGATGATAAGAACAGGCAGGCAAACAAAAGATGCAGTCATTCAGATTAGCGATACCGGCAGCGGCATTGCTCCGGAAAGATTACCGCACATCTTCGATGTATATTATTCCTCTCGGCCGCGGGGAAGTGGTTTGGGTTTGCCGACAGCAAAAAAGATTGTCGAGGCACATAGCGGCACAATAAAAGTTGACAGTGAGCTTGGCAAAGGAACATCATTTACTATAAGATTACCTGTCCAGACCTAATGAGGTGTCAATTTGAAGCAAAAGGCAAATATAATCCTGGTTGTTGACGATGAGCGCGACCATGCGGATGGAATTGCCGAAGCGCTTGAAAGATTTTGTACAAAGGCAATTGCTGTTTACACCGGCAAAGACGCGCTGGAGATTGTGCGCAGCCGGCAGGTCGATGTCGTTGTTACCGATCTGAAATTGGGCGGTGACATCGACGGACTGGCCATACTTGAAGAAGTCAGGAAGCAAAACGACAGAACAGAAGTTATTTTAATAACCGCCTACGCAACTATCGACACCTGCAAGGAAGCCATAAAGCGGGGGGCATACGATTATCTTACCAAGCCTATTGATATTGACCAGCTTCGTACACTTGTGGCCCAGGCCGGCCAAAAAGTCTCGGCTGCAACTCAACGCCGAACACAAAAAACGGATAAAGGGCAATTCGAGTTTGAGGGTGTGTGGGGGAAGAACCCCACGATTGAGGGTATATTCGAGACCCTAAGACGTGTGGCGCCGACTAATATATCCGTCCTGATTGAAGGCCGATCCGGTACGGGCAAGGAGCTGCTGGCAAGAGCGATTCACTACAATTCACTGCGCTGGGACAAGGCATTTAAGCCGATAAACTGTGCCGGCCTGACCGAAACTTTATTGGAGAGCGAATTATTCGGACACGTCAAAGGAGCCTTTACAGGAGCGGCTAACGACAGAAAAGGACTCTTTGAAATAACGGACAAAGGGACATTGTTCTTGGACGAAATCGGCGATATGGCGATGAATTCCCAGGCCAAGCTGCTGCGTGTCATCGAGGACGGCATCGTTATACCGGTCGGCTCGAATAAACAAACCGTTGTGGATGTCCGCATCATCAGCGCAACAAATCAAAGCTTAACAAAACTTATAGAAGAGAAAAGATTCAGGCAGGATTTGTACTTTAGAATCAAGGGCGTAAGCATTTCCCTGCCGGCCTTGCGCGACAGAGTGGAAGACATACCGGAGTTCATTGAATATTTTATCAAAGAAGCCGCAGTGGAAGTCGGCTCCAAAGTTACAGGTATAACCGATGCCGCACAGACAATCCTTTCAAACTATGACTGGCCCGGCAATCTTCGTCAGCTTCGAAACTGTATCAGGACAATGGTTGTAATGTGCGACCGCGACAAACTCGACGTTCGGGACATACCGCCCGATATAGCACAGAGACGGCAATTGCTTCCCGGCAGCCGGGCGCCGAGAGATTTGGCAGGTTTGCCACTGGACGAGCTTGAAAAGCAGGCCATTACAGACACGCTGGCCAAAACAAAAGGCAACCGCGAAAAAGCAGCAAAAATCTTAGGCATCGGCGAAAGAACACTCTACAGAAAAATCAAGGAATATAATCTGTGACGTAGTCACCCCCCAGGTTTTGTTTCAAGATGTCGAAACATCGGGGGTAGCGTGTATCGTCGCTCGATGCTCGTCGCCCGTCGCTCGATGCTGGATGCTCGATACTATTGTCGTTTCTAAAAAGTGAGTGTAACGTTCTGTACCTGCTGTCGTGCCGAAGCGGATGAATCTGTTGAATGTGCTTCGCCGAAGGCGAATCAAAAATTTTAACTTATTTATTGGAAACAGCACCAGCAATGGGAATTTCGCTAATGTAGCGAGTAATGTAATCACTCAAGGCATTTTTCGTCATCTTACTAAAGAACAAACCCAGGAAAGGAGACAGGTATGCAAAAAGAAATTAACAGAAGAGACCTTCTCAAATTCGCAGCCGCAGGCGGTGCTGCTTACCTCGCCGCCCCGGGCATGTCGGCATTTTGTGCCTGGCCCCAAACAAGCAAGCTTATTAGCCCCGGATGCAGAAGGTCAAAAGTAAAGGTGGCAAAGATATACCTGGGCATTCCACAAAGCCACTATCCTAATCCCGATTTGGACCTGAAAAAGGAGGTGCGACTTTACGAATCAGAATTCGCAAAACTCAAAAACGAGCTGGCCGATGTGGATTTTGTTGTCGATGAATTAGTAAGCTCCGTTGAGCAGCTCAACAAATCCAGGGACAAGTTAAAAGAAGCTGACGGCATCCTTGCAATTCACCTGACTCTTTGGACAATGCCAATCCTAAACGAAATCATCAGCCTGGGCCGTCCTACTATGGTTTTCTCTTCGCCATATTCCGGGCACGAATGGCATAATCTCACCGCCGTTTACAGGCAGGAGAAAAACCACCATCTCGAATGTCTCCTTACCAGTGACTACTCTCAATTGGCTGCTGCGATAAGACCATTCCGCGCTATCCATCATCTAAGAGAAGCTAAGATTCTAAACCTCACCACACAGCCTTTCAATGAGTACGCTGACCTGATAAAAAACAAATTCGGCACAGAAATAAAGCCCCTCACGCTGCAGCGCGTGCTCAATACGTACAATGCCGTCAGCGATATCAAGGCAAAAGCCGAAGCTGATGCATGGATCAAAGGGGCCGTTCAACTCGTCGAACCGACAAGTGAAGATATATTCAGGTCGTGTAAACTTGCGCTGGCCTTTGAAAAGTTGCTCGACGAAGAAGATGCCACCGTCATGGCGGTGGATTGTTACGGCACTATGTACGCCCCGCTTTGCCAATCCTACGCCTTCCCCTGCATAGGATTCACAAGGCTAAATGATATGGGCCTGGGCGGCATTTGCCAATCTGACCTGCCCTGTGCGATGACCCACATACTGTTTCAGGGATTCTCAGGAAGGCCTGGATTCGTTAATAATCCCGGCTTCGATTTTTCCACTAATTGCGCGACCCTGATTCACTGCATGGGAACCACAAAGATGGATGGTCCCGATGGCCCTTCCGCTCCATATAAGCTCCGCAGCATCATGGAACGCCGCGAAGGCGCTGTCCCCCAGGTAAAAATGCGCATCGGCCAAAAAGTCACTCAGGCGGTATTGATGGGCTCGTCAAAATTACTTTACTTCACCGGCCGGATTATCGACACCCCCGAGACAGATAGAGGTTGTCGCACCAAAATCACCGTTAAGGTGGATGGCGATGCGGAAAAACTGTGGAAAAACTGGGAAAATGGAATACACCGGGTCACATGCTACGGAGATATAACTAAAGAGCTTCAACATTTCTGCAGGTTTAAACAGATAGAATTGATAAATGAAGCCGTATAAACAAGAACAAAAATAGGTATAGTGGGCTCGTTGAAAAAGTCGAGATTGCTTCGTCGCAGAGTTTACCCTGAGCGTAGTCGAAGGGCTCCTCGCAATGACGCAAAGTGCGTTTTCAGGTCATTGCGAGCGATTCGAAGAATCGCGCGGCAATCTCGTAGTCGTACTATTTCTGAAATGGAGTACTAGCTTGAAAAGCAGGCCATTATAGACACGTTGGCCAAAACAAAAGGCAACCGCGAAAAGGCTGCAAAAATCTTAGGCATCGGCGAAAGAACGCTATATCGAAAAATCAAAGAATATAATCTGTAATATTTAACCACGGATACCCCCATGCGCGGGCACAAGTTACACGGATTACGCGGATTTTTAGAATTGACGGGAATTGAGGTTTTTTGCCAGAATGAGTATAATTACTCAAATCGTACATAAACGGTGGTCGATAATAATTAGAGGGACTATGAATTGGAGTTGCACTTTGTGTATGAGAATGATAGAGGTTGATACTGAGAAGGTGATGAACATTAGGAGAATAAGGCTATAAGAATGGGAATAGGGAAATATAGAACAGAAGATTTTCTTGTAGAGGATTTTTGCTCCATTCTTGAGTCTGAAAAAAGTCCGTGGGGTACACTTGAATTTGTTAGGGAGTTCCCTTACGGACGAGGGAGGACAGACGTGGTTGCGGTGGATCTTGAGGGGCGTGTATTGGCGTTCGAAGTTAAACTAGAGAGGTGGACGGACGCAATGCATCAGGCATACAGGAATACCTGTTTTGCACACCTTTCTTATGTAGTTCTCCCAGAATCGACCATTAATCGTGCACAGCGATATGTCTGGGAGTTTGCTCGACGCTGTGTTGGCATGTGCTACGTTAAGGATTCCTCTGTCGTCGTGTCTTTGCCGGCTACGTGGCAAAATCCAGTCCAGCCGTGGCTTTCGCGTACAGCGGCCTCAAAGGTATGGGAGAAAAATGGGGATGGGTTCTAAAACTGACCTTCCGAAGGTGGCTCAGTCCATTTGCGATACGAAGGGATTCACTTTTGGCAAATCCGTGGGCGGAGGAGCATTCAAGAAGGTATTCAACGTCGAAGGCAAGGGTGGAAAAGAATATGCACTGAAGATAGCTAAGGGCCCTATAAGTGCTCAGAGAACAGACCGTGAAATCTCAGCGATGCAGAGGTGTAATCATCCTAACATTGCGAAGCTGTTTGGAACGGGAACATATGAATTCGACGGCCGTAAGTATAGCTTTACTTTGGAAGAGTTTCTCCCTGGCGGAACACTAACGGATCGGATCCAACGTGACGGATTGTTAGACAATGAACAGCTACTGGAACTGGGTACTCCATTAATCAATGCGATAGGACACATATCAGATCTTGGACTTGTGCATAGGGATATAAAGCCAGACAACGTTATGTTTCGTCAAAACGGGACAACTCCTGTGTTGGTTGATTTCAACTTAGTAAGGGACCTGTCCGCTGCATCACTGACACAGAGTTGGCTTAATCAGGGACCTGGCACGCCGTACTTTGCGGCACCAGAGCAATTGAACAATCAGAAGAAGCTTATAGATTGGCGAACGGACCAGTTCTCTCTTGGAGTTACGTTGAGCTATGTTCGTTTCGGAATCCACCCTTATCAACATCCCGATGAATCGGATTTGTCGCATAAGACTGTCGAGAGAGTTGCAACACGGGGGTATCGAAGCGATGACATACTTGAAAAGTTCCAAAGAGCGGGTCTTCTTTGCTTAAAAAGAATGACTAGTGTTTGGCCAGTTGAGCGTTTTCGGCGACCGCTAGATCTTGAGAAAAATTGGCAGGATAAAGGAGGTATGTAATGGCTGTATATCATCAAATGGGACATGATTCACAAAATCTACTGTTGGAGGATAACTTGATATGCTATAGAGGTGCCCTGATAAGCCCTGTAAATTACACAGAAGAAAAGGTCAAAGCTCAAATAGACCAGCACGGAAGTGACAATTTTGAGATGATATTCGATCCTCAACTGTACTATCCACTTTCTGAACGTGGGAAGCTTCCAGAGTGGTTATACTTTCCTGCGGACGTGGATACTGCTGACCAGAGTTCGTTAGCTTGGTGGAAGAACCTGCTCACGGATATAGTTGAATGTGTAAAGCGGTTAAAGCCTCATGCGATATGTTCACCTGCGGTTGTTCCTCGTATATATTCTGACGACTATTATGATTTGAACAGGGAGATTTCCGATGATCTAAAAGATCGACTTTCAAAAGAGGGTGTTGATGTGCTTCACAGTGTCCTTGTACGTATGGGAGAGCTATCAGGAGCGGATAGGACAGCCGAAATAGCATCCATTGTTACTAGAGGTAACGCGGATAGGCTTTTTCTAGTGTTTGTGTCAGAGGTGGAGCCGCGGCGGGAGTTGCATGAGACCGAGGATTTGAAGGGTGCTATGCGTATGATAAGGTATCTCGAGAATTCGGAAGTCCGTGTTCTCGTGGGATTCACATCATCCGATGTTTTGTTATGGAAAGTTGCTGGAGCCACAGATTGTGCCAGTGGCAAATTCTTTAATGTTCGGAGGTTTACACCATCAAGATGGGACGTGCCACCGGAGGGTGGAGGTCAGTTACCTTATTGGTTTGAAGAGTCGGTGATGTCCTATATACGAGAGTCAGACTTGGTACGTGTGCGGAAGGCTGGATTACTTTCGGAAGCAAGCGCTTGTAATCCCTACGGGGAAGAAATTTTACGACAAATGGATTCAGAACCAGAGAAAGCATGGCTTGGTCTGAGCTGGCGTCAATATATGTACTGGTTTGGTGATTTTGAAAAGCGGTTTGAGGAAGGTTCAATCAATACGGACGTATTATTGAAAAACGCCGAAAAGGTTTGGAGCCATCTTGAGGAGAAGAATATCTTGATGGAGGAGCGGCAGAACGATGGTAGTTGGTTACGCTCTTGGAGACGGGCTGTTATCGAAGCATTCAATGATTCAAAGTGATAAGGACCAGAGGCGTGAACAAACAAGTAAATTTGTGGATTTGATTTAGTAGCACAATATGGGAAAAAATAACAAAGATCGAGAAGATGAGCATGATGATGAGTTGTTCTCTATGGATGTTGACTGGTGGCACAACGCGTGCCTTGACCCTTTTCACGCGGATTGGTACGTATATATTGAGGGCTATAAGCGGGCTGCAAAAGTGCTTGTTGAACAGGTAAAAAAGAACCGTAGTGATCTGGACGTCTTAGTATACCCAATCGTTTTCCTGTATCGGCAATATATGGAGTTGCTGCTGAAAAGTATCATCAGCAACGGAAGGAAACTTCTCGATCAGTCTGGGGAGTTCCCCAAACATCACAGGTTGGACAAACTATGGGTTGAAGCAAGAAGGATTTTGGAGGAGGTATATAAGGGAGACCCAAGGGAAGAACTGGATGAAATACAAGATTACATCAATCAATTCTGTGGGAAGGATCCCATTGGTAGTGCCTTCCGGTATCCGACGAACTTGGAAGGGAAAAAGTCACTTCCAGGATTGACGCACATTAATATAAGGAAGTTTTCAGATATCGTGGAGAAAGCGGCATTTCTGATTGAAGGGGCAAGCATGGGAATCGATGAGTATTTGGCTTGGAAGATGGAAATGGAATCAGAATACCGACATGGGTACTATTAAGGAAGCTCCTATCCGCAAGAATGAGGGCTAAACGGTTAGGAACGGTGTGAAGGTGAAACGGTTAGACGGTTTGATGTTTAAAAGGTAAATTGATTCCTGCCTGCGCAGGGAGTATTTTCTGTGTCCCCGCTTTCGTGGGGGTGGCCAAAAAAAGTGATTTTTTGTGATAGACCCGTTCTACTACGCTCAGGCTGCCCAAAAAAAGTGCATTTTTGGCCGTTTTTTTGTTGACATTGTTTGAAAATATGTTAAAATACACGTATGTTAGCCAGAAGGCAAACATAAACCGCCAGTAGGCGTTAAAATAGGTAAAATATCTACGTTTTTTCAATCAAAAACGCTGATACCTTCGAGCAAAAATCAAATTTTTCAAATATTTTTTAACTGCCTTTCCAGCATCGAGTTACAAGAATTCCGAATTGGGAATCAAGGACTATTTTCGCATCAAATACGCAGGTAGCTCTAATTATAGAGGGAGTGCTTTTTTCGCCTCCGGCAAAATGAAGCCAAATACTAAGGCCCAGCAGGCCCAGATTCGAGATTCGTCAATAGTAAATAGTCAATAGTAAATCAGGGGAATTACCAATCATGAGCATCGAGAATCTAACTTTAGCTCACTTTAGGCACTTTAGCTCACTCTTCACTAAATTGCCCTCTACATCTGTCGAGAACCCTCTACAAATCAGCTACCTTTTATGCAAAACAAACCCAATCTTGTCCGCCGTAGGCGGATTGCAAATGAACGCAAATCTATATAATACAATGAATTATGAAAATAAATGGCAGCGGAGAGTCCGAAAAAACAAACCCAATTTCAAACCCAATCAAACCCAATCTCCAAAAAGCCAAAATGAATGTAAAGTTACTTATAACAAAGGATTACAGAAAAAAAGATGATTTCGCAGTCCGAATAAACAAACCCAATTTCCGAAATGCCAAAAAATGAACGCAAACTCACTTATAACAAAGGATTACATAAAAACGACGCTTTCGCAGTCCAAAAAATCAAACCCAATCAAACCCAATTTCAAAGGATTATTTGTTCAGCAGATTTGGCTTCATTCTTTGGAGCCATTCGGGCAGTTGCTCGCGGATTACTTTTTCCCACAGTCCTTTCTTTAAGCTGCGGGCACTGGCATCCAATTGCTTGTACTTGTTATAAAGACTATGACGAAATCGCAAATCCGCATAAGCAAAACCTTCGGTAAGCAGAATCTCGTTCAGGAAGCCGGCGTCAGGCAATTTGACATAAGCCAACAGTCTGCCGTACTTACCTCTGGTGTTATTTCCTTCATCAAGATAGACCGTTACCGATTTTCCAAGGACCAATTTTTTTGCAAATTCAGCGGCTTCCGGGCCGAAATACATTACGCCAACATTTGGGTTTTTTGTTTCCGGCGTGTCGATTCCCCAAAGCCGTATTCGAGTGTGTTCGTATTGACCGTCAGGTATATCTATGTCGATAGTATCACCATCGACAACATTTACGACAGTGAAGGTTTTGGTATGATATTTTTGAAAATCATTGGCTTTTGCCTGCTCGTCAGATTTGGGCTGAGACTGCCTTTTGCTCCTGATGTGGCTGTAGTCCAGCCGGACAAAAACCACTATCGCCAGCATACACAGGACGATTATACCCGTTCGCCTGCGTCTGCTCATCGCATAAGGGCTTTTGTTTTGTTCAGACACGTGTTGGCAAGGTTTTTAAAATTCCGAATATCGAATATAGAACGACGAACTTCGAAATTCCTTGTTCTCCACAGGACACCTTGCGGTGGATATTCATTATTCTTTATTCGTTTTGTACTTTCGCGGCTAACTTTTACTTCGATGCTCGGCCGGTTTGTCTAACTCAAAGACGGTACAAACGGCCTCGAGGGCCTTTTCGGCCTGGTCTTCGTCCACAGCACAACTGATGCGAATTTCACTGGTGGTAATCGAATCGATATTAACTTTGGCTTCAGCCAAGGCACCAAACATCTTCTCGGCCACACCGTAATGGGTCCGCATACCAATGCCGACTACAGAGACCTCGGCAATATCATCGCGAACAAAGATGCTCCGGCAGTTCACCTCGTCTTTGATTTTCTCTACAGCCTCCTTAGCGGCGGGCAAATCCGAAATGGAAATCATAAACGACAGGTTTGCCTTTTTGGGGCTTACTTCTGTTTGGATGATATCATCGACGACGACCTTGGCCTTCGCCAGATGAGCAAATATTTTTGCGGCATTACCGGGCACATTATCAACACCGAGGAGACCTATCTTAGCCAGGTCTCTTTGTATTGTGGCTCCTGAAACTATTACACCTTCCATTTGCGGCACCTCATGGGTAATTATTGTCCCTTTCTCTTTATTACTACTGCTTCTTACGTGGATCTTAACATCGTACTTCTTACCGAACTCGACGGCACGAGGATGCATAACACTGGCTCCAAAACTCGCCAGCTCGAGCATTTCATCATAACTAATCTCGTCCATTTTTACGGCATTTTTGAATATTCGCGGGTCGGCAGTGTAAATTCCATTGACGTCCGTATAGATTTCACACTCCTCTGCTCCCAGTGCCGCGGCCAGTGCAACTGCTGTTGTGTCTGAACCGCCTCGGCCAAGCGTCGTAATATTTTCATCCTTATCTATGCCCTGAAAACCCGCGACAATAACAATTCTGCCTTTGTCTAATTGTTTATGAATTCGCTCGGTGTCGATACTTTCTATCCGTGCCCTCATATGGGCACTGTCGGTCATCATTCGGATTTGACCACCGGTGAAGCTGATAGCATCATAGCCCATAGCATCAAGAGCCATAGCGAAAAGCGACACTGTTTGCTGCTCGCCGGTACTGAGAAGCTGGTCCATCTCGCGTTTAGGTGGAGTTGGATTAAGCTCCAAGGCATCTGCAATGAGCTGGTCAGTCTGTTTGCCGCGGGCTGAAGCTACTACTACAATCCCAAAACCGCCCTTGACCGCCTCAATTACTCGCTTGGCAGCTTGGCGAATCTTTTGGGCATCCGCAACCGAAGTACCACCGAACTTTTGTACAACTATTGCCATAATCAACCTGCTGAAATCTGTGTTTTCTATTGCTCTGTTGAAAACATCAGGCCGAAGCATGTCATTGCGAGCCCTTCGCTTCGCTCAAGGGTAAACTCCGCGAAGCAATCTCAAAGACAACGATGGCTTTTTCTGCATGTCACGCACGAGATTGCCACGGCCCTTCGGGCCTCGCAATGATATTCTCCAAAGGTTTTCAATAGAGCAGTTTTATATACCAATTTATCGAATTCGGTTTTGATGGTCAATAAACTTTAGCTTTTTAAGAAATACTCCATCAGCTCGAAGCCCTTGTCTATTCTAAATCCTGACTTGGCCGCATTGGCCTCACTAAAGGTCGTATGTAAAATGCCGCTGATATTATCACCCGCCATAGCAAATGGAACCGGCTCAGGTGAGTGAGCACAGTTTCGGATAGGAGTTGGATGGTCCGGCATTACCAGTATCCGCCAGCTTTCGTAACCCTGTAGCGCCTCAAGCACAGGCCCGACAATATATTTATCTATCTGCTCGACGGCTTTTTTCTTCATCTCGGCATTACCGTTGTGAGATGCTTCGTCAGGCGCTTCTATGTGGACAAAAACGATGTCATATTCCTTAAGCGCTTCTATTGCAGCAGAGGCCTTGCCCTGATAATTCGTGTCAATAAAACCGGTGGCGCCCGGTACATTTATCAAGTCAAAGCCTATCAGCTTCGACAAACCTCTAACGAGGTCAACAGCGGTTATAGTAGCGCCTTTGAGTCCAAACCGCTTCTGGAAACGTTCCATCTGGGCTCTTTTACCCTGTCCCCAAAGCCAGATTGAGCTGACCTGGTTTTCTCCCAGGTCCTTTCTGACTTTGTTAATATCGTGGTTGGTGAATAGCTGCTGTGAACGGGCCATCAAATCGATGAGCAGTTCAGCACCTTTGCCGCGAGGTAAAATCTTTTCTATCGCCGTACCTATATGGTCGTGCGGAGGATACGTCTGAATGTCGAAATCGAGGACCTTGAAGACCAGTAAGTGCCGATAGCTTACGCCTGTATGGAAACGAATTTGCTCGTTACCAAGCTGGTCGTCTAATTCATTTATCAGTTTGCCGGCCTCTGCAGTGGAGATATGTCCGGCACTGTGGTCTGCCATTTTGCCGTCGGCAATGGTAATAAGATTGCATCTGAAAACCCAGTCGTCTAATGACAGCTTGATATTGCGTGCCACCGCTTCAATTGGCGCTCGGCCGGTATAATATCGCTTCGGGTCGTAGCCTAATAGACTCATTTGAGCTACATCGCTGCCGGGTTCCATGTCAACAGGAACCGTCCGGACAAGACCCTGCCTGCCTAACGTGCTGATTTTGTCCATATTGGGTGTGTGTGCAGCTTCAAGCACGGTCTTATTATCGAATTGCTCTAAGGGTTCATCCGCTGCACCATCGGGAATTATTATAGCGTATTTGGTTGTCAATCTTTATCCTCTGGAATATCTACGATTCTTATGCAAACCGGCTTTCCGCCAATCACATCAAGTTTTTTCATATCTTCCAACGCGGCGGTAACATTTTTCTGCCGGGTAGGGTGGGTTGCGATTACTACCGGCACAGTATTGTCCGGCCCGATATCCTCGTGCTGCAGCGCGCCGGATATACTTATCTGGTGCTCGGCAAGTACTTTGCTCCACTGAGCTATTACACCCGGCTGGTCATTGCACATTATCTTGATGTAAAACCTGCTTACAAGATTATCTATTTCCTCTATTAACGGCGCCGTCCGGCTTCTGGGTTGCAGGCGCAAATGGCGAAAAGTAGTAGCGGAATTACCCAGAGCCACATCGATAATATCAGCGACGACCGCGCTTGCCGTAGGCATCATTCCCGCACCCCTGCCATAAAACATCACCTGCCCGACGGCACTGCCGAATATGCTGATGGCATTAAAGGGCCCTCCTACACGGGCAAGGGGGTTATCCTCGGCAATAAAAGACGGGTGGACTCTCAGAGAAATCCTGTTGTGATCGTCTTTTTGTCCTATCGTCAGTAATTTCAAGCAGTAGCCCATTTCGCCGCCGTAGCGAATGTCGTCTTTTGAAATTGATTCGATGCCTTCGACAAAGATGTCGTCGAGTGTTATTTCATATCCGAAAGCGATAGAGGAAAGGATAGCCAGCTTGTGTGCGCTGTCGCCGCCGCTGATATCCAGTGTCGGGTCCGCCTCGGCGTAGCCTTTTTCCTGGGCTTGAGCTAAGGCCTCGGAGAATCCCTCTTTTTGCGAGGTCATATTCGAGAGGATATAGTTGCAGGTCCCGTTGACGATGCCATACATCGCAGTGATATTATTTGCCGCTAATCCTGTACGGATAGCTGAGATAATAGGAATACCTCCTGCACAACTGGCCTCAAAGGCTATACAGCGATTGTTCTTGTGAGCGGCCCTGTAAAGTTCATTGCCGTGCACAGCCAGTAAGGCCTTGTTGGCGGTAACCACGTCTTTACCCGCCTCAAGTAATTTCAGGTGGACCTGTTTCGCTATATCGGTTCCTCCAATCGTCTCAACGCCGATTTGAATAGTCTTATCATCCAGCAACCTATTCAGGTCATCGGTGAGGATACCATCGGGCAGTTTAACCGGACGGGCGGATTTTGTGTCGATATCAACAACGCAGGCAAGCTCCAGCCGAAGACCGGTTTTGACTGCTATCGAATCCGCATCTTCGATTATCAGCTTTGCGACGCCGGTGCCTACCGTGCCGAAACCAACAAGTCCAATTTTCACAATCTTCTCTGCCATGATTTAGTATCCTTTGCTACTCTGAGAAGTAGCGCTTCGCTACGAAGCACGAGCGACCGCGCTCAGGACAGGTCTCGTATTTCGCAATTTAAAATCTGTAGTTTATGAATCTAACAGTCAATAGTCAATATGCTTTGTGGAAAACTTTTGTATGTTCTCTGGACATCCAAGGTAAAACACCGGATTCGATTGACATCGACATCACGATATGTTACCTTCAAGCATATAGTGTTTGGACACGGGGAGGTAAAACATGAAGAAGCGATTGACATTGTGTGTCAATATCAATGCCGCTATCATGATTTTCCTGTCGGCGTACGCTTTGCTTATCCTGGCCGGGATGCTGATTCACGACCTGCGAGATCCGGGCCTGTACAGCGACAAAATGCCACATTGTGTGTTTCGCTGGCATAAAGCACTCTCCTCCAGGTACGAGAAATGGGCCCGACAACGTGTGGAATCAAAGTCTGCAACGAAGCTGACTACTGAGAACATATCCGGAACTGAATGGCCGATGTTTGGTTCAGTGTTCTATCTGTGGGCGACTGAGGCACTGCAGGGAGCATTCAACGAGAATCCGACGCTCGCGTCGTCTGCGCCGAGGGACTATGCACGAGGCGTGATAGAGGCGGCCGCAGCTCTGGTCGCTGACCCCAATCATGCAAGCTGGGTCAAAGATCACTGGGGGGATGCCTACCTTGAGAAGGAGAATCTGTTCTACAGGATGTTGCTAATCAGCGGATTGACCAGTTATCAGAAGCTTTGTGGTGACACAAGATATGAAGAGCTCCTGCGTAGCCAGGTGGAATCGCTGTCGAGCGAGCTCGACCAATCTCCGTATGGACTATTGGACGATTATCCCGGCCAATGCTACCCTGTTGACGTACTGCCCGCGATCGCCGCAATTCGGCGGGCGGATGTGGTTTTGGGCACCGACCATGCTGATTTTGCCGCCCGCGCGATTCGCGGGTTTCAGGAGACACGTCTTGACAAAGATACGGACCTGCCCGCCTATTTTGTCGATTCAAAGACAGGACATGCCAAAGACAGCGCTCGCGGCGTAGGATTGTCATTCATGCTTATCTGGGCACCTGAGTTGTGGCCGGAAACCGCCCGCGAATGGTATGCCAAATATGAGGAACAGTTTTGGCAACAGGGGCGATGGTTGGCCGGGTTTAGGGAGTATCCAAAGGATGTCGATGTGGGATGGTTTGCATTAGATGACGTGGATGCCGGGCCCGTCGTAGGTGGCTATGGTATTGCAGCAAGTGCCTTCGGTATCGGGGCTGCAAGGGCTATGGGACGGTTTGACCATGCATATACGCTTACTGGGCAAGCTATAGTCGGCTCGTGGCCATTGCCGAATGGGACACTGCTGGCGCCTCGTATGTTGTCAAATCTATCTGATGCACCATATCTTGGCGAAGCCGCTGTGCTATTTGTGCTCACACGCGGGTCGGTCGATATGGGAGTGGTGGCCGAACAAGGCAAGCTACCTTTGTCCGTGTATGTTGTCATTACTCTCTTTATATGCCTGGGAGTTTATGAAGTGCTTGCCACTATCTATAGAACATGGCGTTGGCATAAACTCAGTGCCAAACTGTGTGTGCCCGTACCGGGTATGCAAGTGTCAGTATGGTTGGTGTTGATGATTTCGGCTGTGATTACCTGGACCACACTAAGCGTATGTGTTGGATTGATAATTTTATTGACAGCTCAGTTGATACCTTTTCGAATGAAGAAACGGTCCCACAATTCCAAAATGTGTGGTTGAGCGTTTTGCCCCCCGATAAAATCGGGGTTGCTGCTTAGCCCATCAGTGGGGCAGAAGTAAATTAGGCTCTCAAACAAAGTCCCATAATCGTTAGGACATTTATTAGAACTAAAATGGTATTGACTTAAGCACCTTATATATGTTAGAATAGGTAAAATTCTGGATTTGGATATTAGTTCTAAGCGGTACAAAAGCAGGGTCAACGTAACAGAAAACCGGCCTTGTGCATTGTCGAGCATGATAAACGTCCGTTAACAGATATCTCAGGCCGTAAGTTCCTGAAATAAATAAAGTTAACAATTTCCACATCCTTCAATACTAATTGTTTTGATAACGAAGGTTATTATGTTTGAGGGTAAATCAATAAAACAGACTTCCGGGCAGTCGAAGACCCCTTCTAACGGGGGGAATACCGGCCCTCGCTACCGCAAAGACAAAGCGAGCACGGTAAAAATACCGGATAAGCTGACCGACCGTACTCTCAGGTGCCGACACGAGCTGAAATATCATATTAGTGAGTCAAAGGCCGAGGCGATAGCCCAGTTTATTAAGCCATACTTGCAACGGGATCGGTACTGTAAATTGCATCGAAGCGGTGATTATCCGATTGTGAGTCTCTATCTGGATTCGGATGACCTGCAGCTCTGCAGAGAGAGCCTCGGAGGACATAAAAATCGCTTCAAGCTGCGAATCCGCAGCTACACTGACGAACCAGACTATCCACGCTTTCTTGAGATTAAGCGCCGGATAAACACTATTATTATGAAAAGCAGGGCCCGCGTTATGCACAGCGATGTGACAACTTTGCTTGCAGGCTCGCCTCTGCCGCCAGAGAATTATACCGCCGACACCGAGACAATCAATCAATTCCAGTTCTATATGAACAACATCAGAGCCAGGCCTGCGGTATTAGTTCGTTACACTCGGCAGGCATACGAAGGCGGTTCGGAAAACAGAGTAAGAGTAACCTTCGACCGAGAGCTTGCTTACCATGTTACCAGCTTGCCCGAAGTCAGACTTGCCGGTGGAGCCTGGCAGCGTAATTCTTTTACTTTGGGCGGCGTTATTTTGGAAGTCAAGTTTACCGCCCATTACCCTGTTTGGCTGAACCGGATGGTCAAGTGTTTCAACTTACGGCAGCAATCAATTTCAAAGTATGCTTCTTCAATTAAAGAATCCTGTTTGTTAAAGTTTTGTGCACCCCGGTTAGTGGTGTAATAATTATGGATAGAATTTGGCAAATATTGCAAGATACACCTTCAGCAGGGGGGGTTTTTACACCCGAGGCAGTTCTCCTGTCACTGCTGCTTGCCTTTGTTCTCGGACAGGTCCTGGCCTGGGTTTATTACTTCACTCATAGCGGTCTGTCTTATTCAAAATCCTTTGTCCAATCACTGGTTCTAATCACCGTCGTCGTGGCAATGGTTATGGCTGTCATCGGTACCAGTATCATCACCGCTGTCGGGCTGATGGGTGCTTTAGCGATTATACGTTTTCGCAACATTATCAAAGACACCAGAGACATAGCCTTCATTTTTTGTTCACTGGTTGTGGGCATGGCAGCAGGCTCTCAGCGCTACGCAGTCGCCATTGTCGGGACCATTATTCTGAGTTTAATAGTAATATATTTGCATCTGACCGGCTTCGGTACTCATCAGCCGCACAACGGCTTTTTGCGGTTTAGTTTCAGGGGCCATATTGGGCCCGACAGCCCAATCTCAGCTATCCTGAGACGTTTCTGCGGCAGTTTCACCCTCATCTCGGCGCAAGAGAGCGGCTTTGGCACCGCCGAAGTCGAATACGCCTATCAGTTGATGATAAGAAATGCCGCAAAAAACCAACAGATGTTGTCCGAGCTGCAACAAGTCGAAGGCCTCGAAAATATCAGTCTGACAATGCAGGAACGGTTGCTGGAGGTCTAAGTCACGTATGAAAATAATAAGCCCCATAAGTTATCTTTCTCGTTTACGTCGGCACCTCCTGCCTATTTTGGTGTGGTTGAGCGTCGTCGCATGCGTGGTCGGGCTTTTCACTCGTCGCTCACGACGTTTTGAAGTCTTAGGCATAGCCCAGGGACAGGTACGTCAGATAGCAGCCAACTGCACGGGACGGCTGAAAAGCGTGCCTGTTCAATTGTTTGAGCAAGTCAGCCTGGGACAACCGGTGGCTGTGGTTGATACTATAGTCGATAATGAACAACCACGGACCCGGTTGCAGGCACAATTGTCCGTTATTTTAGCGGAAATAGAACACCTGACGGCACAATTAGTCCCGACTCAGGACGACCTGCTCGCTGAAAAAAACGACCGGGAAACCAATCGTCTCAGCGACGGTAGAAGATTTTCAGTTGACGTGGAAAATGCCAGACTTGAGATACTAAGGCTCAGAGCACAAATTGAAACCGACAAAATAATGTTAGAAGACCTGGCCCTGGAAGTACAAACCGTCCAGGAGCTTTTGGCACAGGAGGCCGTTGCGCCTTATGAGCTGCAGAAAGCAAATGTCCAATACGAGACTCTGGCAAAAAAGATTGAGGAAAATGAGCAACTACTGGAGCAGGCGAAAGCCGCCCTCAAACAAACTCAGCAGCGGTGGGACGAATATGCCCGATACAAACCACACCATCCATCAGTAGAGGATGCTCTGGATGTTATCCGCAAAGCAATAAAGATTCAGGAACGACGGATGGACGAATTATTAGTACAAATTGAGGCATTAGTGCCACGGGAGGCATTAAAGCTAACGGCTCCAATTGACGGTGTGGTCAGCCAGATTCAACGTTGGCCTGGAGAAGCTGTTTTAGCAGGTGAGCCGATACTCACAATCGCAGAGGTTAAGCCGACTGAAATCATCGCCTACGCCGTCGAAGACCAGGTGAATCAAATTCAAAAAGGAATGGTTGTAGAACTCGTCAAAAAGAGCGAGCCAGAAAAGATTGAGATTGCACGTTCGCAGATAATATATATCGGGCCGATTGTGGAACAATTACCGGCACGGCTGTGGCGAAATCCAAACGTTCCCGAGTGGGGACGACCGTTCCTGGTGAAAGCTCCACCTCAAATGAAGCTGATAATAGGTGAGGTGGTCGGGATACGCAGACTGTAGTCGGGCGGTTACTACTCTGTGAGGTAACTCTGTTCTCCGTCCTGAGAAAATCGGGACTGCGAAGGATGAATCACTACGTAGCATGAGTCGTGAACCGCCCTTACGGGAACAAATACCAAATATATGATTTGCAATAATTTTACCAAACAGTTAGCTTATTTTATTATATGCGGCCTTGTCTGTTTGTGTAGTTTGACCGGGTGCATTCAGCATAACTATAAAAAGGAAGCTGACGAAAAAGTCTATAACATCATCGACAAAAAATGGCGGAAAGATTTCGGCACCAAAGTTAACTACAAGGTCAGTGACACTGCGCCCTCACCAAATGACATCCAAATTGAAAAAGCCGTCCCCGCATCCGGCATTCTGAGTCTCTCACAGGCTGTAGCGCTTGCGACGGCTCACAATCGTGAATATCAGACCCAAAAAGAAGCGCTTTACATCAAAGCCCTGGACCTGCGACTGACCCGTCACGAGTTTGAAAGGCAGTTTTTCGGTGGGGCAGGGATTGGATATTCGGCTGACCGCAATGATGCGGTACTGGGGATTGAAGCAAATTATGGTTTTAACCAATTGTTAGCCAACGGGACCAGCATCAGTGTAAATCTTGCTGCTGCCTGGGCCGAGGTGTTTACCGGTAATCTGCGGGGCGGCCTGGCTTCGCTCTTAAACATAACCGTAATACAACCTTTGCTTCGCGGCAGCGACCGCAGAGTCGTCCTGGAAAATCTAACTCAAGCTGAACGTGACACGCTGTATCAGGTGCGGTTATTCAACCGGTTCCGTAAAACATTCGTGGTCTCGATTATCAGTCAGTATTACGGGGTTTTGCAGCGGCTTGATTCAGTAAAAAATGCTCATCGAAATTACAATACCCTGGACAGGGTCTATGAGCGGGTCGAAAAATTAGCCAACGCAGGACGTGTGCCTCAGTTCGAGCTGGACCGGGTTCGCCAGGATAAGATGCGCGCATTAGATACCTGTATTCAGGCAGAAAAAGAATACAAACAGGCACTTGATGAATTCAAGATAACTCTGAGTTTACGCACGACGGCAGAATTCCAATTAGACGATGGTGAGCTTGAAGCTTTAAGGGCTGCGGAGAGAGTTGAGCCTGATTTTGCTGAGGCAGAGGTCATCGAAACCGCCTTGCTTCGGCGTCTCGACCTGGCCAACAATGCTGATGCCGTCATCGATGCCCAGCGTAAAGTTTTTGTTGCCGCCGACAGCCTGCGTGCCGAGTTAAACCTGGTTCGCAGTGCCAATGCTATTTCAGCAAGACGAGCCAATAGCCAGACACTGGGATGGTTGAGAGAGGACTATGACGTTGGTTTTGAACTTGACTTACCCCTGGACAGGGTGCCCGAACAGCACGTTTATCGCAAAGCTCTGATAACGTTGAACCAACGACAGCGAGAGTACGACCAGGCCGCTGATATGGTCAGGCTCCAGGTGCGCCAGGCCTACCGCGACCTTTCCGAAGCGGCTGAACGCTATAAAGTGCAGTCAGAGAGCCTCATACTGGCTGAGAAACGCTTTAAAAATACCTTTCTACTGCTTCAGTACGGCCGAGCAAGCAGCCGCCGTGTGCTCAGCGCCCAGGACGACCTGTTTAACGCCCAGGATGCCGCTACGCAATCTCTGGTCGATTATACTATTGCGACCTTAAAATTTTATCGTGACACGGAAGTGCTCCACGTCCGTCCGGATGGAATGTGGGAGCGTTAAATCCTCGGCTCCACATGGACAAGCAGTCATCTCATTAAACCGCCGACATCGAGCATATTTACTTTTATACGATTGGTATTTATCCTTTATATCTAATTGAAACCTAATACCAATTTTATTTACAGATTGTCGACCCGATGCGACGCACCTGCCGAGACGCCTGTTGCGACGCAACGCGGCGAATGGCTTCGGCACGGCTGGTCGCAGCGAGTTACCTGACTTGTCATTCCTGCGAAAGGACCTTTTGAAAAAGTCGAGATTGCTTTGTCATTACATTCCTCGCAATGACGCAAAATGCGTTTTATGTCATTGCGAGCGATTCGAAGAATCGCGCGGCAATCTCAAAACGTTTCTTTTGGCCTTTTTCAACAGCCCCGAAAGGTGGAATCCAGGCCCGTCCAGTTAAAATAATATGCAATTTTATCGGCAATTTTTAACTGCAACTGGTATAAGATGCACGTAGTACTTTTCTTTAACGAAAAGTACTACGTTCATATTAAGCCAAAAACTCTGTTGTTTTGATACTGTGAGATTGCCACGGCTTTTTTCAAAGGCCTCCTAAGAAAATAAATGGTTTTCATGTTGTGAGGATTGAGATTGTCACAGTCGCCCCGCACCAATTAGGCCTGAGCTTAAGCTCAATTGGTGCGGGGCTCCTTCGCAATGACATTGTTGGTCTATTTTCTTTTGCATACTTCCTGAGAATCGGGCCAGGTGCTCGCAATGACAACTTCACAAATTACGTGCCGTAGAGAACTATAGAATTTAGTGGATTTCCCCCGATATTTATTTTATTGTGTAACAAAGAATCATTTTTTGCATTGATAAGGAGCAGTAAAAACAGATGTGTTCGAAGAAGGGACTTTATAAATTCGGCGAAATTGAAAAGAAGTGGCAGCGTTTCTGGGCAGAGCATAAAACATTCAAAGCACACGACTGTGATAACTCCAGGGACAAATATTATGTGCTTGATATGTTTCCCTACCCCAGCGGCCAGGGTCTGCACGTCGGTCATCCTGAGGGCTATACCGCAAGCGATATAGTTGCCCGGTATAAACGAATGGAAGGCTTCAATGTTCTGCATCCTATGGGCTGGGATGCATTCGGCTTGCCGGCTGAGCAGTACGCCGTTCAGACCGGAACACCCCCCAAGGAAACGACACAAAAGAACGTCGATAACATCCGCAATCAAATCAAGTCCCTCGGTTTCAGCTATGACTGGGACAGGGAGGTTAACACTACCGATCCGAATTATTATAAGTGGACACAATGGATTTTCCTGAAATTCTTTAACAGTTTTTTTGATGAGACCGAACAAAAGGCCAAGCCAATCGAACAATTGCAGATTCCGGAGGGATTGAGTGAGGAAGATAAACAGAAATACATTGACGACAATCGCCTTGCGCATGAAGCTAAGGTCCCAGTTAACTGGTGCCCTGAGCTTGGAACGGTTTTGGCCAATGAGGAAGTTATAGGGGGTCTGAGCGAACGCGGGGGACATCCGGTAATCAGAAAGCCGATGCGCCAGTGGATGTTAAGAATCACCAAGTATGCCGAAAGACTGCTCGAAGATTTATCCCTGGTGGATTGGCCTGAATCGATAAAGAAATTGCAAACAGACTGGATTGGCAAGAGCGTTGGAGCAGACGTTAAATTTGAAATAGAAAATTGCGACTGGGAACTCTGGGTATTTACGACACGGCCGGACACTCTTTTTGGCGCTACTTATATGGTATTTGCACCTGAGCTTGAGGTTGTGGATATGATTACAACCGAGGACCGGAAAGAGGCGGTGAAAGAATATCGCGAGCGGGCGGCCCGGAAAAGCGATTTGGATCGGACGGATTTAGCCAAAGAGAAAACAGGTATTTTTACCGGGGCTTATGCGATAAATCCAGTCAACGGCGAAAGGATTCCCATCTGGATAAGCGATTATGTTTTGATTAGCTACGGGACAGGTGCGATTATGGCGGTACCCGCCCACGATGAAAGGGATTTTGAATTCGCTAAAAAGTTCGAGCTACCGATTGTTCCGGTCGTAGAGCCACAGGACAGCGAACAAGCCGAGTTAGTCAAGGAGGGAAAATTGTGCTTTATCGGCGACGGCAGGGCGATTAACAGTGGGCAGTTCAATGGATTAAGCACGCCGGAATTCAAGGAGCAAATTATAGATTGGCTCGCACAAAAAGGTAAGGGGAAAAAAGCTATAAATTATAAGCTGCGTGACTGGCTTTTCAGCAGGCAGCGTTACTGGGGTGAGCCGTTTCCGATTTTGCATACCGAAGATGGCCGCGTCATTGGACTTTCAGAAGAAGATTTGCCCCTGGAGCTTCCGGTGGTGGAAAACTACAAACCTTTGGGGACAGGTGAGTCACCGCTGGCTAATATTGACGAGTGGATAAACGTAACGCTGCCCGATGGCTCAAAAGTAAAACGTGAAACAAACACAATGCCACAATGGGCCGGCAGTTGCTGGTATTATCTCAGGTATCTCGATTCTCATAATAATCAGTGCGGATGGGACCCGGAAAAAGAAAAATACTGGATGGGTGATGAGGGGGTTGACTTGTATATCGGGGGTGCCGAGCATGCGGTCCTGCACCTGTTGTATGCGCGATTCTGGCACAAACTTCTTTACGACCTGGGTTATGTCAGCTCTAAAGAGCCGTTCAAGAAGCTTGTCAATCAGGGAATGATTTTAGGCGAAGACGGCCAGAAGATGAGCAAGTCCCGCGGCAATGTAGTCAATCCGGATAAGGTCATTACCGACTACGGTGCCGATTCGATGCGGCTTTACGAAATGTTTATGGGGCCCCTTGAGGCAATCAAGCCCTGGAGTATGCAGGGTGTTGAGGGCGTGCATCGTTTTTTGCAGCGGGCCTGGCGAATGATAATCGATGAAGATACGGGTGAGCTTGCCGAACAGGTAAAGGAAGCCGAAGCAGATGAAGAGACGTTGCGGCTGTTGAACCAGACTATTAAAAAAGTCGGTTATGATATAGAAACTTTCGGTTTTAACACGGCAATAAGTGCGATGATGATTTTTATAAATCACCTCAACAAACAAACGGTCAGACCGAAAGCAGTCATTGAGAAATTCGTTTTGATTCTCGCTCCGTTAGCACCTCATATCGCTGAAGAACTCTGGGAGAAGCTGGGCCATACCGAGAGCGTGGCCTACGAGCCCTGGCCCGAATATGACAAGGAGCTTATCAAAGAAAAGGAAATTGAATTGGCGGTGCAGGTTAACGGCAAAATAAAGGACAGAATTGTTGTCTCTACCGATACAGACGAAGAGCAAATAAAACAAAAGGCGCTGACCTGTGAAAAGGTAATCGCTGCCCTGGCCGGCAAAGAACCGAAAAAAGTTATCGTTATTAAATCCCGATTAGTAAATATTGTCATTTAAATGAGAAATAGTAGTTTCGTTAGATGTGGAAGGATATATTTAAGATGGGAACCCTTTCCAAATTTCTACGAATATCATTTAAGATTATCAAGATATTAGGACGAGCCGCATTTTGGCTTCTTGCCATATTCGGATTTATAACATTGTGTGCTCTTATTGCATTAGGATATTGCATGCCATCCAGCCCTGTGGATACCAGGAAGGTAGAACTCGTTCGTTCCGCTGCCTCAGAAGGGAAACTCGCTTACAGACTAACTGTACCGGAAGAGATTGAGAGTATGCTTGGGACTCCTTTAACAGAAACCACCATAAATGACGGTGGTGCTATGCAGAGGCGCATACTCGACTGGCCTGGTGTTAGAGCCGCATTTGCTAAAGTGGAGGGCTATTCGGCGCCATTCACCCTTGAGTATATGAAAATAGGCGGCATAGGCGGCAAGAGTATCCGGACTGACATTCTCACGGATTTCTTTAATAGTATGCCGGTTAATGTTGGGTCGAATCGGACAATTGTATTGAGGAATGAGAATGACCTTACAAAGTTTAATACTTTCTGGGGATATGCAGGCGTATCATTGGTCAACCTCGATCTGAAAGCCCATGCAGAACTGCTTGAGAAGATGCCTTTTGACAGCCGAACGAATTGGCCCGGCTCTGGCAGGTTGCCTGACGGCTTCGATCCAATTCGTTTGCTTGAAGAAGGGAAGAATCCGGGACTCGGTGTTCGGCGCCTACATGAGCAGGGAGTAAATGGCCGGGGTGTGAGGATCGCTATCATTGACGGGAATTTATTGCAGAACCACCGGGAATACGCAGAGCAATTGGTGAAATATGAAGAAGTGGATTTAGCCAAGTTGGCGTCTCCCCAGATGCATGGGCCGGCCGTGGCCAGTATTGCCGTCGGAAAGACGTGCGGCGTTGCGCCAAAAGCCTCGCTTCATTATTTCGCCGTATCGCTGTGGAAGGGGGATAACCAGCCATACTGTGACGTCATCAACAAAATCATCGAGCTCAACAAGAATCGAGATGTGTCTGAACAGATTCGAGTGGTGAGCATCTCGACAGGCAAGTTTTCTCAGCAGGCTAACTTCAACCACTGGCAGCAGACTCTTTCCAAGGCCGAGCAGAATGGTTTATTAGTCGTAACCTGTGACCACTCTGACTTCCTCATATATGGCACACTTGTCCGCATTCCAGGTAAAGACCCTGATAATCCATTGAGCTACAGACGGGGAAGATACAGTTCTGCAGTTGATATTCTTCTTGTACCTGCGGGTAACAGGACAATTGCAAGCTACCATGGGCCGGATGTGTACACATTTGATCGAACCGGTGGAATGAGCTGGGGGGCTCCATACTTGGCGGGTCTTGCTGGTTTGGCTTATCAGGTTGACCCGAAAATCGAACCTAAAACAATTGTTAAGTTGTGGGTCGAAACTGCTGTGCAGACGGATGCAGGCCCGATTGTTAATCCTACAGGTTTTATTGAAGCTGTGCAGAAACATCATCAAGATAAATAATGGATGGAACTGATGCCTACTGAGATCGAAGCGAAGCTAAAGGTTGATTCGTTAGAGGAAATAGAGCATAAGCTGACCGGCCTCGGTGCTGAGTTCCAAGCAGAGCAGCTACAGATTGATTGCTTTTTTGATGATGTAAATTCAATACTGACCAAAAGCGACAGATGTCTTCGATTACGCAAGCAAATGGTTGGAAAAGGCGAGAGCTTTTTTTTGACTTATAAAGGCACCAAAGAAAAAAGCAACTTCAAAAGAAGGCAGGAGATAGAATTCGAAATCAAGGACGCCGATTCAGTCCGCAAGCTGCTTTCGGCATTAGGGTACGAGCAGGTTTTGGCTATCGAAAAAAAACGTTGCGTTTGGCAGCTTGGTGATTGCGAAGTTGCTTTGGACCGCTTGCCACTGTTAGGTGATTTTGTGGAAATAGAAGGACATGACGAAGAAAAAATAACCACTGTGCAAAAGAGTTTGGGACTGACTGATTTGCCGCACATTGCGAAAAGCTATGCGGCCTTGATGAAGGAGCAACTCCAACAGCAGAACAAAGAGGACAAGGCAGTTTATTATGAAAGCTCAGAGCCGCAATTATGAAACCGGATGATGGTTACATTGCTTCTATCGTAAATCCCAAGTCCGGCGCCACCGGCAGTAAATTGACCGGACGCCGATTTGAGCAATACCTCGTCAAAAGGGGATTCGAGGTCAGGGTTAGTCTGACCACTTCTTTGGAAAATGCCTGTGAACTGGCCACCGATGCAGCGATTGATTACGACTGTGCAATGGTCGTCGTTGTCGGCGGTGACGGTACCGTCAGAGAGGTCGCGCACGGCCTGGAAGGCAGTGACAAGCCTTTGCTGATAGTACCCCACGGAACGGAAAATCTGCTGGCAAATGAATTAGGTTTTGATGAAAAACTAAAAACAATAATAAGGACATTTGAAGCAGAATACATTCGGCCTCTGGACTTAGGAAGTGCAAATGGGAAATGTTTTACTTCTATAGCCGGGTTTGGATTCGACGGCGAAGTGGTCAAACGGGTCAGCGAGCAGCGAAAGGGACATATAGACCACTTCGATTATTTCTGGCCGATATGGCGAACGTTCTGGAACTATAAATTTGACCCTATGAAAGTAGAGGTTGACGGAGAAGAGATTTTCGACGGCCCCGGTTTGGTTTTTGTCGGAAACATTTCAAGATATGCTGTAGGCCTTCAGGTATTGCACTATGCCGATTTCAGCGACGGTTTGCTGGACGTGTGCGTTTATAAATGTGCCTCTCAGCTTCACCTGGTCAAGCATTCAGTGATGACTGTCCTCAAGCACCATGCCGATACCGGCGATGTTATTTATCGGCAGGGCAAAAACATTCTTGTAAGCTCCGACACCGGTTCAATAATGACTGAAATTGACGGCGACCCTGGGCCGACTTTGCCCGTACAAATCAAGGTGATACCACAGGCTGTCAATTGTATAGTGCCCGAAGGCGCCAAACCGGCAGGTATAAGAACAAGAATTATCAGAGCAATAGGATGATATAAAGTGCCTAAAGTGACACGTAAGTGTCATCCCTTCGGCAAGCTCAGGGCAAGCTCTGAGGCGAAGCCGAAGGATCTGGCCAACGAAAAAGAGATTCTTCACTTCGCTGCGCTGCGTTCAGAATGACAGCAAAGCTGTCACTTTAGGCACTATATCGCAATGTATAAGTAAAATGAATTTCAAAATTGGTGAAGTCGAGATTGGTTTGGATGCGCCCTTATTCGTAATGGCAGGTCCTTGTGTTATTGAGAGCGAAAGCTGCTGTCTGGATATTGCGAATAGACTTTTCGATATTGGTGCGAAGACCAAAGTTGGAATAATTTTCAAGGCCAGTTTCGACAAGGCCAATCGCTCCAGCTTGAACAGCTTCCGTGGGCCGGGCATTGAGAAAGGTTTGGAGATTCTCGAAGCGGTCCGTCGCCAGACCAACCTGCCTGTTATGACCGATATCCACGAGCCGGCACAGGCCGCTGTGGCCGGCGAGATTGTGGATTGTCTCCAGGTGCCTGCTTTTCTGTGCCGACAGACTGATTTGCTTTGTGCCTGTGCACGAACAGGCAAACCGGTAAATGTAAAGAAAGGCCAGTTCCTTTCTCCCGCTGAGATGAAAAATGTGGTCGAGAAGATTCGTGCCTGTGACAACGAAAAAATAACACTTACAGAACGGGGCACATTTTTCGGCTACAATCGATTGGTCAACGATATGACAGCTATTGAGCAGATGAAGAAGCTGGGTTATCCGGTTGTTTTCGATGCCACCCACAGTACGCAGCAGCCCGGCGGACTCGGCAACGCCAGCGCAGGCCGACGTGAAATGGCCCCAATACTTGCCAAAGCGGCAGTTGCAGCCGGCGCCAATGGCCTTTTTATCGAAGTCCATGCCGAGCCGGAAAAGTCAAAATCAGACGCCGCCTGCATTATGCCGATGGACTGGCTCGAAGATTTACTGAAAATCTGTAAAGAAATATTCGAGGTCGTACACCGATAAAAAATGGCTGGTGAGAAAAAATATTTCTATGGGCCGGTGCCTTCGCGAAGGCTGGGACGAAGTTACGGCGTTGATATCGTGCCGTTCAAGGTCTGTACGCTGGACTGTGTCTATTGCCAGCTTGGCAAAACCACCGACAGGACTATAGAGCGAAAGGACTATGGACCCATCGAGCCTATCCTGGCTGAGCTGAGAGAGACTCTGGCTGAAGGCCTGGAAGCTGATTTTATCACTATCGCGGGTTCCGGTGAGCCAACGTTGAATTTACGGCTTGGCGAACTTATCGACGGCATAAAAAAAATTACCGAGATTCCCGTGGCTATATTAACCAACGGCACACTGCTGTACAAAGAAGATGTGCGGGCAGATTGCGCAAAGGCTGATGTAGTAATGCCCTCCTTGGACGCCGGTGATGAACAGACTTTCCGGAGAATAAATCAGCCACACAACGATATTAGTATCGAAAACCTGATTTCGGGATTATGCGCATTCAGAGAAAAATTTGCCGGCCGGATATGGCTTGAAGTGTTTTTTGTCGAGGGTCTAAATACCGATGTCGAGCAAATTTCTAAAATCAGGGATGCTATCGAACTCATTCGTCCCGACAAAGTTCAGCTTAATACAGCCGTTCGACCCACGGCCCAGGCCGACATCAAGAGACTGGATGCCGAAAAACTGCAGGCTATAGCTGCACGCCTGGGCCCGAAGTGTGAGGTCGTAGCTGATTTTTCACTGAGCCACCACGGCAGGGGCCTCGAAAATAAAGCCGAAGATGTATTATCAATACTGAAACGCAGGCCTTGCTCGCTGGATGACATATGCTCAGGCCTGGGCATCGGCCGTAACGAAGCGTTGAAATATGTCACCGGTCTTCAACACAAGGGGATTATTCACTCCGAAAAAAAAGACGGAAGAATCTTCTTCAAGGTCAATTAAGAGCCAAGCCCTCTATCCTCCAGCGGTCAGACAATACGAAATATATCCAAATATAACCTCAATCCGGCAACATTCGCATTCATTTTAGTAAAGCTCAAAGTCTTATTGGCCGATAAAAGCGTTGTAGTGTTTTTCACAGTGTCGATTTTATCACATTTGTTTAAGAAAATTAAAGTTTGGGCTTTAGTAAGTTGTTTTTAGGCCGATAACAAACATAGGTGTTTATAGCAATACTTAACGGACTATATTTGTCAACCGATTTTGCCTAAAGTTAGAGATGCCTTTAATGATGAAAATAATGAAGCGACAACTGGTTTTGAACAAAGGGGTAGAGAAGTTTATATTTCGTTACGAGGACGGCGCCGAAGACGAGCTTTTGGATGCTCTGATTGAGCAGGCAAAAGATAAGCAGACAGATTTCGATTGGTTTGATGCAGCCGTGCTGAGTTTCAAACTGACACAGTCGCTAATTGGCAAGGCAGACGAACTCTTAGGCGAAGGCGAAAATACAGATGCCCAACTTCATGCGAACTAATCCGGAAGGAATTTGTCAAGATAGAAATGAACACAATTGTGATTTTAGAAAGTTAAGAAAACCCCCGACAAGATTAAACAGATAGGTATATTATGGAAGAAAGTACAACAGTCCAAAAGTTTTTAGATTACCTGAGATTTGAAAGGCGTTTCTCCGAGCACACAGCCAAATGTTATGGCGCCGACCTGAACCAGTATGGTGAGTTTCTGATTGGTTTTTCTGACGGCAGACCGCTGCATACCGAGTCGATCGGCAGCCCGCCGCATACCGAGTTGATGTCACCGACAGAGGAACAGGGTGGCTCGGCCACGGCCGTGGCAACACACGTTAATCTGAAAGTCGACCAGTTACTTCTTTCAGCAGGGACAGATGTCGTCAGGGCTTATCTTGCTTTTCTTAATGAGAAGCAGTATTCCAAAGCGACCATAGCCCGCAAACTGGCTACCCTGCGGAGCTTTTACAAGTTCCTTGTTAAAAGAAACCAGGTCACCTCCAATCCGGTAGTAGCCGTCAGAACTCCAAAACAGGACAAGAAGCTGCCGCGATTTCTTGAGTATGAAGAAGTAAAGAAATTACTCGATACGCCACCACAGGATAACTGGCTCGGTGCCAGAGACAGAGCCATTCTGGAGACGCTTTACAGCACCGGCATAAGAGTCAGCGAGCTTGTAGCGCTAAATATGGATGATATAGACTTCCTTGGCGAGATCGTGCATGTCAGAGGCAAAGGCAAAAAGGAAAGAATCGCACCTATCGGCTCATCCGCCTTGCAGGTCATTCAGCACTATATGGAGTTCAGGAATAAACGGGCACAAAATAACGGCAATTTTGATTCCAAAGTTTTATTCGTCAACAAACACGGCAAACGGCTCAGCACCCGCAGCGTCCGTCGTAAGATGGACAAATATCTTAAGATGGCAGGACTGGACCCGGCCATCAGCCCACATACCCTGCGTCACAGTTTTGCAACGCATATGTTAAACAATGGTGCGGACCTAAGAAGTGTCCAGGAGCTGCTCGGTCATCAGTCGCTGTCAACGACTCAGATTTACACGCATCTTACGACAACAAAGCTCAAAGACGTATATGAAAACGCACATCCACGAAGCGGTGACAACGGCGAGCACCAGGAAAATAATGGCTTCTGAGATTTGTGTTATTAACAGAACCAAAGGCCGAACTATAAAAATTGTTTGAGGTTATTCTTAACGGCGAGTAAAAAGGCCGCTTTTCAAAGCGGCCTTTTTTATAGATCCCTTAATGTCCCATTCGGGGAATGGGAGAAAATCACTCGCCTTCAGGCGGTAGTAGTTTACTATTTAAAGAAGGGGCCTATACCGAATCATTCGGTATAAGCCCCGAATTGTCTGCACTTGCGTAACCGCAGGTACAAGTTATACAAATCCGTTTGGCCATCGTCTGTCACTGCAAACGATCAACTATCATTTATGGCTTCCGGTGCTTCTTGCTATGGAGCCGGCCGATACAGCAGAATATCATCGATGTACATCGTACCTGAACCACCAGCTAACGGATTGTTCTTGTTACCAATACCAATAGCAATCGTATTGACATTAGCCAGGTTCACGCCCTGGTCGGCAAACGCCTGCAGGTCGATATTCCATTGAGTCCAGGTTTCTACCTGTGCTGCATTTGGATTATCATGAGTAACTACCGCATTGCCATTGAGAGCCACATACAAGGACTCAGCACCATTAGACGCAACGCCATGGAACCAAATCGTTAGTACTCCAACACCTTCCTTAGTCCAGTCTCGTAAGGAGCTCAATGTCATCTCCACCTCTGAATACTTGAGCTTGGCCTGCTGGTTGTTGTCATAGTAGACAGGCATCGCCTGGCTGCCGCCATGAACAATAGTCTCCTCAGTATAAGAATAGGTGGTTTCGTCTCCGACAGCAGAGCCGGACCCGTTACCGGCAGAGTAGGGCGGAGTACCCGGAATACCGTAGCCAAGTCCGTCTACCCAGGCGTACCATATCTGGTTTTCGCCGGTGTCGTAGTCCTCAAAATCGTCCACGATAAGATAATCGGCTACTGAAAAGCTCCATGTTCCACCTGTGCTGATAGTACCGTCGGTATTATTCTCGTCGATTCGCCAGTAGTAAGGCCCTCCGGCCCATTCAAGAGCTTCGGGGATACTGTAACTGGTAGCACCCTGTCTGCCTCGATATATACCGGTCGTATCAGATGCATCGGCCTTTTCTACAGCGTCTTTATCAGCGCCGAAGTACACATCGTGCTCTGATGCCGCATCTCCCGCCGACCAGCTAAGAGGCTGCTTCGCCTCGTCGATATCCACTGTTGAGTTATTATCCGGGCTCGGTTTCCAGGCAACTAATGGGTCACCTCTCATAAGCTCCTTAACCTGATCCGCCGTCAGTGACGCATTGTAGAAGCGGGCGTCGTCCACCATGCCATTATAAAAGTTGCTCGGTGCAGAATCCCATTCCATTCCTATCGACCACCGTGCTATCGCGTCCAAATCGAAGCCGCCTTGATACCTGCCTTGCTCAACTCCATCGACGTATATATATCCTCTTGACCCGTTCCTGACATACGTTATCATATGCCACTGGTCGTCATTGACAGCAGGGGGGAACTGTCCTACGTCGCTATCTTCGTTCACATAGATATTACCGCCTTGAATGCCTAACATAAAGGGGTGACTGCTGCCAGTCGTGTTAGCTGCAATCAATTCTCCCTCACTCCCCTGCGTGGTTTTAATCCATATACTGAGTGAAATATTGGGGCTTGTTATGTCATCAAGTACACTGTCAATTATAACATGACCACCGTCGACCAAATTCAGCGCGCCGCCTATGACACCATCTACCCACTGAGCGCCACCGCCCAGCGTGCCATTATTGCCGTAACCGGAAAAATCGATGGCAGTATTGCCAGTACCTTCGTCAAACATCCACCAGCCGATAAGGTTCGGGTCGGTAATGGTGATAACGGGTAATGTTGTGAAACTCCAGACATCGCCTTTATGCGTTGTAACGACATCGAACTCATCGACCCGCCAATAGTATGCCTTGCCCGATTCGAGGGTGCCGGGAGTATAGGTTAAAGCTGCCTGAGACTGGCCACCGGTAGCATTATTCACCTGGTCAAAATTATCGCCGAAGTAAACAGTGTGTAGTTTCGCTCCGTAACCTTCCGTCCAGTTAAGCTCCACATCCGGGTCTATATTCTTTTTACCATCACCCGGGTTGGGATTGTAGGCCTTCTTGGGTGGAACCAGAAAGCTCCAGACTTCGCCTGAGACCGTAGTTCCATCGGCCTCAACCTCGTCAACCCGCCAGTAATATGTCGTGCCCGGCACAAGGCCATCCGGAAAAGCAAATCCGGCAAATCCTGCAATAAACATCGTCGTGGCCTGGTTGCCTTGGAATGCGCTCTCGGCACCGGACTCCACATCTGCAAGATTGTCTGCCATATACACATCGTGCGAGACCGCAGACTTTCCAGGTGCCCAGCCAAGGGTAACCCAAGTTTCCTCAAGTAAGGCACCATTGGCCGGAGACGGTTCCGTAGCGTATGGAACGGCAATTTTCAAAATCAGCTTTGCCGGACCGTCAGCTAAAGCACTTCTAATGTCGGTGGAGGGATTTGTTTCGTCGTCCCTGATAAATAGTATCAGGGCGTTGCCGCTTGTCCAGTCGTTCTGGCTGATTATCTCGTTGATGATAGAGGCGATATTCGGGGTCCTTGACTCGGGTGTTGCTATGACGAGGGTCCAATCCGGTATATCGGTCCACTTGACCTCCGCAGCCGTTTTGGGATCTCTGTCATCGTAAAATTGTTCGCCACTTCCAAACTCACCGGGATTGGGCTGTAATAGACCGCTGATGATAAGATTCACAGTCGCGCCGCTCACCTTCTGGTCGTCGGCCGTGAACTGCACATAGGCTTCAGATATCTCTTCACCTTTCTCAAGGGGGATATCACGAAAACGCAAACCTATAATTTGTTTGTTGCCCGTCGCGCCATCACCTTCCCACGGCATCTCAAGGTCGCTGCTGCCCCGACTATCCGCACCGCCATCGACGAGAGCTTCACCGTCATCGTTAGAAGAAGCGATATTTCTTTCTATCTCGATGGCACCAAAGACTACATTTGAACCAACCAGGCTCAACACCAAAACGAAAGTAACCAAATAAAACAACTTCTTAGACATAATAGTACTCCTTGTAAAAAAAAGTTAAATAATTATGCTCTGGCCACACGCCAAAACACCCGTCGTTTGTAAGAAACACCTGTGCCTATGAAATCCCTGTTCTTGTTCTCGCAGGAAAGCACGGAGGTGCCGGCAATTACAAACAAAACGGCCAATAATAATTTTCACACTCACTACATCTTCTGCACAGAATTATTTTTTACGATTTGCTAATACCTCCTTCCTTTAAAAAACCAATCTTAGGTGCTAACAAAATGTAAAGTTCTTCAGTATGAAGTTTAATTAGTATCTGTTGCGGAAAGCAAAAACCGACTATGTCACCCCTTCGAAAGCAGGGGTCCAGATCGAAAAAGCTGGATTCCCGCTTCCGCGGGAATGACAAATACTGTTCACGCAACAGGAATTAGCTAAAATTCCACCTCTTACATTAGCTTTCCTACTAAGCTAATTCAAAAAAAATTATAGATACCCGCCTACGCGGGTACAAGTTTAGCCTCCGGGGAGACAAAAACCACACTCCAATCAATTTTATTTATACCATATTAGCAATCTTCTCGTCAAGGGAAATCAATGCTTTTGAAGCAAATTATGCCAAAAAGCACAAAAAAACACTCATTCTAAAATGCCTGCAAATCACTGTAAGCATCTGCATAAAAGAGCTTTATAAATATTCTCACAACAAGTATAAAAAGCAAATGTCCTTTCTCTATGCCGATTTACCAGCGTATTTGTTTGACTTCTCACTTATAAATGTTGGTGGTTCATCTCTGAAATCCAGATTGAAATATTATAAAAATTAGACAATTTCTTGGCTGATATTGGCTTGTTGTTTGAATTTATGCCGATATAATGGTTGTTTAACGAATGTTTTGTTTAATTAAGCAGATTCGGCTATGGTACGTAATCGAAGAAAAAAGGCTCTTTACGAGGTGATGAGTAAGGCCCGTGAAAAGCCCGGCTACGGCAGGACCTTAGAGCAAATGAAACCAAAAAGCTCTGTCGAAGGTAAGTCCGCCGTTAATATAGAAAAATCCAAAGCAACAGCACGATTGATGAGAAAGCCGAGAATTGTCCAATTCAATTTTGGCAGAATCGAGTTCTCAATGCCGTATCAGCTCGCCGTTGCGTTGGTTCTGGGCCTTATTCTGCTGGTTCTGGCAGCCTTTCGGCTCGGTCAGGAATATAATCTAACCGACCAGAGAGCAATCAGCACAGCCGTAGAAAGGCCGCAGATTAATCGGAGAACTCCGATAGAGCGGGAGACGGCCGATATAAGGGAACCGCCTGCGCCCGTTGAAGATAGTACATTACGGGGTATTGAAGATGTTACACCTGTTCAGCCGACATTGACAGGTAGCAATGTGATTGTCCTGGTGCAGTATGAAGCGCGAGCGGACTTAGTACCAGTGAAGGCACATTTCGCCGAGTACGGCATTGCTACTGAAATTGTGATGGAAAACGGCCGTTACTTTTTGCAAACAAAGAATAGATACGATAACCCGGGAACGCCTGGGACCGATGGATACAAAGCATTGCAAGAAATTATCAAGGTCGGAGCTGAATATAAAGGTAAAGCTCCTCCATCTTTTGAAACCTTTGCGCCGAATTTTTTCAGCGACGCCTACGGCAAGAAAGTAAAGTGAAAGTTTTTTTAGGAGAAATTTTGAATGTCTATTGATCGTTCTTTAAAAATCAAAGGCGCCTTGAGCCGACACCGAAACGTTCTGACGCGTGCTGAACGTATCGAAAAGCTAAAAGAAGAAGAGCGATGGTCTGAGGGTGAATCTTTACTGGGTCTGCCGAAGGTTGCTCATCGCAAGAGCCACGCCGGCCGAAAAGAAGCTCCCGCTAAAGAAGCTGTAACTGAAGAAGTATCAGTCGAAGCCGAAACACCAAAAACCGAAGGAAAAGAAAGTTAATATCGTATTGCGTATCTCGTATATCGTATGTCATACGTTGTATATCGTATTTAATATCTTGTCTTTCGCATTTCATATCCCACCAGAGCAGACCGGCAGGGCAGGGGGGTATTAATTTATTATTGACTATTGTCTATTCACTGATGATTGTTTATGATCTGCTTATAGTGTCGTATAGCAACGGGGGGCCGAACTGGTGAGCTTAATGTGCTAACATCCAAAAGAAGAGATAGTACAATGAGAATCATTTCAAGTATGTTGGCCATCATTTGCTTTTCCCAATTCGTATTTGCAGGGCAGGCAAACTTTGAATGGGAAACAGTATCAGCGGAAAGTGAGGGTATGTCGTCCGAGAAGCTTGATGCGGCAAAGGATACTCTTGCTGCCAAAGGCACAAAGACACTCCTGGTTATCAGGAATGACAAAATCGTGTACGAATGGTATGCTTCCGGGTGGGATTCGAAGCGGCGCCATTACACAGCTTCACTTGCTAAAGCATTAGTGGGTGGCGTTTCTCTGATGCTTGCTCTAAACGATGGGCGGCTCAGTGTAGATGATCCGGCTTGTAACTATATTCCAGAATGGAAGGCAGACCCGCAGAGATCAAAAATTACTATTCGTCATTTAGCGACACATTCCTCAGGCGTTGAAGATGCCGAGCAGGGCGAGATTCCTCATTTTGAGCTGCCTGGCTGGAAGGGTGGATTCTGGAAGAAAGACCCCGACCCCTTCACTCTCTCCCGCGATAAAGCCCCGATAATTTTTCCGCCGGGAACAAAGTATGCCTACAGCAATCCGGGCATGGCAATGCTCTCCTATGCCGTCACAGCCAGCCTGCAGGGTACAGAGCATACCGATGTTCGGACGCTGCTGCGGGAGCGCGTTATGCGGCCTATTGGTGTGAAGGACGACGAATGGTCTATCGGATACGGTCAAACCTATAAAGTCAACGGCTTGAACCTGGTTGCCAACTGGGGCGGGGGTAGCTACACCGCTCGCGCAGTAGCGCGGGTGGGCCGGCTGATGCTGCGAAAAGGTAACTGGCAGGGCGAACAGCTTATCGATTCGAGGTTTGTCGAAGAGGTAGTGAAGTATGCGGGCACGCCTTTACCTGACCGGCCAGCGGGTAATCCTAATCCCGGTTCCGGACTGGGGTGGTGGACGAATTTTGACGGCGTATGGGACAAAGTACCCCGTGATGCCTTTGCGGGGGCGGGGGCCGGCAACCAGGTGCTATTGGTAGTGCCAAGTCTCAAACTTATTATTGTTCGAAACGGTTCAAACCTGTTTGACTCTGCAAAGGAAGAAGGATTCTGGGGTGGACTGGAGAAATATCTGTTCAACCCGGTAATGGAGGCGATAATCGACACGCCGTATCCCCGAAGCGGTTTGATTACTAAAGTTAATTTTGCGCCGGCTTCTTCAATCATTCGCAAAGCTAAAGGCAGTGATAACTGGCCGATTACATGGGCGGATGATGATAATTTATACACAGCCTATGGTGACGGCTGGGGATTTGAGCCGAAAACCAAAAAGAAGCTGAGTCTCGGAATTGCAAAGATTGTCGGGTCACCGCCTGATTTTCGGGGTGTCAACATTCGTACAGACAGCGGCGAAAGAATAGGGCAGGGGGCTAAAGGCGCAAAAGTAAGCGGGATGCTGTGTGTCGATGGCGTGCTTTATATGTTAGTCAGAAACACCGCAAATTCGCAGATAGCCTGGTCCAGAGATCACGGCAAGAACTGGGAATGGTGCGACTGGAAATTTACAACGAGTTTTGGTGCTCCAACATTTTTGAACTTTGGCAGGAATTACGCCAGTGCGAGAGATAATTTCGTTTATATTTACTCGCATGATAGTGATAGTGCATACGAGCCGGCGGATAGGATGGTGATGGCACGTGTGCACAAAGAACAAATACGAAATCGTGACGCTTATGAATTCTTCAAAGAGCTTGATGATTCAGGTAAGCCAATATGGACAAAAAATATTCACGGTAGGGGGGCTGTGTTTATTAATCCCGGCAGATGTTATCGTTCGGGTATCAGTTACAACGCGGGGTTGAAAAGGTATCTGTGGTGTCAGACTACCTATGGTGAGGATGATATGCGATTCAAAGGGGGGATAGGGATTTTTGACGCGTCTGTGCCGTGGGGGCCGTGGACAACTGTTTTCTATACGGAAAATTGGGATGTTGGGCCGGGGGAGACAAGCTGCTTGCCAACCAAGTGGATGAGTGAAGATGGCAAAACCTGCTATCTGCTTTTTTCAGGGGACGATTGTTTTTCAGTACGCAAGATACAGCTTTTGGGAAGAAATACAGTTAGCCATAAGTGAGTTACGATATGTTGGACATAATTTTTACAGATTAATTTTAGAGTATGTCGATATTATAGTCAAGCGGAGAAGGGGATTGCAATTTAAGAGGTAATAAAATGAAACCCGCTTCTCGGCAAATTTTTCAATTCGGATTTGTTCTTGTGAGTGTGGCTTTAGTGGTCCTGCTCATTAGTAATTTCAAAAACAAACACGAAATTGAGCGGTTAGAAGTAAACAATAAAGAACTCGTCGAAAAGCTTGAGCAGGCCAATAAGGAATCCACCGAGAGAAAAACAGAGCTGAAAGATACGGCTAACCTCGGCGAAAACAAGCCGGCAAATCTTGTCGAACTCCATAGCTGGGACATTGAACAGATGAAGAGAAAAGGGCTAAAAGACCCGGTAAAGGATATTATTTCTGATTTGAGACAGCACAGAGAGCTTATTCCATACAAGGGAAGTGTTGGTGGGACAATGAATTTCTATTCTGAGAGCCGAATCTGGATATTAACAAAAAAGTGGGTACTTGCGTACTTTGAAGATGGTCACAACGGAGGGTATCTATTGCTTGAATATGAAGTAACAAAAGACGGCAAAATTAAATGGAAAACTGTGGCTTCATACATTGCCTGAAAATCAGGAGATGGTATGCACAGCGTACCCAACAAACTACGCTCGCAATGGCGGCGAAGAATACCCAATATCGAACAAGGAACTACGAAGTGTGAACTACAGGAACTGGATTCCCGCCCATTCGGCTTCACTCAGGGCAGGCAGCACTCGAAATGACACATTAGTTTTCGATTGATTATTCAGGGGATTTGGTTATGATACCGACAAATGGAAAGGAACTTCGCAGATAGAACAAGTAGGATTGATGCCAGTGGTATAATTAGTTGATTAGTGAATTAGAGACCAGTGATTGGTTAGTGATAGGAGTTTAAAATGGACAGGTTGCGGGAGAAAATAGGAAGAAGAGAATTTCTTGGCAATAGTGCGAAGATAGCGGTGGGGGCTTCGGCATTAACCGTGGTAAGCAAAACCCCTAAATCAAAAGCGGCCTTATCGACCAGTAATCCTGCAAAAGCTCCGAAGTTCATTCTTGATTCACATATTCACTGCGGCGGCACAGAGGCCTGGGTCGAGCAAATGCTTAAGACATATCGCCCGCGTAATGCTATGGCCTTTGTGCTGACCTGGATGAAGGATATGAAGCTTATGAAAGATGCTGCCGCCGGCTATCCGGATGTGTTTATTAACTGTGGACGCATTAATCTGGACGACCCAAATGCGATTCGTGAAGTGGAGACTTTCAAGAAGAATGGTTTTGTCGGGATGAAATTTCACAGTCCGCAGAAAAACTACGACGACCCGGACTATTTTCAGATATATCGGCTGTGTGAAGAATACGGTTTCCACACACTGTTTCACACCGGAATTTCGTCTCACCAGATTAAAGATGAACCGCAGTGGGGCTCATCGGCAAGGATGCGACCGATTTATCTTGACACAATTTGTCGGCAGTTTCCGAGATTGTCCGTTCAGGGTGCACACCTCGGTAATCCCTGGTATGAGGAAGCTGCGGAGGCGGCCCGGTGGAATCCAAAGCTGTATTTTGATGTCACCGGTTCGACACTTCTGAAATTCATCAAGCTTGGCAAATTAGCGAGAATGAGTGAGATACTATGGTGGGCCGGCGACGAGGCAGAGAGAAACCCACATACGCTTCAAGGTGGACCGGGTGCCTGGGAGCATATCGTTTTTGGCACTGATGAACGGCCAAGCGGGCTGATAACAAACATCGAGAGATTTCAAAAAATGCTGGATGCCAATAATGTCCCCCAGGCCGCCCGCGAGAAGATGTGGGGACTGACTGTGGCAAAAATATTAGGTATTGAGCCGAAGACCCATAAGTTTATAGGTAAGTGATTAGAGATTAGTGAATTAGTGATTAGAGAATTAGAGAATAATTAATTAGTGATTGGTTGAGGGATTTTAGCTACGCTTGTCAAATGAAAGATATTATTGCAAATAGGGCAAAACTGATTGACGCCAGTGGGATACGGAAAGTCTTTGCGCTGGCGGCGTCACTGAAGGACCCGGTTAATTTTTCGATAGGTCAGCCGGATTTCGATGTGCCGGAACCGTTAAAAGAAGAAGCGATAAAGGCAATCCGAGATGGAATCAACAAATATTCCCAAACGGCAGGTGACGCCATTCTGAAAAAAAGAATCGCCGATGAGGTAAGGAACGAGTTCGGCTGGTCGGAGCCGGCGGTTCTTGTAGCCAGTGGTGTCAGTGGGGGGCTGCTGCTGGCATTTTTGGCGCTTATCAATCCAAACGACGAAGTGATTATACCCGACCCATATTTCGTAATTTATAAGCACGTAATCAATATGTTGGGGGGGAGATGTGTCTTTGTGGATAGTTATCCGAATTTCGAGCTGCCGATTGAAAAAATAGCCGATGCGATAACCAACAAAACCAAGATGATTATACTCAATTCGCCCTGTAATCCGACCGGCGTGGTATATTCAGAAGAGCAGATAAAGGCATTAGCTGAGATTGCAGCGGAAAAAGATATACTCGTTATGACCGATGAAATATATGAGAGATTCTGCTACGACGGCGAGTGCCCAAGTATAGCTCATTACTTCGAGAAGACCCTTTTGCTTCGGGGCTTCAGTAAGTCTTATGCGATGACCGGCTGGCGGCTGGGTTATATTGCGGCCGGTGAGTCTCTTAAAAACGTAGTCGAAGAGATGACCAAGATACAGCAATATACGTTTGTCTGTGCGCCTACGCCTTTCCAGAAGGCGGCTGTCGCAGCGCTGGATTACGAGACAAGTGATTTCGTTGATGCATACAGAAGGAAAAGGGACCTTCTCTATGATGGGTTGAAGGACAAGTTTGAGCTGGTTAAGCCGGGCGGAGCGTTTTATGCGTTCGTTAAAGCGCCGGGTGGGTCAGGAAGTAAATTCGTAGAAAAGGCGATTAAAAATAATGTGCTCATTATACCGGGTAATGTGTTCAGTGAGAAAGATACACACTTCAGGATAAGTTACGCGACCAGTGACGCCAAGATACAAGAGGGAATAGAAATTCTCCGCAGCCTATAGAAAAATCAAAATTCAAGAGTTTAGATTGCAATTTTGATATTTGTTTTTTTTCGCTTGACCGGTTAAGCAAAAACAAATAAAACTGCCGCACGATTATAAATCTTTCACTTTTCAATGGCCCTGTAAGGAACCGATATGACCACAGATATGATTTTCGGCACAGCAGGGGGGTTGGGGCTATTTCTGTATGGTATGATGCAGATGTCTGACGGCCTTAAAAAAGTCGCTGGCAAGAAACTTAAAAACATCCTTGAATCAATGACCAAAAGACGGATTTTTGGTTTTCTGGTTGGTGCCGGCACCACAGCTTTAATCCAGTCGAGCTCTGCTGCAACCGTTATGGTGGTCGGCTTCGTGAACGCAGGACTGCTTACTCTCAAACAGGCAATATCCGTAATTATCGGCACGAATGTCGGCACAACAGCGACGGCTTGGCTGGTTTCCATTTCAGGGTTTGAGGCATTCAAGGTGACTGATTACGCACTTCCAGCCGTTGCTATCGGATTTGCCCTTCAGATATTCAGTAGAACACAAAGGTCGAAAAATGTAGGGCAAATCCTCGTCGGTTTTGGCATTTTGTTTATTGGCATATGTTTTATGAAAGACGCCTTCATCCCTCTGAAAGAGAGTGAAGGCGCACATAAAGCATTGATATGGTTTGGGCGTAATCCGCTTTTGGCCATTTTGGCTGGAACAGTCATAACAATGCTGCTGCAAAGCAGCTCGGCTTCGGTTGCATTGATTCAGATGCTGGCTATTCAGGGAGCGTTCGGTAATGACTGGAAACAGGTTTTACTGGTGGTAATACCGTTCATACTCGGTGATAACATCGGCACAACAATTACGGCTCAGCTTGCGGCCCTTCAGGCCAATCGCAACGCGCGTCGAGCTGCCTGGGCACATACGATGTTCAATGTTATCGGGGCTTTTATCTGTTTCTGGTTCATCGCTCAGGTGGGCAAACTTGTTGATATAATCACACCCTGGGGACTCAACGAAACAACGATTGCCGTCTCCATCGCGGTTACTCATACAACCATAAAGATATTCGAGGCGGCATTCTTCCTGCCTCTGACGGGTGTCCTGGAAAAACTGGTACTTAAGCTGGTACCGCAAAAGCCGGGCGAGTTACTGCTTCAGCCGACGGTATTGGAACGACACTTGTTGGCAACGCCGGAGTTGGCTATGGATCAGGCCCGGCGTGAGATAGCGCGGATGGCACGAGCTTCCAAAAGGGCGGTTAATCAGGCAGTGGACGGGCTTGTTGAAAATAACATGAGAAAACTTGATATTGCGCGGACGACCGAAGATATAACGGATACTCTCCAGTACGAAATCACATCATACCTTGCGGCTTTATCAACGAAGGCGCTTTCCAATGAGATGTCCGTGCAATTGCCGGTGTTGTTGCATACGATTAATGACCTCGAGCGTATAGGTGACCACGCTGTAAACATTGTCGAGATTGCTGAACGAAAAATAGAGCAAAAGCTTATCTTTAGCGACTTAGCACTGACCGATGCTGCTCAATTGAAAAAAGAGGCAGAGCAGATGTGTGATTATATCATAACAGCCCTGGAAAATAATGATACTGAAGCCGCCAAATCAGCGTTGGTTAATGAAGATAACCTCAACAAGATGCAGATGGATTTTCGCCGAAGCCATGTTCAGCGAATGAGCGAGGGCCTCTGCTCGCCTGAGGCAGGGCTGATATTCTGCGACCTGGTCGACAATGTGGAAAAAGTCGGCGACCACCTCACCAATATCGCACAAGCGGTAATAGGCGGCCTACAATGGGCGGAGGTCGAGCCGAAAATTTATACCAATCCCGAACGAGATATTGACAAAGCTTAAAAAACAAAGCTTGCAATCATAGAAAAACTCGCTTGACCGGTGATACCAAAACAGATAAAACTGCCGCGCCATTGGTCTATGATGCGATATACAATACGATGTAAGGAACCAATATGACAAAAGAGTTAATTTTAAGGGAGATGCTATTCGGAACAGTGGGGGGGTTGGGTTTGTTTTTGTTTGGTATGGGTCTAATGTCGGACGGGCTGAAAAAAGTCGCCGGCCAAAGGCTCAGGAAGATAGTTGAGTCAATGACCAGGAGACCCCTGATTGCTTTTCTTGTCGGCGCAGGTGTTACGGCTTTAGTTCAATCCAGCTCTGCTACGACCGTTATGGTTATCGGATTCGTTAATGCCGCACTGCTGACGCTCAGACAGGCGATATGCGTAATTATTGGAACAAATGTGGGCACAACGGCAACGGCGTGGTTAGTGTCCATATCAGGAATTGGTGCCCTTAAGATTACAGCTTATGCTCTTCCTGCAGTTGGCATAGGATTCTTCATGCGGACGTTGGGTAAAACACGGAGAACCAAAAGTACGGGACAAATACTGCTGGGGTTCGGAATACTGTTTGTCGGCATCGGTTTTATGAAGGCCGGTTTCGATCCGTTGAAGGAAAGCCCGAAAGTACAAGAGCTTTTCGTGGCTCTGGGCAACAAGCCTCTATTAGCAATTTTGGCCGGGGCGGTAATAACAACGCTTCTTCAAAGCAGCTCGGCCGCAATCGCTATCGTGCAATTGCTGGCCATGGGAGGAGCTTTCGGGAGCGACTGGCAAACAGTGCTCAATGTTTCGGTACCGTTCGTGTTAGGCAGCAATATCGGAACAACAATTACAGCTCAGCTTGCGGCACTGCAGGCGAATCTAAATGCGAAGCGCACGGCATGGGCACACACAATATTTAACGTTCTCGGCGCGGGCATAGCTTATCCATTTATTTATGCGGGTTGGTTTGGTGCTTTGGTTCATGTAATTTCTCCCTGGAAACTCGGGCCCGGCACTATTGCAGCCAATATTGCGATCGCGCACACTCTTTTTAACGTTGTCAATTCCGGCATATTCTTGCCATTGGCAGGTGTGTTAGAGAAATTAGTTGTCAAATTTTTGCCCGAAAAACCAGGTGATTTGGCAGCTAAGCCGGTTGTACTCGAGTACCACCTTCTTGATACACCGGTAATAGCACTGGAACAGTCAAGGCGTGAAATAGTACGTATGGCAAAAACTGCAAAAACAGCCCTTGAGCAGTCTATCAGCGGAATTGTTAATGATGACAGAAGAAAGCTCGAATCGGTAAGACAAATAGAGGATTTTATAGACGAATTCCAGTATGAAATTACATCATATCTTTCGATATTATCACGCAGACAACTATCCGATGAAGTATCCGTCGAGTTGCCGGTTCTTTTGCACACGGTCAACGACCTCGAGCGTATAGGCGACCACGCCGTTAATATTGTCGAAATCTCTGAGCGGAAAATTGACAAAAAGCTTTCATTTAGCGACTTGGCACTGGCTGAGATTGACCAACTTAGAAGCGAAATAGAGCAGATGTTTGAATACATCATAGAAGCTCTGGAAAACAGTGACATTAAGGCAGGCAAGTCAGCTCTGGTCAATGAGGGCAACATCAACAAGATGCAGATGGATTTTCGTCGCAGCCATGTTCAGCGTATGAGCGATAGCGTGTGCTCACCAGAAGCAGGATTAGTATTTATCGACCTGGTTGACAATGTCGAAAAAATCGGCGATCACCTCACGAATATCGCACAAGCGGTAATAGGCGGGCTGCACTGGGAGGGCGTCAAGCCAAAAGTGGCAGATTTGTCGTAGATTCCTGCCCCTGCTTCGGCAGGAGTAGCAATTTTATGCGGGAACGACAATATTTTATGCTAAGCGTTATTTATATTGCCAAATTCGCAATATAGAGGTAGAATTCTTAGTATGAAACTTGCACTTCGAAAAATTGCAATTGTTCTGCCGTGCCTCTTATTGCTTTGGGGGGCTGTTATGGCAGAAGAATTCAGCAACGCCCCGGCAGAGACGCCAGGTGCAAAGGCAGCAGTAATCATCTGTGAGGGGATGATTGACAATGGGCTTTACAAATCCATCCAGCGCAGAACACAAACCGCCCTTAATGAAGAGGTGGAATACCTGATTTATGAAATAGGGACCTACGGTGGTCTTCTCCAGTCAGCGGATGATATATCCAAATACTTCATACTCGATATAGGCAAAAAAGCCCACACCGTTGCTTACATAACTACCGAAGCTATATCAGCCGGTGCGATGATAAGCGTCTCCTGTCAGGACATAATAATGCGCGAGAACACAACCATAGGCGATTGCGCTCCGATTGTGCTCGGCGGTAAACTCGAGGGTGTTGAACGGGAAAAAGTCGAAAGCTTTACCCGCGCAGCGTTTATGCGGGCCGCGGAAGCAAACGGATATCCAGCGCCGCTGCTAAAAGCTATGGTTACCATGCAAACAAAGGTCTACAGAGTAAAAAATCTGCAAACCGGCAAGTCTGAGTATTTCGAGAGCGAGCAATTGCCCAAAGACCCAAATACTTATGACCTGGACAACCAGGAGCTAATTGTCAAAGATGATGAGCTTTTGACGCTGACTGCTTCTAAAGCTCTCGAATACGGCGTAGCCAGAGCACAGGTCGAAGACCGGGCAGGAGCCCTTGAATTCTTGGCCAAACGCGACGGCGTAACCTTTGTCGGCGAACCAATGGTGCTTAGGACCAACTGGTCGGAAGAAATGGTTCGATGGTTAAACTCACCGGCAGCGATGGCCGTGCTTGTTATGCTCGCCTTGTTGGGCGTTTATATTGAATTTAACACCCCGGGTGTGGGTCTGCCCGGCCTGGCGGCGGTTATATGCTTTACAATCATAATTGGCAGTAAATACCTTGTCGGATTAGCCAACTGGGTGGAAGTAGCGTTATTTCTTTTAGGAATACTTCTGCTCCTGGTCGAATTTTTAATCCTGCCTGGTTTTGGGATCGCAGGCTTTTCGGGAATTGTATGCATTTTCGCCGGCTTATTCGGTATGCTCATCAAGAATCCGCCGGAAAAATTACCCTGGCCCCAAGATGCAATTGCCTGGAGTGATTTCACTTGGGGGGTCGTAGGGCTATCGATGGGATTTGTCGGATTTATTGTTTTGGCGTGGCTGTTGTCAAAATATCTGCCGCGTATTCAGTTCCTTAGCGGGCTGATACTTGCCCCGGCGGTCCCAAGGCAGAGCGGTGAAATACCATTGAGCATGACTACTCCGCCCGAAAGTAAAACCGTAAGCGTAAATCTGGGCGATGCAGGTGAAGTGGTTTCGATACTAAGGCCCACAGGAAAAGCAAAATTCGGCGATGCGATAGTAGATGTAGTAGCTGAGGCCGAGTTCCTTGACAAAGGCACAAAGGTCGAGATAATTGAAATTCATGGTAATAGAGTTGTAGTTAAAGCGAAGTGAGCTAAAGTGAGCTAAAGTGAGCTAAAGTGACAGCTTTGCTGTCATTCTGAACGCAGCGCAGCAAAGTGAAGAATCTCTTTTTCGTTGGCCAGATCCTTCGGCTTCGCCTCAGGATGACACTTACGTGTCGCTTTAGGCACTTTACATGTACCTTAGTGGTAAAAATTAGAGGGATAAGCTAATGGGTTGGTGGCTGTTTTTTGCTATTTTTCTTTATTTTGCCTGTGCGGTTCTGATAATAGCGGAAGTATTCGTGCCGAGCGGCGGGCTGATAAGTCTCTGCGCGCTGGCGTGTTTAATCGGCGGTGCAGTGATATTTTTTCAGCACAGTGCGATGGCCGGCTGGATAGGGGTAGGTATCGCATTTGTAATGATACCGGGAGTCCTGATTTTTGCTTACAGGATATTCCCAAAAACCAGATTCGGCAAAAGCGTTACACTTACTCCCCCCGAACGGCAGCAGGGCGACGCCATACCTGATACGTCCGAATTAAAAGAGCTGCTTGGTGAGGTCGGTGTCGTGCTTACACCGTTGCGGCCGGTAGGGATGTGTGATTTTGCAGGACAAAGAGTTGAATGTGTGGCTGAAGGCGGATATATTGATAAAGGTAAAAAGGTCAAGGTTATTGATGTGGAGAGTACACAGTTGACCGTTCGTAAAATAGAAGATGAAGATAGTTAATGAAAGGACAAAAATATGTATAACTTAACAAACACGATTCTGGCCCAGACCGAACCTGTAAAAATCGTCGGAATAGCTCTTTTGGTCATAGTCCTTCTTGTCGCTTTTGTGTTCCTGATGCTGTTCTTAAAATTCTTCCGGCTGTGGCTGCAGGCCAAACTATCGCGAGCCGACGTCAAATTCTCCGAGCTTATCGGGATGTGGCTGAGAAAGGTCGATATAAGAACAATAGTTATTAGTAAAATAACGGCGATTCAGGCAGGATTGACACTTACGACAAGGGACCTGGAAAGCCATTATTTGGCCCGCGGCAATGTTCCAAACGTTGTTCGCGCCTTAATAGCCGCCAGCAGGGCAAATATCGATTTGTCTTTGCAGACGGCCACGGCAATCGACCTGGCCGGTCGTGACATTCTCGAAGCGGTCCAGACAAGCGTCAACCCCAAGGTAATAGATTGCCCAGACCCCCAGAAGAGCAGAGGCACGATAGATGCAGTTGCTCAGGATGGGATTCAGTTGAAGGCAAAGGCGCGCATAACCGTCCGGGCCAATATCGAAAGACTGATAGGCGGTGCCACCCAGGAGACAATTATCGCTCGCGTGGGCGAAGGAATTGTTACCACTATCGGCAGTGCAATAACGTATAAAAGCGTTTTAGAGAACCCGGACAAGATTTCAAAAACGGTTCTTGCCAAAGGGCTTGATGCCGGAACGGCTTATGAGATTCTCTCTATTGATATAGCCGACGTCGATGTCGGTGAAAATGTCGGCGCAGTGCTGCAGAAGAACCAGGCCCAAGCAGATTTAGTTCGGGCACAGGCCGAGGCGGAAAAACGCCGGGCAATGGCATTCGCGCGCGAGCAGGAAATGCGGGCGCTCGTAGTGGAAAACGAAGCAAAGATACCATTAGCGATGGCTGAAGCCTTCCAGAAGGGCAACCTCGGCATTATGGACTATTATAGAATGAAAAACATCATGGCCGATACGTCGATGCGCGACTCCATTGCAAAGCCGAAGAAAAAACAATAGAAGTAGGGTATCAGGAAAGCAGGATATTAGGGCGTAGAATATCAGAAAATCAGGATACCAGGAAAAGACAAAATTAACCTGATATTCTGATAACCTGATACTCTGGTAGCCTAACACAAGGACTTTATTATGAATGCTCTTTTAGCACAATTAGTTCAGCTTGCTCGCGGCAACGGCGTAGAAGGCTGGATGGATATACTTGTCCTCGTTCTTGTGGCGGCTGTCTATGGGCTCGGCACTATCATCAAAGCAAAAAAGGGGAAAAAGGTGCAAGAGCAGAGTGAGGAGCAGCAGAAACGTAAACCCGCGAGCAGTAGGGGGGTGCTGGAACAATTCGTTAGGGAGATTCAGCGTGCTCTCGATCCCACAGAAAAGCGAGAGTCTCGCCCTTCTGCCCAATCGGTACGGCAAAGAATAGCTCATCCTCATCCTCATCCTGTTCCTGTTGTACGTAAATACGCTGCCGAAGCCAAACAAGCGCCTCGAACTCAACCCATAACACCACCGGTAAAACCTAAAAGGCCTGGCCTTGAATTGTCGATACCGGCCCCACAAGTGCAGCCTGCCTTTGAAGAGCTTTCGGAACTCCAGACAAGTATCCAAGCGCTTCCGGAATTCACCAGCAAAACGGTTGAAGGACTGGTAGGCAAACGTGAAGGTATGGACGAAGTTGTCGAGTCAAAATATCTTTCCGAAGTTTTGTTGGATTACGCCGACCCCGATGAGCTGAGAATGGCGATTCTGCATTACGAAATCTTAGGCATGCCTTTATCGCTCCGTGGTCCCTCTGGCCAGATTATAGGACTTTAGATTAGTGCTACAGCGCCGCTCATATTTATTAGTTGAACATAATGTCTTACCATATAGAACGTTATGTCAATTACGTTAAATTCTAAATCCGAATATCGAAATTCATAATCCGAAACAAATTCGAAATTTAAATGTTCAAATTTTGAAAACTTACTGTTTTGGTCATTTGAATTTTAGTCATTAGATATTGTTTCGAATTTCGTGCTTCGTGCTTCGTGCTTTTCTTTATGCTTCGGATTTTAGGTAAAAAGCAGGTTTTTTCCAGAAGGATATATGATGAAAGAAGAATGCAGGAATTGTAAATCATTCAAGCCAACCTTTTATCCTTTACATTGTGGCGACCCCAATAGAGAAACGATAATGGACGGAATCTGACAAAAAGACCAACAAAGACACGATGCCGATGATTGATGCGATGACTTTGAGCAAGCTTTTGAAGAATCATAACAAACAAAGGCTGTATAACAAAGAATGGAGAAATATATTGAATGACCTAAATGATGATCCCCAAAAAGTAGCTGAGCAGCAAGAGATCGTATTCATGGATGGCTTAAGGAAAAACGGAAGCGAGTAAGTTTTGAAACCCTTATAAGTATCCGAAGGTTTTTAGAAGCACTCTAATAAAGACAAGCCAAGGGAAGAAGCGTGGGATTACACTCAGACACCACGAATCCCAAGACAACAAGCCCTGAAAGAAATCAAAAAATGATGCTTCTTTGAAGTGCGATAATTAACGTCCCATAATATATGTTATGTTTCATTCAGCATTTTGGGCGATATGGGGCTATTTTCATTTTTCCGGTTAAATATTGTCGGCCTTTATTTAGAGCGGATAATCGGCGTTAATCGCCTGGTCGGCGGTATCTGAGAGATTGTCCCACATAGTAGTTACCCTGTCCAACAGGCCTAAGTTCTGGAGGACTATTGAGATGTTCACCGCAGCATCCGGACGGGCGAAATTATTCTCTAAGTGACGCTCAAGGTTCATAAGAGACGATGCGAACTTTACCTTATCACAATAAAGCAAGGCCGTCTTGTAGTGTAGCTCAAGTGTATCTTTATCGAGACGGACAGGACCGGACAGATGTTCGAGGGCTTTGGCTTTTTGGTTTATTTCAAACAGACAGATGGCCAATTTGCTTCTGGCTCTATTATAATCGGGATTTATCTCCAGGACCGTTTGGAATGATTGAATAGCTTCGGTTAACCTTCCTATGCTGGTCATAAGCACACCAAGTCTATAATGCAAATCCGGATTTTGCGGGCGATGGGTAATTTGTTGACAATGTGCGTCAATTACAGCTTTAGTAAGGTTTATGGGGTCTTCCAGTACATTATTATATTCATTATCAAAGGGCAAATTCTTGTTAAGGCCGTCCTGGAATCGCAAAGCAGCAGTCTCGGCGAATAACAGTGAGCTGTTTGGCTGAATCGACGCTGCGAGTGATAATGTCCCGAAGGCGTCCGAGAGGTTGCCGGCTAATTTTTGGGAAGTTGCCAGGCCGATGTACGCATCAACTATTTTGTCGTTTATCTCAACGGCCTTGTTAAATTGTTGTGCGGCAAGCCGTACCTGGTGCAGCTGCAAATATTGTGTACCGAGCTTTATAGTGGCCTCGAGGAAATCCGGACAGATACGGAGAGCCTCTTCGTATTGCAAAATAGCATCATCGCAAGCACCCAGCACACGAAGGACATCGGCATGCTTCATAAGCAAATCGGCCCTGTTGGATTGTGCCTGCAACAAATCCTCAAGCAGCTCCAATGCCTCCTGGAATTGGCCCTCGACAATAAGCTGGTCTATATCATCCTGATTGTGGAAGTTGTCCGGATGTATTAAGATGGCGGTGTTAAACGTTTCGATAGCCTGCATATATCTGGTGGTGGCAATATACAGATGCCCAAGCGTTACAAGTGTTGATATGTCGTCAGGGTATTCATTTTTCAATATCTCATATTGCTCTATGGTTTTTTCGAGCTGGCCATTTTTGAAGTAAATGGCAGCCATTCGCTGGGCGGGAAGCTGTAAATAGCTTTTGAACTTCAGGCAGTCCTGATAGAATTCGATAGCCTGAGACTCTTTGCCGAGTCGTTCATAACAATAGCCGAGGGCATAAAGGGCCATTGTATTAGTCGGCTCGCGGAGATAAACCGAGTTTAGCTCTTTGATTGCCTCCTGCAGATGGTTATTATACAGACAAATGTCAGCCGCTGCAAGGCGTCCGTATGTACAGGAAGGATTTTCAAACAGATACATCCTCATCTGCTCAGCGGCGGCATCGAGCTTCTTAACACCAATTAGCTCAATGGCTTTGTTTAGCTGACTGTATCGGGCAGATTGGCTGTCGTCTTTCGGAAGTTTGGCTGCATTTAACCAATGCCATATCAAATCGGCAATATCGATGGTTATCGCCCTACCAAGAATTTCCAGTAACTGACTCATACACCCTCCCTCGGAGCCAAATTTGATTCTTGATTTACACTCTGGACCCTGTCGCCCTGCTATTATTGCCGCTTCCTTGTGTGATTACCGACCAGCACTTTTTCACAAGATTACCAGAATGCGTCGACTAAAGTATCGACAATAGGCGTAAGTGGATTAAGCCATTTTTTGGTTTTTCATTGGCTGATTTTTAATTTTGTCTTTTCGTTGTGGCGATTGTGTGTGATGTGCGGATTGTTAGGATTTTAGAAGGCGGTTATCGGGTTTTTTACCCCCCTGCTTTCAGGAGATTGGCCTATAAGACGGCTGTTACCGCAATCCAAATTTCACTATTAACACAAAAACACCCCTCAAACAAGTTGGGGGGGTGTCACCTTATATTTTATTAATAGCACAAAGCCCAATAATGGCAATGGCGGCTCGTTATAGTAAGGCCTTTAAGTACAATTCCTAATCGGACTTTGCCATTTGTGCCTGTTTTTCTATCTCGCTCAAATATGCCAAAGTGCGCTCAAGTTTGTCGCTTAAGTGTTTTAATTTCAGCATAGTTTTAATTCGTGTTAAAAGTTCGAGCTTGTTCACCGGTTTACTTAGAAAATCATCGGTGCCCGAATCAATGGCCCGTTCAATATCGCCAAATTCATTAAGTGCGGTTACCATTATGACAGGAATATCAGAGGTTTTGGGGTCGTTTTTTATTCTTTTGCAGACCTCAAAGCCGCTCATTTTCGGCATCATCACATCCAGTAAAATCAAATCAGGGGGGTTCTTGGCTATAATCTCCAGCGCCGCGAGCCCATCGCGTGCCGGGACTGTCTGACAATCCACATCCTCAAGATACGCCTGCAAGAGTTCAAGATTCTGCTGATTGTCATCAACCACGAGTACCATAGGGGTCTTTTCCCGCTCATTCTCAGTTTTTGTCCGCTTCATAAGAAAATTGCTCCTATTCGCTTACTCATTATTTTCCGAGAGCTTTTAAGATAGCTGTGCAAAAGGCCGGTAAATCATCCGGTTTGCGTGATGTAATCAAATTTCCATCGACAACGCACTCGGCATCTATATACTCGGCGCCGGCGTTTATAATATCATCTTTAATAGCCATAAAACAGGTTGCCTTTTTGCCCTTGTAAACCGGCGTGCTGCACAACAGCCATCCGCCATGACAGATAGCCGCTATAACCCTGCCGGCATTTACCATATCATTTGCAAACTTTATGACATCAGCGTTTCTTCGCATAAAATCCGGAGCGAACCCGCCCGGCACCACCATACAATCATAATCGCCGGCATCAGCTTCTCCGGCCGCAATTTCCGAGACACAGGGATAGCCCTCTTTTGAATGATATTCCTTTTTTACCTCGGCAGCAACGAAATTAACCTCCAGGCCGGCTTCTTTGAGGCGATAGTAAGGGTACCAGACCTCAAGAACCTGATACATCTCGTCAACCATAATAGCTACCTTTTTAACTGCCATTTTTGTTACTCCTTTTTACAGGCGAGTCCTCATGTGTAAGCTCACGGAAATTGCGAATTCGATGAAAGGTTATATAGTTTGCATCATGGGCCGTATGGGCACCACCCAGGCCATCATCGTAAGCAGTTCGGGAAACGGCAATGATATCATTACCTTCGAAGAGCCAGTCTATATATTGAAAAGCATGCTTTTCGCTGTCATGATGGCGGAGAATAATAGATTCGACCTTCCAGTTTCTCAAATCCCCGGAAGATACCAGCGTTAGGATGTTACGGTAGGCCCTGGGATTTTTTTGTTTATTGACGAGTGACCAATAACGTTTGGTCAACCTGTCGTAACGAATGGTAAATTTGTTCGAGCCGCCGAAGAAATCGATAAAGTCTTTCTCAGGATCAAAGGAGACCGACTTACCATCATCAGAAATGCGGACAATGGCGGCTATTTCCGCGTCTTCACATTCTACCCGCAAAATATTTACGAGCTTATTTTGCGGTGTGATGACAATATTGCCCTCCAGCCAGGCTTTTCCGGGCCATTGCTGGTCAAAGCTAAGACGGTTGCTCATCGTCCAACTGTCCGCTTTCAACAAATCTGCATCGATTGGAGCCGACATAACAAAAGACCGGAGATTGCTTCCCCACCCTTTGGGGGGATACCTGTCTTCCATCGCCCGCCAGATTCGTCCGTTATGTACCACAACCGGGACGGGGGCGCAATGATACTCGCCTTGTGCAATCAACAGTCCTGTGTTCCGGTCTTTCGGCGTTGTCCATGTCAGACCTCCGTCCGTGGACCGGCGGATAACGACATAGCCGTTATGAGTGCTTGTGCCGATAATATAAAGTGCCCCTTTGTGTACAAAAAGTGTTGACCAGTACTGACCTTTAAAAACAGTTAATTTCTCCCATGTTTTTCCAGCATTTTTGGAACAAAATATAGCAGTATGATCTTCTTTTGTTTTCGGCCCGAAAAAATCATGCGAAGCTACGTAATGACCGTTGGGCAAAACAGCCAGACTTGGTGAACCTAAGTACTTTCCGGTTGCAGCCGGGCTGTGGTCAATAACAACACCGGGGACGGACGAATAGTCCGGTGTCTGTGGTTTCTCTGTCACCGCAGTTGGTGTGAGCTGTTTGAGCCAGGCCAGATTAAAAACGTAGTATTGCTTACTGCTGATAAGATGAATAAGCCCGTTCGGCGTTTGAGTAGCGGCCAGATACCCTCTGGGTTCGGCGTGGGTTTCGTCCATTGTAAATGGGCCGGTATTGCCTCCGCCGTCAAGTTTTCTGGCCGGCCCCCCTGCCGTTAGAAGGCGCTTGCAAGGCCAGGTTTTGCCCTCGTCAAAAGAAAGGGCCGCGAACATTCCGTACACAAGACGTTGGTTGCCGGCGGCATCGGGGATATCCATACCTTTTCTGCGGTCGGCAAAGCTCACAAATAAAATGGGGTCTTCGTGTAATCGCCTGAGAATCAATCGTTGTCCACTGCCGATTGGCTGGAATTCACTGGCCGAATAAGTCCAGGTGCGCCCCATATCTACTGAGATACTCATCGGCATACGACCATTGATATTGTTGCTGCGGCCGAAGGCCATTAAACTGCCATCTTTAAGCTGCGTTACACCAGCGTGAATACCGGCTATCCACGCTCCGGTTGAACCCGACGCAAAGCTCGGATTTGGCTTTCCGGCGCCGTGGTCAATCCACGTACTGCCACCATCGCGACTGATGTGCACAGCCGTTCCGCCATTGCCGCCGGTTACCGCATCACAAGGTAAAACGATAAAACCCTCTCGTGTCTGAAATACCGATTCGACAGGCATGTGACGAAGGCCGTGCTCCGGATTGATGAGCCGTGCCTTCGACCATGTGGCCCCACTGTCAGTTGAAATTCTCATAACCGTGGCGAGATTGCCCCATGTGGCTGCTGCCGAGAGGCCGTTGAAGTGATAAATGGTATCTCGGCCGTCAAACCAAAAAGCAGGAGCATGGTCGTTGCGGTCCGGTGCATCCCAGAAGGCCGAGGCCGGCTCCCAATCTTCGGTACCATATCGTAATCGACTAGCCAGGATGGCTAACTCGCGGCCAGGCTCATCCCGGCACGAATACCATATAGCTAAGAGGTCGCCGTTAGGACAATCAACCAACGCCGGGTCGTGGTTGTGCTCGGAGTACATAGGGCCGTTAGAACCCGGAGGTATTTTGACATATTCGATTGGGCCTTTGAAGTACGGTTTGTCCGGGTCCGGGCCTTTGTGTAAGTCGTCAGGAATCTGCTGCTTTATATTTTGCTGGTTCAAGGGTGGCGAAGGGACGGTAAGCGGCTTTGTGGCCGGCATCGGGCCTTGGACCACTCGGAAGCCTATCAGCCAGCTCTTATTATCCGGCAGTGTGGCAAGCCGGTTGGCTGAGCGGATGAATAAAATCTCAGTGCTGTGACTGCCGCCGCGGGTAACCTTGAAATCGCCGGATCCAAAACCCACGGGGTCTGTCTGGGCATCCCGGCTGTATGGTCCGTACCAATCACTACACCATTCTTCTACATTGCCGTGCATGTCGAAAAGACCCCACGAATTCGGCATCGTCCGACCGACCGTAAGCGACACCGGCTCAGCGCCTTTGCGGCGGCGTGCCGGGTCGGGGAACCAGCTTATCCGAGCATTCTTGTGAAACTCCCCGGGCAGTTTATTACCAGTGTGGTAGGCAGTGGTAGTGCCGGCACGGCAGGCATACTCCCACTCGGCTTCAGTCGGCAGACGATAGAGTTTGTCTTCCTTTTTCGAGAGCCATTCGCAGAATTTGACCGCATCGTGCCAGCTCACAAAAACGACCGCCTCGTCATCCTGTTTGGAGAAGCCGAGTTTCCCACGAAGCCTTTTGTGCTCGGTGTCGAACTGCTCATACTGAGCATTGGTAACTTCAGTCACGGACATCCAAAAAGGTTTGGTGATTGTAACCCTGTGCACAGGCTTTTCGTCCCAATCGCCGCCATCTTTTTGCCCCATCAGAAAAGAGCCTGGTTCTATGCGGACAAACTTCATACCGACCGAATTTGCAAATTTCTCCGCCGTATTCGCAGAGGATGACTTTGCTGCCGCCTTTGAATCGTGGAGCAGCCCGGCCATAAAGAGCAGAAATATCGCCAGCCATATTCTTTTCAAGGTTACACCACCTTTCAGATAATTTGATTGTTGTGATTTTCGATAAATTGGCGGACTTCCGGTTTGATATATACCTGCTCAATATCCGCCACTTTCGGCACCACCTCGGCACAAATTGCTGCCACTACAGCCGAGGGGGCCTGGGTATCCACAAAGAAAATATGCTGCCCTTTTATAGTGCAAAGCCCCCCGCCGCTTCCACCAAGCGGCTCATCACGGATTGTAACGCCGTTTGCTTCCAAAAGTGCTAAAAGCTCTTCTAAAATCCTCTGTTCGTTCATTTTTCGTATATCGTATTTAGTATATCGTATTTCGTGGTTCAAGAAAAAACGCATTAAAAGTCGATATAGATACTTGTAAGTCAAGAGTTTCCTATTAATAATAACCACTAACGGCTGAATTTTATAGCAGGAGCAGACAATTGGCAAGTATTACGCAAAAACGCTTTTCTTTACACAAACGTCTGGAAAATCAGCAGCAGGATAACGACGCCTTAAAATCCCAGCTTGCTCAACTCCAGCACCTTGCTAACATGGGTACAGCCAGCTACATGATAGCCCACGAAATCAACAATCTGCTCACACCATTGAGGAGTTATGCGGCTGTTGCTCTGGAGAACCCTGACGATAGGGATTTCGTTGAAAAAGCACTTCAAAAAACTGTCCGAAGTTGTGAGCGTGCCTCAAAAATTATGGAAAGTATGCTCGCGTTGGCAAACGGCCGAACGCAGGAAAAGAAAAATTCTCGATTACTTACTTTGGTCGAGGAGATTTTTACCTGTCTTTGCCGGGATTTTGCGAAGGACGGGATAACCGTAGAAACCTGTATTCCTGAAGACTTAACGGTCTGGGGGGTGCCGGTCCAGATTCAACAGGTTTTAATGAATTTGATTCTTAACGCCCGTGATGCGATGCTGCCGCGAGGCGGTATTTTGACCGTCAAGGCAACAGAGAAAAGTGATATGGTTGAGATAGAAGTTACCGACACCGGCGAGGGAATTGAACCAGCCGATTTGAATAATATTTTCGACTCGTTCTTCACAACAAAAACAAATAAGAGCTCGTCGTCCAAGTATTCAGGGGCCGGACTTGGTCTGGCTTTCTGCAAAAAGATAATAGCCGAACACGAGGGTTTGATTTCGGTCGAATCCAAACCCGCCAAGGGAAGCAAATTCAAGATGACCCTGCCAAAACCACAGTCAGGTAATAGCTGATGGCGGCTCAGGTTTACCAAATTATTTTTATGTTACTGCTTCTTGTCGGTTCAGCTTTTTTTTCAGGAGCCGAAACCGCCTTCTTTAATCTGTCACGCAGACAATTAAAGCTGATGAACGGTTCCAAACACAAGGTTCAAAAGCTTGCTGCAAGTCTTCTTAACAAACCGGGACATTTGCTTGACAGCTTATTATTCGGAAATATGACGGTCAACGTTCTGTTTTACGCCGTCTCCAGTATCCTGATAATGCGAGTCAAAGAACAGGGAAGCCTGATATTCGCAGCTATTATCGCTGTATTGAGTTTCGCCGCTCTTGTGCTGGTAGGGGAAATACTGCCAAAATCCATAGCCTACGCAAATTCAAAGTCTGTGAGTATCGCTGCTGCTCTTCCTGCTTTTTTGTGCCTTAAAATTTTTACGCCACTTGAGTTTGTGTTCAAATTTTTCATATTAGAACCGATTCTTCGGTTGTTTTTGGGGCCGGTCAGAAGTCCCAAACCAATAACAGTTGGCGAATTTAAATCTTTGATCGATACAACGCGAAAACAGGGATTGATTAGCGCCGATGAAAACAAACTCCTGACGGAAGTTATCGAGATGGGCTTTCTCAAAGTCCGTCACGTTATGCGGCCGCGGGTGGATATGTTCGCCTGTTCCGTTACAGATTCGCCGCAAACAGCACGCGCGAAGATGCAGGATAATCACCTTACAAAGCTGCCTGTATACAGCCGGACAATAGACAATATAGTCGGACTGATACACCTTCGACAGCTTTTGCTTAAACCGGGCGTGTCATTAGACAAAATCGTTCAACAGGTTCATTTTGTCCCGGAACAAAAGACAGTCGAATCTCTGCTTGAATTTTTCCGCAGAAGTCAAACCGATACGGCAATAGTCGTGGATGAATACGGTGGAATCGCCGGTTCTGTCCGGCTTGAGGATATTGCCGAAGAATTATTCGGCCAGATGGAACCTGCAAGCCACATAGAACCAATCAAACAAACAGGGCCCTTTGAATATCGCCTCGCAGGTAATCTGGCCATTCACGATTGGGCTGAAGTGTTCGGCATTGATTTGGCCGAGACGCGTTTCGCCACAGTCGGCGGTTTGGTGACCGCCCTTCTCGGAAAAATACCTAAAAGCGGTGACGTCGCACATTTGAAGAATTTGAAGTTTACCGTCGAAAAAGTGCAAAAGCGCAGAATAGAAACCTTAACACTAATCCTTGAGCCGTTCCAAACAAATGTTCAATAATACAGTATTAATATTACCAATTGCGTTCTTCATTATCCTGGCGGGTTTGTTCGCCGGTTCTGAAACAGGTATGTATCGTCTCAGCCGGCTTCGCTTACGACTGGGAGTTGAACGAAAGAAATTATCATACGTCATACTCAGCAGATGCCTGCACGACAGCAGCGGCCTGCTTCTATCAATGCTGATAGGCACAAATCTTGCCCACTATCTCACTACGAGCTTTATAACTTATGCTTTCTTCACTTATGTATTTCTAAGTAAGACAGGGGCTGAACACAATGCTGAATTATTTGCAACCCTTTTAACCGCACCGACACTATTTGTTTTTTCAGAGCTAATTCCCAAAAATATCTTTTTTTATCGCTCAGATTCGCTTATGCCGTATTTGTCGCCGCTTTTATACTCATTTCACAAAGTCTTAAGCTGGTGCGGTGTCATACCCCTGCTCAAATTCATATCGGGTCTATTCGTGAGATTATCAGGTCTGGCTTCTTCTTCGAAAACGGTAATAACATCTGCACAAAGACACCAGGTCCAGGCTATTCTGCAGGATACGCACGAAGAGGGTATTCTCAGTGCCGTGCAGACCGACATTATAAACCGCCTTGTCAGTATCTCACACATCAATATAAGGTCTGTGATGGTACCAATTAACAATGTTCAAATGGTTGATGTTAATTCTGATAATACGGTTCTGTTAAATAAATTGGAGGAATGTGCCTACACCCGCCTGCTGGTCACAGAGGGAGAGCCCGGACATATCATCGGTTTTATAAGTATCTACGAGGCCTTAAGCTTGTCAGAACAATTCACTGATTTAACAAAGTTTGTTAAACCAATCCGAAAAATCGACGCTAATATTACAGTGATAGAAGCGATAAATATTATGCAGAGGGAAAATCAGAAAATCGTCTTAGTTACGAGGGGGGGACGTCCCGGCCGGGAAAGACCCATCGGTATCGTGACAATGAAAGACCTGGTCGAGGAGCTTCTCGGCGAGCTGGCTGAATGGTAAAGTAATTGACTATTTACTATCGACTGTTTACTATCTGTTGCGGAAAACGAAACTCAACGATGTCACCCCTGCGAAAGCAGGGGTCCAGAGTGAAAAGCTGGATTCCCGCTGGAGTTTATCCCGCACACGATGCGGGGCGGGAATGACAAATACTTTTTCCGCAATAGGAACTGTTTACTATTTTTCAATTGTCACTTTTCAATGTTTTTTAGTTTTATCTTTCAGAACGATGATGTCTGCAAAAATCGTCAATATATCGGTTGTCTTAATACTGATTGTTCTTTCGCTTGCAATTTTAGCCAATAGTATGGCCAAGCCCATCGGCCGGGATGAACAGATGTACTGCACCGGTGGTGCCCTGCTGGCCCAGGGAAAGATGATTTACAGGGATTTTTCATACGCGGCCCAACTGCCCTACCACCCCTTATTATGTGCAGCTCTATTCAGAACGTTTAGCACAACCCATTATTTGCTCGTTGGGAGAATTCTCTCTGCTTTCTGTGATATTCTCGTATTAGTCTGTATTGTTGGTATATACCGGTATATTTTCAAGTCATTTGCAATTTCAGGAATGCTTTTAGGCTTAGCAGCGGCCGTCCTGTACGTATTCAATCCTCTCGTCGATTATGCAAACGGCTATGCCTGGAACCATGATGTTGTAATCCTATGCGTTGTGTTGTCATTCTGGTTATTTATATCCACTGATTTTAAGCAGAAGTCACCCGCCGAAGGCGGGCATGATCAAAACCCAGCTTCGCTGGGCTGGCGCATTGCCGCCATTGGTGCCCTGCTTACGTTTGCAAGTTGTATGCGTATAACGACAGCTTTGGTAGAGCTGCTGTTTTTTGTGATGCTGCTGAGCCAGCCAGCCGAGTCAATTAAACAAAGATTCAAGACCGCCCTGCCGTTTCTTGCAGCGATAGCTTTTGTCTTGATTTGGCCTGTCTGGGTGATAGCTCAGGCACCTCGAGCATTTTTTCTGAACCTGGTCAAAATACCTACGCTCTACGGCGAATGGCTGCACGAAATAGGTATGGTTTACAACAAATCCGCGTTGACATTAACCTGCCTTAGACAGCCGGGATATTTTGCACTTGTGGTATTGGCGATTTATCTTTGCCTGGTGGTTGTGTGTCTTCGCCGCAGGTTAAATATATCGAATGTCAGAGCCCTCTTGCTCGCCGCCCTGCTGCCGTTAGCATTCTTTATCATCGCTCTAATTCCGCCGACAATGTGGAGGCAGTATCTTGCAACGCCGGTACCTTTTCTGGTAATCAGCTTTGCCTTGCCGCTGTTGTATTTGCGAAAACTTGCCGGCAAAACCAGTGTTAGTAAACACTTCAAAATAGCGGCTGCTTTAGTAATTGTGTGCGCGCTTGTGGCAGTTGCTTACTATCCAGTTGTACTATACAGAACTCCGTTAGTTCTTGTGCCGGAAAGATGGGTGCCGATTGAAATACATAAGATTTCAGAAGATATTGCCCAGAGAACTAAAGAACCAAAACTCATACTTACTTTAGCCCCCCTACTCGCTCTTGAGGGCGGAAGCGATATCTATACCGAACTTTCCTGTGGTGCAATTATCTATAGAGCTGCCGATTCTATGTCACCATCTGAGCGAAGTGTTACACATACCGTGGGCCCAAAAACACTCGGAGAATTACTCGAAAAATCTCCACCGTCGGCGGTGATACTCGGCGTAGAAATGAGACGTCTCGAAGGACCCATCTTCGAATCAATCGTCAAGCCCGACTGGGAAAGAAAAGTCTATGAAAACGGCCTCATAGTTTACTTCAGACCGTAATCATGTAAAATGAGCAGTGAGAAAGATTATGAAGAAAGCATGTAGAGAAATCCCGGCACAATCCATTCGCAGGAGAGTCTTTATGTCCATCAAACTGGTAATCTTGCTGCACTTATGTCTTACCTGTCTGGTTCACGCTGAACCGCTGACTTTGCCGCTTGAGCAACGTCCGGATTGGCTGCAGCGGGACGGGATTGTGATGGCGGGGAGCTGGGAGCCGTTGCTGTTCCGCGTTCGGCGTGACGGAAGCCAGGGCTACATACCGACGGCCGAGCAACGTGCCGCCTACTTGCGCGAACATAGTCCCGAGATGATTGAAAAACTTAAGGCGCTGGGCGTGAATTTCGTTATGATGCACTGCTATAAAGGTGCAGGCCTGGAAGCGGAACGCGAAAGCATGGCTGATGCGGTCAAATTCGCTAAACTTTGTCACGACGCCGATCTGAACGTGGGCGTTTATAACTACAGCGGGGCCTTTATTTGGGAGCTTTTATTTAAAGAGGTTCCACAGGCGAAAGACTGGGTCGTACTCGATAAGGATGGCAAGCCCCTAACGTACGGTACGGCAACATATCGCTACCGCTGGAACCGGAACCACGCCGATGCCCAGGCATTCTACCGGCAGCTCGTTCGATTTGCCGTCAACGACATTGGAGCAGAGCTGCTCCACTTCGACAACTATGGGTATGGTCCCGGCCAGGACGCCAATTCTGTACAACGGTTTCGCAAATATCTCGATAATACGTTCACTCACGAGCAGCTTAACAAAATGGGTATCGATGACCTGGATACCGTGCAGCCTCCTATGACCGGGCTGCCGGAGAATATGCTGCGTCGGGCGTGGCTGGATTTTTCCTGCCGGTCGCTTACCGATTCCTATTACGACATGAGCCGGTATGCTCGCACGCTTCGTAAGGACATCCTCATCGAGTGTAATCCCGGAGGTCCGGGGAGCCGGATTCGACCACCTGTGGACCATGGAAACCTTCTTCAGGGCGGCGAGGCGTTCTGGGACGAGGGCAGGCAGCCCGGCTACCAGAACGGACAGCTCCAGACCCGTATCCGCACTTTCAAGGTCGCCCGGCGTATGGATAATATTGCATTTGTTTACACCACAACCGGCCTTGAGATGGCTGAGTCCATGGCGTTCAACCGCGATTGCCTTGGATGTATCTGCTGGTTTGAATACGGCGAGTTAGTCGCCAAGCCAGGCTCGAATGAACCCATTTCCAACACTCTTGAACCTTTTATTCACTTCTTTAATACACGTCGTGACCTGCTTAGGGAGGCCAGAATTGTTGCCGATGTAGCCGTTCTACGCAGTTTTCCATCACAGGTATTCGCCAATTCGAATTATGCCAGGCTCACTTATCAAGCCGAGCAGGCTCTCATTGAAAATCGCATCTGTTTCCAGATAATCTATGACCACCATCTCAACGATTTAAAACGCTATCGTGCGCTCATTCTTGCAGGATGTATAGCCCTTTCTGATGAGCAGATAGAACAAATCAGGCAATACATCAAATCCGGCGGCAGGGTCTGTGTCATCGGTCCGGTCGCCACCCACGACGAGTGGATGCTTCCGCGGGAAAAACCGGCACTGGGTGACCTGCCGGCCAGCAGCGTGGTGCGCATCGGCGAAAATAACGACATTCTTGGCGCGGTCAGCCAGGCCTGCGCAAATGAACTTTCCTTGTCGCTTCAGGCCGAGCCGGGACTGTGTTCGGAGCTAACAGAACAACCCGGCAGACGCCTTGTTCATCTGGTCAACTACCGGACCAACGACCCTGTCAAAAACATCACAATAAGTCTGCGCCTGCCGGCTGAACGTCATGTCAAGGACATATCACTGGCCGGTCCCGACCGGGAAAACGACATTGAACTGACCTTTAAGGAGCAGGCCGGCGTTGTCACATTCTCTGTGCCGCAGGTGAGCATATACGAAATTGCCGTGGTCACCTTGGAATAATGTCACTGGCTCAGGATTATATTACCACCGAGTAAGCTGTTACGCTGCTACATATCAGCTTCATCAATAATCGCTTCTGCGATGTCGTTGATTACTCCGCGGGTGCGGCCGTTGGTGTTGTTTGCGAGAATTGAAAATATGTAATCGCCCTGTTCAGTCGCGCAAATACCTGAAAATGTCTTGACGCTATTTATATATCCGGTTTTGCCTATGATTTTGCCTTTGTACTTTTCTTCTTTGAAATATCTGGCGATTGTCCCATCTACCCCCCCTACCGCAAGCGAATCCTTATACAGTTCCCAATTCCTGCTATTATAGATATTCAATAACACTTTTGTTATGGCGTATGCGCTAAGCTCATTTTGTCTGCTCAGGCCGCTGGCGTCGTCGATATAAAACTGGCTTTCATCGATGCCAAGCTCTTGGAGATATTCAGAAATCAATTCCCGGCCTCTGTCCCAACTACCGTATTTTCCATTCGGATTATTATGAGCGGCAATAGTTTTAAGCAGCGCTTCGGCTGCCAATCCGAGACTGTTCTTGTTAGAACGGGCCAAACAATCAGCTAAGGGAGTGGTGTATTGGGTGAGCAGCTTGAAATCGCTGGGATCATCGAGCGTTTTTTCTACGAGCTGGCCATTTGTTTTTATTCCTGCTTTAGTTAGATTCTCGTACAGGAGAAATCCAAAAAATGCAGCAGGTCTTTCAATTGCAACATCGAACGGCCCTACTTTGTCTTTGCATCTGCCGTAAACAACAATCTTATTAGGCTCCTGATTCCGATATGTCCCTACGGCACTGGTCCCTTTTGATATTGGTTTGACCTGATTGTCAAATTTTATAAAAGCGGTTTGCGGCTCAATAAATACTTCCACTTTGCCGCCGTTATTCTTCGTGCTTATCCCTACACAATTGTCATTGAAATTCATGCCGCTTACTTCGCAGGCATACCACTTGTTCAGCTCTTTTTTAGACCAGCTCAGGTGGACGCGCTGGTCATCAAATACGCTGCTGTCGATAACAATATCCTTTATGGTATCTATACCTTTACGTTTCAAAGCTTCTGCTATGTCCTTGAATATCCAGCCTTTCTCTCGACCATACTTAGCGTCTGTTTTTTCGTCTCCCAATAAAGGGTCACCGCTTCCTATTACTACGAGGGTATCGTCACAAAAACCGACCTTCGTTTTATATTCGTAATCAGGCCCCAGGTAGTTCAGTGCCGCTGCGGTGGTAATTATTTTCATATTTGAAGCCGGTATCATCAACTCTCCTGCGTCATGGTTATATACCGTGTCGCCGGAATCGGCCTTTACGATATGAATGGAAAATTGAACTTTCTGCTGCAAAGAACGGCTGATAATACCATCAACTCGCTTCGCCAAATCCGCTTTTGCAAAACTGCCGAGGCAAAGAACGAATACAGCTGCGACCAATAATTTTTTCGTGCGCACTTTCATAAGGTGGCTTATTATTCCACAACGGAAGCGACATATCAATAATTTTCTTCCATAGATTTAAGAACAGCGGCATAATGTTTTGGGGACACTTATACCGATGGTTTGATTATTTTTAAGCCGGTTGGCAGTAGAAGAAATTTGCTTTGGCCTTAATTTGCTTGAAACAGCCGGCTGCTGATTGTAGAATTGAGTGCAGATTCGAGTAAAAAATTTTTCAATTTGCAAGTTATGTTGGAATTTTTATTATATCCTAAGTCTATTGCACTTATCGGTGCTTCGCGGACACCCGGCAAGGTGGGTTATGAGATATTGGCCAACCTGTTAGATGGTGGTTTTGAGGGACAAATCATACCGGTTAATCCTTCGGCCGACGAGGTATTAGGCCTTAGCTGTTTACACGATTTGAATACATACACAGGCACTGTAGACTTAGCAGTTATTGCGGTGCCGGCAGCGTCGGTTCTCAAGGCCGTGGAAAGTTCGATTAGAGCAGAAGCAAAAGCGATAGCGGTGGTCACGGCAGGCTTTAGAGAGACCGGCCCAGAAGGAACCAAAATGCAATCGGAGATTACGCAGCTTTGTTTGCAGGCCGGAGTTCGTCTGTTAGGGCCTAATTGCCTGGGCCTGATTAATACCGGACATCGGATGAATGCTTCGTTTTCAAAACGTATGCCGAAGGCCGGCGGCATATCAGTCCTGTCTCAATCGGGAGCGGTCTGTACGGCAATGTTAGATTGGGCTAAGGCCCGAGGTCTGGGCTTAGCAAAAGTCGTCAGCATAGGTAACAAGGCCGACCTAAATGAGACTGACTTCTTATTGGCATTTGAAACCGATGAACAAACAAAAGTCATCGTCGGCTACCTCGAAAATATTACATCCGGCGATAAGTTCATTAAGGCAGCGCGGTCAGTGGCCTCGGCTAAGCCATTGGTCCTGTTGAGGGCGGGAGTTACCAAGGCGGGAATGAAGGCGGCATCGGCACATACAGGTGGTCTGGCTGGGGATGATATTGCCTATGCCGCGGCGTTTAAGCGGGCCGGTGTAATACGAGCAGAAAGCTTTGACTCGCTTTTCGACTACGCTGCGGCGCTATCTATGCAGCCTCTGCCCAAAGGTAATCGTGTTGCAATCATTACAAACGCCGGAGGGCCGGCTGTTATGGCCGCTGATGCCATCGAGCAATCCGGGATGAAGGTGGCCACTCTGAACGGAAACAGTGCCGGAGCCCTCAGGGAGAAACTGCCGCCTGCAGCTATTGTCAGCAATCCAATTGACGTATTGGGCGACGCCGACCCTGAGCGGTATGCCACTGCTGTCAGTACCGCGCAAAAAGATGAATCGGTCGATGCTATCATCGTTATTCTAACGCCGCACGCAATGACAAAACCGGCGGAAACCGCTCGGGCTATTGCCGCCTGCGTTTCTGATGACAAGCCGGTGCTCGTGGTTTTCTTAGGCAGTGCTGATATGATGCCCGAACGCAGGGAATTAGTCGATTGCAGTCTGCCCGATTACCCCTCACCGGAGCGGGCTGTCTCAGCGCTGCGGGCTATGTATGAATATGGCGCCTGGCGCAGCCATCCGGCGCGTGTTGTTACGCGCTTTCCGGTCAATCGTAACAGGGTTGAGCGTATCATTTCACGACATTTAAAGACAAACCATATCCAGATGGGCGAAGTTGAAGCCAAAGAAATCCTGCGGGCTTACGACTTTAATGTGCCGGACGGTCGTGTGGCCAACAGGCCTGAAGAGGCTGTAGAAATCGCCGAAAGAATCGGATATCCTGTAGCTATGAAGATTGTTTCCCCTGATATTTTACATAAGTCTGATGTTGGGGGTATCAAGCTGAACATATCCAGCCCCGACCAATTGCGTGATACCTTTGACCTGCTGACACTGCGGGTCAGCAGGCGGGCACCCGAAGCCAGATTGAACGGCGTTTACATCGAGAAGATGTGCGTCCGCGGACTGGAGGTGACCCTTGGTATGACGTCCGACTCGCAGTTTGGACCTATGCTTATATTCGGACTGGGCGGCACCTTTGTAGATGTGCTCAAAGATGTTTCCTGTTACCTTGCCCCTATCACAGCCGATGAGGCAATGGAAATGTTGATGGAGACTCGGTCATACGCCTTACTTAAAGGTGCCCGCGGCCAGGCTGATGTGGACCTGTCGGCGATTACGGGCGGTCTGCAGCGAATAAGCCAGCTGGCTACCGACTTCCCACAGATTAAAGAGCTGAACATCAATCCGTTCATCGTCGGAAGCCTCGGCACCAAGGCGATGGTAGTAGATGCGCAGATAACCCTCAGCCGGGGTCCCCAAACACAAGAAGAAGCATTTGGGGGGCCTGCTGAATCTGGTCGCAAATAAATGAACGAATCCAATCCCGGCTACAATAAAGAAACGGCCGCGAGCTGGCAGGAAAACTACCGGAGCATGATTGCCTCAGCCGAGGAAGCTATTGCCCGCATACGTCCCGGTCAGCGGGTGTTCATTGGTACCGGTTGTGCCCAGCCCCAGGCATTGGTTAAAGCCTTAGTCAAACGTGCCGCCGAATTAGAGGATATCGAAATTATACATTTGATGAGCCTTGCTGAGCCGTCTTATGGGCACAAGGAATTGGCCAAACATTTTCATATCCACAGCTTCTTCATAGGAAGCAACATTAAGGAAACGCAGGAATTAGGGGACTACACGCCGATATTTTTTTCCGACATACCACGCCTGTTCCGCTCAGGTGAGCTGCCTGTTGATGTCGCTTTAATACAGGTTACTCCACCCAACGAACAGGGAATGTGCTCTCTGGGAGTCTCTGTTGATATCACCAAGGGCGCTGCTGAGAACGCCGGATTAGTCATCGCCCAGGTAAATCCTCAGATGCCGTGGACCATGGGAGACAATCTGCTGTACGTCCACGACATCGACATTCTCGTGCCGGGTGAGAGTCCCATTATTGAAGCGACGCTGCCGAAGCCCACGAAGACATCCCGCTGCATCGCCGAGTACATAGCAGCCCTGATTCCGGACGGCTCCACAGTGGAGTTAGGAATCAGGCGCATTCCACTGGCGGTAGTCGAGTTTCTAAAAGACAAGCATGACCTTGGAATTCACACGGAAGTACTCTCCGAAGCCGTCATTGACCTTGTTGAGTCCGGAGTGATAACAGGAGCACGAAAAAACATCGACCGCGGCAAAATAGTAGCGAGTTTGTGCATGGGCACGCAGAAGCTTTATGATTATATTGACGGCAATCCTGTTTTCTCTTTCCGGCCCGCTGAGTATGTCAGTGACCCGTACCTCATAAGCCAGCAGCATAACATGGTTGCCATCAGCGTTGCACAAGAGGTGGATTTAACAGGACAGGTCTGTGCCCATTCGCTGGAGGCCGGGTTCTCCGGGCTGGGTAGTCATATGGACTTTACTCACGGGGTCACCAGAGCGTCCGGAGGCAAATCGATTGTTGCTTTGGAGTCCACTCGAAGTCACGGTACTATCTCGCGGATTGTGGCCCATCTTAGTCACCACGCAGGCGTGTCTGCTACTTGCTGTGAAGTGCATTATGTAGTTACCGAATATGGTGTTGCCTACCTTTACGGTAAAAGCCTGCGGGAGCGTGCTTTGGCGCTTATAAGCATCGCCCATCCGAAATTTCGTGCCGAATTGCTCAAAGAGGCCATCGAAGATAATTACGTTAGTTCTGATTTGGCGGCTGTCGAAGGGAAAGTTTTTGTCGGTCCCCAGGAATTGAAGACCTCGATGGTGCTCGAAGACGGAATGCTCATAAACTTCCGTACTATGCACCCTACTGATGAGAGGCGGATGCGAGACCTCTTCCACTCGCTCTCCCAGCAGACCATACACTATCGGTTTATGTCAAACATAACGCGATTACCCCAGAAGGAGGTCCTGAACTTCCTGTATACCGACTACCGCAGCGATATGGCGATTGTCGGGACTTTACGTGAAGCACACGGGGAAGATATTATTGCCATCGGTCGCTACTATCTGAATCCACGAACCAACCGCGCCGAGGTAGCCTTTATTGTTCGCGACCAGTGGCAGAACCGCGGTGTTGGAACCTTTTTGCTGAAGTACCTTGTTACGATTGCAAAACGCAACGGCATTGCCGGCTTCACTGCTGAGGTTCTGATAGATAACAAACCGATGATGGCGGTGCTGCATAAGAGCGGCTGTAAAATTAGTAGCCAGCTGGAAGACCGAGTTTACAGCTTCGAATTGGATTTTGAGTAGCGCCCCCCCTGCCCTTCTGATGCTTTAAGTCTTAGCTTCTGAATAAGGTAAGGTAAACTATATACGGCTATTCCAATAAAGTACATATAATATCTAAGATTATCATCGAGATTGAAAATCTTCGTTACGATAGCGGGCCAAAACAATATAAGTGATGCGATAAGAAACAGAGGAATTTCATACCATTTATTCTTTGTTATGAACCATCCCTGCACTGCATTTGTAAAGGCAAACGCCCCGAATATCGCCATTACAAAAATGAGCAGTGCCTGAGGCCAATTATTGATTTGGTGAAGGACAAGCTCGGCATTAAAGACAAACATAAACGGAATAACGGCGGTCCTCAAATCATATATGAATCCCTGAATCCCTGTCGATATGGGGTCGGATTTTGCAATAGCCGCGGCAGCATAGGCAGCGAGTCCTACGGGTGGGGTATCATCGGCAAGAATACCAAAATAGAAACAGAACAAATGGGCAGCTATTGGAGGGATAAGAATAAAACCAACACCGTTTACGGGACTTAGTTCTCTGATTACAGGGACTGTGATTGTTGCCATAACAATATATGTTGCCGTTGTCGGCAGTCCCATTCCAAGTATCAGACTTGCAATTGCCGTTATTAATAACACAGGGAATATATAACCGAAAGAAAGTCTTGTTACAATCTCAACAACCATGCCGCTTGGACCCATGAAAACGATGCCGACAATAATACCTGCAGTAGCAGTTGCTAATGCGACAGTGAGCATATTCCTCGCTCCTGCGATTAATCCTTCAGTTATGGTCCTGACACTTTTAATAGCAGCCTTTATAACGGCAGTGCCATTCTTTAGCGCTTTGATGATTTCCCGTACAAAGACAATCACAATCAGGACAAGTATTGCATTAAAAGCCGCCAGGTTTGGGGTGTGACGCATAATTATCAATTCATATATCAAAACAATCAACGGGATGAGGTAATGAAATCCACTTTTCAGCACGGTCAGAAATTTGGGGATGTCCGATTTAGGCAGGCCTTTCATTCCGAGTTTTGAGGCTTCAAGATGGGCGATATAAAACAGGCCAAAATAAGATACAAAGGCAGGAACGGCGGCAGCCTTAACAACATCAAGGTAATCAATGCCTAAATATTCTGCGATAATAAATGCCGCTGCTCCCATTATGGGAGGCATTAACTGGCCGTTAGTACTTGCAGCAACCTCGGTTGCCGCCGCAATCTTTCCTGGATAGCCGACCTTCTTCATTAAGGGAATCGTAAAGGTCCCCGTTGTAACAACATTAGCAATGCTTGAGCCTGAGAAAAGACCTGCTAATCCGCTTGAGACAACGGCAGCCTTTGCTGCGCCGCCCTTGAATCGACCAAGTAAAGAGAGCGCAAGGTCATTGAAAAAATGTCCGGCCCCGACTTTATCAAGCATTGAGCCCAATAGCACAAACAGAAAAACCGTATTGGCGGAAACATAAAGGGGAATACCATAAATCCCTTCCGTGGACAGAGCAATCTGGCTGAGATATCTTCGCAGTGACACACCCCGAAAGGCAAATATCGACGGCATATAAGGGCCTAAGAAGGCATAGAGTGTGAACAAAATAGCAATAATGGCAAGGGCAGGTCCAATCGCACGCCTTGTTGCTTCCAGCAGAAGTACGATTAGTATAACACTTATAACAACATCCCGCGTAATGGGTAGGCCTGCCCGCATTGTTATGCCCGTCCAGTCAAAGACAAAGTACAGCACAGAAAGACACGCCAGGCTCGCCAGGATATAATCCATAAGCGGGATACGGCTTACAGCTTTTGGGACGTCAGCTTTCCACTTTCGTTTGGACCGGCCCCGGAAGGTCAGAAATACGAGCGTTATGGCAAAAGCCAGATGAACCACCCTTACTGTTGTGCTATCGAGTATTATTAAACGCGGCAATGCTAATTGAAACAAAGCCCATGCTATTGAGACAACAGCAATGATAAGTTTACCTGCCGAGACGTGCTGTCTCTGGCACGGCTGGTCGGCTTTTCTTTCGTTTCTTAAAAGCATCTAATCAATTATGAGTTTCGGATCTATGTGTTTATCGAGGCCGGCCTCTCTATAGTATTTTAAAGCGCCTTTATGAATTGGAGCGGTAAGTCCCTTCAGCATGTTCTGTTTCGTCAGCACTTTGTAAGCGGGATGAAGGGACTTAAAGTCTTCGAAGTTCTCAAACACCTCTTTTGTTATAGCATAAACAATACCCTCTTTTACATTCTTTGATGTAACAAAAGTTGCCTTTACACCGATTGTTTCAATATCTTGGGTATTCTTTGCGTAGGGATAAAATGAATGAGCTATTGTCGATTCCGCGTAATAAGGATACGTTTCGAGCATCTTATTTATGTCCGGCCCTTTGATAGGTACGATAAATACCTTAATCCTTCCCGATGTTGCTTCTTTAATGTTAGCATTGGGATGTCCCACTGTATAGAAGAAGGCATCAACTCTTTCATCCTGCAATAAGCCGGGTGCCTCTACGGCTTTAACGTATTCGGTAGAGAGGTCATCCCCTTCAGCAAGACCTACCGCTTTTAGCACATCCCTCGAGTTCTGCAAATATCCGGAGCCGCGGTTTCCAAGATTTACCCTTTTGCCTTTTAAATCTTTAATTTCCCTGATGCCGCTTTTCTCTGATGCGATTAAGGTGATTGATTCCGGGTGAATCGAAAATACGGACCTTAGGTCCGTTTGTTTTCCGTATTTGGACCATTCAGCTAATCCGTTATACGCCTGATATTGTCTGTCCGATTGAACAACACCAAATACCAGCTCTGCGTTTAAAACCGCATTAACATTAAACACCGAGCCGCTTGTCGATTCAACGGTTGCTTTAATATTGTGCTCATCAAGTTTCTTATTAACCATTCGACATATAGCGACACCTGTAGGATAATAGATTCCCGTTACACCCCCTGTTCCTATTGTTACGAAAGTGACCTTCCTGGCTTTACATCCTCCCAGAAGAATACTGATACCGACAAGAACAAGTGCATAAGAACGGGCTTTCTTCATTTGCTTTTCTCGTATGACTGCTTTGTTTATATCTATGTATGATATTATAAATGAACTTTTGTAAAATTATTATAAAAAAGAATTAACGTATGCAAAACCAGATAACCAGGGAAATCTCATTTTACTTTTGCATATCCACCCCAAAAAGCAAACGGGGCTTATACCGAATCACCCGGTATAAGCCCCGAATTGACGTAAATCTCTTGTCCTCTTGTTTGTCATTGCGAGTCCGCTAAAGGCGAACGCGGCAATCTCAAACTTTTAGAGCTTTGTATCAACCACACAATTCTAATCGCAAGTTCAACACCGTCTTAAGGTGCCAGCTCTGATGGTGGAGGATACAAACGAATATCGTCAAAGTACATTGTACCTGAACCACCAGCCTGTGGATTGTTCTTATTGCCTAACCCAAGGGCAATCGTATTTACATTGGCAAGGTTTATGCCGAACGCCTGCAGGTCGATATCCCATTGGGTCCATTTAGTTATCTGCGCTGCATCTGGATTATCATGATTGACCACCGCACTGCCGTTGAGAGCAACATACAAAGTCTCGGCAGCGTTAGCCGAATCGCCCCTGAACCAAATTGTTAATGTGCTGACACCATTCTCGGTCCAGTCACGCGGATAAGTTAGAGTCAGAGTCGCCTCAGAGTAACCAACACTGTTGTCGTAGTAAAGCGGTATCGATTGGTTGCCGCTGTGAACGATAGTTTGCTCGGCAAACGGAGGATTCTCATAACCAACAAGAGAACCGTTTGTCGGGTCGTCGTATCCGTCCAACCACACATTAAATATCCTGTTGCTCTCGGGGTCGGCGGGGTCAAGGTCGTTGTAAGATTCGAAGTCGTCCACGATAAGGAAGTTGGCTGTCGTAAAGCTCCAGAGGATGCCTGCCCACGGACTGTCTGGATTGGTATTATTGACCTCGTCAATCCTCCAGTAGTAAGTGCTTTCCCACTCAAGCTTTCCGGGGTCATAGGTCTCAGACCCAAGGTCCTTGGTACCTTTATACTCCGGCGAGCCGGTATCGGCATTTTTCACGGCATCTTTATCTGTGCCAAAGTATAACTCATGCGAAGCAGCATAGATTCCCGGCGACCAGGTAAGAACCGGTGTCTGCTTTACATCCACAGCGCCGTTAGACGGGTCCGGGCTTCCGACGGCGCCCTGGGTAGTAAAGCTCCAGACGTTACCTTTATACGTGGCGACGGCATCAAACTCATCGACCCGCCAGTAGTAAGTCTTGGCCAATTCAAGTGTGCCGGGAGTATGGGTTGCAGTTCCCTGTGGGAGTCCACCAGCGGCGTTGTTCACATCGTCAAAATTGTCGCCGAAATATACGGTGTGCAATTTAGAACCAAAACCTGCCGTCCAGCTAAGGTTTGCATCCGGGTCTACCTGCTCGGCAGCATCAGCCGGGTCGGGATTATAGGCGGTTCTGGGAGCAATCATAAAGCTCCAGACATCGCCTTTCCATGGACTATTCGGCTCGGTGTCATTGACCTCATCAATCCTCCAGTAATATGTCGTGCCCGGAACAAGGCCGTCCGGAAAAGGAAATCCTGGAAAGCCGACAACAAGAAACGTAGCGACCTGGTTACCCTGGAACGTGCTTTCGGCACCGTCATTCACGTAGTCAAAATTGTCACCGAAATATACATCGTGTGAGACGGCATTATCTCCCGGCAACCAGCCAAGGCTCACCCACGTATCCTCATAGATGACACCATCATCCGGGACTGGTTTATAAGCATTTACACGTTTCGAGGCACCAAGCATATAACCGACCGCGTTGAGGAACATTATTTCACCGTCGGCGGTGAGGTTGTATCGACCATCGACGCCGCTGTTCGTGCCGGAGATAAATAACATACGCCGACCACCAGCAATCTGGCCCGACCCAGCGTAGAATTCCTGCTCTGTTTCCCACTCAACTATCCAGAGTTCGTCGTTGTCTGCTCGCTTGGCGAGCAGCGTACCGTTGCCCGCATCCGTAATGCTTGGAAAGGAACTGGCCTCCTCCGTGATGACCGGAACCTGGTTGTTGTTGTCAAGGTTCACACCATTGAACACAGGATGGCTGATATCCAACGCTTCCATCGCAGGAGGAAGACTGTCATTATAGGCGTCTGTATTTATCCACAGCCATCGGTTATTCCTGGCGATATGTGCAACTTGCATGATGATAGGCGTCTCGATGGAGTTCCATTGGGTCGGCGCATCGCCGTTAGCATAATCGCCGCTGCTGGTGTCGCGACTGATAATGATAAGGTCGGCAGCGTTAAGAGTCTCAATCTCTGCTGCATCGAGGCTGCGACCTTCCTGATTACGGAAGTCAAGGTTGACGGTGTACCCCTGGGCCTCAAGCAGGTCCAACCAGGGCTGGTCAGCCGGGACTCCGTCTGTAGGGGTCTTGTTGTCCGACACCCAGACGATTGTGGCGGCGTGCACCGACGACGCCAGGCAAAAGGCCAAGACTAAAACCAAATAAACCAATTTCTTAGACATAATAAACCTCCTTCGAAATATAATAGGATGTTAATTGAAATGCAAAAATCTTAATCACGAAGCACGAAGCTCCTGCTTAAAACTCAGCACCTCACTCACTTAAAAACACTGTAGAAATTCAGCCTGCCGAAAGACTAAAATCCGTCAATACCCAGTCATTCGACCCTTCGGCTACAAGGGCAGACTTTTTTCACTAAGGCAGGCTCTAAAACAAGTTTTACCAATCTTATTTATACCAAATTGTTCATCTTCCAGTCAAGAGGAAATTTTGTAATCAGGACATTACACATCAGCACATGAGGAATTTAGTGCCATTTCCAAAAAGTGAGTATTACTTTTTGTCATGCCCGCGAAAGGGCCTGTTGAAAAAGCCGAGATTGCTTCGTCATTACATTCCTCGCAATGACGCAAAGTTCGTTTTCATGTCATTGCGAGCGATTCGAAGAATCGCGCGGCAATCTCAAAACGTTCCTTTTGAACTTTGGCAACAGGCCCGAAAGCGGGAATCCAGGAAAATCCAAAGTCTGGGTTCCGGATCAAAGCCCGCCCTGAGCAAACAAAAGCTTGCCCTGAGCGTAGCCGAATGGGCCGAATGGGTCCGGAACGACATGGCTAAAATGTTAACCTAACTTTTTAGAAACGGTAAGAGCTATTTTGGAAGTGCCGACTTTATTTCGGCTATCGTTACTCCAAGCGTTGCTTTGGCAATAGTATCGAGGTCAGCTTCTGGGCCTTGCAAATGATAAGTACGATGAATGTGGGATATTGCCTCGCCGGGTTTTAAGGCTGCCGCCGGGGATGATGTTTCAAGCTCATAAAATGGCCCCATCGGTTTAGCGCCGGGTTCAGAAGGACCATCGTTGTACGAATTAACAACGTCACCTTTGTACGGTTCTTTCTGAAGCTCCCACATCGAGTTTACATAATCGGCAGCAGTCTGAGGTTTGTTGTACTGGACAATTGTCAAGACTTTATTGACGGTATCATAACTGCCGGCTATTGGCCTGGCACGTTGGGGCGAGAGACCTATCTTACTGCGGTATTGTCCGTCACCACTAAAGAACATCACACCGTCCTTGACAACCAGCCGATTCGCAGGGACCTTGCCGAAATAGGCATCGTTCACGATCGGGCCAAGCTCATCCTCCGTACCCGCGTTGAACGGGACGACAATCGTGGTTGCAGGCGATGGATTGAACATGCCAAGAATCCAGATTGAGAGCAGTCCGGTTTCTTTTTCCCAGGCCTTGGTGCCTGTGTTGGTCATCGTGTTTTTTGATTCAAAAGCAACTATTTTAACTGTTTTGGCCGGCGTTATTCCCAACGCATCGAGCGCTTCGCTCCGTTCAAGAACTCGAATTTCACGGTCCACCCGAAGGTTAAAAATAGTGCGCGAGTAGTTCTCTAACTGCATATCTTTTTTTAGAATTGCATGGTTTTTGGATTTGGAAATAAGCTCAAATGGTTCTGTATCAATGGGTGCCGGGGTAAACCAATGCTCGAGGTCGAACGGCACATCTTTCTTGAAAAATATCGAAAATTGTCCACCCTCAGGCCCAATCCAGAAACGGTCTTCACCCCCATAAACATTTATGTGCTCGACCGTCTTGCCGGAAGCGATTAGCTCGCGGTTAATCCAGCCAAAGCTCAATCCCTCCGTTCCCCCCGCAGTACTGGTCATTGCCCGTCCCTGCAGCGTGGGTAAAACAGCTAACTGGCTGTTGCCGGAGGTGTCTGATAAAACGACTACGTCGGTATATTTCTTAAGGAATGCCAGGTCGTCGCCAAATGTCTTTTTTGCCATTTCCGTTTTTTCCTCCAGACAGCCTGCCAAAGTCGCAACACATGTCAGAACAATCAACAATTTTACATATCTCATTGTTTGCCTCCCTACTTATTTCGTTCTTTCGCTATAAACGCCAAGCCCTCTCCGAAAATAATGTTAACTCAAAACGCCTGTTTCGAGTTCTTATAATAAAACACTCTGTGATACAGGTCAAGCTGCAAAATAACTGTTTTCTAAAGCAATTCGAGGATTAAATGGACTTGAGATTTAGAGCTTATCCGAATAACCGCCTCGTTATGAGGCCGAGCGAAAAGTTCGAGGCCAAGGCGGCAGGCCAAAAATGCTCGCCAGAAGTGGTTTTCTCCACGTTGAGAACGTTTTTTCACCGACAACGCAAGCATCGGGCTTTGCAGCAGGCCGCAATAGAGCGGGTTATTTGGATAGGCTCTTAGTCACCTGGCGAAGGTATGGTTGCAATCCAGTTATCAGGGTCATTGCCGTAATCGGCGACTGTCTTGCGCGTAAGTGATTTGCCGCCGCCGTCCAGTGCACTCGGCCAAAGGTCAACGCCGCCGGGACAATCTTCAGGATGAAAACCATCGCTGTAACTGACCCTGTCAACGCGAATGTAATAACGTGTCCCAAACTCGTCCACGTCACCCGGCATCGAAAACTCCAACCTCTCGCCGGCGTTGTTCAAGCTGCCACTGTAAGGGCCGAGAATCTTCTCAACCGGGACAGCCGGATACCGCCAGGCGAACGCCTCCGGTTCTTTGACCACTAACAAATATCCGCCGGCAGGTATCTCAACTGGAACATCGTCCGGGAATGTAAAGTCAATACCATCGGTGAACTTCCACGGCTGAGCCTTGTCATAATCATACAAGGTTACCGGCTCGGCGCTGATATTGTACAGCTCGATGTATTCATACTGGTCGTTGGTATATGAGCCACCAACCGGCCAATCCGGATTGTACATAATCTCATTGACGACTATCGGGCCGACCTTCGGATAAGCATTAGCAGAACCCGGAGTATTCTCAGACATTCGAACAAAGTTGTAATTGCCGGTGCTGGGCTTGTAGTAACGGCCGAGTGATACATCGGTTTCCGAAGCGCCGAAATCCTCGACCTGCCGATATCCGGTTAAAAGGCTACCTTCATCTGAGGACAGATACAATTCTTCGCCGTTCTCGCTCAAGGCAAAAGGCTGATGAGAACCCGGGGCACTCGGATTATCGAAATGCAGGTCTTCATAAAAAAGAATATATCCATCTGGAGCAATCCTTGTCCCGGCGGCAATCTGGTATTTGGTTAGATTAGAACTACTGTCGCTGAGGAACCAGCCGCCAATGTCGATAGCAACCTCAGTAGTATTATGCAGCTCAATCCAGTCCGCAGCATCGGCGTGCGAATGTGCCAGCACTTCGTTGATAACCACAGCGCCTGGGTCGGGAATAATATCGCTGTCATCTTCGCCTGGCGAGCCTCCAGCGTATGCACTTGCACGCCAGCATTCTTTGTCGTTCCAACTGTATAAGTCAGTTTTGGTCGGGTCAATTACAGTTAGGGAGAAACCATCGCCATCGGTAATAGAGCGCCAGCCGTCTTTGTAGTCAAAGTCCATAATCATTCGGCCGATAGCATCTTGTAACCTGATTCGCTCTCCGGCATTGTTCAGCCTGCCGGAGTATTCACCGGCTATATTCATATCTGTGCCGTACCGAGTCTCGAAAGTATTGCGGTCCTGAACAACTACGACATATTCGTCGGATGCAAGCTCCAAACTCGGGAATGTAAAATCAATTCCATTCGTGAAGCTGACCAAATTCAGATTAATTGTTTCATTCCCGATGTTTTTCAGTTCGATGTATTCTTCGTTTGGTTCGTTCGATTCATCTGGATTCTGCGGATGATACATAATCTCTGTGATACGCATATTATTTGCTACCGGGCCCATGGCGAATGTCGCCTCGTTGAGGGCACTCCATGTGCCGCCCCTCAATACACGGGCCTTGACGTGGACACTATGGGGCAGCGTAATTGTTCCGGTATATTGGAGCACGCCAGGCGAGGTGTCGCCACCGGCGGAACTGCTTTTGCCGGCAACCAGCTCGGCGGAAATGAGAAAGTCAGAGCTGGTTGTGGATGTATTCAGGCCGTGGATGGCTAAAATATTGTTACCTGGCTTCATTGCGCTGAGGTAAGCAAAGATGTCGATGTTCTCGAAGTTGACGGCTTCGGTGTCAGAACGGCTGCCGTTGGCGCTGGAGTTCCACCTCGGCGTGCCGGTGAAATTGCGTCTGGCAGCCTCGACGCCATTGATGTAGGCGATAAAGCCGTCGTCGTAGCGAATCTTCAGCGTCATAAAATCAAAGTCATCCGGAGTGTCATTAAAGACAAACGGAATGCGGATATAACATGTGGTATTTTTTCCATACATCTGGTCTTCGAGGTCAAGTTTGAAGAGATTTTGATAACCGGAGCTTCTTTCGTAGCCGACACCGCCGGGACTTCCGGTGTTAAGTCTCCATGCCGAGTCGTTGAAAGCACCCCCGCCTTTCCAATTGTTGCTGATGTTACCGGTCGGAACCAACACCCGTTTAGCCGCATTCTCACGAACAAGGGTCGTACTGGTACTATCGTCCGGCGAGGTCTGCGGCAGGCGTGGATCGCTGCCGTCGAGAGTATAATAGATTGTGCCGGTTGCGGCAGTCATAGAAAATCTGTTGGTTGGCAAAATCAGGCCGCCGTGCTTATAAGAGCCATTGATGCGAAAGACCGGCGCATCAGTGTTGGGATAAAGCCCGGCGTTTTTTAACCAACCCAGGACGGTTGTCGAGCGGCCGGGGAAAAAACTATTGAGCATATTGTTGTTTTGGAAGTCCAGCCAGTTCCTTTGGGTGTATGGAGTGGATTTTCGGTTATCACCCCAACGTGCGGACTCACCAACGATTGCGCGTTCAGTTTCAGTTATTCGCCTCTGGTACATATTTGCAGTATTCGGGTAAGACAGCACTCCATCATTAAAGAAGTGACGGTGTATATGGTCCGCAAAGCGCAAGCGATATTCGGCATTACTCTTGAGTTTGTTGTGAATATCGTCTGGGCTGTTGCCGACCTGGTTGTCTCCCTCAACGGTGTGCTCGGCATCCCAGGAGTGAAATCGCCACAGGCCGTCCGGATGATTGCGATGTGTAGCGTACCAGTTCTTCTGGGGCCAATCGTGGTTTCCGCAGAACCAGTTGGCCAGCAGGTACGTAATGAAGTCGTCAATGTCCAGCTTTTGACATAGTGCCTCGTATTTGGCGAGATTGGCCGGTTCGGACTGAACTGCCCTTGCAGCGCTGAGCATAGAGTTGTAATTCGTACGGGCGCTGCCACCGGTTCCGTTGTTGATGACACCGCTGGAATTGTGCTTTATTGCGTCATACTCTTCCTTGTCTGAACCGAACGTCTCTGCCGCCCAGGAATGGTCCGGCCTTTCATGGACGTAATACATTCCCCAGTACAGCTTGTTAATATAGACGTGGGCATAGGAGCCATGCGGTGAATGGCCGCCCATAGCATTATGGAGGTCAGCGACATACTGGTCCTGAATATATTTAGCAGTGTTCTGCTGGTCGCTGCCGGGGTGCAGCCACGAGTGGTTCAGCACAGAGTCGAGCACGATGGTGTCAAAGCTCTCAGTGGGAGAATCGCGAAAGATCTGGTAATTAAGCTTTGTCGGCCCACCGGTAGGAGTTCCATCGTCTGTATAGGCTTTGAATCTGGGTCGCATTGAAAGCTTGTCCGTCTTCCACCTGTCGAGACTGGTGCCTCCGCCACTGACACCACCCTGCATTGCTATTGCGCAGTTAATCTGAAATTCGTCCCCACTGCTCGGCTCAACAAACTCCATTGAAGCTGCTCGCTCAGTACCATCCTGGGACTCGTTGATATAAATGCCTTTACTGCCGAACCAGTCATCCTTATCCATTATCAGTGAGAGTGTCGGTACGGATTTGAGGTCGTTCTTTATCGTGTTGCGATAGCGTGAATCGTTGACAACTTGTGGGTCCATCTCGTAGTCGCCGTTGCCGGCGTGCCCCCAGTTAGTAGGGAAACCGGCTGGACGGGCAGGTTGTCTAATGACATCGTCGAGAAAGATATACGTCTGGGCATCTATATTTGTGGGTTTCCAGCCGGGCTTGACAGCTATCGCCCGCAAAGATGTGGTCGTGGTGATACGAATAGGGCCGGTATAGACCATACCGCCCGGAGACCGCCCCCCACTGGCAGTATTATACGGCTCAGTGCCGTCGAGTGTATAGTATATTACGGCATCTTTGGTTTCAGTGGCAATCGTGACAGAGAAAGTCGTATCGTAAAAACCACGCTTATGGCTGAATTTCGTGTCGTCGACCTCGCCTAAATACGCACCAATATTTTGTCCTCCCGGACTGGGGAAACCAAAGAAGCGTTGGTCATCGTTGGTATCGGGGTAACGACCGTAGGAGATGTCGGTAGTCTGAGCGGGAAAGGCGACACTATCAATCAGTGTACTGCCATCGGTGTCGAACAGGGCAAGCTCCTCGCCGTCCGCATCGAGTTTAAAATTAGCATGCAGGCCGGCATCTGTGATATCATTGTCGACCCATATCAACAGGTAGCCCTCTGCTGGCACGGTAGTTACAGCCGAATTGCCATAGGGAATTCGCCACTTGGTCGGAACAGACAGGTTGTCCGTCAGGTACATCCCACCTACATTAATAGCCTCGGTGCCGTAGTTGTAGATTTCGACCCAGTCATCATATTGGCCCTGCGGATCTGTGTTACAACTGCTATTGGTGGCCATCAATTCGTTGATAACTAAGGACAATGGACGTTCGGCCTCCACTGAACCGGGCAAGGCTACAGTTAATATCAGGCCAAGCAATGAGATTTTCATAAATCGGGGCATTTTCTCTAATCCCTTCTCCCTTCCTCACTTCCATTTTAACCGCCCAGTGCGGTTGAGCCTGCGTAGTTTACAGGCTTTACATATATTAACATATTGAGAGCAGTTGAGTCAATACCCTTTGATCGAAGGCAGCCGTTCCACAATTGTCGGGAAAGTAATACCCGCGTAGAAGTTGTTGCAGAGTTTATCACGAGCCGCTATTATTATGAGCAAATTTGTCTGATACTAATGTTGGGCGTTTGTAAATTTAGGGTTCAAAATTAAAGGAGTTACGAAGTGAAAGTATTCCGGTCGCCGAATAATCCTATAATTAAACCAGAGGATATTAAGCCCTCCAGGGACGACTTTGAAGTTATCGGTGTTTTTAACGCCGGCGTTACTCGTTTTAAAGACGAGGTCGTGCTGCTTCTTCGTGTGGCTGAAAGGCCTATCAATAAACATCCCGATATTGTACTAACCGCTATTTACGATGTTAGTAAAGGTCAGCTTGTCGTAAAAGAATTTCCGAAAGGCGACCCGGAAAATGATTTTTCAGACCCGAGGTTAATAATAACACCGAGGGGGACATATTTGACATCTATTTCGCATCTGAGGCTGGCACGCAGCAAAAACGGTATCGGCTTTGAGATTGAAAATACCCCTGCGATTCAGCCGGCAAATGACTATGAAACCTTCGGCCTCGAAGACCCAAGAATCAGCCTTATTGACAACACATATTATATCAATTATGTTGGAGTTTGCCCTTTGGGAGTAACAACCTGCCTGGCATCCACGAAAGATTTCACCACTTTTGAGCGCCACAGCGTCATCTTTTGTCCCGATAACAAGGATGTAGTGCTTTTCCCTGAAAGCCTCGATGGTAAGTATTATGCTATGCACAGGCCCGTTTCTCCTTTATTCGGAAAACAGGAAGTCTGGATTGCAGAATCGCCGGACCTGTGCTGTTGGGGAAACCATCGCTATCTAATGGGCCCTCGCCCGGACTATTGGGACGAGATTAAGATTGGCGCCGGTGCCGTACCTTTCAAGATTGAGCAAGGCTGGCTGGAGATTTATCACGGCGTAAACCGAAATAATCGCTATTGTCTTGGAGCGGTATTGCTGGACAGCCGGGAGCCGTGGAAGGTTATCGCAAGGACGGAAAAACCGGTTTTTGAACCGGAAGCCGACTACGAATGTAACGGCTTTTATGGAAACGTGGTGTTTAGCTGCGGTTTGCTCTGCGAAGATGATAAGCTCAAGATTTATTACGGTGCCGCTGATACCGTTATTTGCTATGCAGAGCTGTCTTTGGAAGAAACCATCAAGGCCCTAAACCTGCTTGGTTAACTGGTGAGTGGTTAATTGGCAAATGGTTATCAGGATAAATGTACAGCAAAAATTTGTCTTTTCCTGATTCCCTGATATCTTGATATCCTGCAGCCTTATACCCCGATATCCCGGTAACCTAATGACACCCCTCACTACTCACCACTTTTGTTCCGATTTATCGGAATCACCATATTTAATAAGAGCTTATCCGAATAACCGGGTCGTTATGAGGCCGAGCGAAAAGTTCGAGGCCAAGGCGGCAGGTCAAAAATGCTCGCCAGAAGTGGTTTTCTCCACATTGAGAACATTTTTTCACCGACAACGCAGGCATCGGGCTTTGCAGCCGGCCGCAATAGGGCGGGTTATTTGGATAGGCTCTAAGCTCAACTGGGCTGATTACAGCCCGTATCCACATACACAAAATGCGGGTTTTTTTTGAGCATTCAATATTTTAAGCTGCTTTTCTGCCGATAAATAAAAAGACTGTCCAGAACCATAAAAGCCTGATATAGGGGATAAGCCGATGACAACGAACAAGAATTTATTAGCTATTGGAGCGGTCGTTGTATGCTGCATAACTTTGGTCTGGTTTTCCACGTCGATTCAGGGTGACTCAAGAACTTACGAGCTCCGGCCCAACATTTCCATCCCCGAGTACAGAACCGATGCGGTCCGTGCTATAGATGCCTATGAGCGTTTGATGGAACGATATATGGACCTCACCGAAAGAAATTCAATAAGGATTAATGCGGACCTCAAAGAAGTTATAAAAAAATTATATTCCATCGATAACAAACTTACAGAGCTTTCGGCGCGAATTGCAAGGATAGAAAAGACATTCGGCATCGAACAATCCAAACCACCAGTGAAGGAAAAACTTCAGCCTAAAGCTCCCGACACAAAAGCCGGCGAAAAGACTTTACCGCCTCGCTGATAAAGTTTGTTATCGTACAAAACAGATTGACAGGAAAGGAGACATCAGATGCTCAAGGTTAAAGACGTTATGACAAAAGACGTGGTCAGCGTAAAAAAAGAGACCCCAATATATGAGGCGATGGAGATTATGAGAAAAAAGGATATTACCGGTATGCCGGTCATCGATGATGATATGACTTTGGTGGGGGTAATTACTGAAAAAGATGTAATCAGACTGTTTTACGCCAACGAAGAGGAGAAAAATGAAACAGTAGGTTTCTTTATGACACGGCCGGCGGTTTCCTACAGGGAGAACGAAAATTTACGCAGTGTCTGTGATTTTATGATGATTAACTACTTCAGAAGAGTCCCGGTAGTATCGACAAAAGGAAAACTGGTCGGGATTATAAGCAGGCCGGATATAATAGATTATCTTCTCGAGCAAAAACGACAGAATGCTGAGGTGCGTTCAGATGCCAGCTTATTAATAAGCCCGCCTACATAAGTAGGGTGGGGCTTGCCCTACCGTTTAACTGCCCTCTCTCCTCTCCTTGTTGAATACGCCTGTAATTCCTAAGGACTCCTTACGGAGAAGCGTATGTATCCATATTCGATATTCTCCGTGGTCATTCCATACTTGATACGGAATCTAAATCTATCATTCGAGGACGTTACGTACCATCGACATTTCAAGTAACGTTGTACGCTCGCTGGAGACGTGAAAAGGCTCTCTTTGCGATTTCGTCAGACCACTTCACAGCATACCATTTCTTTAGTGCATCCGTAATAGAACTCATATCATATTTCTGTTCGTTCTTTCCTTTCTCAACTGAGAATTGGTGCTCTTCAGTGCGTATTTCTCCACTTCTTGCTGGAGTGGTGGTGGTAACAAGTGAAAAGATTATTCTCTCTTTCAAATCAGTTCCGGATTCATTCTCAGCTTCAGCAAGAATCTTTTGTGTAAAGCTCGCCTTAATATCTTTGTATCCAAGATATTTTCTGATATCATCCATCAGCCAAGCTAACGCAAAGCGTGATATACTTAGCAAGGGTAGGAGACGCCGTCTATCTTGTACTTTATTTTGTACGAACTCCGCCTCGAAACGCTTTAAGAACACATCAGGGAGTTTTTCTGCCCCTTTATATCCCTTCTCCTTAGCGCCTTCCACGATAGTTACCGCCAAAAACGGAGCTTTGCGTGTATGTAGCTGCACCTCTTTCGTAAGCCATTCTTCTCTTTTGTCTGCCGCGCCATCGTCTATTTCTGGTACCCTTTGCCTACTACCAGCGTTATCTACGATAGTAAATACATCCGATAGCACATCATAAATAAGTCTCTCAGGTTCAGGCCAGTCTTTAGCATGTTCAGGCTCGGAAAGCCAATAAAGAATTGTTTCACAAATCTCGTATGCAAGTCGGCGAGGAATAAGCCCTGAAAATTGTACAAGCTTATTTAAGAGACCGGTCAGTTTCTCTTGAGAATCCAGATATAGTGATTCAAATTCATTCGAATTAAAGCTTTCCTTCATTATTCGTTGTATGTATTGTAATGTAGGTTGGTCCGAAATATCCCCATCGGGTACTTCTCCGGCAAAGAATCGCTCTATGTAGTCCGACCCATGATTAGGGCGAAGAGATATTTTTTGAGACAATTGGGGTGCCAAGCTATATTGCGTATAACTGCACGTACTTGCTTCCATCTTGGCTTCAAAAAAAGGGAAAAGTTCGCACACAGCGTCTTTCACAATTTCATAATGCGCCGGCCCCTTACCCTCAATACGCTCTATCAACCGCTGTTTAAGCTCCTCAGCATATTTCTTATTTGCATAGGTCTCCGGCTCTGTCACATTCGGGTTCGGTTTCTCAATAAAGACGTCCCTATCCCTTGCAATCCATTCAAAAACAGCAGGTTCGGCAGCCTTGAGAGCGTTTGCTAAAATTAGATCATACCAGTTGATTTCCCCTTTAAGGCCTCCCTCCCAGGCGGCATGTGATTCCCTGAGCACACATTTAAGTACACGGGGAGTTTGCACAAGACCGAGCAAACTCCCGCGAATACCTACAGAAGAAAGTATATGTCGAAATCCTTGATGCCAGAAAAAGGGATCACTTTCTCTTTCATTTCCTTCAGCCCAAAGGAAATAACATGAACTATCCTTCAGCGCATTATCCCGGCTTTCCCTAATTTTCGAAATAACAGCCTCTGGATCAATTTTAGGAACAAGCTCCTGAAAACGTGTGAGTTTCAGCAAATCCCAAGAGCCCTTAACAATTCCACTTTTTCGCCCAATATCAATTGTTGGCCCCACCGAAATAACATACTGGGTATTTTGAATATTTTGTAGTTGGTTAAGCGCCTTGGCTACCGCTTGTTGAGTTTCAAACGAATCTTCCTCAATGCGATCAAAATCGTCGACAAATATGACCAACCGAACATTTAGTCTAACCAATACATCTCCGATAATTGAAGTAATTTCCTCTGGACTATCCGCTCCCCCAAACAACATATCTAAAAAATTACTCCACCAACTCCCACCGGCCTTAACCGCTTCAATGTACTTCTCAGGAATTCTCCACAACGCAGAAACATCGATTAACTCAAGAATCCTATCTGTAGCAACATCTATTAGATTCCTAACAGCAGCTTCTGCCGACAAAAACTGCCATCCTTCAAATCGACAGAAAAGCACGTTGTTCAAATTCTTCATCTTCTTATCCTTGCGGTAAAGATCTTCAACCAGATTGCAAATGCTTGTCTTTCCAGAACCATAAGGTCCTATTAGTGCGATACTCGGTAAAATAGAAGACTCTTGAGTAGCTTCTGACAACAGTTTGTTCAATATCCTCCGAGCCACACCCGAATGTGCTGAGAACAGACTTTCGGCTTCGCTCTGTATAGGTTGGTCATCGGCCATCCAAGCATCCAGTTCCAGCTTCTCTGTTTGATGTGAAATAACTGTTTTTTCGGGTCTGCGCAGTGTCTTTTTGACTAGACATGCTAATGGGTATCCTGCAAGCAGCCCTACTACGCAGTAACCAAACAAAAGTCCGATTGCGTAAATATAAATATCCCGAGCATATTCTGTAGAATAAGGCCAATTAAAAAAGATAAACAAATATACCGTGAGCTTGTCCCATCCATAGTTGAAGGTTGAAAAAAAGCGATGGCTACTCCAGCCTGATATAAGGTAAGATCAGGCGGAAATATTAACCATTTATTCAAAAAGGAGTAGCCATGCAAAAGACAGAA